>Ga0187892_10009936_pt1 | contig 12276 bp, 10 predicted proteins | sample MA1701073metaG_FD_139345 | JGI IMG/M metagenome (GOLD analysis project Ga0187892, IMG submission 139345) | Bio-ooze microbial communities from a basaltic lava cave in the Kipuka Kanohina Cave System on the Island of Hawaii, USA - MA170107-3 metaG ...
CCCTGGCGCGTGCGCGCCACGGTCTGGGTGAACGAGTTCGCGGACGTGTAGAGGCCGAGGAAGGACTCGAGCACCGACGCGAGCAAGAACGCGCCCGTTCCGGTGTACTGGTCGGAGTCGAGCACGAGCTCGACCTCGGTGCCGCGCGCGAAGCCGGCGTTCGCGCCCTTGCCGACGCGCCGCACGAGCGGCCTCGTGCGCAGGCCGACCAGGCCCGCGATGCGCTGGCGCGTGCTCTGCTGGTCGACGAAGTCGTAGAGCTTCAGGATCTCGCGCAGCGCCTCGAGCGCGCGCTCCTCCGACGCGGGCTGGGCGCTGGTGCCGGCGAGCGACAGGTGGTTGAGCGCGAGGTGCGAGATCAGGCGCCAGCGCGCGGCTCCGCCGAGCGGCGCGCGCAGCGGATCGCTCGGCTTGCGCAGGGCGATCACGCGCTTCACGCCCGGCCTGCCCTGCACGTCGAAGTCGCCCTTCGGGTCGCCGAAGGTCAAGAGCGCCGGGAGATTGCGGTTCGTGCACAGCGCGTCGATGTGCAGCACGTCGCCCGGCGGCCGCTCGAGCCGGCGCACGCGCTCGTCGACCAGCGAGACGAACAGATCCGTGCCCGAGTCGTCCTTGCGGATCGCCGCCCGCCGCGAGGCGTACCAGTAGACGCCCTCCTGCTCGCTCGCACCGTGGCGCAGCGTGAAGATCGGCGCGCACGGGCGCATGCGGGACGAGCCGCGCTCCGAGATCGCCGCCGACCGGATCGAGTGCACCTCGAACGAGCGCGGACTGCGCACGTCGGGCACGACCGGGTACTCGACCGCGGTCTCGGTGATCTGGATCGGATCGATCCCCATCTCGAACAGGTTCGCGATCGGGGTGCAGCCGAGCTTCAGGTTCTCGGGCCGCACGCGCGCGTCGATGTCGCCGACCGGCTCGCGCAGCAGCACCGACACGTCGAGCGCGTCGCCGTCGTCGGCCGCCACGCCGTCGAGCCCGAGCAGGTCGACGAACATGAACTTGTCCGGGAACGCGAAGTACTCCTGGAGCAGCCGGTAGCCGAGGAACGATTCCGGCGGGTAGGCGAGCAGGCCCTCGTCGAGCCCGAAGCCGACCGGCCGGATCGCGTCCGCGCCGAGCACGCGCGCGGCGCCGCCCGGGCCGGTCTGCACCGCCAGGCCGACCGGATCGCGCAGCAGGAGCTCGTGCACGCGGTGGCCGGGCCCGCCCGCGAGGTCGATGAAGAAGCGCACGCGATCGAACCCGAGCTCGCCGAACGTCGCGCCGCCGACCGTGCGCAGGCGGATGCGCAGCGCCGCGCGCGCCTCGGGCGGGAGCGCGACGCCGAGCGCGGACGCGGTGACGATCTCCGTGCTCTCGATCTCGATCGGCCAGAGCGTGACGGGATAGGCGGTGCGAAAGCGGCAGCGCACGCCCCCGCTCGCCTTGCTGAAGAGCAGGCTGTCGCGCTCGACCGACAGGCCTCCCTTCACCTTCGCCGCGTCGGGATCGGCGTGGAACTGCACGATCGAGAGCGACGGGATCGGCGCGAGGAAGTGCGGGTACAGGATGCCGAGCAGCGCATCGCTGATCTCGCCGAAGTCGTCGTCGAGGTGCATGCGGATGCGCGCGGTGAGCAGCGCGAAGGCTTCGATCAGGCGCTCGACGTGCGGGTCGCCGCTGCGCGCGGTGTCGAGCTCGAGCCGGCCCGCGACCTCCGGGTAGCGCTGCGCGAAGTCCACGGAGAGGTTGCGGATGAAGTCGAGCTCGCGCTCGTAGTAGTAGAGGAGCTCGTCGCGCGTGGCCATCAGCTCTCGCCTCGCACGGAGATGCGCGCCGCCTCGAAGTCGACGTCGGTGTCGAACGAGACCGGCTCGTTCACCGGGTCGACGTGGAGGATCGCGTCGATCCGGAAGTGCGGCTTGTTGTCGTCGGGGTCGACCGGCTTCTGCGCGCTGACCCGGATGCTGCTCGGGCGCAGGCGCGGCTCGAAGCGGCGCAGGAGCTCTTCGATCGAGCGCGCGATCGCCGACAGGTCCTTGTCGCTGCGCCAGGACGTGGGCGAGAAGTCGGGCATGCCGTAGTTCAGCACGGAGTTGCGGACTTCCTTCAGGCCCTCGAGCTCGATCTCGAGGAAGCGCTTGCTGTTGAGCAGCCAGTCGATGTCGCGCGCCACCGACTCGCGCAGCTCGCGCACTCCGATCACGAGCGCGCTGCCGCCGCGGCTCGAGCCCGGCGGGAGCATCAAGCGGTCGAGCAACGAGGCGCGGAGGAACGCCTCCTTGCTGCGACCGCTAGCCACGGTCGCCCTCGGCGGGCTTGGCGAGCTCCAGCGCGCGCAGCTCGCGCAGCGCGACCTCGCGCTCCTCGCCCCCGTGCAGCGCGAGCAGGACCTTCTGGCCGAGCCCGCGCACCAGGCCCGCGGCGTCTTCGCGCCACTCGGTCAGGAGCCCCGCGCGCAGGCGCGGGTCGTCCGCTTGCGCGGAGCCGGGATAGAGCGCGGGCAGGTGAATCGTCGCGGTGTTGCCTTCGGTGTCCTCGAGCTCGGCCGGCAGCCAGAGCAGCTCGAGCTGGTGCTTGGCGGGCCGGAGCTCGAGCTTGCGCACGCGCTCGAGCGGCAGCCACAGGTAGTGGCCGCCCGCGAACAGCTCGAGCACCGGGCCGAGCAGCTCGTCGGAGTCGAACAGATCGGCGAACGCCGCGCCGTCGGCCTTGCCCTCGAGCGCGGGGCGCGCGCGCTCGGCGCGCTCCAGCGCAGCGCGCGCGTCCGCCGAGCGGCCCTCGCGCAGCGCGCGCACGGCCTCGAGACGCGCCTCGACGTGCGCGGGCGAGTCCGTGGGCAGGAGCGGGTTCCCGGAACGCGTGAGCACCGCCACCCGCTCCGCGTCGGCGACGACGAGCGAGCGGTACACGGCCGACCCCATGCCGAACGCCGCGTCCTGCTGGGTCAGCGTGTCGAGCTGCAGGATCGCGCGATCGTGCTCGCCCGCGTAGCAGAGCAGCACGAACAGGAGCCAGCGCGCGTCGCGGTCGGTCGGCTTCGCGCGCAGCACCGCGCTCTGGGCCGAGATCGCCTGTGCGATCTCTCCGGCCGCGAGTAGCTCCTGTGGCGTCATGGAACGGAACTCCGAAGGCGCCGGAGGGGCGCCGCCCCTCCGGCGCCGCTGCGCCGTTGGCGCTTCGGAGCCTGGCTCAGAGCACCTTGTTCTCGGCGACGCTCCAGCCGAACGGCACGACGCCCTGCGCGTCGCCGGTCGCGCTGTCCGTGGGCGTGTACTCCCACTTGATCGTCGCGTAGTTCAGCGACAGCGACTCCGTCGGCATGCCGCCGCCGTCGGCGCCCGAGAGCGCCTGCGAGGTGATGATCACCGCCGTGAGCGTGTAGACCATGTAGGGGATCAGCGCGCCCTGCGCGTTGGTCTTCTCGAACACGATCTTGACCTCGGCGTGCTGCTGGCCGCCGCAGATGCTCTTGGCGAAGTTGGGCGTGGCCTTGTCGATCAGCTTGGTCACGCTGATCTCGCCGTGCGAGGAGTTGCCCACCGACGCCGAGCCGGCGGTGGTGCGCGGACCGACCTGGCGGCTGACGTTGTGGGCCACGGCCAGGAGCTCGACCTCGCCGGCGTGCCCGGCATCGGTGGACTCGCCTTCGATCGGGGGCCCCGAGATCTTCATGTGGATGTTGCTCGACATGGTTTTCCTTTCCGGTTCGATTCAGTTGGGGGGAATCACTACTTCGCCGGGGCCGGAAGATCCGCCACCAGTCGCAGGCTCACTCCCAGCTCGTCGAGCTGGAAGTGCGGCTTCAGGTAGGCGATCGCCTTGTAACAGCCGGGCTTCGCCTTGTCGTCGATCACGTCGATGCGGGCTTCGCGCAGCGGCCGCGCGGCCTTCTCCGTCGGGCTCGCGGTGTCCGAGAGCAGCACGTACTGCGTGATCCACCGGTTCAGGAAGATCTTGCAGTCGTCCTTCGACATGAACGAGCCGATCTTGTCGCGGCAGATCGACTTCAGGTAGTGCGCGATGCGCGAGGTCGCCATCAGGTACGGGATCTGGCTGGAGAGCTTCGCGTTCGCGGTCGCGTCCTTGGTGTCGTACTTCTTGGGCCGCTGCACGGAGTTGCCGCCGAAGAAGGCCGCGTAGTCCGTGTTCTTGCAGTTGAGCAGCCCGATGAAGCCGAGATCCGAGAGCTCCTTCTCGCGCGTGTCCGGGATCAGGACCTCGGTCGGGCACTTCGAGCCGACCTCGCCCTCGCGCGACTTGAACACGTGGATCGGCAGCCCCTCGACCAGCCCGCCGCCCTCGGGGCCGCGGATCGTCACGCACCAGTGGTGCTTGGCGAACGCGGCCGTGAGCCGGTTGGCGTAGTCGAACGCCGGGTTTCCCCAGAGGTACTCCTCGTGCTCGCTCGAGACGTCCTCCTCGTAGTGGAAGTCCTCGACCGGGTTCGCCTCGGCGCTGTACGGCAGCCGGCGCAGCACGTGCGGCAGCGTGAGCGCGACGAAGCGCGCGTCCTCCGAGTCCCGGAACGACAGCCACTTGATGTTCTCGGGGTTCGACTTGTCGAAGATCTTCGCGATGTCGCGCGGGTCGGGCATCTGCGTGAAGCTGTCCATGCCGAACATCTTCGGCGCCACGCCCGAGATGAACGGCGCGTGCGACGCCGCGGCGACCTCGGAGATGCTGGTGAGCAGCGCGACGTCCTGCGGTCCCTTGTCGAACTGGTAGTCGCCGACCAGCGCGCCGAACGGATCGCCGCCGTAGGTGCCGAACTCGTACTCGTAGATCTTCTTCCAGAGCGCGCTCTCGGTGAACTCCGCCGCGGCCGAGAAGTCCTTCTGCAGGTCGCGCTTGCTGACGTTGAACACCTTGATCTTCAGGCTCTCGCCCGTCTCGGTGCCCATCACCAGCTGGTGCAGGCCGCGCCACGACGCCTCGAGCTTCTGGAAGTCGGCGTGGTGCAGGATCTTGTCGACTTGGCGCGAGAGGACCTCGTCGATCGCCGCGATGCGCGCGTTGATCGTGCGCACCACGTTCTTGTCCACCACCGTGCCGGGGTCGAGGATCTGCTCGACGAAGTTCTTGATCAGGTCCTTGGCCCGGTCGCGCGCGCTGTCGTCCGACGGCTTGATGCCGGTGTCGATCATCTGCCCGAGCAGATCACCGGCTTCGAGCGTCTCGAGCTCCTCGACCCTGACTTTCTTGGCTTGATCCTTGGCAGCCATTTCAGCTCTCCCCTCCGGTGGTGCCGCCGCCGGCCGTCTCGCCGCCGCCGGCCTGGGCGCCCAGCACGTCGCGCAGCTTCGAGCGCACGGCCTCGTTGTCGGTCACGGCTCCGAGCAGCTCCTCGAGCCGGTCGTTGCCCTCCAGCCGCCCCAGCAGGTCCTTCAGCTGGTTGCGCACGTCGAGCAGCTTGTTCAGCGGCTCCACCTGGCGCACCACGTTCTCGGGCCTGAAGTCGTCGAGCTTCTGGAAGTTGAGCTCGACCGCGAGCTCGCTGCCGTCGTCCTTCAGCGTGTTGTCCACGCGCAGCGCCAGGCGCGGCTTCATGCGCTTCAACACGTCGTTGAAGTTGTCGCGGTCGATGTCCTCGAACTTGCGGTCCTTGAGCTTGGCGAGCGGCTCCTTCGGCTGGCCCGACAGGTCCGAGAGAACGCCCAGCACGAACGGCAGCTCCTTCAGCACGAGCGCCCCACCCGTCTCGACCTCGTAGGTGATGTGCACACGCGGCGGTCGGACTCTCGCCTTGCGATCGAACACACTCTCCGGCATCTGACGTTCTCCCTGTGACTGGATCCGGCGCGAGCCGGGTCACGCTTGCTAGCTCGGACGGATTCCGAGCGTTTCCCAGATCTTCGCGAGTGCTCCCTGGTCCTGGACCACTTCCTTCAACACTTCCTCGAGCGGCATCCGGCCCCAGCGCGCGGCGCGCGCGACGAGCAGCGCGACCGGGCTGTGCGGCTCCTGGGTTCGAAAGTACTCGCCGACCTGATCGAGCCGGCGCAGCGCGTCCTCTCGGTTCACGGGCGGTCCTCCCGGACGGCTCTCGGCCGCGGCGGGCGCGGCTCCGGGCGCCGCCGCTTCCACCCCGGCCGCCGGCTGCTCGGGCACCGGCTCGGGCAGCTGCTTCGACACGTGCGCGTGTATGTCCGCCAGCACGTCCGCGAGCGGGATCAGGTTCGGAGCGGTGTCCTCGCCGAAGTGCTTCTCGGCCGCGACCCGCAGCTCGCCGAGCGCGGCGCGGCACTCCTCGATCGTGCCGAGCAGGCCCCGCAGCAGCGTGGGGTCGGCCGCCTTGATCCGGGCGAGCCACTCGTCGCCGCTCACGAAGCCGAGCGCGAGCAGCGCGTCGGCGCTGGCCGGGGTCGCGCTCGTGGCGCGCGCATCGACCAGCGCGGAGTTCAGGTGATCGCTCCAGCAGAACACGCGCTGGCGCGCCGGGTCGCGCGGATCGGGCGCGGAGAACATCGCGCAGGACGCCGCGCTCGCGACCGCGCTGCCGAGCTTGTTGAGCGGCATCGCGCGGTCGTCCAGGTCGATGCTCTCGCCGTTCACGCCCGGGTGCACCCGGTCCCAGTAGCGCTCGCAGAGCGCGGTCACGAGCCGGATGCCGTCGCGCAGGCCCGCGAAGCCCTCGAGCCGCGACCACGCGTCGGCGAGCGACGCGGCGAGCTCGAGGTCCTTGCTCTTCTCGGCGAGCGCGGCCGTACACTCGCGTGCGACACCCCGCCAGTCGGCTTCCTTTCCCTTGCCCTCGGGGTCGGTCTCGGGCGTCACGAAAGTGCGTAGGGCCTTGATGCGGTCGAACGTGACGTCGCCGGACGCAGTGCGCAGGTCGACCCCCGTCGGGGAGTCGTCGCGGATCACGGCGAGCAGCGTCTCGAATTCAGCCATGCCAGCACTCGCGCCTGAGGATGAACCCGCCCGTTCGAGCCGGCTGCGAAGGTTTTCACAGGAGCTCGAGCGAGTACCCGGGTGGTCGGGTTCTTTCGCCTGCGAGTCGCAGTAGACCACCGCGGCGACGCGCCAGTCAATAGGCGCGACGGCCTCCTTCCACAGGCAACTCGCACGCAGGCAGCGGAGAGTTCCCCACACTCACGCGGACTTGTGGCGCGGTCACGCGAGCGCTTGATGCGTTCGTTCGCGCGCCGCGCGGGCTGCACCGTTCCGGTGTCGCCCGCTCCCGCTCAGCGAAAGAAGCGCCCGCGGCCGGACAGATCGCGGTAGAAGTCCCGCGCCGCCGCCGCGAGCCCGCCCTGGATCCGCGCCTGGATCGAGATCTCGACCTCGTCGCCCTCGCCGCGCCGCGCGCTCAGCACCCGTCCGCAGCCTTCCTCGTCGAGATCGAGCCAGAGATCGCCCGGGCGCGGCAGCTCGCGCTCGAGCTCGCGGCGCCCGAGCAGGAGATCGCTGCGGCGCACGGCGAAGCCGGCCGCACAGCGCGCGACCGGCGGCAGCGGCCGCAGCCCGAGCTCGTGCGCGAGCCAGTGCGCCGCGCCCGTGCCGTGCAGCGCGCGCCAGCCCGCGCGTTCGAGCGCGGTCGCGGCGCACTCGCGGGGGAGGACGCTCGGCGGCACGCTCCGCACCGCGGCCGCGATCTCCGCGAGACAGCTCGCGCAGTACGCACACGCGCCGTGCGCGCCGCCGGCGCGCCGCTCGCGGTGGATCAGGCAGGTTCCGGAGCCGGGCTGCATGCCTGAACCTTGCCGCACCCGCGGCCGGCGTGCTCTGCTGCTCCCGTGTCCGAGTCGCGGCCGTTCGAGATCGTCGTGCTCGCCGACTTCGCGCCCGCCGAGCGCGGCCGCGCCCTCGCCTGCCCGGTCGACCTCGACAACCTGGACTCGTTCCTGAGCGCGTTCCGGCCGCGGCTCGAGCTCGGGCTCGATTTCTGCGGCGAGCTCGAGCTGTCGAGCGCGGCGCAGCTGCACCCGGACCGGCTGTGCGCGCTCGTGCACGGCTTGTCCGCGCTCGTCGAAGCGCGCGCGGAGGCGCACGATCCCGCGCGCATGGCGGCGCTCGCCGCGGAGGCGGGAGCGCGCATCGAGACCGAAACGCCGCTCGCGCCGGCGAGCGCGGCGCGACCGCCGGCTTCCGATCGCGCGTTGCTCGACGAGCTGCTCGGCGGCGCGCGGCGCGACGACACCGATCCGGTTCACAGGCTCGCCCGCTCGCTCGGCGGCGCCGCAGGGCGCAGCGACCGCGCGGCGATCGAGCAGCGGCGCGCTGCGCTGGATGCGGAGCTCGCGCGCCGCCTGCGCCTATTGCTCGCCGATCCGGCGCTCCGGCGTCTCGAAGCGCTCTGTCTGGGCTTGCGCGCGCTCGCGCGCGCAGCGCCGGATCCCGAGCGCGTGCGGATCCGCGCCGTGCACGCACGGGCCGACGCGCTCGAGCACGTCGCGACGTCGCTCGGCGGGGCATCGCTCCTGGTCGCGGCGCACGGCTTCGCGGCCGATGCGGCGGGACTGGCGCAGCTCCGCGCGCTGGGCGCGCTCGCGCGCGCCACCGGCGCTTGCGCGTTGGCCGGGACAGCGCCGGGCAGCGGCGGAGCCTTCGCGGGCGCGGACTGGGAGAAGCTGCGCGGCGACCCTGCGGCGCGCGACGTGGGACTGTGTCACCCGCGCGTGCTCGCGCGCCTGCCCTACGGCGCGCAGACGGACGCGATCGACTCGTTCCCGTTCGAGGAGCTCGAGGCCTCCGCCGGCCCCGCGAGCTTCGTGTGGTGCGACGCCGCGCTCGCCGCGGCCCGGACCGTTGCGCGCTGCGCGACCGAGACCGGCGGCACGCACGCGCTGCCCGCCTTCCTCGACCTCGGCGACCTGCCGGTATTCGCGGGCTCGCCAGCGCTCGGCCTCGCCGCGCTGGGCCCGACCGAGCTCGCGCTCGACGACCGCGACGCCGAGGCACTGGCCGCGCGCGGCGTGAGCCCGCTGATCGCGCGCCGCGGCTCGGACGAGGCGCGGCTGCCCGCGCTGCTCTCGATCGACGGGCGCGCGCTGCTGGCCCGCTCCGAGCGCTAGCGCTCGAAGCGCAGCTCGACGTCCGCGATCGCGATGCGGTCGCCGGGACGGATCGCCTGGCGCCGCGCCACCGCGCCGCCGTTCACGAACGTGCCGTTGGTCGAGTGCAGGTCCTCGATCTCGATCTTCCGCCCCTGCGCGATGATCTCGGCGTGGTAGCGGGAGATGGTGCTCGAGTCGATCACCACGTCGTTGTCCTCGCACGCGCCGATGCGCGTCTTGCCGGCGTGCAGCTTCACGACCGTGCCGGCCGTCGGGCCGTTCACGATCTCGAGCCGGCCGACGCTCGCGCCCGAGCGCAGCAGGAACACGAACACGCCCAGCCCGACCACGACCATCGCCGCGCCGAGCGCTCCGAGCATCGGCCACCACGAGCCGCCGAGATCGGGATAGAGCGCCTCGCGCTCCGCGGTCTTGCCGTGCAGCACGAGCCGCAGCACGTGGCGCTCGCCGTCGAGGTCGGCCGGGAAGCGCACCACGTAGCTCGACAGCACCTGCTTGGCGATCGCGTCGAAGAAATCCTGCAGGTGGCCGGCGGAGTCCGCGCGCTGGAAGTCGCCGCCCGCGCGCTCCGCGAGCTGCTGCAGCGCGGCGGTGTTCTCGGCGCGCGTGCGCCCGGCGTAGCCGATCGCGAACAACAGCACCGGCGGATCGTCCTCCACCCCGTTCGCGAGCGCGATCACCTCGTCCGCGCTGTGCGAGCTGCCGTCGTCCTCGCCGTCCGAGAGCACGATCACGAACGAGCGGCGCGGCAACGCCGGCGTGGAGCGGATCAGCTCGATCGCGCGGTGCGCGCCGTCGTGCAGGTGGGTGTGCTGTCCCTTCTCGAGATCGAGCTCGAGATCGCGCAGCGACTTGCGCGCCTGCGCGCGCGGCTCGCCGAACTGCACGACCTCCGTCACCTCGTCGCCGAAGGTCAGCACCGCGATCGGATCCTGCGGATCGAGCAGCTCGAGCAGCGTGAGCGCGGCCTCCTTGGCGTGCGAGAACGCCTCGCCCTTCATGCTGCCGCTCGCGTCGATCGCGACCACGCCCGCGATGCGCGCGCCGCTCGCGCGCAGCGCTGCCAGGCTCACGCTCTCCTCCGCGATCCGATCCGTGTCCTGCCAGACCTCGAGGTCGCTCGCGCGCAGGCCGCTGATCGGCAGCCCGTCGCGGCCGAGCGCGCGGAAGTACAGCTCGACGCCGGGCGCGGGCTCCGTCTGGGTCGCGACGTCGTCGAGCAGGAGCCGAGAGACGGCCTGCGACTCGTCGACCTCGGGTTCGAGCTCGAGTTCCGCTTCCTGCGCGCGCGCGTGCGGCGCGGCCGCGACGATCAGCAGCAGCGCGAGTCGGAGCGCGAGGCGCATCCGCCTCAGATCACCTTGAAGCGGAAGGTGGTGCGCCCCAGCTGGATCGTGTCGCCGTCGCTCAGCATCTCGCCCTCTTCGGTGAGGCGCTCGGAGTTCACGACGATCGGCGCCTTGTCGCCGAGCGGCCGGATGTGGAAGTTGCCGTCCAGGACGTTCAGCTTCCCGTGGTCGCGCGAGATGGTCTCGTCCTCCTTGTCGAACGATCCCCCCTTGCCCACCCGGCCCAGGTGGTTCTCCTGGTCGAAGATCGGGTAGACGCGGTTCTTGAGCGGGCCGTTGATCCCGACCAAGACTGCAGCCACGTCGCCCGCGCGGCCGGCCTGGCTGGTGTCGAGCATGACCGTGGCGTTGCCGCCCGCGGGCGGCGTCGGGCTGGGCTTCGGCGCGCTCCAGCCGGGGTTCGAGGGGCCTCCGCGGCTGGGCGAGGACCAGTCGCGCGGCGCGGCGCGCTCGGGCTCGTGGCCGTACGCGGGCTCGGGCGGAGCGTAGGACGGCTCGGGTCGGGGCTCGTTGCGGTGCACGTCGATCAGCTCGGTGGCGCGATCGGGCTTGCGGCGCCCGCCCGCGTTGTCTGGCGGCGCGGCGCGGCGCCCCGCCTTCGGGCGCGCTCCCTTGCGACGGAACCAGTTGAGCACGATCGACCCCCTTGCGACCAGGCGAAGCTCTCGAACCCCTCGAAGTCTATCCGAGTTCGCGCGCCCGGGGCCACCTTGCACAGGGCCTGCACAACCAATGGGCAGCGGATTCCGCCCGCGTGTGCAGGCGTTTCCCGTCAGCCCGGGCGCGCGAGCGCGAGCCGCAGCGCAGAGACCTGCTGCGGCCTTGACTCTCGATTGTGTCGGCTCATAGGATGCGAAAGTCGCTCCCGTCACCAGCCGGTGTCGAGCGCCCGCACGCGAGGCCGACTCGAGGCGGGACGGACTGGACACTGCGCGCGATCCACCGCGAGGAGGAAGCAGATGCGCACGATCGGATCGAGACGGCGGATCGCGCTTGCGATCGTCCTGGCGTTGGCCGTGTCTCCCGCGGCGCGCGCAGACGACATGAAGGACATGATCGTCGATCTGGTGCGGCCGGTCAGCGCTTCGATCATCAGCATCGGGGACTGCGTGTACGGCGGCCTGTGCGACGTCACGAGCCCGGATTTCGACTCGTTCTCTCCGGACGCGCTCGCCTCGCTGAACCTCGACCAGCTGTCGAGCGTCACCACCGGCGTGGTGAACGATCGCATCGTGCCGCTCTCGAGCAGCGTCAGCGGCTTCACCTACGACTACAATCCCGACCTCGACGTCTACGACCGCTCGACCAAGACCTTCGGCCCGCTGTTCACCGAGCGCGCCCAGACGATCGGCAAGCGGCGCTTCCTCGTGGGGGTCTCCCAGTCGTATCTCGAGTTCAACCAGTTCGACGGAGACGACCTCGACTCGATCACCCTGAGCCAGCTCGGCGGCCTTCTTCCCGTGGGCGAGTCCAACGCGGAGTGGGATGGGGTCACGACAATCAGCGTCGCCGGGTCGGACGCAAACCTGCTCGACGTTGATCTCGATCTGAACATCAAAGAGTGGGTGTCGACCGGCTACTTCACCTACGGCCTGACCGACCGCATCGACATCGGCCTCGTAGTGCCGCTGATGCGCATCAAGATGGACGCGTCGGCGCGGACGATCGAGTCGGACGAGCCCATCCCTCTGTGCGCCGATGCCGTCGACGACGTGCTCTCGAACCCTGGGGGCGCGTGCGTGGGAACGGACAACGTCTTGTCCTACAACAGCGACTCGCAGAGCCACACCGGAATCGGCGATCTCGTGGTGCGCGGCAAGTGGAACTTCTACAACGGGCTTGCGAACGCGGCGCTGACCGCCGAAGCCACGATCCCGACCGGCGATCCCGACAACCTGACCGGCCTGCACACCATGACCTACCGG
>Ga0187892_10009937_pt1 | contig 12275 bp, 9 predicted proteins | sample MA1701073metaG_FD_139345 | JGI IMG/M metagenome (GOLD analysis project Ga0187892, IMG submission 139345) | Bio-ooze microbial communities from a basaltic lava cave in the Kipuka Kanohina Cave System on the Island of Hawaii, USA - MA170107-3 metaG ...
CCAACCTCGACCGCGACGCCTTCGAGGATCGCGTCCGCCGCGCGCAGGAGTACATCCGCGCGGGCGACATCTACCAGGTCTGCCTCGCCCAACGCTTCGAGGCGCCCTGGTCCGGCGATCCCTGGGCCCTCTTCCTCCGCCTCGCCGCCACCAACCCCGCCCCCTTCGCCGCCTTCCTCCCCGATCAGGACCTGACCCTCCTCTCCGCCTCCCCCGAGCGCTTCCTCCGCCTCACCCCCGGCGGCGCCATCGAGACCCGCCCGATCAAGGGCACCGCCCCCCGCGGCGCCACCCCCCACGACGACGCCGTCCAGGCCGCGCGCCTCCTCGCCAGCGCCAAGGACCGCGCCGAGAACGCCATGATCGTGGACCTCCTCCGGAACGACCTCGGCCGCGTCTCCGCCCCCGGCTCGGTCCGGGTCGCCGCGTTCGCCGCCCTCGAGACCCACCCCACCGTCCACCACCTCGTCTCCACCGTCACCGGCCGGCTCGCCCCCGGCCGGGACCGCGCCGACCTCCTCCGCGCCGCCTTCCCGGGCGGCTCGATCTCCGGCGCCCCCAAGGTGCGCGCGCTCGAGATCATCGAGGAGCTGGAGCCGGTCCGCCGCGGCGTCTACTGCGGGGCCATCGGCCACCTCGGCTTCCACGGCGCCCTCGACCTGAACATCGCCATCCGCACCGCCGTCGTCGCGCGCGGGCGGCTCCTCCTCCACTCGGGAGGCGCCGTAACCGCCGACTCCGACCCCGGCGCCGAGTACGAGGAGACCCTGGCCAAGGCCGAGGGGTTCCTCCGGCTAATCCGGCCCCCGTCCGCGAGCCGATGAATAGGGCCGGAGGGGCGGTGTTTCCCCGCCCGCCAGAAGACCCATGGACATCCTGCTGACCATCACCGACGGCCGGCCCCGGGCCGACGTCGTCGATCGTCTCCGCGCCATCGGCGGGCAGGTCGTGCTCGCCGGCAGCGGGTCCGAAGTCCTCCGGCGGCTCGAGGAATCCGGCACCGACGCCATCCTGCTGGACCGCTCGATCGGCGACACCGACGGGCTCCAGCTCTGCCGCTCGATCAAGAGCCAGGAGCGATGGTCCCGCACCCCGCTCTTCCTGCTGCTCCGGCGCGACGAGCTCGTGGACCTCGAGGCCATCCTCGGCTCCGGCGCGGACGAGTTCCTGGTGGAGCCCGTGGACGGCGACGAGCTGGCGCTCCGCCTGCTCCACCGCCTCCGACCCGAGGGGCTCGAGCGCGTGCTGAGCGCGCCCACGCTCTCGGGGACGCGCCTCCAGAAGCTGCTCCAGCGCTTCATGGACCGGCACCGGGACCGCGAGGAGGAGCTGCTCAACCTCTTCCTCACCGACCCGCTCACCGGCCTCTTCAACCGCTCGTTCTTCAAGATCAAGCTCGCCGAGGAGTTCAAACGCGCGGTCCGCTACGGAATCCCGCTCGCCACGATCATGCTCCGGATCGGCGCGTCCGAGGGGCGACGCGGGCCGGACGGCACCGGACGCGACAAGGAAGTCGCCGGCATCCTGCTGGTCGAGTCGCGCGACCTGGACGTGCTCGCGCGCTACGGGCCGTCGGCCTTCTCGCTCCTCCTCCCCAACACCCCTCAGGAGGGCGCGGTGGACCTGGCGCAGCGGGTCTCGGAGCGCATCCACGAACGCCTCACCAAGCAGCACGCGCCCGAGCTCTGCACGGTGCGCGCCGGGATCGCCACGTTCCCGCACGCGGAGGTGACCCGGCCTCTCGACCTCGTCGAGCGGGCGGGCGGCGCGCTGGACCGGGCGCTCGGGCTCGGCGGCTCCTCGATCTGCATCTGGGAGGCCGAGAAGTAGCGCGGCTACAATCCCGCGCCCATGTCCGGCCTCTCCGCGATCCTCCTCGACCTGGACGGGACGCTCGCCGACACGGGCGCCGACCTCGCCTCCTCCGTGAACGCCGCGCTCGAGGAGCTGGGCTTCCCCCGCCACGACGAAGCGACCATCCGGGGCTTCATCGGGGACGGGGCCCGGTTCCTGATGGAGCGGAGCCTGCCCGCCAGCGCCGCCCACCGCGTGGACGAGGGCCTGGCGCTCTTCCGCGACCACTATGGGCGGAACCTGATCCGCGCGACCCGGCTCTATCCCGGCGTGCTCGAGACGCTCGACGCGCTCCGGCCCGCGCGGCTCGCGGTCGCGACCAACAAGCCGGAAGGGCTCTCGGTCGCGCTGCTCCGCGGCCTGGGGATCCTGGACCGCTTCACGGCCGTCGTCGGAGGGGACACGCTGCCGGTCAGGAAGCCCGACCCCGCGATGCTGGTCGAGACCGCCCGCCGCCTCGGCGTCCCCGCCGCCGCGTGCGTCATGGTCGGGGACAGCCCGGGGGACATCGAGGCGGGGCGCGGCGCGGGGATGGCCACGGTCGCGGTCACGTTCGGCTACCGCGGGGCCGACGAGCTCGGCGCCGCCGGGCCGGACGCGGTGATCGACCGCTTCCCCGACCTCGTCACCGCCTTCCGGAGGCTCCGCCCGCTCGCTGCCCGGTAGCCTCCCGGCGTTTCCTGATGTCCTCGAGCAGTTTCTGGAGCTGCGTGTATCCCCGCGCGACCAGCGCCTCCAGGCGCCGCTCGCACTCGCGGAAGGCCTCGGCGGACTTCTTCGTCAGCTCGAGCGCGTCCCCCGCGCGCCCGGCCGCGGCCGCCTGCTCCGCCTGCGCCTGCCAGTCGTTCGCGAGGTTGTTCCACGGATCGTAGGCCTCGGGCGCCGCGGCGATCGCGGCGCGGTAGCGCGCCTCGGCGCGGTCGTATTCCTTGCGGATCGAGTGGATGAGCCCGAGGTTCAGATGCGCCCGCATCAGGTGCGGGTCCACCTCGATCGCGCGGACGAAGAGGGCGGCCGCCTCGTCGGCCAGCGCGCGGCGGCCCGGGGTGGCGAAGGCCTTCGGCTGGCCCTGGGGCGTCATCTCCACGGTCGTGGCGGTCCAGCGTTGGAGCACGGCCTGACCGGTGTTGAAGAGGGCCTTCGCGTTCCGGGGCACCTGCTCCGCCGTCACCCGCCAGAGCCCTTCCTCGGTCTTCCAATCGAGGTTCCGGATCACGGTCCGCACGCCATAGGCGAGGACGATCACGACGAGGACCGCGTTGCCGGCATTCGGGCCCCGACGGTTCCGGAGCGCCTGGAGGCCCTGCGCCGCGAGCAGGCAGAAGCCGAGCGAGGGGAAGTAGAGGAGACGCTCGGCGAACACGGTCCCGACCGGGAAGAGGAAGTTCGCGGCCGGGAGCAGCGGGAGCAGGAAGGCCAGCCCGGCCCAGGCGGCGGGATCCGAGCGGCGCGCGGCCCAGGCAGTCCCCGCGAGGATCGCCAGCAGGGCCGCGATGCCGGCGAGGGCACCGGAGTCGCCCAGGTCGTGGACCACGGGGAACGCGTCGAAGGACCAGTCGGCCACGAGGCGGACGGGCCAGAAGAGGACGAGGACGTAGCGACCGAAGGCTTTGAGGGCGGTCAGCACGCGTGAGCCGGCGCCGAGGTGCGCGAGCGGGATGAAGCGCTCCAGCGGGTCGGCGTGCAGGTTCGCGGTCGCCGCCGGCGGCAGCAGGAAGGCGCCCAGCACCTCGCGTCGGATCACGAACAGGAGGACCAGCGCGCCGAGGAAGGCGAGGTAGGGGCCGGGGCGCCGCAGCACGTCGCGCGGCCTCCGCTCCACCAGCGCCTCCCAGGCCAGCGCCAGGACCGGGAGCGGCGCAGCCGTCTCCTTCGAGAGCAGAGCCAGGGAATAGAGGACCGCGCTCGCCGCGTGCCAGCGCAGCCCGCCCCCCTCGCGCCCGCGGAGGAACGCCAGCAGGGCCGCGATCGAGAACCCGAAGGCCATCAGCTCGGCGCGGCCGACCACGTTGGCCACGGCCTCGGTGTGGATCGGGTGCGCCGCGAAGAGGAGCGCCGCCGCGAACGCCGGGAACCGCGCCCGGAAGAGGCGGGTCGCGAGCAGGAGGACCAGCACGGCGTCGAGCGCGTGGAAGAGGACGTTCACGAAGTGGTAGCCGGCCGGCCGGAGCCCGTAGTTCGCGTAGTCGAGCGCGTAGACCAGGTTCACGAGCGGCCGGTAGAGGCCGTCGGAGGGCGAGTAGGTCCCCCAGTAGTTGGTCGTGAAGAGCTCGCCGAGGTCGAACCGCGCGAGCCGGGGATCGGCGAGCTTCTCGGAGGGCCGCTCTTCTCCGATCTTGAAGCGATCATCGAAGACGAAGCCGTTGTCGGTCGTGTTGAGGTAGAGCGCCGCAGCCAGTCCCGCCACGACCAGGAGGTCCACGGTCGGGGCGCGGGAGGGCGGGCTCACGGCGGCCGGATCATAGCGGCGACCCCGAAGTGGTCAACGCGGCCGCCTTGACCCGACCCCGTCGGTCGCTAAGATTCGCCGCTTTCCCGGTTCGGCCCTCGCGAGGAGCCGCATCGGGGAATCTACCCAGGGGTTGCGGAGGAATCCGCACGGCCGGCGCCGCGGGCGCCCCTCGTCCTCCTCCGCACCGTCGCAACTCCCGCTTGCGTGCGGCCGGCGGTCGTGTCCGGGATCGAGGGTCTGTCCAGGCCCGGCGGCACCTGGGTTGCGTCCGGTACTGAGTGCGGGCCCGGGACGCGCGAAGCGCAGACCGAGCCCGACCTCATCGAGTCACGTGGAGTTGACCCATGGCTGAGCCCGTTCCTGGCGGCCCGCCTCCCGCTCCCGACGCCGGCAAGACACCCGGCCCGACCCCTCCTGCGCCCGTCGCGCGGGCTCCGGGTGCAGCGCCCGCACCGGCGGCTGCCACCCCGGCCGCCACCACTCCGCCCGCGGCTCCCCCCGCGGCGAAGCCCGCGCCCGCCAAACCCGCTCCTCCCGCGAAGCCGGCGGCCCCGGCCGCGAAGGAGCCGGGCGGCGCGCCGCTCCCGCCCCCCATTCCGCTCGGCACGGCCTCCGTCACGCGCCGCGGCTTCCTGAGCTCGCTCGGCTGGGGTTGGGCCGCCTTTACCGCGGCCTGCGCGACCGGCGCGGCCGCGACGCTCCGCTTCATGTTCCCCAACGTCCTCTACGAGCCGCCGATGACGCTGCGCGTCGGGAAGGTCGAGGACTTCCTGAAGGGCGCGGTGGACGAGCGGTTCAAGCAGGCGTTCGGAACGTGGATCGTCCGCACCGACGAGGGGCTCTACGCGCTCTCCACCATCTGCACCCACTTCGGGTGCACGCCCAACTGGCTGGAGGCGGAGAAGAAGTTCAAGTGCCCGTGCCACGGGAGCGGCTTCCGCATGTCGGGCATCAACTTCGAGGGCCCCGCGCCGCGGCCCCTCGAGCGCTTCCGGGTCACCCGGGACGAAAACGGAACGATCGTCGTGGACAAGTCCCGCATCTTCCAGCAGGAGAAGGGCCAGTGGAGTGATCCCGAGGCCTTCCTGAAGGTGTAGGCCCTCCCACCCCATCGACCGCCAACAAGAGGACCTGACGTGGCTGACCAGCGAACCGGCCTGATGGCCTATCTCCGACGCTCCCAGATCTGGAAGTCGATCTTCCGGCACGGCTACCCCGACACGGCCCGGAACCGCACGCTGGCCGTCTTCTCGAACGTGTTCCTCCACCTGCACCCCGTGCAGGTCCGGAAATCGGGCATCCGCCTCTCCTACACCTGGTGCATGGGCGGGATCACCTTCTTCCTGTTCCTGGTGGAGGCGATCACCGGCATCCTGCTGATGTTCTACTACCGGCCGGTGGGCGACCGGGCCTTCCAGGACATCGTCGCGCTCCGCGAGCACGTCCCGCTCGGGATCATGCGCGAGGTGCACCGCTGGGCGGCGCACGCCATGGTGATCTCGGTCTGGCTCCACATGTTCCGCGTCTTCCTGACCGGCTCCTACAAGCCGCCGCGCGAGTTCAACTGGAACGTGGGCGTCATCCTGCTCGTGCTCACGCTCCTCCTCTCGTTCACCGGCTACCTCCTCCCCTGGGACCAGCTCGCGATCTGGGCGATCACGGTCGGGAGCAACATGGCGCGGGCTACGCCGATCCTCGGGCACGAGGGGCCGGGCGCGGCGCTGCTCACGCTGGGCGACATCCAGCTCGTGCACGCGGGGAACGACGCGCGCTTCGGACTGATCGGGAGCCAGTTCCTGGGCGAGGCGGCCCTCCTGCGCTTCTACGTGCTCCACTGCATCGCGATCCCCTTCGTGGTCGCGATCCTGATCGCGGTGCACTTCTGGCGCGTCCGCAAGGACGGCGGCATCTCCGGTCCGATGTAGACCCACGAGTCGAGGAGTCGGCGTGGAAACCTTCAAGCACATCGTCAACACGCTCGCGGACCCCCGCATCTACTTCATCCTGGGGGTGCTGGGGTTCTTCGCGATGATCTTCTGGATGCGCCAGCTCACCCATCCCATGGTGGCGATCGTCGCGCTCGTGGTGCTGGTCGTCTTCTACGCGATCGGACTCCAGGACGAGAACTTCCGCGCGATCGTGGGGAAGCCGGACAACATCCCGATCTCGATGCTGTTCCTGCTGGTCGGCTTCTTCACCTGGCTCTCGCTCCGCAAGGCCGTGGCGAACGACCGGCTCAAGGCCGAGGGGGCGCCGACCTTCGAGGACACCGAGGCCAAAGGCCGCACCTACGCGTGGCCCGACCTGGTCTACACGGAGTTCATCTGCCTGATCCTGATCACGGTCTTCCTGGCCGCGTGGTCGGTCACCTTCGAGGCGCCGATCGAGCAGCCCGCCAGCACGACCAAGTCCCCGAACCCCTCCAAGGCGCCCTGGTACTTCCTCGGGCTCCAGGAGATGCTGGTCTACTTCGACCCGTGGCTCGCGGGCGTCGTGCTCCCCTCGTTCATCATCCTGGGCCTGATGGCGCTCCCCTACATCGACCCGAACCCCAAGGGGAACGGCTACTACACCTTCAAGGAGCGCCCGTTCGCGATCGGCCTCTTCCTCTTCGGGTTCCTGGTGCTCTGGGTGTCGCTGATCGTGCTCGGGACCTTCCTGCGCGGCCCGAACTGGAACTTCTTCGGACCGTTCGAGCCCTGGGACGTCCACAAGCTCCTCCCGCTCACCAATGTGAACCTGTCGGAGTACATCTGGGTGCGGTTCCTCCACCGGGCCATGCCCGATCACTGGTTCGTGCGGGAGAGCTTCGGGATCCTGGCCGTGATCCTCTACCTCGCGCTCCCGCCCCTCATCCTGGCCAAGACGGTCTTCCGGAAGCTCTTCGTCCAGATGGGGCTGGTCCGCTACAGCGTGATGATCCTGCTCTTCCTGACCATGATGTCGCTCCCCATCAAGATGCTTTTGCGCTGGACCCTGAACCTGAAGTACATCGTGGCCATCCACGAGCACTTCTTCAACATCTGACGAGCCGGAGAGAAGCCCGTGAGCACGAAGCGGCTGGAGACGATGTGGGACATCGGACGGCTCAACGTCTGGTTCCTGGTCTCGAGCGCTTTCCTGGTGGGCACGACGATCCTCCTGGTCGTGAAGGACTACGCCCGCCCGTGGAAGAAGTACCAGCGCTCGTGGATGACCGAGGAGCTGGTCCAGACCCAGGCCGCGGTCTCGAACGCGCTGCCGGCGGCGGACCTGAAGAAGCTTCAGGACCTGGACGCGCAGGTGCAGAAGGAAGAAGGCGCGCGCCGCGCGGAGATCCGCGCGATCGAGAACCAGATCGGTGACCTCATGGCCGACCTGTACCTCGCGAATCAGAAGTTCCAGTTCCGCAAGGCCGAGCTGGACACGGCCCGCTACGAGTTCGAGGAGTTCCGGCACAAGCACGAGCGCGACGAGCCGGACCGGGTGGCCGCCCGGCTCAAGGACCTCCAGACTCTCGAGAACGAGGTGCGCGAGCTCGAGGACCGGTACAAGGAGCGGGAGCTGAAGGTCGCGGCGCTGGAGGCGGACAAGAAGAAGCTGCTCGCCAACGTGACCCGGATGCAGGAGGAGCGCCAGGCGATCACGCGGGACAAGGACACACTCCAGCGCAAGCTCGCGAAGTTCGAGCCCAGCTTCCCCAACCGGTTCCGCAACTGGATCCTGGTCGACTTCATCTCGCCGACCATCAAGGTCCAGAAGTACGTGATCCACGACCTCTACGACGACCTCAACTTCGATATCAAGGTCCCCAAGATCGACATGTGCATGACGTGCCACGTCTCGATCAAGGACCCGAAGTTCGCGGACCCGAAGAAGTACGCGAACCCGCTCCGGGCCCATCCGCGCCTCGACCTGTTCATGGGGGACACGAGCCCGCACCCGTCGGACAGCTTCGGCTGCACGATCTGCCACCTCGGCCACGGCCAGTCGCTCACCTTCGAGAAGGCCGCGCACACGCCACGGTCGCGCGAGCAGGCCGAGCGGTGGGAGAAGGAGCACCACTGGCATCCCTACCACTACTGGGACCTCCCGATGGTCCCGATGGACCGGATCCAGTCCTCCTGCGTGAAATGCCACAAGGAGGAGTTCCTGATCCCGGGAGCGCCCGAGGCCTCGCACGGCAAGCTGCTCGTGAAGAAGCTGGGCTGCTACGGCTGCCATCCGTGGAAGGGGTTCGAGAACGAGCGCAAGGTGGGACCCGATCTCCGCAAGCTCGCCAACAAGACCACGCCCGAATGGACCTTCCAGTGGGTGAAGAACCCCCTCGACTATCGCCCGACCACCCGCATGCCCCGCTTCTTCGGGATCCGGCACGACAACGACGAGAAGCTGGACGACGTGCAGGTGCGCGCGCTGACGAAGTACCTCTTCGCGCACTCCGCGCGCGCGCCGCTGGAGGCGCCGCCCGCGGGCGTCGCCGCCGACGCGAAGCGGGGCGAGGACCTCTTCTGGAAGGTCGGATGCCTCGGCTGCCACTCGCTCCGGGGGCCCGACGGCCGTCAGGTCACGGCCGGCGGGGAGTCCCTGGGCGCGGCGCCCGACCTGAGCCGGATCGGGTCCAAGGTCAGCGCGGCCTGGCTCTACGACTGGCTGCGCGACCCGGAGCGGCACTTCCCGCTGACGCGGATGCCGAACCTGCGCCTCACCCCGCAGGAGGCAGCCGATCTCGTCGCGTGGCTGACCACGCTGAAGGACCCCGGCGAGGCGGCGCGGTTCCGCGTGGCCGAGGTGGACGACCGCGTGCGCGACGACCTGGTGTTCACCTTCCAGAAGGCGAACCTGACCGAGAAGGAGGCCCTCGCGGAGACGCGGCGCATGTCCGCGGACGAGAAGGACCTCTACCTGGGCGAGCGCCTCTTCCGCCGCTACGGCTGCGCCGGCTGCCATCTGGTGACCGGGCACGAGAACGACAAGGGGATCGGCACCGAGCTGTCCGAGATCGGGAGCAAGGACCTGGACACGATCGACCTGGGCCTGACCGACACGCCCAAGGCGATCCACGGCTGGCTGCCGGTGAAGATCCGGGATCCGCGCATCTTCGACGAGGGACGGATCCGGGGCTTCGAGGACCGGGCGCGCATGCCCAGGTTCCAGTTGAGCGACGAGGAGCTGCGCGATCTCGTCACGTTCACGATGGGGAACCGGAAGGACTTGATCGCCCCCAACCGGGTCCGGAGCCTGAAGGGCCCGCTCAAGGGTCGCGAGACCGGCGAGCGGCTCGTCTGGGAATACAACTGCACGGGATGCCACCGGTTCCACATGGACGAAGTGGTCTTCGAGACGCAGTTCCAGGACAAGTCCGGGAAGGACCGAACCGGCTCGCTCCGGCTGGAGGGGCTGGTCGCCGTGGACGAGCCGGAGGAGCTGACCTTCCAGGCGTGGGTGGACGAGCCACGGCTCGAGCTGCGCGTGGGCGACCCCGTCGCGATCCCGAAGGCGAAGGTCAGGAGCCTGGTGCAGCGGGACAAGCCCGGGCAGTACCTCCGCGAGGCCGAGATCGCCGCGCACCTCACGAGCCACCTCGTGAAGGTGGGCGAGGTCGAGAACCAGGACGTGGCCGGGCCCTTCATGCCTCCCGTTCTCCACGGCGAAGGGCGGAAGGTGCAATCGCCGTGGGTCTTCCAGTTCCTGCGGGCTCCGGTCACGCTCCGGCCCTGGCTCAAGGTGCGGATGCCCACTTTCCCGCTCCATGAGCAGGACAGCGAGGCGCTGGCGCAGTACTTCGCGGCCGCCGCCCAGGAGCCCTACCCGTTCCAGTTCATGCCCGAGAAGGAGGAGGCGGCGCTGGTCGCGAAGGAGCAGGCGCGGCCGGGGCGGATCGACCTCGCCTCCAAGCTGTTCAAGCACGAGACCGTCAACTGCGGGAAGTGCCACGTCCAGGGCAAGATCAACCCGCCCGGTGATCCGTCGGACTGGGCGCCGGACCTGACGCTGGCGCAGGTGCGCCTCCGGCCCAACTGGATCCGGCGCTGGTTGAGCGATCCGCAGCGCGTGCAGCCGGGCACCAAGATGCCCACGTTCTTCCCCGAGGGGGAGCAGCGGTACCAGGACCTCTTCCCCGCGCCCAAGGAGGAGCAGATCGACGCGCTGGTCGATTTCCTGATGAACTTCCCGGCGACCCGGTAGGGCGCGACGGGGGGCGGGCGGGTCTCGCGGCGCGGGGCCCGTCGACGGGAACGGGGTCCTGTGCTAATCTCTCCGCCCGCTTCATAGGATCCGCTGGAATCCCTTTCGGCCTTTCCCCTGGACTTCGACACCGGACGGGGCTGGCGGCGTCCCTGGGGCGCGTTCGGGGAGGGAACATGGCTCGAAAGGCGCGAGAGCTGTTCGAGATCCTGTCGACCCGGGGGCAGGCAGACTGGCCCCCTGCGTCCGACGCGAAACGGACCGTTTCTCCGGCGGACCCGGACGAGGCCGCCCGGCGGGCCGGGATCGGAGGGCGCCGGATGACCTTCACGGTGAACCACGCGATCCTCTTGATCGGAGTGCTGGTGGTCTCCAACGTCGCTTCCTACCTGACGGGCCGGAACGCCGCCGCTTCGGGGGGCTGGTCGCTCCGGGCCGATGGTTCGGGGGCGCGTCGGGTCTATTCCCTGCGCGTGTGGAGCGACGTGTTCTCCACCAGGAACCTGAACCACGCGCAGCAGGTCGCGAGCGAGCTGGAGAAGGCCGGCTTTCCGGAAGTGAAGGTCTACAAGATCTCCAATGGCAGGATGCTGGCGATCGACATGGGTCGCTGGGCGTCGCCGCAGGCTCCGGAGCTGGTCGAGGTGGACCGCAGGATCCGGGAGCTCAAGGACGCGAACAGGAAGCAACGGTTCCCGGAACCGGTGGTGGTCCACGAGTAGACGGGGATCGAGAGAGGAGCCGAGATGTCCATTCACAAGAGCCTGCGGGCGCGGAGCGCGCTGGAGCGTCGGCGCAATGTGCTGACCCGCGCCGAGCGGCTGGAGGTCCTGAAGAAGGAAGGCAAGTGGAAGGAGGGGGACTCTGTCTACGGGCTGCCCCTGGTCCATCTGGCAGTCCGCGTCAAGAAGGCCAAGCCGAAGAAGGCCAAGGTCGACGAGGCCGCGGCAGCGGCGGGCGGCGCGGCGGCCCCGGCGGCTGCGGGCGGCGCGGCGGCTCCGGCGGCCGGCGGGAAGGCGGCCGCGGGCGCGGCGGCTCCGGCGGCCGGCGGGAAGGCGGCGGCCCCGGCGGCCGCCGGCAAGAAGGGCGAAGGGAAGAAGCCGGAGAAGAAGTAGCGTTCGCGCCGGTGCGGGCCCGGGCGGGTAGGATGCTCCCCGGGCCCGATGCCCTTTGAAGCGCCTGCCACCGATATGAACCTCGCCTCCCGGATGCGCCTCATCACCCCCTCGGGGATCCGCAAGGTATTCGAGCTGGCGGCGACGCTTCGGGACCCGATCGACCTGAGCATCGGCCAGCCCGACTTCGAGACGCCCGAGCCGGTGCAACAGGCGGCCGAGCAGGCGATCCGTCGGGGCTTCAACCGCTATACGGTCACGCAGGGGGTGGCCGAGCTGAACGATCGTCTGCTCCACCGGGCGCGCGAGCGTGGGCAGAGGGTCGAGGCTTCGCTGGTCACCTCGGGCGTCTCGGGCGGCCTCCTGCTCGCGTACCTGGCGCTGCTCGACCCCGGCGACGAGGTGCTGATCCCCGACCCGTACTTCGTCTCCTATCGCCAGCTCGCGCGCATCATCGGCGCCGTGCCGGTGCCCTATTCGCTCTACCCCGACTTCCGCCTCAGGGTCTCCGAGGTGGAGCGCCGGATCACGCCGCGGACGCGCCTCCTGGTGCTGAACAGCCGGGCGAACCCGACCGGGGCCGTCTTCCGGGACGAGGAGCTGCGCGCGCTGGCGGGCTTGCTCGTGGAGCGGCGCCTCCCGGTCGTGTCGGACGAGATCTACGAGCTGTACACGTACGACGGCGA
>Ga0187892_10009938_pt1 | contig 12275 bp, 7 predicted proteins | sample MA1701073metaG_FD_139345 | JGI IMG/M metagenome (GOLD analysis project Ga0187892, IMG submission 139345) | Bio-ooze microbial communities from a basaltic lava cave in the Kipuka Kanohina Cave System on the Island of Hawaii, USA - MA170107-3 metaG ...
AGGAGGTGCGCGCGGACGACCGCCTCCCGGGCGGGTACCGACGCGTCGAGGGCGCCGCCCTCACGCCGGGCCTCGTCGACGCGAGCACGACCGTCGGCCTCGCGCAGCGCGGGGCGGAGGAGTCGAGCGAGATCCATCCGCATCTGCGCGTCGTCGACAACTTCGATCCCCTCGACAGGGGATTCGAGCGCCTCGCCCGGCTCGGCGTGACGACCGTGTACCTCTCGCCGAATCCCCGCGCCGTCTTCGGGGGACTCGGGGCCGTCGTGAAGACGACGGGCGCCTCCGTCGAGGGGCGCATCCTCGTCGCGCAGTCCTCGACGAAGCTCGCGATGGGATCGGAGCCCTCCTCGGGGAACATCCCCGTCCGCTTCGGGACGCCCTCCAGCTTTTTCTTCCGGCGGCCCACGACGCGCATGGGCGTCGTGTGGCTCGTGCGCAAGGCCTTCTTCGACGCCGAGGCCTACCGCAAGACGTGGCGCGACTACCGGACGGGAGGCAACGCCTCGTCCGTGGAGGGCGGCCCTCGCGAGGGGGCGCGCGCCCCGGGCTTCGATCCCGCCCTCGAGGTCCTCCTCGAGGTCCAGGAGGGGAAGCGCGCGCTGCGCGTCACCGCGCGCCACGCGACGGACATCCGCACCGCGCTCCGCCTCGCGCAGGAGTTCGGTCTCGCGATCCAGATCGACGAGGCGCCGGAGGCGTGGCGGTGCGTGGACGATCTCGCGGCCACGAGCACGCCGGTCATCGTGGGCCCGATCGAGCGTCCCTCTCTCCTGAGCGGCGGGAGGCGCGACGCCGACGAGCCGAGGCTCGGCAACGCGGCGCTCGTCGCTCGCGCGGGCGTTCCCCTCGCCCTCACCGCGAGCGAGCGCGCCCTCGACGAGCCCCTCGCGCAGCAGGCGGCGTTCGCGGTCCGCTTCGGGCTCCCCATCGAGGAGGCGATCCGGGCGGTGACGTCGACCCCGGCCTCGCTCCTCGGCGTCGCCGACCGCGTCGGGTCGATCGAGAAGGGAAAGGACGCGGACCTCGTCCTCTGGTCGGGGGCCCCGTTCGCAGCCACGAGCCGGCCCGTCTTCGTCCTCGTCGACGGCCGCATCGTCCTCGACGAGACGTCGCCGCCGGCGCCTCGCGACGGATAGGAAGGAACCCCCCGGATGCTCGCAACCCTCGCTCTCCTCGCGGCGCCCCTCGCGGCGGCGGTCCAGGACAAGGTCGCCGTGCGAGCGGGACGGATCATTCCCGTCGTCGGGCCCGAGATCACCGGCGGCGTGGTTCTCGTCGAGGACGGCCGGATCGCCGCGATCGGGCGCTCGAGCGAGGAGGGCGCCCCGGCGAGCCTTCCCGTCCTCGAAGTCCCCTGGGACGCGACGGTCGTCGAAGCGCCGGACGGCGTCCTCTTCCCCGGGATGATCGAGGCGCACACCTCCCGCGGCCTCGACCGCCCGAACGAGAACGTGCCCGTCACCCCCTTCGTGAGCGTCCTCGACGGGATGGATCCTTCCTCCACCTACTTCGAGGACGCGCTGCGGGACGGGATCACGGCGCTGCTCGTGATCCCCGGCAACGACTGCGTCATCGGGGGCCGCGGCCGCGTCGTGAAGCCCCACGGGCGGACCGTGGAGGCGATGACGATCCTTCCCGAAGCGGGAATGAAGATCTCCGTCGCCCCGATGCGGAACTTCACGCGTCTCTCGCAGCTCGCCGAGCTGCGCAAGGTCTTCGTCGACCTCGCCGAGGAGCGCGAGCGCCTCCTCGAGAAGAAGCAGGACGAGAAGGAGGCGGAGCGCGAGAAGAAGGAGAAGGAGAAAGAGAAGGAAGGCGCCGCGGCGCCGAAGTCGAGCGAGGAAGCGGAGAAAGTCGAGGTCACGGAGGACGACTTCGACGTCAAGAAGCGCCCCCTCCTCGATCTCGTCGCGGGGGGAATGCCGGCCTTCGTCTGGTGCGAGAAGGCGATGGACGTCGCCCGCGCGATCGAGATCGCCTCCGAGAACGGGTTCGGCGCGCGGACGACGCTCGTCCTCGGCCCCGAGTGCTGGAAGGCGGCGGACGCGATCCGCGAAGCGGGGCTCTCCGCGGTCCTCGACGCAGACCTCGAGCACGTCGAGGAGAACCCCCTCACGGGGGAGGAGCGGCGCACGTTCGTCCCCGCCGTCTTCCACGAGAAGGGGATCCGCTTCGCCCTCCAGACGACGAACACGAATCTCGGCCCCCGCTACCTCTGGTACCAGGCGGCGCGGTGCGTCGCATTCGGGGTGCCGCGCGACGCCGCGCTCCGCGCGATCACCCTCGCCCCGGCGGAGATCCTGGGCCTCGGGAGCCGGCTCGGCTCGATCGAGGTCGGGAAGGACGCGACCTTCCTCCTCCTCACGGGAGATCCGCTCGAGGGGACGACCTGGGTCGACCGCGTCTTCCTCGAGGGGCAGGTCGTCTACGAGCGAGCGACGGACAAGCGGCTGCGCGAGATGCTCGAAGGGGAAGTCGAGGAGGAGAAGAAGAAGTGACCGCCGCGCTCCTCCCCCTCCTGGCGCTCCTCGGGACGGCGTCGAGTGAGGCGCTCGCCGTCCGCGCGGGCCGCCTCTACACGGGGGAGGGAGCGCCGCTCGAGAACGCGATCCTCCTCGTGCGGGACGGTCGCGTCCTCGCGGTCGGACGCGACGTCGAGATCCCCGCCGATGCATCGATCCTCGACGCGCGCGACGCCGTCGTCGTCCCGGGATTCGTCGCGGCCGACTCCTCCCTCGGCGAGGGGAGCGCGACCGCGAGGGAGTCGATCTCGCCCCACTACCGCGCCGTCGACGGATTCGATCCTTTCGCGCGATACGACCGCGTCCTCTCCGCCGGCGTGACGACGGCCTATCTCTCGCCGGGCCGGCGCCGGCTCCTCGGCGGAACCGGCGCCGTCGCGAAGCTCGCCGGCAAGCCGGGCGCGCGAGTCCTCTTGGCCGACTCGGACCTCCGCATCGAGGCGGTCGAGGGCGCGCTCGGGCCGCCGATGATCTTCGAGCCCCCGATCCCCCCCTCCGCCGACGATCCGATCCTCCCCGCGAGGCGCCAGCTCCCCGGGACGCGCCTCGGGAGCTTCCTCGCGTTGCGCCGCATCTGGGACGAGGCCTTCGACTACCGCCAGATGCGCGAGGGCCCCTCCGAGGGGCGGCCTCCCCGCGACGTCGCGAAGGAGGCGCTCGCCGACGCGATCGAGATCGACCTCCCCCTCCGCATCGCGTGCGAGGGGACGAAGGAGATCGAGGCCGCGCTCCGCTTCCTCGCGGAGGTGGAGATGCGAGGCCTCCTCGAGGGGGGAGCGGAGGCCTGGCGCATGGCGGAGGCGATCGCGGCGGCGGGCGCGCCCGTCGTCCTCGCGCTCCCCGACCGCCCCGGGAAGGCGCCGTTCGAGGCGGAGCGCTCGGAGGACGCGACACGGTGGCGGCGCGACGCCGCGGCCCGGCTCGCGGCGGCGGGAATAAGGATGGCGCTCGTGCCGCGCTCCGACGCCGAGCTGCCCGATCTCCCCGCCCTCGTCGACCTCGCGGTCCGCGGCGGGCTCGAGCGCTCGCAGGCCCTCGCGGCCGTCACTTCGGCCGCGGCGCAGATCCTCGGCGTCTCCGATCGCGTCGGGTCCCTCGCGCCCGGGAAGGACGCGGACTTCCTCGTCCTCTCGGGCGAGCCCTTCGAACCGACGACGCACGTGATCGAGACCTGGGTCGGCGGCGAGCGCGTCTTCGTGATCCGCCGCGCCGACGCCGTCGTCGTCCGGGCGGGGACGATCCTCCCGGGCTCGTCCGGCCCGATCCGCGGCGGGGCGGTCCTCGTCGAGAAGGGGAAGATCGTCGCCGTCGGACGGACGGTGCCGACGCCGCCCGGCGCGCGAGTCCTCGACGCCGGAGAGGCGGGATTCGTGACGCCCGGGCTCGTCGACGCCTCGAGCCTGCTGGGCCTCGAGGGAGATCCCGGCCAGCCCGCGGCGTCCGTCCCGATCGCGCTCGCCCTCTCTCCCGGCAAGCGGGGGCTCGAGGAGGCCGCCTCCGCCGGCGTCACGACGATCCTCCTCGCGCCCGCCCGCGGGGCGTTCCCCGGCGGGAGCCGCGTCGCCGCGGCGAAGACGCACGCGCGCTCGCGCCCCGCCCAGATCGTGCGCGAGACGGCCGCGATCCTCTTCGAGTGGCGCGGCGGGGATCGCGCGACCCGTCCCGTCCAGATGCGCGAGCACCTCAAGCGCGCGAAGGAGTACGCGCAGAAGTGGGATCGCTACCTCGAGGAGCGGAAGAAGCCGGCGGAGCCGGAGAAGAAGGAGAAGGCCGAGGAGCCGAAGGCCGAGGAGGAGAAGGCGCCCCCGCCCGACCCGGTCTCGGGGACCTGGGAGGGGGAGGTCGACGTCCCGTTCAACGCGCGCCCGGTCAAGTTCGTCCTCGAGATGAAGCTCGAGGGGACCTCGATCTCGGGCTCGATCGACGTCCCCGTCTTCGGGCGCGGCCCGATCCCGTTCTCGGGCGGGCGCTTCGACGCGGGGAAGATCTCGTTCGCGATCTCGACGCCGGTCGGGGAGGCGAGGGTCGAGGCGACGATCGACCGGCCGGACCACTTCGCCGGCGTCATCCGCGCGCCCGTCGTCGGCGAGATCCGCTTCGAGGCGACCCGCACGAAGAGGCCCGCCGGCCCCGCCGGGACGCCCGGCCGAAAGGCGAAAGGGCCGCAGAAGCCCGACCTCGACGAGAACCTCGAGCCGTTCCGCGCGCTCCTGCGCAAGGAGATCGTCGCCCTCGTCGACGCGGACCGCGCCGACGAGATCGAGCGCGCCCTCGAGGTCTTCGCGGAGATCGAGGCGCCCGTCGTCGTCCGGGGCGGCGCGGACGCCTGGCGGATCGCGCGCGCCCTCTCGGAGAAGAAGGTCGGCGTCGTCGTCCCGCCCGGCTTCGTCCGCCTCCGCGGGACGGCCGAGGTGAACCTCCCCGACCGCCTCGCGCGGGAGGGGGTCGCCCTCGCATTCGCGACGGGGGCCGACGCGGGGACGCGGGACCTCTTTCTCTCCGCGCTCCACGCCGTGCGGCGCGGCATGGACCCCGACGCGGCGCTTCGCGCCCTGACGGTCGATCCCGCGCGGCTCTTCAAGATCGACGACCGGGTCGGCGCCCTCGAGCCCGGCCGGGACGGCGACCTCGTGCTGTGGTCCGGCGACCCCTTCGCCGCGGGCTCGCGGATCCTCGCCGTCGTCGCCGGCGGCGACGTGCTCGAGGAGGAGGCGCCGTGATCGCCCTCCTCTTCGCCCTCGCGCTCCCGGCGATCCCCGCCGGCGAGGCGGGGATCGCGCTCGTGGGAGGGAAGGTCGTCCCGTGCGCGGAGGGGACGGGAGCGATCGATCCGGGGGTCGTCCTCGTCGCGGGCGGCGCGATCGAGGCGGTCGGCGCGCTGGGAGCGGTCGCGGTCCCCGAGGGCTACCTGCGGATCGACGCCGCGGGGAGATGGATCGTGCCCGGCTTCGTCGACCTCCACTCCCACATCGCGGGGGGCGACCTCAACGACACCGTCCATCCGACGAACCCGGAGCTGCGGAACCTCGACAGCGTCGACCCCGAGAACGAGCGGCTGCGCGACGCGCGCGCGGGCGGCGTGACGACCGTGCTCTTCATCCCCGGGAGCGGCTCGAACATGAGCGGGTTCGGCACGCTCCTCAAGTCGGCGGGGGGGACGCTCGAGGAGATGCTCGTGCGGTTCCAGGGCGCGGTCAAGATCGCCCAGGCGGGCAACCCCGAGCGCCGCGCGGGCGACCTCGGCCTCGGGCGGATGGGGATGAACTGGCTCATCCGGGAGACGCTGCGGCGCGGCCGCACGTACGCCGAGGGATGGGCGCGCTACGAGCGCGGGGAGAGCGCCGCGCCTCCCCCCCTCGATCCCGGCCTCGAGAACATGCGCGGGCTCTTCGCGCGGGAGTACCCCGTCGCCGTCCACACGCAGATCTTCCAGGTCGTCCAGTCGAGCCGCCGCATCCTCCATGACGAGATGGGGCTCTGGACGGTGATCGACCACTCGACGTTCGACGGGTACAAGAACGCGCCCGACTACGCCGAGCGGGGAATGGCGGTCATCTGCGGCCCGCGCACGTTCTGGTTCGACCGCGACGAGGGGCGCTTCGTCGGGATCGCCGCGGGATGGCTCGAGGGAGGCGTGACGGAGATCGGGATCAACACGGACGCCCCCGTGATCCCGCAGGAGGAGCTCTCGACCCAGGCGGCGATGAACAGCCGGCTCGGCTTCCCCCTCGAGGCGGCGCTGCGCGCGCTCACGATCGTCCCCGCGCGCGCCGTCGGGATCGCCGACCGCGTGGGCTCCCTCGAGCCGGGCAAGGACGCCGATCTCGCCGTCTGGACGGGAAACCCGATCGATCCCCGCTCCTCGGTGGCGCTCACCCTCGTCGGGGGACGCGTCGCCTACGATCCCTCGAGGGAGGACCGGAGGTTCTGAGATGACACTCTCGATTCTCGCGCTCCTTCTCGCGCTTCCTCCCGCGGTCCACGACGGGGAGGACGAGGGGAAGGACTGGTGCGCGCAGGCCCCCTCCGCCGAGTTCACGGTGGGCCTCCGCGGGACGTCGCGGCGCCGCCCCGACTCGCCCGCCCGGTTCGCGCTGCGCGCCCGCAAGATCCTCCCCGTCAGCGACGGGATCCGCCCCGTCGACGAGGGGGTCGTCCTCGTCCGCGACGGGAAGATCGAGGCCGTCGGGAAGGGGCTCGAGATCCCGTCCGGGTACGAGGTCCTCGAGTTTCCCGACGCGTGGGTGTTCCCCGGGTTCGTCGACCTCCACTCCCACATCCAGGGCGGAGGCGCGTTCCAGGAGACGAACGACATGTCGCACCCGACGAACCCGGAGCTGCGCGTCCTCGACGCCGTCTCGCCCTGGAACGAGGCGATGCAGGACGCCGTCGCGGCGGGGGTCACGACGATCCTCGCGATCCCCGGCAGCGGCACGAACCTCTCCGGGTTCGGGGTCCTCCTCAAGCTCAAGAACGTCGACGCGGTCGACGAGATGGTGCTCCGCGACCCGGGCGCGATGAAGATCGCCCAGGCGTGGAACCCCGAGCGCGGCGCGGGGGATCTCGGCGCCTCGCGGATGGGGGAGACCTGGATGATGCACTCCCTCTTCCGCCGGATGCTCGGGTTCTTGGAGGAGGAAGGGGGTCAGGCACCGAAACGGGGTCTGGCTCCGAAACGGGGTCAGGCTCCGCGCCGCGCGGTGCCTGACCCCGTTTCGGAGCCAGACCCCGTTCCTCCCGACCTCCGACTCCTCGCCGACGTCTTCCGCGGGAAGACGCCCGTCCTCATCCACACGGCCGGCGCGCGCGACGTCATGGCGACGGCGCGGATGTTCCACGACGTGTACGGGCTGCGCGCGGTCGTCTCCCACGGCTGCTTCAACGGGATGTGGGTCGCGCCGGAGCTGGCCGCCCGCGGCCTCCCGACGAACCTCGGGCCGCGCAACTACGACTGGACCTTCCAGGCCGACGCGCGCTTCTACGGGGTCGTCGCGGCCTACGCCGAGGCGGGATGCCCCGAGATCTCGATCAACACGGACGCGAGCGTCGTCCCGCAGGAGGAGCTCTTCCTCCAGGGCGCGATGTCGGCGCGGTTCGGCGCGGACCTCGAGCTGTGCCTGCGCGCCTGCACGCTGAACCCCGCCCGCTCCATCGGCGTCGGGGACCGCATCGGCTCCCTCGACCCGGGGAAGGACGCAGACTTCGTCGTGAAGGCGGGCCCCCCGTTCGACGTGCGAACCCCGATCGAGATGGTCGTCATCGACGGCGAGGTGGTCTACGAGCGCTCCCGCGACGGGCAGCGCTACTGAACGCGATGCTCACCCCCGCCGCCCTTCTCCTCCTCCTGCTCCCGGCCGTCCAGGATGCGCAGGCCCCCGTCCTCGCGATCCGGGTCGCGCGGGCGGAGACGGTCTCGGGCGGCGCTATCGAGGGCGCGACGATCCTCGTCGAGGGGGGGAAGATCGTCGCGGTCGGGGAGAAGGTCCCGGTCCCGCGCGGCGCGAAGGAAGTCGACGCGACGGACCTCGTCGCCGTGCCCGGATGGGTCGTCCCGTTCTCCCGATTCACGGTCTCGCCCGGCCGCTCGCGGGGCACGAACGCGCAGCTGCGCGTGATGGACGAGATCGATCGGTTCGACGAGGTCTGGGGGGAGATCCTGCGCCGCGGCGTGACGACGGTCGCCGTCGCCCCGTACGGCGCGGGGATCGCCGGCCAGGGGGCGGTGCTGCGGCCGGACGGAGAGGCCGCGGAGGCGCTCGTCCCGTCCGCCTTCCTCTCGATCGACCTCGCCCTCGAGACCGCCTCGAAGCAGCTCCTGCGCCAGGCGCTCGAGAACGGGAAGAAGGAGATCGAGCGGCTCGAGAAGGCGAAGAAGGAGGCGGAGAAGAAGGCCGAGTCGCGCCCCGCGACGCGCCCGGCCACCCGCCCCTCCGCCGAGTCGCGCCCGGCGACGCGACCCGCGCCCGAGACGCGCCCCGCCACTCGTCCGGCGCGCGGGCCCGCGACGCGCCCGGCGAAGGAGGAGCCCCCGAAGCCCGACCCGAAGCTCGAGCCTCTCGTGCGGCTCCTGAAGAAGGAGTTGCGCGCGCTCGTCTCGCTCGACGGGCCCGCGGAGGTCCTCCACTTCCTCGACGCCGCGCGAGGGTTCGAGTTCGAGCGCGCGATCGTCGGCGCGAGCTCGCTCCACCTCGTCGCCGATCGGCTCGCGGAGACGAAGGAGAGCGTCGTCCTGCCGCCCGAGATCACGTTCGCGCCCTTCACCCGCAACCGGGTCAACGCCGCCGCGGTCCTCCTCCGCGCGGGCGTCCGGATCGCCTTCGTGCCGTCGCCGGCGACGCGGGACGGGATCGAGGCGTACCCCTTCCGCGTCGGCGAGCTCGTGAAGGCGGGGCTCCCGCGGGACGCCGCGCTGCGCGCGATGACCCTCGCCCCGGCCGAGATGCTCGGCGTCGCGGATCGGGTGGGCTCGCTCGAGGAGGGGAAGGAGGCGGACGTCCTCTTCTTCGATCGGGATCCGTTCGATCCGGCGGCGCGTCTTCGGCGCGTCCTCCTGGGAGGGACGTTCGTGGAGATGGAGGAATGATCGCCTCGCGCTCGATCCCCCCGCTCTTCGCCCTGCTCGCGCTCGCCGCGCCCACCCGTGCCCTCGCTCCGCCCCAGGAGACGCGGCCCGAGACGCGCGAGGCCGTGGAGGAGGAGAAGAAAGCGCCGGAGAAGGAGAAGGTCCTCGCGCTGCGCGGCGGCGACGTCCACACGGTGACCGCCGGCACGCTCCGCCCCGGCGTCGTTCTCGTCCGGGGAAAGACGATCTGGAAGGTGGGGACGGACCTCGCGATCCCCGAGGATGCGCACGTGCTCGACGTCACCGGGCTGCGCGTCTACCCGGGCCTCGTCGCGGCGGAGACGGTGGGGATCCTGGGGCGATTCGGCGCCTCGGACTCGCCGGCGGACTCCGTCGATCCGTTCTCCCTCTCGCTGCAGCTCGCCTCCGCGGCCGGGATCACGACCGCGGTCTCGGGGACGGCCGTCGCGAAGGTGATTCCGGGGGACCTCGCGGACCTGATCGTGCGCGAGCCCGCGTTCGTGCGGCTCAATCTCGGGACGGCGCAGGCGCGCCGCGAGACCCGCGAGAAGCTCGAGAAGGCGCGGGAGCATCTCCGCGCGCTGCGGCGACACGAGGTCGAGAAGAAGCGGGACCCCACCCTCAAGGAGCCCGACAAGAAGGGGATCGACGAGGGGATGCTCCGTCTCCTCCGCAAGGAGATCCCCGCGCGCGTCTCGGCCGGATCGCGCTCCGATCTGCTCCCCGTCGCCGACCTCGCCCTCGCCTTCGGGTTCGTCGCGATCGTCGACGGCGCGCACGAGGGGTGGACCGTCGCGGGGGACCTCGGGCGCGCCGGGATCCGCTGCGTGGTGAATCCCAGGCAGAAGGTCCTCCCCGATCGCGAGACGGCCCGCCCGAGCGGGTCCACGATCGAGAACGCGGCGATCCTGCGCCGCGCGGGGGTCGAGGTGGCCGTCGTCCCTCCGCAGCGGTCGATCTCGACGGGGGGAACGGCGGGGCGCGACTACCTCACGTTCCCCCTCGACGCCGCCTTCGCGATGCGCGGGGGGCTGGAGGCGGACGCCGCCCTCGAGACGATCACGATCGGCGCCGCGCGCGTGCTGGGGGTCGACGACCGCGTCGGCTCGATCGAGCCCGGCAAGGACGCCGATCTGATCGTGGCGTCGGGCGACCTGCTCGACTTCCGCACCTTCGTCGAGTGGACGATCGTGAACGGGAAGGTCGTCTACGATCGGCGCGAGGCCACGTTCTTCTCGCACCTCAAGACGCGCCGCGACCTCGCCCCGCCTCCCGAGCCGATCGCGGAGGAGCCTCCCCCGCCCGCCGAGGAGGAGGGAGAGGGGAAGAAGGAGGACGGAGGAGGGGAGGAGGACGGGTCCCGGAGCGGGAGGTAGGAGTGGCGAGGCGGGTCCGAGCCGCGGTGGCCCAGGCGACGCCCGTCGTCCTCGACGCGGACGAGACCCTCCACAAGGTGGAGCGGCTCGTCGCCCGGGCCGCGAAGGAAGGCGCCCGCATCGTCGCCTTCCCCGAGACCTTCGTCCCCGTCTATCCGCTCTGGTGCGACGCCGGCGCGTTCGGGCGGTGGGAGGAGCCCGCCGCGAAGGAGGTCCACGCGCGGCTCCTCGCGAACTCCCTCGTCGTCCCCTCGGAGGCGACGGAGCGGATCGGGAACGCCGCGCGCGACCACCGGACGGTGGTCTCGATCTCGGTGAACGAGCGCGACGTCGCGGGCCGCACCCTCTGGAACGCGCTCCTCACGTTCGACGCGGACGGAACCCTCGTCGGCCACCACCGCAAGCTCGTGCCGACGCACGGCGAGCGGCTCGTGTGGGCGCCCGGGGACGCCGAAGGCCTGCGGGTCGTCGAGACCGCCGTGGGGAGGGTCGGGGGGCTCCTCTGCTGGGAGCACTGGATGCCCGCCGCGCGCCAGGTGCTCCACGACGAGGGCGAGGAGATCCACGTCGCGGCGTGGCCCCACCTGCGGGAGATGTACTTCCTCGCGAGCCGCCACTACGCCTTCGAGGGGCGCGCCTTCGTGCTGGCGCCGGGGATGGTGCTCCCGCTCGCGGAGCTGGAGCGCGCGGGCGTGAAGGTCTCGGCGCTGTGGCGCCCCCAGGACCTCGCGGACCCGATGCTCGTCGGGGGCTCGGCGATCTTCGGGCCCGACGGCGCGGTCCTCGCGGGCCCCGCGCCCCCCCGCGAGTCGATGCTGTTCGCCGACCTCGATCTCGATGCGGTCCGTCGCGAGTCGCTCGCGCTCGATACGGCGGGCCACTACTCGCGCCCCGATCTCTTCCACCTCGAGGTCCGCAGAAGTCGGCGAGGGCGAGTCTCCTCGGAGCGCCCCGATCCGGGGCGGTAGGAAGAGCCTGGGACTGCGCTCGAAAATGGGTGCGGTGTCACCCGCCCGTACCACGAATTTTCGTGGAAACCGCGCCTGTGCGCGAAACCACGATTTCCGGGTAGACGAAATAAGCCATTGCCATACAGTCGGTTACAGAATTTTCCCTACGCCGCAACAAAATATCGTGCAGATGGCGTCCGTTTTGCCCGCTTCTGGCGTTATAGAAGGTAGCCGACAGTGCTGGACTCGCGGGTCCGCCCGCGCGGTTCCTCCGCCGTCGAGCCGCTCTTTTTCATCCTTCGAAAAAAACCGGAAGGGGCATCCGGACAGAGAGGGTCAAAAGAGGAACCACATCGGTTCCCCCTGAGGTTTTGCGCAGGGTATGCGCCGCCGACGGAGCCGCGAGGGCGCGGGAGCCTCGGTCGGCGGCGCGCGGCACGGGCAGAATTGGCGGTCGGAGTAAGATCAGGGGGGGTCCCGTGCGAGACGGCTTTCGAGAACTCTCCTCCGACTCTCCCCGCTACGAAGGGTTGTACCGGTCCTTCTGGGCGGAGAACGGGCTCGCCGTCCTGGCGAGGTCTCCCGGGGTCTACCGGGAGATCGAAGGGGCGGTGGCGGAGCGGGTGTTCGACCCGCGCGGCCTCTTCGTCTCCGTCGGGAGGGTGCTGCGCAGGCCGGAAGTAAGCCTGGGAGTGGCTCTTACGCGAGTCGTCCGGCGGATCGGGAAGAGGGTGGAGAGCGGGACCCGCGAGGATCTTCTCGAGGAGGTCTCGCGGAACCCCCAGCGGGCGCGCGAACTCGTCCGCTGCGCCGTGATCGGCGCGGCCCACCGCGGCCTGTC
>Ga0187892_10009939_pt1 | contig 12273 bp, 11 predicted proteins | sample MA1701073metaG_FD_139345 | JGI IMG/M metagenome (GOLD analysis project Ga0187892, IMG submission 139345) | Bio-ooze microbial communities from a basaltic lava cave in the Kipuka Kanohina Cave System on the Island of Hawaii, USA - MA170107-3 metaG ...
CATAGTGCTACTAAACAGGTAGTCATCTGTGGAACCGGATACCGCCCTTGCCAGCAACGCAGAAGCTCGCGACGAACAGGAGCGACTGTCGCAGAAGTTCCAGCGCGAACTCAACGCCGGGCTGGTGGGCCTGGTGCTCCTCGCCGTGCTGGAGCAGGCCGACGAGGATCTCTACGGCTACCAGATCGCCAAGCGCTTGCAGGGCGAGGCTGCGGGCCAGGCGCCGGTCAAGCAGGGTGCGCTCTATCCGGTGCTGCGCCAGCTCTCGGCCAATGGCCTGCTGGCGAGCCGCATCGTGCCGTCTTACGCTGGCCCGCCGCGGCGCTACTACCGCATCACGCCCGAAGGCCGTGCCGTTTTCCAGCAATGGCGCGGCATCTGGCGCAGCACGCGCGATTTCGTAGACGGATTCACCGAGACCCAGGGAGCACGCCCATGAACGAACGCACCGCCCCACGCTCGATCGAGCAGTATCTCGCGGCGTTGCGCGAAGCCCTTGCCGGCGAGGACCCGGCGCTAGTGCAGGACGCCCTCTACGACGCGGAAGAGTACCTGCGCGCGGAAGTCGCGGCGCATCCCGGCCGCAACGAGGCCGATACCCTCGAGCTGATCGCGAGTACCTACGGTGCGCCGGAGGAGGTCGCGGCCGCCTATCGCACCACCGAGCAGCAGCTGCGCACGGCGCTCGCGCCGCCGCCGCGCAAGGTGCCACGCACCCTGCTCGGACGCTTCTTCGGCGTCTATGGCGACATGCGCACCTGGACCGCGCTCTTCTACATGCTGCTCGCGCTGGTCACGGGCATCGTCTACTTCACCGCCACGGTAACCGGTCTTTCGATGTCGGCCGGGCTGATCGTGCTGATCATCGGCATCCCGGTGTTCCTGCTGTTCGTGGGCTTCACGCGCGTGCTGGCACTCGCGGAGGGCCGCCTGGTCGAAGGGCTGCTGGGACAGCGCATGCCGCGCCGGCCGCTGTATCCTGCCAAGGGCATGCCGATCCTCGAGCGCATCAAGGAGATGCTGGTGGACCGCCGCACCTGGACCACGATGTTCTATTTCCTGCTGATGCTGCCGCTCGGCATCCTCTACTTCACGATCGCGATCACCGGCCTCAGCGTCAGCCTCGGCCTGGTCGTGGGATCCATCGGCGGGCTCCTGATGGAGGCCGGCATCGGCTCGGGCACGATCAGCCTCGACCACGAAGTCTATTTCGCGCCGGCGCCGCTTGCCGCGCCCCTGATCATCGCCTTCGGCGTGCTGCTCTTGACCGCCGTCATGCACCTCGTGCGCGGCATCGGTCGCATGCACGGCACGCTTGCCAAGCACCTGCTGGTCGCGCCGCGAGGCAGCGCTTGAAGGGACCCAGCGCGTGACGGCGGCCGCGATCTTCGCGCTCCTGTTCGCGCAGGCGCCGGATGCGGCGGCGCCTCTCCTGCCGGCGGAAGGCTGCCTGCCCGGCGACGCGGGCTTTCTCGAGATGCGCCTGCGCGGCAGCATCGACGCGGAAATCCGCTGGCAGGGAACGGAGCTGGCCTGCGCCGGCATGCTGCGCCCCGACGGCCGCGGCCTGCGGTTGCGCTTCGCGGGGCCGCGCGCGGGCGGCGAGCTCGCGATCGTGTTCGCCGCGCCCGAACTCGCAATGGGGGCGTCGGCGCGCGCTGTGCCGGTCAACGTGACGCTGCTCGACGGCGCGGGCGGGCGCATCTACGGCACCCGGGGCGACCGTCTGTGCCAGTTCGACGAGGTCGAGCAGCAGCTGCTCGAGGATGCGGGCCTGCCGCCGCGCAGCTATCGCGTCCGTGCCCGCGGCTTCTGCACCGCACCCGCGCGCGCGGTGGATGGCGACGGGGCCGTGCTGCTGACGCGCTTCGACTTCCTGGGACGGGTCAGTTTCCGCGACGATGACGGCGCCGCGGCGGCACAATTCGGCGGGGCGCGATGAGTCGCGCGGGCCCATTGATTGTCGCCGCCTTTCTGTTGATCGCGAATGCGTCGGATACGCTCGCTCGCGGGCCACCGTCGACCTTGCGCGACCTGCCGCAGGCCCGCGTGTATCTGGTGACCGACAGCGGCCGGCATCGCTTCAAGGTTTGGATCGCGGCCAGCGACGAGAGCCGCGAGCGCGGCCTCATGTTCGTGCACGAGATGTCCGCCAGGCGAGGCATGCTGTTTCTGTTCGAGCGCCCGCAGTTCATCGCGTTCTGGATGAAGGACACCTACTTGTCGCTCGACCTCATCTTCATCAGCGACGACTGCAGGGTTTCCGACATCGCTCCGAACGTGCGGCCGCAATCGCTGGAGCCGATTGTTCCCTCGGTGCCCGTAGTCGCCGTACTGGAGCTGGTTGCTGGCTCGGCGGCGAAGATCGGGCTGTCGCCTGGGCACCGATTGCTCCTTGCGGATTCCATCGGCCGCGCAGGCCACGGCGCCCCCTGCAGCCAGCGCCGAGCCGTAGGCCAGCTGCCGGTCCTGGGTAGGATTCCTTCGGAATTCACAGACTTAGGGATCGGCGATTCTCGTCCTTGCGCCAAGGCCTCCGACACCCCCAGCGAAGCCACTCGCTTGTTGTGAGTCCGCGACAAGCGATGTCTCACGCAGGCCGTGGGCTGCCGGTTTCGCACTGGCGTGACAGCGCACAAACCAACAAGAATGCGCTCTGAAACCAGCGGGATTTACGCCAGATGTTGCTATTGAGCAACAGCGGTTGCGCTTGCCAGCAATGTTGTTATGATGACTCATCCAAAGCGGCAGATGGCACGTATGAATTTCGCCACTTTGGCGAGCTTACTTTCCGTTTTGATTTGACGTGGCCACTCAATAAGGCTGAACGGGATCCCCGTTCTCGGGAGGACGCAGATTATGGAACGCAACTATCGGGTCGCTACGGCGGTCCGTCGCTCGCTCTTACTGAGCGCCGTGGCGGCAACCGGCGTAGCGGCACCTGCGCTTGCGCAGGATCAAGCGACGGACATGGGCGACATCGTCGTCACGGGTTCGCGCATCAGGTCCGCGAACCTCGTAGCGACGACCCCGGTGACGCAGGTCACTGCGGCGGATGTGGTGACGCAGGGCGTCACCCGCATTGAAGACCTGGTTAACCAGCTGCCGCAGGCCTTCGCAGCGCAGAACGTGACGGTCGCGAACGGCGCCTCCGGCACGGCGACGCTGAACCTGCGCGGTCTCGGCTCGCCCCGCACGCTGGTGCTGGTGGACGGCCGGCGCATGCCCTATGGCGGCGTGACGAATTCGGCGGCGGACATCAACCAGATCCCCACCCAGATGATCGAGCGCGTGGACATCCTCACGGGTGGCGCCTCGGCGGTCTACGGTTCGGACGCGGTGGCCGGCGTCGTCAACTTCATCATGAAGAAGGACTTCGAGGGCGTCCAGCTCACCAGCCAGTACAACTTCTACTGGCACGAGAACGACTTCTCGGGTCCTGGTGCGACCAAGCTGCGTGACGTGATCGCGGGGCGTGCGGCGACCAACCCGGCGGAGTTCGCCCTGCCCAAGAACACCGTGACCGACGGTGAGGGCAAGGAGCTGTCGTTGATGGTCGGCGTGAACAGCGGCGACGGACGCGGCAACATCACGGCCTATGCGACCGTGTTCGACAGCGTCAAGGTCCTCCAGCGCGACCGCGACTACTCGGCCTGTTCGTTGAACCCGCTGACCGGCGCCTCGCCGACCTGCGGCGGCTCCTCGACCAGCGCGGGTGGCAGGTTTACGACTTTCGGCGGTCCGTCGTATCCGGACCCGGACGGTGCGGGCCCGCTGCCGGCAGGTCCGGCCTACAACCTGACGGTGAACACCGCGACCGATCCGCGGCCCTTCAACAACGCGACCGACCTGTACAACTTCGGCCCGCTGAATCACTACCAGCGTCCGGAGCGCCGCTACAGCATCGGTGCGATGGGCCACTACGAGTTCGGTGAACATGCGGATGTGTACACGCAGCTGATGTTCAACGACTACGAGTCGATCGCGCAGATCGCCCCGTCGGGCAACTTCTTCGAGACGTTCACGATCGGCTGCGACAATCCCCTGATTCCTTCCGGCTGGCGGGATGACATCGGCTGCACACCGCAGCAGGTCATCGACAGCGGAACGAACACTAGGGTCATGTACATCGGCCGTCGCAACGTCGAGGGTGGCGGGCGCCAGCAGCGCTTCGCCAACAACTCGTTCCGTGCGCTGGCCGGCGTGCGTGGCGCCATCAACGACGGCTGGGACTACGACGTGTCGGCGCAGTACTCGAGCGTTTCGGCGAACACGGGGACACACAACTACTTCGTGACCTCCCGCGTGGCCCGCGCGCTCGACGTCGTCGACGTCGCCGGCGTGCCGACCTGCCGCTCCGTGATCGACGGCACCGACACGGCCTGCGTGCCGTGGAATCCGTTCGTCCCCGGCGGCGTGACGCAGGCTCAGCTCGGCTACCTGCAGGCGACTGGCCTGCAGATCGGGCGGATCAGCCAGGAGATCTACAACGGAGTCGTCAGCGGCGACATGGGCACCTACGGCTGGAAGACGCCGTGGGCGTCTGACGGCGTGCAGCTCGTGTTCGGTAGCGAGTACCGGCGCGACTCGCTGTCGAACGACGTGGACGCGATCCAGGAGATCGGAGGCCTCGGTGGTTCGGGTGGTCCGACCATCGGCATCGACGGATCGACCAAGGTGCAGGAACTCTTCTTCGAAGGACGCCTGCCCCTGGCTCAGGACCAGTCGTTCGCGGAGAGTCTTTCGATCGACGCCGCATATCGCTGGTCCGACTATGGCGACAGCGTCACGACTGACACCTACAAGGGCGGCCTGGAGTGGGCGCCGGTGGCGGACATCCGCTTCCGCGGCAGCTACCAGCGCGCGGTGCGTGCGGCCAACATCGTGGAGCTGTTCACGGCGCAGGGCTTCAACCTGTTCGACGCGCCGGGCGATCCGTGCGGTACCGATGCACCGAACCCGAACGCGACCCGGGCCGAGTGCATCGCGACCGGCGTACCGGCGGCGATCTATGACAGCCCGGCCGGACGGGCTGCCCTCGACAGTCCGGCGGGACAGTACAGCTTCCTGCAGGGCGGCAATCCGCTGCTGTCGCCGGAGACTTCTGATACGGTCTCGTACGGCATCATCTGGCAGCCGCGCTTTGCGCCGGGTCTCTCGGTCACGATCGACTACTTCGACATCGACATCGAAGACACGATCACGATCGTGGGTGCCAACAACGTCTTCACCGCGTGCTACGACGCCAACAATGCCGCTGCGTGTTCGCTGATCAACCGCAACCCGGGAACGGGCCAGCTGTGGATCGGCACGGGCCATGTGCGGGACCTCAACACCAACATCGGCTCGCTGAGCACCAAGGGCTATGACCTGCAGGTGAACTACACGGGTGTGGAGATCGGGCGCTTTGGCAGCCTCAACTTCAACCTGACGGGCACGTTGCTGGACGAGCTGATCACTCAGCCAGTTCCGGGTCTCGACATTGACCCGAGCGCCGCGGTCAGCGATTCCTACGACTGCACGGGGTTCTACTCCACGGTCTGCGGAACGCCGAACCCGGAATGGCGTCACCGGTTCCGCACGAGCTGGCAGACTCCGTGGGACGTGGACGTGTCGTTCACGTGGCGCTACTACGGCGAGGTCAAGAAGGTGAATGGTCCGAACCAGATCGCGCCGTCGGCGAACCTGGATTTCTCGTTGAATGCGGAGAGCTACTTCGACTTGACGGCCAACTGGGCCATGACCGAAAAGACGAATGTCACGCTCGGCATCAACAACATCCTGGACGACAATCCGTCGATCAGCGGATCGGTCGGCACGACCGGCAACGGCAACACGTTCCCGCAGACTTACGACGCCCTCGGTCGCTATGTGTTCTTGCGGGCGACGATGGAGTTCTAACAACCGTTACGGCTACGATCTTTTCGATACTCGGCGGCGGCCCTCGGGCCGCCGCTTTTTTTCATTTGGTGCATCATGGCGGCTACGCCATGGGCACCGTTGCCGATCGACTGCGCGCCCTGCTGCCGTCCTCGCCGGATGCGTATCCGCAGAACCTCGACGCGGGCCGCGGCCGTGTGCTCGTCATCCGTTTCGATGCGGCCGCCTATCGCGCGGCGAGCTTCCTGGATGACCGTATCCTCGGACCGGCCACGCAAGGTGCCTGGTTCACGGAGGCGGCAGTCGTCGCCGCGGCAGGAGCCGTCGCCGCGCCGCGGCCATTGCATTTCATTTTTCATGCCGGCCACGCGGGCTCGACCCTCCTTTCCCGGTTGTTGGACGAAACGGGGACCGCACTAGGCTTGCGAGAACCCTTGCCGCTGCGCACGCTCGCCGACCTGCACGACGCACTGGCGCTGCCGGCGCCGCCGATGTCGCCCGACCGCTTCGCGCGGCTCCGGGAGGCGATGATGCGGCTCTGGTCGCGCGGCTACGATTCGACGGAGGCGGTGGTCGTCAAAGCCACGAGCGTGACCGGTCGCATGGCGGTGCCACTGCTAGAGGCCATCCCTGCCTCGCGGGCGGTCTACCTGAACCTGCGTGCCGAGTCCTACCTGGCAACGCTGCTCGCCGGCGCTAACTCCCCGTTGGACCTTCGGGGCCATGCGCCGAGCCGCCTGCAGAGGCTGGCCGTGCGCTTCGGTGCGTCACGCGCGCCGTCCGGGGAAATGTCTCTCGGCGAGCTCGCCGCGCTCGGCTGGGTCGCAGAATCATTGTCACAGCGCGACGCGTTGCAAGGCCTGCCCGGGCGCGTGCTGGCTCTCGATTTCGAGGCGCTGCTCGCGGACGTCGCCGGCAGCCTGGACCGTGTGCTTAGCCATTTCGGTCTGGCCGCGGGGCCGGGAGGTCTCGAGCGCCTCTGCGCGAGCCGGGTACTTCAGCATTACTCCAAGGCGCCGGACATTGCCTACGAGCCCGGTGACCGCGTGGCGGCCCTCGCACAGACGCGCCGCGAGCAGGCCAGGGAAATCGCCCGTGGCCTCGCCTGGATCGAGCGGCTCGCGCGCGCCGAACCCGAGGTGGCGGAATTGCTGGCGGCAGAGCCGGCATGAACGGCGCGGACGAACGATTGCGCGAGGCGGCCTTCGAGGAGCGCCAGCAGCGGCTGGTGGAGGCCGAGGCGAGCTATCGCCGGCTCATCGCGGAGGAGCCGGCGCATCCGGTCGCGCGCTTCAACTTCGCCTGCTTCCTGCGCCGCCGCGCGCGTCTCGAGGAGGCGCTCACGGAGCACCGCGCCGCGCTCGACCTCGGCATCGACCGGCCCGAGGAAGTGCATTCCAACATGGGCGTGATCTGCAACGAGCTGCGCCGCGACGATGACGCGCGCGCGCATTTCGAGCGGGCGCTCGCCGCAAACCCGGATTACGTCCCCGCGCTCTACAACCTGGCGCTGCTGCTCGAGGAGTTCGGCGAGCGCGACGACGCGCTTGGCATGTTCCGGCGCGTCCTCGAACTCGATCCGCAGTACCACGACGCGCTGGTGCGCATCGTGCACGCGACGCGCGTCGACGATGGGGGCTCACCGCTCATCGCGCGGCTGCGCCGGGCGCTGCGGCGTGCGCACCTGCCGGCGCTCACGCGGGAGAGCCTCCACTTCGCGCTCGGCAAGGCGCTGGACGATGCCGGACAGTACGGCGAGGCATTTGCGCGGTACGACCTCGGCAATCGCGCGAGCGCGGGCCGGCTTGCGCCTTACGACCGCCGCGCCGCCGAGGCGCGCGTGGACCGGATCCTCGCGACCTTCACGCGGTCCTGGCTCGCGGCGGCGGAGCCGGTCTCGGACCGCGCGCTCGTGTTCATCACGGGCCTGTTCCGGTCGGGTTCGACGCTAATCGAGCAGATGCTGGCGGGCCACCCGCGCGTCGCCGCGGGCGGCGAAATCGCGTATTTCGATCGCGCCTTCGAGCGCGCGTCGCCGCCCTTTCCCGGGGCGGCCGCCGCGATGGGACCGGAAGGCTGGCGCGCGCTCGGTGGCGGCTACGTCGATTACCTCGACCGAAGCTTCCCTGCGGGCGCGATCGTGACCAACAAGCGCCCGGACAGCGCCGCCTATCTCGGGTTGCTGAAAGGGCTGTTTCCCAACGCGCGCTTCGTGCATACGGTGCGCGCGCCGCGCGATCTCGGTCTCTCCATCTGGTTCCAGCAGCTCGACGGCAGCGTCGCCTACGCAAATGACCTCGGGAATATCGCGCATCACTGGGAGCAGAGCCGGCGCCTCATGCAGCACTGGCGCGGCCTGTTCGGCGATGCGATCGCCGGTGCGGATTATGACCGCTTCGTCGCGGCGCCTCGCACGGTCGCTGCACCGCTCCTCGATTTCCTCGGGCTCGACTGGCGCGAGGAATGCCTGGACTTCAGCCGCCGGCCGAACCGCGTGCGCACCGCGAGCGTCTGGCAGGTGCGCGAGCCCGTGTACGGCCGTTCATCGGGCCGCTGGCGCAATTACCGGCAATGGCTGCCCGCGGAATTCCTGGGGCTGCCGGAGTCCGGCTAGGACTGCGACCACATCCGCATCAGGTTCTGGCGCACGACGTCGAGCCGCACGCGGCTCTCGGGATTCATGTTCGCGCCCTCGAGCGCCGCGATCTCGTTGAGTTCGTAGACCTGGATGCGCCGGTGCAGGTCGGCGATGTGGCTCTCGATGAAAGTGATCGAGACCAGCCGCTCGCCGCTTCGCACCGGGACGACCTCGTGCCACTGCGTGGACGGATAGACGATCGCCTCGCCGGGTGCGCCCTTGAACGCGACGGTCTGGTTGCCCGCGGCCACCGCGAGCTCGCCCCCCTCGTAGCGCGACGGGTCGTTGACGAAGACGGTGCAGGAAAGGTCCGAGCGCAACACCGTCTTCGGCAGCTGGATCATGGCGGCGTCCGCGTGCGCGCCGTACTGCATGCCGGGCTCGTAGCGGCAGAGCAAGGGCGGTGCCACGCGCTTCGGCATCGCGAAACTCATGAACTCGCGCGAGCGCGCGAAGGCCGCGGCCACGATCTGCGTGCTCTCTCCGTAGCCCGGATCGCCGGTGTCCGCCTGCAGGTTCTGCTTGGCCGTGTTGGCGGGATTCGAGATCCGGCCGTCGACGAAGCGCAGTGTGCGCGCGAGCGCCTGCAGCCGTTCGATCTCGGCCGCGGTCAGCAGGTTCTTGATCTTCAGGAACATCGCGGCAGGCACTATATCTGAGCGGGGGGCGGCCCGCCGCGGAAGGCGTCGGTCGCCGCGATGACGGCGCGGATCGCGTCGCGTTCCTCCTGCGACAGCCGCGGGCTCCAGATGTCGCAGATGAGGATGATGCGGATCTCGCCGCTCTCGTTCCAGGCCTCGTGCTCGAGCGTGTCGTCGAACACCCAGGCCTCGCCGATGCGCCATTCGCGCGTCTCGCCGCCGACGCGAAACCCGCAGTCCGGCGGCATCACGAGCGGCAGGTGCACGACGAGGCGGAAGTTGGCGACGCCGGTATGCGGGGGAATCCGGGTCCGCGGCTGCAATACCGAGTACATCGCCGTCGGCGAGCGTCCGTCCACTTCCGCTTGCGGCAGCTTCCCGACCGCCGCGAAGGTCGCGGGCGCCCGCAGGCAGTGCGCCTCGATCGGCCGGCCGCGGTCGTAGAAGTGGAAGGCGCTCCAGCGCGGATTCCGGTTCAGCTCGCGCCACTGCTCGAGCGGCAGGTGGTCGTCGTACTGGATGTAGGGCGCGAACTCCTTCGCGTCATCGATCAGCACCCGGCCGAGTTCGCCCTGGATCGCGCCGGTCGCCGCCTCGAATCCGTCGAGCCAGGGAAATTCCTCGCGTGCGTAGAACTCGATGGACGGCAGCCCCGGGTAGTAGAAGTCCGTCGGCTCCTGCTGGTAGCGGCGGCGGCGGCGCAGCGTGGTCTCGATGAAGGAGTCGAGGCGCTGGCGCTCGACGGGCGTGCACCGTCCCTGTGCGTCGCCGGCGCGCTCGCGGATGTAGCGGCCGAGTTCGGCGACGTGGCGCCCGTGCACTTCGCGCGCGCGCGCCAGCGCATCGCGCGTCGGACCGTCGATCTGCTTCTCCGGCGGCGCCTGCGCGAGCGCGATGCCGTAGGCGACCGCGGCTTCGACGTCGCGCCCCTGGCGGTCGAGCAGCGCCGCCTGCATCAGGAGCGCGGTGAAGTTGCGGTTGTCGAGCCGGAGCACCTCGCGCAGCGCCGCCTGGGCGCCCTCGAAGTCGGCGCGCTGGCGGCGCACGACCGCGAGGTTGAGCCACAGCACGACACTGCCGCCGTCCCGCTTCACCGCCTCGGCGAGCGTGCCCTCGGCGGCCGCGAGATTGCCGGCCGCCATGGCCTGCATGGCCTCCCGGTTCATGCGCGCGACTTCTTCGCTCATGCGGCCGCTAGACTACGGCCGCATATCGTGCCGCCGCAAGGTTTTGCCCGGTTCCAGCGCAGCATTCATAATGCCGTCCCGTCGCCGCAGCCATGGGATGAGAATGAGCGGACCGGTCGAACAGTCGGATGCGGGCGCGCAGGCCCTGTGGGTGCGGGCCGAAACCACGCGCGCGGCCGGCGACATTGCGGGCGCCGGCGCCCTGCTCGATCGGCTGCTGGCCGCCGACCCGCGCAATCTGCTTGCGCTCGTCCGTCGCGGCGACTGCTGGGCCCTGACGGGCGACATGCGTTCCGCGAATTCGTTCTACCAGGCGGCACTGCGGCTGGCGCCGGCCTCGGGCCTGCCGCGCGAGACCGCAGCGGAACTCGCCCGTGCGCGCGCTGCCTGCGATCGCATCGCGCTCGAATACCGCGATTACCTGCGCAAGCGCCTGGCGACCGCCGGATTCGATCCGGGCCGCTCGAGCCGGCGCTTCGCCGAATCCGTCGACCTGATCCTCGGCGAGAAGCGCCTCTATTTCCAGCAGCCGAAGAACTACTACTTTCCAGGCCTGCCGCAGATTTCATTTTACGAACGCCGGGAATTCTCCTGGTTCGATCGCGTGGAGGCGGCCACGGCGGACATGCGCGAGGAATTGCTCGCGGTGCTGGAAGACCCGAACTCATTCGCGCCATACGTTCAAGGTCATGCGAACCGCCCGCGCAAGGACCAGCTCGGCATGCTGAACAACCCGGCCTGGAGCGCATTCTACCTGTGGAAGAACGGCGAACCCGTGCCGGAGAATGCGGCGCGCTGCCCGAAGACGCTGGCGGCGCTCGCCGATGCGCCGCTCGCGCGCGTGCCGAACCGCTCGCCGTCCATCCTGTTCTCGCTCCTGCGCGCGGGCGCCCACATCCCGCCGCACAACGGCCTGATCAACACGCGCCTCATCTGCCACCTGCCGCTGGTCGTGCCGGGCCGCTGCCGTTTCCGCGTCGGCAACGACGAACGCGAATGGGCCGAGGGCCGGGCCTGGGCCTTCGACGATACCATCGAGCACGAGGCCTGGAACGACAGCGCCAGCACGCGGGTCATACTGCTGTTCGACGTCTGGCGGCCGGAACTCACCGCGGAGGAGCGCGCGCTCGTCGTCTCGCTGTTCGAGGCCATCGACGCGCACAGCGGGCGCAAGCCGGACTGGGAAATCTGAGTGCCGCGGCGGCGCCGGGGGAAGCGACCGATGCACACCGTGAGATCATCCTGCGCCGCGCTGCTCGCGGCGCTGCTGCCGTTCGCGGCGCTGGCCGGCGACACACAGGCCGCCCTGTGCGCCTGCCGCGCGATGGCCGACGACGCCGCACGCCTCGCTTGCTATGACCGCGAGGCGGATCGCGTCGCCGCCCTGCCCGCCGCGGATGCCGCGCCGGCGGCGCCCGTCCTCTCACCCGAAGAGCGCTTCGGCCGGCGCGGCGTGATTGCCCGCGAGGAGGAGGACAGGGAGAAGGCCGCGATGCGCGAGCTCGGCGAGCTGCACGCGACCGTGACCGAGATCTGGACGCGCAGCGACGGGCTCATGCGCATCACGCTCGACAACGGCCAGGTCTGGTCGCAGAACCGGCCGGATCCCTTCTTCCGCCTGAAGACCGGCGAGAAGGTCAAGATCGAGCCGGCCGCGCTCGGTTCCTTCCTGATGTCCACGCCGGCAAAGCGCTCGACGCGGGTGACCCGGATCCAGTAGATGGCGGCCGAGCTCGCCTGCTGGAATTGCGGCGCCTCGCTCGAGGACCATCCGCTTCCGTTCTCGCGCACCGACGAATGCCGGGCCTGCCGCGCCGAGCTGCACGTCTGCCGCCTGTGCCGCTTCTACGACACCACCAAGGCCAGGCAATGCGCGGAGCCCGTGGCCGACGAGGTCCAGAACAAGGAGCGCGCCAATTTCTGCGGC
>Ga0187892_10009941_pt1 | contig 12269 bp, 13 predicted proteins | sample MA1701073metaG_FD_139345 | JGI IMG/M metagenome (GOLD analysis project Ga0187892, IMG submission 139345) | Bio-ooze microbial communities from a basaltic lava cave in the Kipuka Kanohina Cave System on the Island of Hawaii, USA - MA170107-3 metaG ...
ACCACGACCACCCGTCCGTCGACGACGGCGACGACCGATGAAGTGACGATCACAACGCCGCCTCGGCCGCCGAGCACCACCACCAGCTCGGGCGCTGCCGGCGTACCGGCCGGCAACAACCGACCGGGCTCGCCGACGACCGACGCCCAACCACGCGAGCCCGGGCCCGGGTTGTCGGCGCCGACGCCGAGGACGTCCTCGCTGGCTCCCGCGGCCGGGGCCCCAGCGTCGCCACCGCCGGCGTTCCCCGATCTCCTCCGAGCACCGATGGCCGGGACTGGCCCACCCCCGTTCGCGGATGCGGGTCAGCCGACGCGAATCGCCCTGAGGCTGGCGCCCGAGGCTGGCCGCCTGACGATCCCACCTGCGCAGCTGTTGGAGCGGGCCGCACGAGCGCTGCTCCCGATCCTCACCGCCTCGGGAGGGATCATTCTGGCCGACCCAACCGGCTCGCCTGGGGTGGTGACGGTCGAGTTGCAGCGACCGGTGGTCGTGCACCTCCCGAAGGTGGCCGTTGGCGACGGGATCTATCTCGAGGCGGCCATGGGCCGCGTGGACGGTCGGCGCGTCGGGCTTCCCCTGACCCTGGTTCCCGGGGCGGCGAGGGAGGTGGAGCTCGTGCTCGTGCCTTCGTTCCGGGTGGTCGTCGAAGGCCACGGGTCCTTCGGCGGGGGGGTGTACCGGTGGGGAGCGCTCGCCCGAATCGGCGTGCGTGACGACGAAGGGTTGGGCGACGGTCTGCTGGGGGTGCTCGGCGGCGTCGGCCACTTCGTCGGCTGGACCGGCGTGCCGGGCAGCACCCGGAGCCTCGACCTCACGATCACCGAGCCACTCGTCGCCACCGCCCGGTTTGCCGCCGACCCGCTCGGGCCGGCGCTGGCGATGGGCCTCGTCGCCCTGCTCCTTCTGGCGGCGCGACCCGATATCGCGCCCTGGTGGGCCGCGGTCGAACTCGGGCGCAAGGCGCTATGAGCGCACCTTGCGCAGCGTCGTCCCGGAGACGACCAGCAGCAGCCCGACCGCACCCAAGGTGCCGAACAGCGTGGCCGCCGACACGTCGTCGGCCAGATCACGGCCGCGATCGATGGCGCCGTAGGCCAGGAAGGTGAGCACCATGCCAGCGCCGGCCACGGTGAGCCATCGACGCCGTCTCGGCCCCATCTTCACGAGCGCGCTCGCCGTCAGCAGGATGAGCCCGAGAAGGCTCAACGCGCCCAGAACCGGCGCGGCGCCCCCAGAGCCGCCGACATCGCCCAACGCGGCGACAAGGGTGTAGGCAGCGAAGAATGCCACCAAGACTGAGCCGGCCGTCAGCAACCAGCGCTCCATGGCCGCCAGAGTAGGGAGGGCAATGTCGGTATTCAAGGGCCAGCGCGAGCCGGCGATGGCCCTGGACGACGCCGTCGCTCAGGGGCTGGTGACCGTCGAGCTTCGGGCATCCGAGGAGGGGGTGACCTCCCGGGCGATCGTGCGGATCGTCTCTCGCAGTGACCGGCCGCTGCGACTGCGACTGCCGGCGGGCCTGGCGTTCGTCCCGGAGGCGCACTCGCCGTGAAAGCAGCTCAGACCTGGATCAGCGATACCGATGTCGTGATCGACCTGCCGGTCGGCGCCACCGTCGAGCGGGAGCTGACTGGGTTCTGTGGGTCCAGGTACGGCGATCGGCCGCCGCTCACGGGGCCGGTGGCGGAGGTGAACGGCGGTGAGCTGCGCCTTGGGTCCTGGCCGGTTCCCCTCCAGGTGGTGGACGGTGTTCTCCGCCACGGCGATGGAACCGCCGGCGACGTCGGCCTCGCCGAAGGCGTCGTGCCGGCCACGGGAGGTTCGGTCGTGGAGAACGACGATGGCACCATCACCATGTCTGATCTTCGGCTCGATCTGAGCAACCTGCTGCCCCTTGTCGACGCAACGGTCGGGCCCGCCCTCGCCTCTGTCACGGTGTCACCCGATCCGGGCGGATCCGCGCCGGTCTCGGTGGCGGATGTCAGCTTGGGGCCCCAGCTCGTCGGCGATGGCCTCGAACTCGACCTGTGTGTGGTCGAGCCCGCCGGCGCCGGACCAACGACCTTCGTGGTGACCGGAGGCCGGGTGACGGTGCAGGGAGCGGTGTTGCAGGTCGGCGCCCGGGCGCCGCTGGGTGGTTATGCCGTGCGGCGCGCGCCGGAGTGGGAGCGCGCCATCGCCGAGACCGACCACCGTCCGCTGGCAGCGCAGCTGCGGCGGTTGGCCGACGAGGGGGAGCTGCCGGTGCCGGTGTTGCGGCGCTTCGCGCTCGAGGGAGCGAACTGGATGTCTCGCGGCGGCTTCGACCTACCCGGGCATCTGACGGCGCAGCTGGCCGTGCTACCCGACGACAAGCGGTCGCAGGCGGCGTCCGCAGCAGCGGCCGCGGTCGCTCTGGTGCTGGAGCGTCTCCTCACCAAGGCCGCTCCTGCTGGTGGAATCGCGCCGCCCGGCTAGTTCGACGACCTGCCCGTCCACGACCTTCACGTTCCGGTCAGGGCGGGCCATGGCCGCCGCCTCGGCCGCCGCGACCACGCCCGGCCGGCGACTCGTCTCAGCTCGGCGGGCAGCGCGCTCCTCGGCGTGGCGACGGCGCCTCGGCCGATGCGTTGATGTTCACCACCGTTGTCATGAACCCAATGGTGGCGCCCGAGGGCCGGCTGTGCCGGCCCGACCACCTCACTGCCACCGGAGGCTGCGTCGGGGGAGGCCGGGAGGGGGGCCTGCCCCCCTCCCGTTTACGCGGTTCGGTCGTTTTCGACCGGGTCGCCTACCCCGACCCGTAGAAGAGGCGCTCCATGACGGCCCGAGCCCGGCGGGTCACCCGCCGGTACTCCTCCCGGAGGCCGGCCGGTGTGACCTGGCAGCTCCGGGCCAGCCGGGCCAGCTGCTCGGCCTGGGCCGGCAACGCGTCGCCGCGTGATCCCTTCACGAGGTACCACCGGTTGCGGACCCGTTCGCAGAAGCGGTACGACTCACCGAGGGCGGCGGCGTCGTCCGCCGCCATCGCCCCGCGTTCCACCAGGCGCCCGAGCGCGGTGGTGGTGCCGGGGGACTCGACCCGGTGCTGCAGCTGCAACAGCTGGACCGTCCACTCGACGTCCGACAGCGATCCGCGGCCCAGCTTGAGGTGGAACTGCGGGTCGTCGCCCGGTGGGATTCGCTCTCGTTCGATGCGGGCCTTCATCCGGCGGATGTCCCGTATGTCGGGGTCTGCGACCGGCCGCTCCCATACCCAGCCCGACGCCATCGCCAGGAACCGGGCGGCGACGCCGGCGTCGCCGGCCACGGCCCGGGCCCGCAGGAGCGCCTGGCGCTCCCAGGTCCGGGCCCACCGGCGGTGGTAGGCGTCGTACCCGTCCAGACTGCGGGCCAGCGGGCCGTCGCGACCCTCGGGCCGCAGGTCGGCGTCGAGCGTGAAGACGCCTTCGGCCGCCGAGGCGCCGTTGACGAGCCGGAGCAGGCGTTCGGCCGCCTGTTCGGCCGCGGCGAAGTCGGCGGCGTCGGCGCCGTCGTACACGAAGAGCACGTCGAGATCGCTGGCGTAGGACAGCTCCGCACCACCGAACCGGCCCACCGCGATCACCGCGAACGGCACCTGCGGGTCGACGGCGGCCAGGGCGGAGCCCAGGACGGCTTCGGCCAGCTCGCTGAGGGCGGAGGCTGTCGTCTCCAGCGAGTGGAGGCCGAGCACGTCACCGGCGGCGATCCGGACGCGCTCGGCCGTGGCAAAGCGCTGCAGCCCGGCGGTACGGTCCGCCGGTTCGGCCCGCCGGGCCAGTGCAGCTGCGGCCCGCTGCTGCAGCACATCCCGCCCGACCGAGAGATCCTCGTCTCTGGCCAGCGCGGCTATGAGGTCCGGGTTGTGCTCGAAACCCGAGCGGGCCAGCCGGCTCGTGGCCAGCAGCGTGCACAGCCGGCGGGCCGCCTCGGGGGAGTCGCGGAAGGTGGCCACCAACTGGCTGGACCGATGCGGGCCGGTGACCAGCGCCCGGAGGCCGAGCAGCCCCAGGTCGGGGTCGGGCGCTTCCGACAGCCAGCCCAGCAGCAGCGGCAGCATCTGCTGCATGAGCCGCGACGAGCGCGTCAGGCCCCGTGTGAGCTCGGCGAGAGCCTGGCGGGTGCGGTCGGCGTCGGCGAAGCCGAAGGCCGACGACCGCGTGGCGGCCGCGTCGGCGGCCATGGCCGACCCGCCGGTGAAGGCCTCGAGCAGCGGGCGGAAGAACAGGCGCTCGTGGATCGACCGCACCGTCGCCTGGTGCCGGCGCAACACGGCGTCGAATGCGGCGATGGCGGTGGCGCTACCGGTATCTCGATGGCCCATCACGCGCGCCAGGTGCTGTCGCGCCGCCGGGTCGGCCGGCACGGCGTGGACCTGCCGCTCCTCGACGAGCTGCAGCCGGTGCTCCACCTCGCGAAGGAACCGGTACGCCTGCTCGAGGGCCTCGGCGTCGGGCCGCCCGACGTACCCCGAGGCGGCCAGCTCGGCCAGCGCCGGGAGCGTGGTCGGCGAGCGGAGGTCCGGGTCGGCGCGGCCGTGCACGAGCTGGAGGAGCTGCACGGCGAACTCGATGTCGCGGATGCCGCCGGTGCCGCGTTTCACCTCGCGCGCCGACAACCCCCGGCGCGCCAACTCGCCCTCGGCCCGAACCTTCATGGCCCGCAGCTCCCGAATGTCGTCGGCGCCGAAGGGCCGGCCCCAGACGCGGGTGCCGGCCGCGGCCATGAACGCGGCGCCGACGGCTGTGTCCCCGGCAACCGGGCGTGCCTTGAGCAGAGCCTGGAACTCCCATGGTCGGGCCCACCGGTCCCAGTAGGCCTCGTAGGACGCGACGGTCCGGACCAGGGGGCCGTCCCGGCCTTCGGGGCGCAGGTTGGTGTCGACCCGGAAGCACCGGCGGGCGGCGGCCAGGAGCGGGCGCGGATCGCCGGCGCCGGCGAACACGATGTCGATGTCGCTGGCGTAGTTCAGCTCCCGCCCGCCCAGCTTGCCCATGCCGACGACCGCCAGCGACGGCGGCGCGCCGTCGTGGGCGTGGGCGAGCGAGGCCGACAAGACGTCGTCGGCCAGGCGGGCGAGCGCCTCGCCCACGGCCTCCAGGCGGTCGATGCCCACCAGGTCGCGAGCCGCGATGCGGAGCAGCTCGAGCCGCTTCCACCGGGCCAGGCCGTCAGCCCCGGAGCAGTCGAGCGCCGGTCGCTCGTCGAGACGGCCGAGGACGTCCAAGGCGCCGTCGTCGCTGACCAGCAGGCGCGCGAGGAACCTGCTCGCGCCGGTGACGGCCACCACGGCGTCCAGCCATGGCCCGCCGTCGTCAAGGCGGCCCGGCCGGGCGCGGTCGATCTGCTCGAACGCACGAGCCACCGCGACTGGGTCGGCCGACCGTTCCGCCATGGCCCGCATGGCCCGATTGACCCGTGCCGGCACCGCCGCCGAGTCTCGCAGGCGGCCCGCCGGCCCGTACGCTCCGCCAGTGCCCACGGTGCGCGTCGCCGCCTGCCAGCTCAACACCACCGTGGGCGATCTCGCCGGCAACGCGGCGCGTGTCCTGTCCGCGCTGGCCCGCGCCGAGGATGCGGGGGCCGATGTCGCGGTGTTCCCCGAGCTGGCCCTCACGGGCTACCCACCGGAGGACCTGCTGTTGAAGCCCGGCTTCGTCGATGCCAACCTCGACGTGCTGGCCACGGTGGCTGCTCGCACGGGACGATGCGCGGCCGTCCTCGGCTTCGTCGACCGGGACGGCGGCCTGCGCAACGCGGCGGCCGTCTGCGCCGGCGGCCTGGTGGCCGGGACCTATCACAAGCGCCGGCTTCCCAACTATGCGGTGTTCGACGAGCAGCGCTACTTCGAGCCGGGGACCGCGGCGCTGCAGCTCTTTCTCGTCGGCGGCGTGCGCACCGCGATAGCGGTGTGCGAGGACGCGTGGAGCGACGACGGGCCCATCGCCGTGCAGGCGGCGGGGGGTGCCGAGCTGGTGCTGAACCTCAATGCCTCGCCCTTCCACGCCGGCCGCCTGGCCCAGCGCGTCGACACGCTGTCGTCCCGGGCGCGGGAGGCGCAGTGCCCCCTCGTCTACGTCAACCAGGTCGGCGGCCAGGACGAGCTCGTCTTCGACGGCGGTTCGCTGGTGTTCGACCGCCTGGGCCGCGTCGTGGCGTCAGCCCGCCAGTTCGAGGAGGCGATGCTCCTCGTCGACCTCGACGTCGACCGCCACGATCCGCCCGCCGGCTCGGCGTTGCCGGTCGTCGTCGTCACCACCGAGCCGCGGCCCGCCAGCGGCCGGTGGGCGCCGACCCTGGCTCCCGCCCTCGGCGAGCTCGACGAGGTACTGGGCGCCCTGGTCACCGGCACCCGGGACTACGTGGGCAAGAACGGCTTCACCGACGTCGTGATCGGACTGTCCGGCGGGGTGGACTCGTCGCTGGTGGCCGCGGTCGCCGTCGAGGCGCTGGGCGCCGCGCACGTCCACGGCGTCTCGATGCCGTCGCGCTTTTCGAGCGACGGGTCGCGCACCGACGCGGCCGCGCTGGCGGCCGGGCTCGGGATCGACCTCCGAACCATCGCCATCGAGCCGGCCCACGCCGCCCTGCTGGACATGCTGGCCCCGTCCTTCGCCGGCACCGAGCCGGGCATCACCGAGGAGAACCTGCAGTCCAGGATCCGGGGGCTGCTCCTCATGGCGCTCTCCAACCAGCTCGGCTGGATGGTGCTCACCACCGGCAACAAGAGCGAGATGGCGGTCGGCTACACCACCCTCTACGGCGACACCGCCGGCGGGTTCGCGGTGCTGAAGGACGTCGCCAAGACGATGGTCTACCGCCTCTGCCGCAGGCTGAACGAGCGGGCCCATGGGCCCTTGATCCCCGACGCGGTGCTGACCAAGCCGCCGTCGGCCGAGTTGCGGCCCGGCCAGCGCGACGACCAGTCCCTGCTGCCGTACGACCGTCTGGACCCGATCCTGGAGGCCTATGTCGAAGGCGACCGCACCGCCGCCGAGCTGGTGGCCGCCGGGTTCGACCCCGGCGAGGTCCGGCGGGTCGTGGCCCTGGTGGACCGGGCCGAGTACAAGCGCCGGCAGACGCCGCCGGGGGTCCGGGTGACGCCGAAGGCGTTCGGCAAGGACCGGCGCCTGCCCATCACCAACCGCTTCGCAGGGTGAACGCCCTCGGGCCCCGGGGCCAGGACGAGCTGGCGGCCGCCCTGGCCGGCGCCCACGACGCCGAGGCGCGCGCCTTCCAGCTGGCGGGCCGATGGGTCACCAGCGTCGCCGAGCCGGCGGCCAAGGTGCTGCTCAGCATCCACTCGCGCCGCCACGGTGACCACGCGCTCGAGATCGCCGCCGCCGCGCCGAGCTGGTCGGCGTGGGTCCCGCCGCCCCCCCGGGGGCTCGACGACGCCACGCTCCATGTGGTGGCCGGGCTGGCGACCACCGTGGGCCGCCTGACGGCGCTGGTGGACCTGGTCATGCCGGCGCTCGCGACGGCGACGGCCGTGCCGCTCGGGCCGGCGGCGGCCGAGGCGTCGGTCACCGGGGCGCTGCGGGCCGTGGCCGTCGACCACCAGGAACAGGCGGCCGAGCTGGCTGCGCTGCTGGCCCGCCTCACCGGGGGAGCGGTCGGCCAGGCGGTCGTCCATGAGTTGGTCGCGCTGAAACGTGCCGGATGGGCAGGAACTCCGGCCACCGGCGTCGAACCACCACCCTGAGCCCCGGTGTCGCCCGTCGGGCGGCGGCAGGGTCTCGTCCACCTTCTCAGGAGGGAATGGGTTCGCCCGCCGGAAGCGGGCCCGTGCGGCACCGGACGACGAAGGGCATCTCATCGTGGCCAAGGAGCGGGTCGAACGGGACGAGGAGGATCTCGTCCGGCTGTACCTCACCGATATCGGGCAATACCCACTACTCACCAAGGACGACGAGGTTCGCCTGGCCCAGACCATCGAAGAGGGTGCGGCGGCGCGGGCCGAGATGGAGTCCCAGGGCCGCTCGCTCAGCCCGTCCCGCCGCCGCGAGCTGCGGCGCCAGTTCAAGAGCGGCGAGGACGCACAGCAGACGTTCGTGAAGTCGAACCTGCGGCTGGTCGTGTCCATCGCCAAGAAGTACCAGGCCTCCGGCCTGCCGCTGCTCGACCTGATCCAGGAGGGCAACCTCGGGCTCATGCACGCCGTCGAGAAGTTCGACTGGCGCAAGGGCTTCAAGTTCTCCACCTACGCCACCTGGTGGATCCGCCAGGCCATCACCCGCGGCATCGCCAACACCGGGCGCACCATCCGGCTGCCCGTGCACGCCGGTGACACCCTGGCCCGCCTGCAAAAGGCGCGGTCCCGCCTCGAGCTGAAGCTGGGCCGCCCGGCGACCCTGGTCGAGCTGTCGGCCGAGGTGGAGATGCCTGAGGACAAGGTGACCGAGGCGCTGCGCTTCGCGGCCGAGCCGCTGTCGCTGTCCGAGCCCCTGCGGGAGGACGGGGACGCCGAGCTGGGCGACGTCGTGGAGGACCGCTCGGCCGAGTCGCCGTTCGAGGTGGCGGCCACCTCGCTGCTGCCCGGCGAGATCTCCCGCCTGCTCGGTCCGCTCGACGAGCGCGAGCGGGAGATCCTGCGCCTGCGGTTCGGGCTGGACCGGGGCGAGCCCCGCACGCTGGAGGAGGTAGGCGAACACTTCAACCTCACCCGCGAGCGCATCCGCCAGATCGAGGCCCGAGCCATGTCGAAGTTGCGGCACCCGTCGAGCGACACGGGCGCCAGGGACCTGCTGACCGTCTAGCGGCCGGCGGTGGACTGGCGGAGGTGGACGGGAATCGAACCCGCCGGACGGGGATCACCCGTCCCACCCGCTTTGAAGGCGGGGGAGCCCACCAGGTACCCGGACACCTCCGCCGGCCACGCTAGTGCGGTTCACCCGGCCGTAAGATCGCAGCAGCCGCGGGCCCGACGCACCCGGTCCGGTCTGGTTCTAGGCTCGGGCCCATGAAGAAGCTGCTCCTGCTCATCGTCCTCATCGCCCTCGGTGCCGTCGCGGCCAAGAAGCTCAGGGTCGAGTAGCGGCCCGGCGGCGGTCCCTCCTCAGCGGGCGGCGCGCTGAGCGAGGAGGTGCCGGCACTCCCTCGCCACGAACGCATCGGCGAAGTCCGCGGTGGTGTGCCGGGCCTGCACGACCATGAACACCAATGCTCTCGGTGAGAGCACCCGTCGCTCCGCCATGGCGGACCAGACCAGGATCGCGGCCAGCAGCAGGACCGTGGCCGGGATGGACAGCATCATGACGACGACGGGCATGGGGGCGTCGTAGCCCCGGTGGCCCGCCCGGAAACATCGCCCGACTTGCCGCCGAAGGCGCGGCTCTCTATGATGCGCCCGCTCCCTTCCCCCTGAGCTGTGTACGTCGCGCTCGGGAGGAGGCCCCATGCTGGTGGCCTGCTGGTCGGTCAAGGGTGGCAGCGGCACGACCGTCGTCGCCGCCGGTCTCGCCGTGTTGCTCGCTCGGGCCAGAACGCCGGGCGGGGCCGCGGATGCCGTCGCCGTCGACCTGGCCGGTGACCTGCCCGCCGTCCTGGGGCTCCCCGAACCGGCCGGCCCGGGCGTCGCCGAGTGGCTCCTCGCAGGAGCCGAGCTCGGTCCCGACGCGCTCGCCCGGCTCGAAGTCGAGGCCGGTCCCGGGCTGCGGCTGCTCCCCCGGGGCGACGGGCCGCTGCCGGCCGACGGCGACCGGCTGGCCGCCGCCCTGGCCGGGTCCCGTGCGGTCGTGGTCGACTGCGGCTCCGCCGGCGGGGAGGCAGGGCTGGCCGTGGCCGCGGCTGCCTCGTTGTCCCTGCTGGTGCTGCGCCCGTGCTACCTGGCGCTGCGACGGGCCGTGGCCGCTCCCATCCGGCCCTCCGGCGTCATCCTGGTGACCGAGGAGGGCCGCGCCCTCGGCCGCCAGGACGTCGAAGATGCGCTGGGCGTCCCGGTGCGGGCCGAGGTGGCCTGGGACCCCGCAGTCGCCCGCTGCGTCGATGCCGGGTTGCTCGGTGGTCGCGTCCCGCGCACCCTCGAGCGTGCCCTCCGGCGGGCATCGTGAGCGGCCCGGGAGGCCGCCCCCGAAGAGACGTGGCCGGCGTCGCGGCCCGGGTCCACGCCCGGCTCCTGGTGGCGTCCGGCGGCAGCGGTACGCCGGCGCTGGACGGCGCCGGCGTCGCCGCCATGGCGCGCGACGAGGACCCGCTCCTCGCGCCGGCCGAGCTGGCCGCGGTGGTGGCCGAGGTGCTGGCCCGAGCCACCGGCCTCGGCCCGCTCGAACCGCTCCTCGCCGATCCACGCGTGAGCGAGATCATGGTGAGCGGCCCGGGGCGGGTGTGGGTCGAGCGGGCCGGCGCGCTCCAGCGCGTGGCCACCGACCTCGACGGCCCGGCCATCGAGCACCTCATCGAGCGCATCGTGGCGCCGCTGGGCCTGCGGGCCGACCGATCCTCGCCGATGGTCGACGCCCGGCTGCCGGACGGCTCCCGGGTGAACGCGGTGGTGCCGCCGTTGGCGGTGGACGGGCCATGCCTGACGATCCGCCGGTTCACGGCCCAGGCCGTGCCGCTGGCCGCGTTCGGCGCGCCCGACGTGGCCGCCTTCCTGGCCTGGGCGGTGCGGGCCCGGCTCAACGTGGTCGTTTCCGGGGCCACGTCGTCCGGCAAGACCACGCTCCTCAACGCCATGGCGGCCGAGATCCCGGCCGGCGAACGCATCGTCACCATCGAGGACGCCGCGGAGCTGCGCCTGCCCCAGGAGCACGTGGTCCGGCTGGAGGCTCGGCCGGCCAACGCCGAGGGCGCCGGCCGGGTGACGGTCCGGGACCTGGTCCGCAACGCCCTGCGCATGCGGCCTGACCGCATCGTGGTCGGTGAGGTCAGGGACGCCGCCGCCCTGGACATGCTCCAGGCCATGAACACCGGCCACGAGGGCTCGCTGTCGACCTGCCACGCCAACAGCCCGCTCGACGCCCTCCGGCGCCTGGAGACCATGGTGCTGATGGGCACGGTGGAGCTGCCGCTGGCCGCCGTCCGAGACCAGGTGGCGGCGGCCGTGGACCTGGTCGTGCAGGTGGCCCGCCGACCCGGCGGTGCCCGGCGCATCGTCGACGTGTCGGAGCTGGCCGGCGCCGGGGTCGTCTCCCGGCTGGCCGGACCGGCCGGGATGGAGCGCCGACCCGGCTGCACGCCTCGGGACGACACCGCCGGCCCGCCGCCGGACGCGGGGGCGACGTGATCCCCGGCGCGGTCGCAGGTGCCCTCGTCCTCGTCGCGGCCGGGATGTTCCGGGGGGCCCTGCGAGCTCGTCGCCGGGTGGTGATCGCGTCGCGTCTCCCCGCACCCGGCGCTTCTCCGGCGCGGCCCGGTCCCCGCGGCGACTGGCGAGCACCCGTCTGGCTGCCCGGCGCGCTGGCGGCGTGCGGCGTCGGTGTCGACCCGTCCCGCGCATGGCGCGGATGGCTGACGGCGACCGCCTTGGGGGTGGGAGCGGCCCTGGTGGCCGGCGGGCCGGGCGCAGCCGTCGTGGCCGCGCTCGTCGCGCTCGCCGGCCCGGCCGTGGCGTGGCGGCTGTCGCGGCACCGGGGTGACGCCCGCCTGGAGGCGGAGCTGCCGTCGGCCATGGACGCCGTCGCCCGGGGCCTGCGCTCCGGCGGTTCGCTCCGCCAGGCCCTGGCCGAGGCGGCGGCGGCTGCCGGCACGGCCGGGGGCACCCTGGCCACCGACCTGCGCGCCGTGGCCCGGGCCACCGGGCACGGGGCCACCGTCGTCGCCGCGCTCGAGGCCTGGGCCGCCCGGCGACCGCGGCCCGGGGTCCGCCTCGCCGTGGCGGCGCTCTGCCTCGGGGCCGAGACCGGTGGGGCCGGTGCGCGCGCCGTGGACGGCGTCGCCGCCACGCTCCGGGTGCGACAGGCCACCCTGGCCGAGGCGCGTGCCCTGGCCACCCAGGCGCGCGTGTCGGCGGTGGTGATCGGGGTGGCACCGCTGGCCTTCTGCGCTCTGGCGGCGGCCACCGACGACCGGACCGCCGACTTCCTGCTCCGTTCGCCCGCCGGGCTGGCCATGCTGCTCGCCGGCCTGAGCCTGGACGCCCTCGGCGCGCTCTGGATGGCGCGGCTCACCCGGATCCCGACATGAGCGGCCAGTGAGCCCGGTGGTGCTGGGTGCCGCATGGTCCGCCCTGGCGGTCGCCGGGCTCGCCCGATGGCGCCCGCCGCCGGGCCGTCTGCGCCGCCCGTCGCCGCCCCGCGCCGACCGGCGCGCCAGGGTCTCGCCCC
>Ga0187892_10009942_pt1 | contig 12269 bp, 15 predicted proteins | sample MA1701073metaG_FD_139345 | JGI IMG/M metagenome (GOLD analysis project Ga0187892, IMG submission 139345) | Bio-ooze microbial communities from a basaltic lava cave in the Kipuka Kanohina Cave System on the Island of Hawaii, USA - MA170107-3 metaG ...
CCAGGGGCCAGTGAGTTCTAAGGCCAAAGGACAGGTTGGGTCTCTCGCAGGAGCCACTGGGCTAGTCCCCTTTGGCGTTTTGGACAACGTTATCAATTACTGTACTTACCAGCAAATCTCGCAACCCTCGCCGCCTCCAAGCTGCCTAACGACCTTGAAATACAACGTCAACGATGTAGGCAGCAATATTGGCGACCTCGACTTTGATGGCAAGGGCGGCGGTGCCAATGAGCTTAATGAGAAGATAAAAGGGGGAAATAAGGACCGGCTCTGTTCGATAAACGAGACGGCACAACCAGGTTGTCCGACCACGGAACCTTCGAAGCCCGGTAACTCCACCGGCCAAATCCGCGACGCTATCAATTGGCGCTTGAGCGAGACCACATCGGAGTGCGACACAGTTGCTGAAGTCGTCGGCCCCGACACGGATGGTGATGGCATACCTGAAGTAATGACGGGATGTAACCCCTGGGGCGGAGCCGTAGGGCCCGACTCCGATAATGATAAAGGCACCTGCGACAACATCAACTGGAACGGGACACGAGGGAGTTGCCGTATCATTGCTACCCCAATTATCCAGCCGCCACTACCAAAGAGCAGCAAAGACGCCACAAATGTCAAGTTTGGCCTGTTCTGGCTGAACCCGTTGCAGAATGGAAAGTGCAGTGGGAACAACTGCGAGATACAGGGTTATTTCATCCATGCAGAGGTCAGCGTAAGCGGCCTGTTGGCGCCACTGGACCCGACCAACACGCCGTTCACAATCGTCAAGCTAGTGGAGTAACGCAAATCCGTGGAAACGTCGAAGCTCAGCCCGGAGCATCTACAGCGTGACGTGCATCAGCGATAGCATCATTGCGACTTTATTAAAGGGGCTAGGTCCTACTCCACAGCCAAAGTCGTCGTACTGCATTCCAACCTTTATACCGTCTGTTCACCTTGGGGGGTAGCGATTCACCCGTATGTTTACCCAAGATCCCCATACTGAGATTGTGATGCGCAGGGGCCGAGCATTGCGTTTAGGCCACCCAAATACGAAGGAGCAGGCGGTGAGGTCCAAAAGAGAGAAGCCAAACATATCTGGCTCCGAGGTTGATCAAACCTCAGCCCGGAGCATCTACAGGAAGGAGAGCGGTGGGCAGAACGCAATAAGAGGATCCCAGAGCGGGCAGATCATGGTCCTGTTTACCCTCATGCTGGTGGGAATCCTAGGCCTGGTAGCCCTGACCATAGATGTGGGCATTTTCTTGCACCAGCGACAGGATGTGCAGAACGCTGTCGATGCTGCCGCCCTGGCCGGCGCCCAGGAGCTGCCCGATGATGCGTTGACCGCCCAGTCTTTAGCCCTCCAGTACGCTGAGACCAACGATACCGACCTCGACCCAAGTTCCCTCGACGTTAGCTTTCGCTGTTTGGTGGGAGACCGCGATAGCAATGGCCAACCCGACCCAAGCGATATCCCCGGCGTCTGCAACCCCGGTGGTAATAGCGTATTCACCTGCAAAAACAAAACCTGTGCCAGCCCCTGTGTCCCCAGCGAAGGCGACACATGCAATACCGTTGTCGTCTCCGGTAACAAAGACGTACCCTTCTACTTTGCCCCCGCCCTCAGCGTGATGGGCGGGCCTAACAAGTGTTACTTCGACCAGTGTCCCACAGGGGATATCCGGGCCGCCGCTTGTCGCGGGGCTTGCGGCGGGCCGCCAACGCAGCCGCTAGATGTGATCATGATCTTAGATCGCACCTCAAGCATGAGTAGCTCTGACGTCACGAACGCCAAAAACGCCGCTAAGTCGGTCCTCCAAATCTATGGTCCCCAGCAACAGTGGGTGGGCTTAGGACTCCTGGGCCCCAGTAGGAATACTTCCTCATGTTCTGGCTCCAACTCTCCCGGCAAAGGCGTACCGGCCACCACCAGCAACTACAACAGCGGCCTCTGGGTGCCGGTGGGCCTGACCGGAGCGAGCGCCCCCGTAAACGAGAACTATCAGAACGCCAACGGCAGCCTTAATACCAGCAGCCTTATAGTTAAGACTATCAATTGTTTTAGCACCTCCAGCGTGGGCACCAACCTAGTCACGCCCATGAAGAAGGCAAAGGAGTATCTCCTAGCTAATGGCCGCCCCGGTGTGAAGAAGGGCATAATCCTCATGGGCGACGGTACGCCGAATTACAATGGCGCTGGCCTCCCTAGCGATCACACTTGTCAGGTCTCCGTCAACGAGGCGCAAGCTGCTAAGAACGCTAACATCGAAATCTTTATTGTGGGCTTCGGCGTCGCCGGTGAGAGATGTCCTGACTCCTCAGGCATCTATCGCAACCAGCCCGTCACCAGAGCGATGGCCGCCATGGCGACTGACTCCAACGACAATGGTTGCACCAGCGCTGAAAACACTGACGGCGACCACTTTTTCTGTGAACCTAAGACCGGCGATTTGACCCCTATCTTCCAGCAGGCGGCCATAACCCTCGCCTCTGGCAGTAAGTTGGTTCAGCTTCCAGATTAATCGAACAAGCGCGGGTTTTTCGCGTAACAAGATAACCATAAACATCATCATTAAATTGGGCAATAACGAAACGATACTTTTGACCATTAAGGGATGTCGGAAAGGACAACAGGAGGAACTCTATGATCAAAAATCAAGCTCTCACCAAAGCTCTGACTGGTAACCGGGCCTTCCTTGGGTTGGCCTTGTTGTTCGGACTCATTTTTGCCGTCCTGGTCTACGTTTACTTAAATCAGGTTGGAGAGGACGATGGCGTCGGCGGCCAGATTAGTGGGGAGACCCGGTCCGTGGTGGTGGCCAATCAGGACATCCCTGCCGGCATCAGGCTCGCCCCCGAGATGGTTAGGCTTGAGGCCATCCCCAGCTCGCTGGTGCTGTCCAACGTGTTTGACACGGTCGAGGGCACGGTAGGACAGGTGACCACCCTACCGCTGGTCGCCGGCGAACAGGTGCTCTCCAGCCGCATCTCCAGTAGCGGCGTGGACCTCACTCAGTTTGGTGATGACCTGCCAGTATCGCTGGTGATCCCGGCGGGAATGCGCGCCTTCTCTGTGCGTACTAGCGAGGTATCAGCAGTGGGCGGCCTCGTCCGGCCCGGCGACTACGTAGATGTCATTCTGAGTGGCGAGCTGCCGATTGGCAGCGCGGAGACCCCTGACACCGTAGGGGCCGCCTGCTACATAGTGCAGGACGTACAGGTCCTGGCCGTCTCTCAAGCCGTGACCAACCCTACAGGGGCGACTTCGAGCGCTGCACCTTCGGGTGAGGAAGGGTCGGGGCCCGCTCTGGCTGATACTGAAGCCAACCCGGAGGCAGCCTCGGCAACGCTAGCGGTAAACCCCCAGCAGGCCTGGGCGCTGGCAGCCGCCCAACGGAGCGTTAACGAGAAAAACGTAAGCAGCCAGCTCTGGCTCTCTTTGCGGCCCTACGCCGAGCGCGGTGAGACGCCTGGGCTGCCTGTCTGTACCGTCCTCCCAGGGAGTTAGAAGGAAGCGTAGTGCGCAATATTAAGGCGATCATTATTGACCAGAACCCAGCTGTCCGTGCTGACGTTCAGAAGATGCTGGCCCTTTCCGGGTATGCTGTTCTAGGCGAGGCTGGCTACGGCATCGAGGCCGTTTCTTTAGCCAAAGATACGACACCGGATATAGTACTCGTCTCCCTGGAAGAGCCACTCGTGCGGGCCTTCCAGACAGTCGCGGCCCTGGTTGACTTGTTGCCTCAAGCGGCCATCATCGTCTACTCCAACAGTAAGGATTCCAATACCGTGCGCAAGGCGATGCTGGCTGGGGCTAAAGACTATCTGCCGGCCCCCCTCAAAGAGGAAGAGCTAATTGAATCGTTACACAAGGTTCTAGCGCAAGAGGAGCGGCGACGACAACGGCTGAGCGGGGAGGCGGCGGAACCGAGGGCCAGCGGCACCGTCTTGACGGTGTTCGGAGCTAAGGGAGGCATCGGTAAGACTACCATCGCAAGTAACCTGGCCGCTTCCATCGTCCTAAGCACCAACTCCTCCGTGGTGTTGGTAGACTTGGACACCCGCTTCGGCGATGTGGCCATCCTCATGGACATTCCCGTTGAGCGCAGCATCGCCGATCTGGCCATTCAGGAAGAGGAAATTACCAAGGAGATGGTGCAGGCGTGTTTGTACACCCATAACACCGGCGTCTTCGTTCTCCCTGCACCTATTCGGCCCATGGACTGGCGCCATGTCCACGCCGGCCACATCGAGCAAATAATGAACGTCCTTGCCCAGACGTACGATTACGTGATCCTCGATACCCCCGGCACCTTCAATGATATTGTGGCCCGGGCGCTGGAGCTGGCCAACGTCGTCCTATTGGTGGCCACTGTGGACCTAACCAGCATGAAGGACACGCTCTTGGCTTTGGATATGCTCCGTTCCTGGAATTTTCCTCAAGAGAGAGTAAAGCTGATAGTAAACAATACCAACGAGGTGACCCCCATGCAGTCGAGCGAGGTTAAGAGGATGCTGGGACGCGAAGTCTTTTGGACCATCCCTTACGAACGCGCCATCAGCACCCTCACTCAACTGGGATTGCCACTAGTAGTTGCCAAGCCTGATGCCAAGGCCGCGGAAAGCATGAAGCAACTGGCGATGGCCCTCAGTGGCGCCAAACAATCGGCGCCACCTAAGGTAGAAAAGCCCCCAGTCAACGGCTTCCTCGCCCGCATCTTGGGGTGGTCAGAAGAAATGCTGGAAGTGAGGACTGATTAGAAAATGGCGACTAATTGGCAGCCGCCCAAGACACCCAGCTCATATGCCCGGCCTGAAATGGCGCAGCAACCGGTTCCTGGCCGTTTCACGCCGGATATGGAACCCTTGATCTTTCGGCTACATCAGATACTTATTAATGAAATGGATGCCGACCAAATCTCCGCTATGCCAGCGGAGGAACGCCGCAAGCTAGTAGAGCAGGCGGCCACAGCCGTCCTTCGCCGTGAGGCCCCCAACATCACTGGCATAACCCGTGACCAGATAGTCTCCCGGGTGGTAGACGAGGTGGTGGGGTTGGGGCCTATAGACGCCATGATGCGGGATAAGTCCATATCCGAGGTAATGGTCAATGCCGCCGATGAGGTCTTTTTCGAGCGAGACGGTGTCCTTTATATGAGCGATATCCGTTTCCGCGACGCCGCCCATATTATGCGCATCGTGGAACGCATTATCGCTCCTCTAGGGCGACGCGTGGACGAGGCCTCTCCTATGGTAGACGCCCGACTGCCCGACGGGTCACGCGTTAACGTAGTAATACCCCCGGTGGCCCCGAAGAGTCCATCTATTACTATCCGTAAATTCCGCCAGGACAAGATGACCATGGAGCACCTGGCGATGGCTAGTACAATCCCTCCAGAGGTTGTGGACTTTTTGGCCCCCTGCGTGAGCCTGCGCTTAAATATTCTTATCTCTGGCGGCACTGGCACCGGTAAGACAACCTTCCTCAATGCCCTCTCTGCTTTCCTGCCAGTCACCGAGCGCATCGTAACCATTGAGGATCCAGTGGAGCTTCGCCTGCAACAACCTCACGTCCTCAGCCTTGAGGCGCGGCCGCCCAACATAGAAGACAAGGGCCAGATTAGCCAGCGCGATCTCCTGCGGAATACCCTGCGCATGCGCCCGGATCGCATCATCATCGGCGAGGTACGCGGCCCAGAGGCGTTCGATATGCTGAACGCCATGAACACCGGTCATGAAGGCTCACTTTCAACCATTCACGCCAACTCGCCCCGAGACGCCCTCGCCCGTATAGAAAACATGGTAATGATGGCCAACCTAGATCTACCGGAACGGGCCATTCGCGAGCAGGTAGCCTCTGCCCTGAATCTAATAATCCAGCTATCCCGCTTCCGCGACGGCGTACGCCGGGTAACCCACATCACGGAGATCACCGGCATGGAGGGGCTGATCGTCTCTATGCAGGATCTGTTCCGCTTCGAGCAGACCGGGGTTGATGATGACGGCGGCATCCTGGGCCAGATGAAGCCAACCGGCATCCGCCCTTACTTCGCCGAAAGGTTCGAGTTGGCGGGAGTCAAATTCCCGGAAACTATATTCTTGGCTGCGGGGAGCCGATAACCATGGATATCCTTCCCCTTCTCGCCTCACTTTGCATCCTGGCTACCGTCACTTTAGGCGTGATAAGCCTGAGACGGAACAAAGCTACCAGTGAGGGAACCATGGCCGAGCGCTTGCAGGCACTCCGCCAGGGCCCCCACCAAGTCGCGGTCTCCGGGAAAGGAGCAGCAGGCCTTTTAAAGAAGCGGACCTATAGCGGTCTCCCAGGTCTGAGCGTTTTCCTAGCTCAGTTTGGCGGCTCCGAGAAAGTGGCCCTGGGACTAGAACGGGCCGGCATGCCCCTCCGTGTGGGCGAGTATTACATGGTGCGCTGGGGAGCCGCCTTACTGTTCTTCTTGGCGCCGCTTCTCTTTAACCGTGGTCTTATAGGCTTAATTTTCGCCATCGGCCTGGGCGCCCTAGGCTACTTCGTGCCTGCCTTTTACGTAGGCTCCAAGCGGAAGAAAAGATCGGTCAAGATCAATGCCCAGCTGGTTGAAGCGTTGGGAATGGTGTCCAACTCCCTCAAGTCCGGCTACGGCCTCATGCAGAGCTTTGAATTCGCCGCTCAGCAGCTGAAACCGCCCATCTCTTTGGAACTGAAGCGCATGATGCGGGATGCGGCCCTGGGCAAGAGCGGCGAGGAAGCTCTCATGAGCCTGGGAGAGCGCATCGAGAGCGCTGATCTGGACATGGTGCTTACTGCCATCAACATCCATCGGGCCGTGGGCGGCAACCTGGCGGAAATCCTGGATAACGTAGCCTTCACCATGCGGGAAAGAGAGCGCATCCGTGGGGAGCTTGGCACTCTCACCGCCCAGGGACGCATGACCGAAATTATCCTCGGCGGCCTTCCCATCGGGGTAGGCCTCCTCTTCCTTCTCATTAACCCGGACTACATGAGCCTCCTATTCACAGAGACCATAGGCCTTATCATGTTGGCCGCGGCGGCAGGCCTGGAGGTCATGGGCGTCCTCACCCTGAGGCGCATCATGGCCGTCGAAGTATAGGGGATAAAGATGATTGTTGGATTGATCGCTCTCACAAGCTTCGCTGCAATTACGTGCCTAATATGGGGGCTGCGCCATCGCCCAGTTGCCGCTACTATGGAGACGAGGATCCAGACCTTCCGCGAGCGGAATATAGCCACTCTTGAGGGCGAAGTGGACCTCAGCATCCCCTTCGCCGAGCGCATCATCAGGCCAAGTATGGAGGCCATCGCCCGCCTGGCTATTTCTGTGCTCCCCGCCTCCGTGTTTGCCAATTACGAGAAGCGGCTCATCATGGCCGGCAACCCCATGAACGCCACTACCTTCGTGACCCTATGGGTCGCTTTTGGCGTCCTCTTCAGCGGCATCATATTGGGGGGCGTCATCCTTGTGGGTGGCACCGTAGGAATCCAGCAGGCCGTCGTCGTGCTCCTCTTCGGTTTCATCGGTCTGGTATTGCCTCTCTTCTGGCTGAAGGGCCAGGTAGCGGCACGCCAGAAGCTGATCGTGCGGGCCATGCCCGATGCTCTAGATATGGTTACAACCAGCGTCGAAGCGGGCCTCGGCCTGGACGCGGCCCTAGCTCGGGTGGCGGAGAAGAGTAGCGGCCCTCTGGCCGACGAGCTATCGCGCGCCCTCCGCGAGATGGCTATGGGTCGTTTGCGCCGGGATGCCCTAACCGATCTCGGCACACGCACCGGCGTCGAGGAGCTGGTGATGTTCATCAATGCCATCGTCCAGGCTGAGCAGCTAGGCTTGGCCATCGGTCCCGTCTTGCGAGTACAGGCCGATCAAATGCGGATGCATCGCCGCCAGCGGGCCGAGAAGGCCGCCCATGAAGCACCCATCAAGATGCTCTTCCCCCTGGTCTTGTTCATCTTTCCTGCCTTCATGATAGTGATCCTAGGTCCGGCCGTCATAAGGATCGGTCGAGCACTCTTTGGAATGTAAAGTGGCGGCTAATACGACTTTCGGCAAGCTCATCAGGGCCTACAGGGACGGGATAGGTATAAGCCAGGCACAGCTGGCATCCTGCGCCGCTCTGAGTCAAGGTTACTTGTCGCAGATTGAGAATAACGAGGTGCAGAACCCCAGTGCTTCGGTCCTTTTTCGGTTGGCCCGAGCGCTGCATATTGACCCGCAGCTTCTGCTTGAGGCCGCTGGCTATGCTGAGGCAAAGGAAAACGGCCACGAGGAGATGTTCGATATGGCTGTGGACCCGGACCTGTTGGCCTTCCTAGTAAGGGTACCATCACAGCAACAGCGCCATCTCCTACGCTTTCTCCAGAGCCTGGAAAAAGGTGCCCCATTTACCCACAACCGTGGCCGCAGCGACGGGCAGCCAGTTTCTCTACGGTGATTTAGGGGTCATTTGTTGACACGCGTGCTAAACGCGAGCAAAGGAACGGTGGTAGCGGAACGGGTGGAGCTGGCAGAGAGCTTGTGGTCTCGCTTTTGGGGGCTAATGGGCAGGAAAAAACTCGCCCCTGGCCACGCGCTCTACCTCAGATCAGCCTCTTCCGTGCACACCGCCTTCATGCGATTTCCTATCGACATTATCTTCCTAGAAAAAGATGGCCGCGTGCGCAAGGTAGTCCCGGCATTGGAACCTTTTCGTGTGGCTTTGGACTTCGGTTCGAGCGGGGTTCTTGAGCTTATTGCTGATACCGCTGCCCAGGCCCAGGTGACAGCCGGTGACAAGTTAACGTTTAGCGAAGGAGACTAAGGTTTTGAAGACGACCTATTCGTTGGCCGGAAGGGCGGATGCCAGCCGCTCCCAGAGGACGTTCTGCTCTTCCGTGCTGAGGGCGAAGCAAGCAATAGCAATCTGGCGTCGAAGGTGGGCAACGCGCAGGAGATCCAAGAGGTCAGGATCGGTAACGGCCGTCTTCTTGGGCTGGATGCCTAGCATAGCGTCTATCGCATCGGCCAAGGTATCTGCCTTATCAGTCTGCTGCATTCCCTCTTCTCTCACTCTGTTGACTAGCCGGAAATCCGATGCTAGGCCTACCCTTCATGAATGATTACGGCAATATAGAATATTGATAAACTAATTAAGCCTGTCTGTCAAGTGGCCGCCTTGACATTTTAATCGCAACCGTTCAGAATCAACGGCAATGTATATGGAGGAAGCGCCATGAGATTAGGCGATAAGATACGGGAATTCCGGGAGACCATTGGCCTTACTCAGGGCCAACTCGCCGGTAGCGCCACTGTCAGCCAGGGCTACCTATCTCAGCTAGAGAACGGCGACGTGCGAAACCCTAGCGCCGCGATTCTGCTACGTCTGGCCCAAGCCATGCACGTAAACCCCGACGACCTCTTTGAGGCGGCCGGCTATCCTACCACCCGTACTCTCCGCCAGATATATCAGAACTACGAAGCCAATATAGACCCCGACCTTCTTCGCTATTTAGGCCGGCTTCCCCGCGACCGCCAGCGACGGCTCCTCTTCCTCCTGGAAGGCATGGAGAACTTAGTAGAAGGCCTCGAGACAGCCAGCCCTCCTCAGATTGAAGATGAGCAAAACGGTCACGTTGAGGAGGAGAGGTACAGAGAGGACGTTTCCATTACCCGACTGCAGGGGTAAGCTATGGCCGACATTAGCGACCGGCTAACCCTGGCAGAAAAAGTGGATCCCGATCTCTTACAGATGCTGGCCCGCATGCCGCGGCGTCAACAGCGGCAGGTACTTCTCCTTCTTATGGTCATTGAAAATCTTCTCTATGAGATGATGCGGGAGCGCCGAATGCGAGAAGACCTGGAATAGTTCTCCACAAGTAACAAAAAACTTGGGCAGCCTAGCGACTGCCCTAAGTATTATCCGCGCTCCTCTTAACTGCCCTGCTGTCGTTCGATGGTTCAGGTCTCAAAAGACTGGGGCGCAGTCGGGTTAGATAACAATGACAAGCTGACTAACAAAGGTCACAAAGCGCGTTACGGGGTGATCAACTAAGCCCGTAAAGGCCAACAGGCCTACTGCTAGGATGACAACATCAAGCACGGCAGTAACCATAGCCAGCTTAGGCCAATCATTCTGGAGGCTAAAAGGCACCCGTAACTCCAATCGAGGACCAGCTTTCGTTTGAGCTGAGAGGCGGGACAGCAGAAGGGCCCATGTGCGTTCCTGGTGAGAAATCGCTAATGCCCTAAGGGACCTGCCCATAGCCTGACGCAGTCGCGCCAAGTGTATCAGGTCCTTCAGTTGAGAATTTTTTGTCTCCCAAATAGGCTCGCCCAGGATAAGATCATCGATAGCGTTGGCGAGTTCATCAACCTCCGTTGGCCGCTGATGAAAAAAGGGCAGGCGGAAGCGGGGCACACCATTTTCCTTTCATCTCTGATACGTTGAGTGGGCTTTTAGACGCGCCTGCAGACGCTCCCAAAAGATATCGCGATAAGCTTCGGCCATAGCGACGGTCTCCTCGGCGATCCGCCGTCGCGCGGCGATTATGTCAGCGAAGCCTTCCAGGCCCGGCTCGTCGGGGTAAAGGCACCCGTTACTTGATCGTGGTCTCGTCTTCGTCGGCATTTTCACCGTTAGACCGCGCTTCTTGAACGTTCTTACTAAGTAGTGTCAGCAAGCGCTGCCAGATCCTGCTTTCGTATTTATCGCCTACGTGGGCTGCATCCAGGGCCGCCTGGCGACGGGGCTTGGCAACCTGGAACAGCTCTCGTAACTCCGCATCATCCAGCTCCGGGTCGAGGCCGCGGAGCAGGTCATCGATGGCCTTGGCTAGCTTGTCAGCCTGTTCTCGTTCGGCCATCTAAATGACCCCTTGCTGGAGCCGATCGCGCAGTTTGCGGAGGGCACGGAACATGGTGACTCTCACGTTGACTTCGCTTGTCCCCAGAACTTGAGCTATCTCACGATTACTGAGTTCCGCATCGAATTTCAGAGAAATGACCTCCTGTTCACGTTTAGGCAGTTGGCATACAAGTTGGGTCAAGTTGGCCAGACGTTCCCTATGGAGGATGAAACTCTCGGGACTTGGATGCGGCCCGTTTGACTCCGCCTGCCAAGCGCTATCTTGGATGCCCTTAGCTATGGACTTTTCCTTGCGCCAGTGAGTAGCAATCGCATTGCGGGCGATGGTGAATATCCAGGGGCCAAAAGCATCCTGGGACCGCAAAGAGGATTGCTTGATGAAGGCCCTTTCGAAGACATCCGAGACGATATCGAGGGCACGGTCCTTATCGTTAACGCGGCCATAAACAAAGGTAAAGACCCTGGGAAAATAGTCGTGATAGAGTTGGGCGAACTCGCTTAAATTGTTGTCGCTTTTGACCTCTGCCCGATCTTTTAGGACAGAGGCGGCGACGGCTTTATCGGTGAAGGGTAAACGCATCTAATTTACTCATTTTTGTTATTGAGTCGAATCTGCTTTAAGTATGGGAGGCAGCGGTTAAAAGAGCGGTTAATGGGTATACGCTAAGAGTTAAAAACGAGTGAATTCCCGCCATGTCCTTCCGGGCCGTAGGTTAGCGAATACCTCTTAGGGCTGGGGCTCAGAGGATGACCACTTGGGCTGCCTCGCCGACGAGGGAAGCAAACTTTTGAGGATCGCCGCCGGTTGCGTATCCATAGTGCATCGGGATGGCCACTATGGGCTTCATGTCCCGAACTGCTTGGGCGCCTTCCTCCTCGTCCATGGTGTACGTCCCACCGATAGGGATTAGAGCGACATCGATGGCGCCCCAAGTTATCATCTCCGGGACGCGGTTGGTGTCGCCGCCGTGGTAGATGGTCAAGTCGTCCACCTTAAACAAGAAGCCCACGTTAAAGCCGCGTGGGTGGTAGCTGTTGTAGCCGGCCACCGCTTTTATGGAAACTCCCTTCTCAGTCAGAGAGCCTCCCTCTTCGATGGGGAGTAGGCGGCCCTCCACCTTCCCCTGGAGCTGGCGGGCGCAGGGGGCATTGGCCACTATTACTGTGTCCTCTTTGGCCACCGCGTTGATAGCGTCGGGGTCCATGTGATCGAAGTGCTCGTGCGTTATGAGTACGATGTCCGCCTTTGCGGGCATGTCGCTCATGCGATGGGGGTCGACGTAGACGGTGATCCCTGCGCCCGCTATGCGGAAGCTGCTCTGTATGAAGCGCTCGAATTCCACTTTACCAATAGTGGTGGTACTACTCATGGGCGACCTCCTCAAGTTTTAATTTGCCTGGAAGCCTAAAGCCATGGCGCTCCGCCA
>Ga0187892_10009943_pt1 | contig 12268 bp, 11 predicted proteins | sample MA1701073metaG_FD_139345 | JGI IMG/M metagenome (GOLD analysis project Ga0187892, IMG submission 139345) | Bio-ooze microbial communities from a basaltic lava cave in the Kipuka Kanohina Cave System on the Island of Hawaii, USA - MA170107-3 metaG ...
GGGACGAAGCGTCCACGCAACCCTTCATCAGAAGGGAGAAGAGAATTCCAAAGGTAGCCGGCATAACCGGCGCCATCGATGCGAAGCTATGGCTGAAGCACACAATCACAATTCCCTTCTCCCCTTGTGGGAGAAGGAAGAAATATCGAGACGCTGTTTGACAAGTGAATCATATCACACCAGCAGGTTCTGCCTCCGCATTATTCCTCCGTACACGGTGGAATACCGATCGCTTAGAATAGCGCGGCCAACTCCGACAAGGTCCCGATCACTGCATGGGGCCGGCCGGGAATGCGGTCATCCTTCCATCCAAAGCGATCGACCCGCACCACCTGGAAACCGAATTGCGCCGCCGCCTGCGCGTCCCAGGTATTGGCCGACACGAAGCAGATCGACGGCGCATCATGAAGCTGTAGCCTCTGCATGGCGAGCCGGTAAACCCTGCGGCTTGGCTTATAGATACCGACATCCTCCACCGAAAGAACCATGTCGAGAAGCTTTTCCAGCCCGGCGGAGCGCACCGCGGAATCAAGCATCGACGGGCTGCCGTTCGATAGAATTGCCGTGCGCTGGTTCTTGGCCTTCATGGCCCGCAATGCCTCGGCGGCATCGGGATAGGCGTCAAGCTTGAGATAAAGCGCCATGATCTCGTCCTTGAGGCCCGGTTCGGAAACGTCATAGGCCTCAAGCGCATAATCGAGGGCATCGCCGGTCACATGCCAGAAATCCGCATGCACGCCCATGAGGCTTCGAAGCCAGGTATATTCGAGCTGCTTGCGGCGCCAGAGCTGCGAGATGTCGTCGGCCTTGGGACCAATCTCTCCCGCCAGCCTGGCGATCGGCGCGTGCACATCGAACAGCGTGCCGTAAGCGTCGAACACGCAGGCTCTCACCCCTTCGAACTTGCTCATGCCGCGCTTTTCCGCCGCCTTGGTTCGGACTATAGGTAGCGCAAAGCGCGAGTGTCGAAAATGCCTCATGATGAACATGGCAACGATCATGGCGGGTCCGGGCTTTCACCCATTGCGCTGCGCGTGAAGGCGCTTGAATCCCTGCTGGTTGAAAAGGGCTATGTCGATCCCGCAGCGCTCGATCTGCTGGTCGACACCTATGAAACGAAAATCGGCCCGCGTAACGGCGCTCGCGTGGTGGCCAAGGCCTGGACTGATCAAGCTTTTGCTGATCGGTTGAAAACCGATGCCACCGCGGCCATCGTGTCGCTGGGTTACGAAGGCCGTCAGGGCGAGCACATGGTCGCCCTGTTCAATACGCCGCAGGTTCACAACATGGTCGTCTGCACCCTGTGCTCCTGTTACCCCTGGCCGGTGCTCGGCCTGCCGCCGGTCTGGTACAAATCCATGCCCTATCGCTCCCGCGCCGTCATCGATCCACGCGGCGTGCTGTCTGAATTCGGCGTCAGCATCCCCGATCACATGGAGGTGCGCGTTTGGGATTCAACTGCCGAAGTACGGTACTTGGTCGTACCGCAGCGGCCGGCAGGAACGGATGGCTGGAGCCAAGAGCAGTTGGCCGCAATCGTCACGCGCGATTCCATGATCGGCACCGGTCTGGTGAAATTTCCCCCATGAACGGTCCCCAGGACATGGGCGGCCAGACGGGCTTCGGCCCTGTCATGCCAGAGATCAATGAGCCCGTTTTCCATGCGGACTGGGAGCGACGCATACTGGCGCTCACCGTGGCCATGGGGGCGACGGGATCCTGGAACATCGACGCCTCCCGCCACGCACGCGAAAAAATCCCGGCGCTGAAGTATTGGTCGTCGAGCTACTATGAAATTTGGTTGCAGGGCCTCATTAAGCTGATGACTGAGCGCGGCCTGGTCACCGACGCCGAGGCCGTTTCTGGGCATATGCAGGTTGCGGCCAAACCATTGAAGCGCGTGCTGACGGCGGAAAACGTTCCCGCCACCCGCACCAAGGGTGGCCCGTCCAATCGGCCTTCCAACAGACAGCAGTCATTTGCCGTTGGTGACACAGTTCGGGCGAGGAACATCCATCCCACAGGGCACACGCGATTGCCACGTTACGCCAGAGGAAAAGTGGGCGAAATCGTTCTCGTCCACGGCACCCACGTGTTTCCCGATTCCTCCGCTCACGGAAGAGGTGACGATCCGCAATGGCTCTATACCGTGCGCTTCTCCGCCCGCGAACTCTGGGGCAGAGAAAGTCTCGATCACGTGCATATCGACTTATGGGAGCCTTACCTTGAATCCATTGGAGGAACCGGTGTTCCGCGAGCCCTGGGAGGCGCAAGCCTTCGCCATGGCCGTGAAGCTTAATGAAGTGGGTCACTTCACATGGGGCGAATGGGCTGAAACGCTAGGTGCCGAAATCGCCGCCCACCCGGACCGGGCCTATTATGAGAACTGGCTATCGGCGCTTGAAAATCTGATCGAGCGCAAGAGGTTGCTGAGTTCAACGGAGCGTCAGCAGCGGATTGAGGAATGGGACCGCGCGGCGCACGCCACGCCGCACGGAAAGCCTGTCGAACTCACCCGATCGTCGCCAGCCAGGGAAACTGTTCGATAAGCCAGTAGGAAAACCCCTGCATGGAGCCGGTGAGGAACAATACGCCAGTGAGAACCAGCAGGCCGCCCATGATCCGTTCGACCGTCAGCAGATGCCTGCGGAAGCGCTGCTGGAAGGCGACGAAACTTCCCACCCCAGCCGCCGCCAGCAAGAAGGGAGTGCCCAGCCCCAGCGAATAGATGGCAAGAAGTCCCGCGCCCATTGCCACGTCCTGCTCGCTCGCCGCAATCGACAGGATGACCGCCAGCACCGGGCCTATGCACGGCGTCCAGCCGAAGGCGAAGGCCAGGCCTATGGCATAGGCGCCGAGAAGTCCCGCCGGCCGGCTTTCGCTATGATAACGGACCTCGCGATTGAAAAGCCCAATCTTGAACACGCCGAGGAAGTTCAACCCCATGATAATGATAATCACCCCCGCGATCTGTGCGAGCAGGGTCATATGCGATTGCAGCAATTGCCCGATGACCGAAGCGCTTGCCCCCAGCGCCACGAAGACTGTGGTGAAACCCAGGACAAAGAGCAGGGCCGCCATCATCGTGCGCCGCCATTGGGATGTTGTCCTTTCCCCGGCGCGCGACAGCTCTTCCAGCGATGTCCCGGTGATAAAACACAGATACGGCGGTACCAGCGGCAGCACACAAGGGCTCAAGAAGCTGATGACCCCGGCAATAAGCGCGGCCCCGATGGAAACCTCGAGATTCATGCAACTTAACTGACAGCCCGGCGGGTCTGCTGCAACCCAACCATCTGTCGCAGCCATTCACGTCTCCGGCACTGTTGACAGAGGTTCGAAGATTCAGTATGTTATATTATAACATTACATAGAGAAACCCGTGCGCTGGCTCGCTTCGTCGTTTGCCATTATCCTTGCGGCCTCCCCCGCCATGGCTGGCCCTAAAGTCATTGCTTCCATCATGCCGGTGCACAGCATCGTCGCGGCGGTGATGGGTGAAACCGGCAGGCCTGAACTGCTTCTCCCAGGCCGCTTGTCGGAGCACACCGCAAGCTTCACGGCAGCGCAAATTTCCGAACTCGGCAAGGCCGATCTTGTGTTCATCATCGGCCACGGCCTCGAAGCCAAGCTGGCGCAAATCGGCGGAAGCGAAGCAGTGGGCGGCAAGCGCTTCGTCGAACTCTCCGAAGCGCAAGGCATCAAGACCCACGCAGTCCGCGAGGGCGGCGGCTGGGAAGCTGACGAGCATGATGATGATGATGAAGAAGAAGAGGCCGTGCCCGACGGCCAAGCGGAAAGCGTGCTCGCCTTCGACCCCCATGTCTGGCTTGATCCTGAAAACGCCAAGGCAATGGCGAATGCTGTCGCCGCCGAACTTGTGAAGGCGGACCCAGCCAACGCCGCCGCCTACGAGACAAACGCCAGGCGCTTTGCCTCCGACGTCGATGCGGCGTCGGCAGAGATTGCGTACAGTCTTGCCAGCGTGAAGGACAAGCCCTTCATCGTCTTTCACGACGCCTTCCAGTATTTCGAGAAACGCTTCGGCCTCCGGGCAGTGGGTTCCATTGCCGATGTTTCGGCGGCTTCGCCTTCGGCGCAACGCCTGAAGGAAATCCGCGACAAGCTCGCCGCAACCGGAGTCGCCTGCGCGTTTCGCGAACCGCAGTTCGATACGAAATTCGTCGATACGGTGATTGAAGGCAGCAGCGCCAAGGCCGGCGTGCTCGATCCTCTGGGCGCGGAACTCAAACCCGGCCCGGACGCCTATCTGCAACTTCTGCGCAATCTCGCCAAGGGCCTGAAATCCTGTCTCGAAGATAATCCTTAACTTCACTTTTTCGCCGCATTGAACCATCATGCCGCTATCGAGTCGGGAGTCATGGGATATGGCGGCACGCCGCGCGGGTTTATTTGCATTGGCTGTTCTTCTGGCGCCTGGGTGGGCGGCCCCCGCCGTGGCACATCCCCACGTCTGGCTAACCATGCGCTCCGATGTTGTGTTCACCGGGGATGGCTTAATCAAGGGCATCAATCTCGAATGGACCTTCGACGACAACTACACGCAAATGGCGCTGGACGGTCTCGATACCAACGGTGACAGCGTTTACAGCCAGAGCGAACTTGATCCCCTCACCAAGGAGAATATCGCCTCCCTCAAGGACTACGAGTTTTTCACCGTCATGCGGCTTGGCGGCGAGAAGCAGGAGATTGGCGAAGTTACCGACTACGGCCAGATCTGGAGCAACGGCAAGCTCGCTTTGCATTTCCATGTTCCCCTGAAGACTCCCGCCGATCCACGCAAGGGAGAATTCATGGTGAAGGTTTACGATCCGGATTTCTTCATCGCTATGGACTATGAGGCCGATGATCCGGTAACGGTCATCGGCGCCATGCCCGCCGTCTGCAAGCTTGCGGTCAAACCTGTGCCTACGGATGCCGAGCTGGAACAGACCCGCCTTATGCTTTCGACCAAGGGCAAGGACTGGCAGCCGGAAACCAATGAAGACTTCGGCGCCATGTTTGCCCAGCCGGTAGCGATTGCCTGCGGTTCCTGATGCGCCTGATCCGCGGCTTTTTTGCTATCTTCGTCCTGATTGGACTGCTGATCGGCCCTGCGTTCCCTCAAACCGCCAACGAGACAACTCGGCAAATAACGATCGATAAGAAGAAACTGCTGGTTCAGCCGCGCAACCCCGACGGTACGCTCAAGATGGTATCCTTCTGGGAAGATCCCGTTCTCTGGGTCCGCGAGCAGCAACAAACCTTCTACGGCTCCATGTCGGGCGCACTCAACCAAATTAAGACCGGTGCGCCGCTCGCCGCCGCCTCAACGCTGATGCTGTTGAGCTTTGGCTACGGCGTGTTTCACGCGGCCGGCCCGGGCCATGGCAAGGCGGTGATTTCCGCCTGGCTGCTGGCGACCGAGAACGAATTGCGGCGCGGCGTGCTCATTGCATTCTTGAGCGCCATCATTCAGGCGATCACGGCGGTCCTCATCGTCACCGTGCTTTTGCTGATTGTCGCCAGCGTGGGGGCCACGGCACGGAATGTTGCAGGCTTTCTGGAGAGCGCCAGCTATGGGCTGATCGCGGTCATGGGACTCTATCTCATCTGGATGGCTTTCCGGCCCCATGCCCACAAGCATGAACACCGTCACAAGCATCACCATGAACACCACAACGACGAAACCTGCGGGCACGCTCATTTGCCAGGTGCCAAAGAGTTGAAAGGCCGCTGGTCATTTACCAAGGCTTTTTCGCTCGCCTTTGCCGTCGGCATCCGTCCCTGTACGGGCGCTATCCTTGTGTTGATCTTCGCCAACGCATTGGGGCTTTACTGGGCCGGAATCGCATCGACCCTGGCCATGGCGTTTGGCACGTTCCTCACCGTGTCGGTGATCGCCGCGATTGCCGTCTATTCCAAGAAACTCGCCATGAAACTGGCGGCCAAGGATGATCGCTGGCTAAACTGGACCGCCTTTGGCCTCCGCCTTGGTGGAGGTACGGCGATTGCTTGTCTCGGTGCTCTCCTGTTTCTCGGTTCCCTCGGCTCCACCAACGCGATGATGTAGAGGTGAATTTAGTCCCACTTGACTCTTGTTTTCTTATGTGGAACAAATCAAGAACATCATAGAACGGATGTTTATGGAACCGGCGCGGCGCAAGCGGGCGGAGGGTTTTCGCATCCCCGCGAATAAAACCGGAGGTGACCCTAGGGCTCTCCTGGCGGCCCTGCGCCGCCACATTGCCCGGCTGGAAGTCAGCCTGCCCCAGTTCGCCCAGCGTCCCTCCGGCGGCCAGCCCTGGACCTTTGGCCTTTCCGCTATTGACTCTCACTTGGCCACTTCGGGTTTGGCGCGCACCGGGCTCCATGATGTTGCCCCTAGGGCCTATGGCGACATGCCGGCCGCCATGGGCTTTGTTCTGGCTCTGGCGCTTCGCCGCCTTGCGGATATGTCCGAACGCCGCCCCCTGCTGTGGTGCAGGCTTGCCAGCGAGGAATGGGAATACGGCAAGCTCTACGGCCATGGCCTCGAAACTTTAGGTGTCCTCCGCAGCCGTTTTCTCACCGTCACGCTGAAAAAACCGGCAGCCCTGCTGTGGACCATGGAGGAAGCGCTTAAATCGGGAGCCCTTGCCTTGGTTATCGCCGATGCGAAACCCAAGCATGCGGAGCTGACCGTGACGCGCCGCCTCTCTCTTGCGGCTCATGCCGGAAAATCGGCGGGGCTGCTGGTTTTTTCCAAATCTCAAGCAAATCCCACGGCCAGCCACACCCGTTGGCTCACTGCAACTTCGAAATCGCGGGGGCCACCGTACGACGTGCAAGCGCCGGGCGGGCCGGCCTGGGACATTGAATTAACTCGCGCCCGGGGTGGCAGGCCCGGCGCCTGGACCGTGGAGTGGCGTAATGCGGCGCATCGTTTCGATCTGGTTTCCGGAGTTCCGCGTGGAGCGGTTCATCCGTGGACGGATGAAAGCGGGAAAACCCCCGCCGCCAAAAGGCTTGCCCTTCGCGCTGGTTGAGGCTGGAGCGAAAGGCCTGCGCCTCGTGGCCGTCAACGCCATGGCGCGGAATTTTGGGCTCGGCATTGGTCAAAGACTGGCGGACGCCCGTGCCGCCGTGCCCGATCTCTTGTCGGAATTGCATGAACCGGAACTCGATCTGGCAAGCCTTCTGGGCCTCTGCCGGTGGATGGAACGCTACAGTCCCTGGGTCTCGCCGGACGTACCTGACGGCATTTTGCTCGATGTCACGGGCATTCCCCATCTCTTTGGCGGCGAAGCCCAAATGGTTGCTGAAATATCTGAGCGCCTTGCGACCTATGGCTATACGGCGCGGATCGCCATGGCCGAAACCATCGGCGCCGCCTGGGCGCTCGCCCGATATGGCGGTGAGCGGTTGGAAGCGCTCCCCGTTGAAACCCTGCGTATCGATGGCGAGTCCGCTCGCACGCTGCGCCGCCTGGGCCTCAAGACGATTGCTTCTTTGCTTGCGATCCCGCGCGCCGCGCTTGCCCGGCGCTTTCGCGGCGAGATGATCCCGGAGAATGTGTTGATCCGCCTCGACCAGGCCATGAGCCGCCGCGACGAACCTTTGAACCCTCTCACTCCGCCTTCATTTTTCATGGCCCACCGGGCGTTCATGGAACCGGTCATTACCTCCGAAGGCTTGGAGATGGCACTCACCAGCCTGCTTACCCGGCTTGTCCGCGATCTTGAGAAAAAATCGCAAGGCGCCACACGCCTGATCCTCAAGATCTTCCGCACCGATGGTTCGCGCCTCACCCTGTCCGCCAGCCTCTCAGCTCCCTCCCAGGAACTTGCCCATTTGCTGCGTCTTTTGCAGCCCAAGCTTGAAACCATCGACGCGGGCTTTGGCATCGACGCCATGAGGCTGGAAGCTTCCGAGACCGCGCCTGCGATCATCCAGCAATTTGGCTTCATGGAAAATGGCAATCCTTCCGGCCTCGAACAACTGAACGACCGGGTGATGAACCGGCACGGCGCGGAGATAGCAGCTCTTCAGGCGGTGGAAAGCCATATCCCGGAGCGGGCGGAAACTTTTAAACCTCAAGACTCTTTTTCTCGTCATGGCCGTGCGTGTCACGGCCATCCTCTTGCAGCTATTCCGGAAGAAAATGGCCGTGACACGCACGGCCATGACGAGGGAGCGGGAAAGTCACGCTCACGCCCTCTTCTCATCTTCAACCGCCCCGAGCCCGCAACCGTCATCGCCACCGTGCCCGATGGCCCGCCCATGCGCTTCCTCTGGCGGCGCGTCACCCATCGCGTGATGAGATCGCAAGGGCCCGAACGCATTGCCCCCGAGTGGTGGCGTTTGAACGAAGATGAAGGTCTTACCCGCGATTATTATGTGATCGAGGACGATCATGGCCGCCGTTACTGGCTCTACCGCGAGGGACTTTACGGCGCGACGCAGCCGAAATGGTTCGTTCACGGATTATCGTCATGACGGATTACGCGGAACTCCAATGCACAACGAATTTTTCTTTCCTGCGTGGCGGCTCGCACCCGGAGGAACTGGTCATGCAGGCAAAGCATCTGGGCCTCTCAGCTCTCGCCGTCACTGACCGCAACACGCTCGCTGGTGTCGTCCGCGCCCATGGCGCGGCGAAGGAGGCGGGGTTGAAGTTTATCGTAGGGGCTAAATTCTCCCTCTCCAGCCCGTCAGGGCTGGGGAGGGTGGACGCGAAGCGGACGGGTGGGGTGCTTCCACGTGGCACCACCCCACCCGTCGCGCCTGCGCGCGCCACCCTCCCCGCGCTTGCGCCCGAGGAGGGAGTTTCATTGCTCGCCTACCCAATCACTCGCGCCGCCTATGGGCGTCTGTGCCGGCTCCTGAGCGTTGGACAGCTCCGCGCGAAAAAGGCCGAGTGTATTTTAACCCTCGCGGATATTCATGAATATGCCGAGAACATGATCTTCGCGCTTTTGCCGGATTCGGCGGATTATCTCGCAAATCTCCGCCGGAATCTGAAAGCTCCTCTCTACCTTGCCGTTCATCGCACTTACGAGGCCGATGACCGCGCGCACCTTAACCGTCTCGCTGAAATCGCCCATAAAACCCGCACGCCATTGCTGGCCACCAACGATGTTCTCTATCACCATCCCTCGCGCCGCGTTTTGCAGGATGTGGTGACCGCGATCCGCGAAGGCGTCATCATCGCGGACGCGGGTTTCCGCCTTGCGGCCAATGCCGAGCGCCATCTGAAACTTCCACAGGAAATGGCCCGCCTGTTCCACGAACATCCTGAAGCCATCGCCAGCACTATGGAGATCGCCAATGCCTGCAATTTCTCACTCGATGAGTTGAAATACGAATATCCCGACGAGCCGATTCCCAAGGGCGCGACGGCTCAGTCCCATCTCGAACATCTGGTGCAAGAGGGCGCCAAGGGGCGCTATCCGCAAGGCATACCCGCCAAGGTGAGATCTTCTCTGGCCAAGGAGCTTAAACTTATCGCCAAACTCAATTACGCGCCCTATTTCCTCACCGTCCATGACATCGTGAAATTCGCCCGCTCGCAGAAGCCGCCGATCCTCTGCCAGGGCCGGGGCTCCGCCGCCAACTCGGCCGTCTGTTTCGTGATCGGCATCACGTCCGTCGATCCCGATGAAATCGACCTGCTGTTCGAACGCTTTCTCTCCGAGGAGCGGAAAGAGCCGCCCGACATCGATGTCGATTTCGAGCATGAGCGCCGCGAAGAGGTGATCCAGTATATCTATAAGCGCTATGGCCGCCATCGCGCCGGGCTCACCGCCACGGTGATTTCCTATCGCGGCCGCTCCGCCGTGCGCGAAGTCGGCAAGGTCATGGGACTTTCCGAGGATGTGACGTCGGCCTTGGCGGGTGTCTTCTGGGGCGGCGGAGTGATGGAGGAGATGCACAAGAGCCGCCTCAGGGAAGCGGGCCTTGATCCCGCCGATCCCTTGCTCGTTCGCGTCCTTGAACTTTCAAGCGAGATAGCGGGCTTTCCGCGCCATCTTTCTCAACATGTAGGAGGCTTCGTGCTGACCCGCGGCCGTCTGGATGAAACCGTTCCCATCGGCAACGCCGCCATGGAAGATCGCACCGTCATCGAATGGGACAAGGACGATATCGACACGCTGGGCATGCTCAAGGTCGATGTGCTGGGCCTTGGCATGCTCACCTGCATCCGGAAATGTTTCGACCTGATCGAGGCCTGGTATGGCGATCGATTTACGCTAGCCACGGTGCCGCAGAAGGACGCGTGCGTTTACGACATGTTGTGCAAGGCTGACAGCATTGGCGTTTTCCAGGTCGAGAGCCGGGCGCAAATGAACATGCTGCCGCGCCTCAAGCCTCGTTGTTTTTATGATCTTGTCATCGAGGTGGCGATTGTCCGCCCCGGCCCCATCCAGGGCGACATGGTGCATCCCTATTTGCGGCGCAGGGATGGCCTCGAGCCCGAAGAATATCCTTCTCCCGATTCCACCTTTGGCCACAAGGATGAATTGAGGCAGATACTGGGCCGCACCAAGGGTGTTCCCCTCTTTCAGGAGCAGGCCATGCAACTGGCCATGACGGCGGCGGAATTCGTCCCCGGTGAAATGAATGAGTTGCGCCGCGCCATGGCCACTTTTCGCAGGCGCGGCACCATCGGCCTGCTGGAGCAGAAGATGGTGAACCGCATGGTGGAGCGGGGCTATGACAGAAATTTCGCCGAGCGCTGCTTCAGCCAGATCAAGGGCTTTGGCGAATATGGTTTCCCCGAAAGCCATGCCGCGAGCTTTGCCCTCCTCGTTTATGTGTCCTCGTGGATCAAATGCTATTATCCAGCGGTGTTTGCTTGCGGGCTCTTGAACTCGCAGCCCATGGGCTTCTACGCCCCTGCTCAAATCGTCCGTGATGCCAGGGAACACGGCGTCGAAGTCAGGGCGCCCGATGTGAATTTCAGTCAGTGGGATTCAACGCTGGAGTTAGCCTCCCCTTCCCCCCTCGCGGGGGAAGGTGGCGCGAAGCGCCGGATGAGGGGGCTGTATCAAGCTGAACCGCCCCCTCATCCGTCTCGCGCCTGCGGCGCGATCCACCTTCTCCCGCAAGGGGAGAAGGGGAAAAATCTCATCCTCCGCCTCGGCCTGCGCGAAGTGGATGGATTGAAAAAGGAGGATGCTGAGGCGATTGCCGCTTCACGCGCAAACTCCATTTCAGGGTTGTATCGTGTAGTTCCCGTTGCCGCCCTGGAAAAACTTGCTGCCGCCGATGCCTTCCGCTCGTTGGGCCTCGACCGCCGCGCCGCCCTTTGGGAAGTTAAGGCGCTCGCCAAGGCCAAGCCTCTGCCATTGTTCGCCTTCGCCGATGCCCGCGACCAAGGCGCGGAGGAACCGGTGGCACTTCCCGAAATGCCGCTCTCCGAACATGTGGTGATCGACTATCAGACGCTGAAGCTCTCGCTCAAGGCCCATCCCATGAGCTTCCTGCGCGGGCTCTGCGGGAAAGAACATGTCACCGATAATGCCAAACTCAAATCCATGAAGAACGGCGCCCTGGTAAGCGTGGCCGGAATTGTTCTGATCCGCCAGCGCCCGGGCTCCGCCAAGGGCGTCGTCTTTCTCACTATCGAGGATGAGTTTTCCGTCTGCAATGCCGTGGTCTGGCCCCAGGTACTGGAAGCCTACCGCTCAATTGTCATGGGCGCGCGACTCATGCTCATCCGCGGCCGCATTCAAAAAGCTGGCGACATTATCCACGTCGTCGCAAACCGCGTCGAGGATAAGACCTCATGGCTGGCTCATCTCATCGAGGATTGGACTCTGTTGCAGAGTCCCCCAGATGAAGTAGCGCGCCATCCCCGCAATGTCCGCGTCATTCCGAAATCGCGGGATTTTCACTAACCCGCAAACCGCACGGCATGAACAGGCGGCAGCGTGTGGCTGACATTCTGCCAGGAGTCGCCCTGGTCTTCGCTCACCCACATGCCGCCTGTGGTCGAGCCAAAGGCTAGCCGGTCACCGCTCTCGTCGATTGCCAGCGCATGGCGGAATACGAGGTCATAAGCATGTTCCTGCGGCAGGCCATTGCGCAGAACTTCGAAGCTCTTGCCGCCATCGCGGGTGCGCGTGACCACCAGCTTGCCATCGACAGGAATGCGTTTCTCGTCCTTGATCCCGGGCACAAACCATGCCGTGTCGGGATCGCGCGGATGAACCACAACGCCGAAACCGAACGAGGAAGGCTTGACATTGGTAATTTCCTGCCAGCTTTCGGAGGCATCGCGCGA
>Ga0187892_10009944_pt1 | contig 12267 bp, 11 predicted proteins | sample MA1701073metaG_FD_139345 | JGI IMG/M metagenome (GOLD analysis project Ga0187892, IMG submission 139345) | Bio-ooze microbial communities from a basaltic lava cave in the Kipuka Kanohina Cave System on the Island of Hawaii, USA - MA170107-3 metaG ...
CCCGGTTCTCTGTTTCCTGTTCCGCGGTTGATTGAATTCGCTGGAGTTCTCACCGGACAGACGAACCGGCGAACAGGAAACAGGGAACCGGAAACAGAGAATGAGAATTTTCGGGCAAAGCCCCGGAGTTGGCAACAGGGGAGGGAACTGGAGAGGCTCAGCTTTCTGGCCGTCTCCCCTGTTGCCAACTCCGGCAACGGGGGAGAGTTGGAGAGAGGGTCCGACATCAGGCTGTCGCGGTATCCCGTCTCCGCTGGGCTCGCAGGTCCACCGTCGCGGCTTCATCGACGACGAGATCGAGGTTTTCGAGCGAGCCGCGCAGAACGACGCCGTAGTCGCGTTCGGCGGCTGCGACCGAGACATACTCGTCGAGCACGTCGTCCAGTACGCTTTGCGGATCGCGCAGCAGCGGATCGCCCCAACCGCCGCCGCCACCGTAGCGGTATTCGTAGCGTTCCCCGGGCTCGTGGGTGATGTAGAAGGCCGTCGCTTCGACCAGATGTTTGTGCGGACCGCCGCAGCGCAAGTGCAGCTCGTTCGGCGCCCCCTGCTTGCCGCCGGCGATACCGGGCATGGGGTATTTTCGGCCGACGACGTAGGTGTAAACCTGGGACGGAGCGTCGATCTCCTTCACATAGAGCGTACCGGGACAGCCGCGCCATTGGCCTGCACCGCCGGTATCGGTGGCGTAGTCACGCGCCAGATGCCGTACGGGAAAGATGCTTTCGTTGATCTCCGCGGTCGCGCGGATCAGGTTGCCGAAGCTGACGTTCATCGCCCCCCAACCGTCCTGTCCGTAGACCGCGCCGCAGTATGCCCCGAATGTATCGACGGAGTGATCGATGAAGAGCTGTTTCGTCTTCGGGTTGGTGCCGAAGATCACGGTCGGCATCCCCATCTTGTAGATTTGCGGACAGCAGCGGCGAGGAATCACCTGCTCGAGCGCCTTGGCGATCGCTTCGCCGACTTCGGTGCCGGGGTGGTGCGTGCCGGCCGCCACCGAGCGTTCCGGCGGCGGATTGAGACAGCACCCTCGTGGGACGATGAGATCGATCGAGTTGAAGAACCCCTCGTTCTTCGGAATCGATGGATCCATCATGCTGGCGATCTGTGCCACGACGTAGCCGCGCGTGTTGCCGAAGGTCGAATACGCTTGCAGGTTCTCCCGGGTATCGGAACCGGTAAAGTCGATCGTCAGTCTCGAACCGTCCACCGTTACCTTGCAGTGGATATGGATGTCCTTGTTCCCTTTCGGGTCATGATCGACATACACATCGGATTCGTAGCTGCCGTCGGGCCAGGCGGTGACTTCCTCGCGGAATCGCCGCGCGGCGTAGTCGATCGTGTGATCGACCGCAGCGCGCACCGCAGCGACGCCGTGGCGTTTGATGATTTCCCTCAGTCGGGCAACGCCGAGCTGGGCTGCGCCGATCTGGGCGCGCAGGTCGCCCGCAAACGTCGGCGTACGGTTGTTGACGCGCATGAAGTAGAAGATGTCTTTGCGTTCGACACCTTTCTCGAAGATCTTCACAGCCGGAAAGCGCACACCCTCGGCCCAGATGTCGCGCGCATCGACGTTGTATCCACCCGGCATCGCCCCCCCGGTGTCGGCGTGATGGCATTGGATCGAAGCGATGAGAACCATCTCGTCGCCATCGAACACGGGCGCGAAGATATTGTAGTCGGGCAGATGACCGCCGCCGTGGTACGGGTCGTTGGCGACCAGGACGTCGCCGTCGTACAGGCCGTCGGAACCAAAGAACTCGAGCGCGAAACGCACCGGCAACGTCGAGCTCAGCATGAACTGCGGAATGCCGACGCTCAGCGCCGCGAGCGAACCGCGCGCGTCGAGGATCGTCGCGTTGCGTTCGTTCGATTGGTTGAGGATCGGTGTGGTCGCGGTCAGGCTGACGTGCGTCGCCATTTCGTAGGCGACGGTTTCCATCGCGCCACGGATGATCTCGGTGGTAACCGGGTCGGGACGACGCGCTGTCGAAGCACGTCGACGAGTTGCTTTACGAACGACTCGCTTCGGTTTCTTGCGGCTAGGCATGGGACCCCCCTCTGACTCCCCCCGTTGCCGGAATTGGCGACAGGGGGAGAACGGATCGCGATCCCCTCCCCTGTTGCCAACTCCGGCAACGGGGGAGGGCCAGGGAGCGGGTGACCTGGCGGGTCCTCATCGCAAATCTTTCATCTGCAAACCCAACATGCTCGCAATGATGCTGCGCTGGATGTTGTTGGAGCCCATGCCGACCGGCCCCAACAGCGCCATGCGCACCCAGCGGTTCATGTCGTTGTCTTCGAGGTACGACTGTCCACCGAGCACCTGCATGCCAAGCTCGCAGATCTTCAAGCACATCTCCGTGCAATAGACCTTCGCCATCGCGCCTTCGAGGGAGCACGGCTTGTCGTGCGCGTGCAACCAGGCGGCGTGGTAGGTCATCTGGCGGCCGGCTTCGATGCCGATGGCCATGTCGGCAATTTGCATCTGCACCGCCTGGAAGCTGCCGATGGTGCGGCCGAATTGCTTGCGCGTCTTGGCGTGCTCGAGAGCCAGGTCGAAGGCCTTCTGCGCGATCGCCACGTGCGAGATCGCCACCATCAACCGTTCCATATCGAGACTCTTGATCATCTGCCACCAGCCCTGATTGAGGCAGTCGGGACCGCCCATGATCATCGACTTGGGTACGCGGACGTTGTCGAAGAAGATCTCCTGCAACGAGATGACCTTCGATCCCATCTTGCCCATCTTGCGCATGGTGATGCCCGGAAGCTTGGCGGGTACCATGAAAATGCTGATGCCGTTGTAACGGTCGTCACGATTGGTCCGCACGACAGTCATGATGTAGTCGGCGATGTCGGCGCCCGAGATGTAGTGCTTATGACCGTTGAGAATGAAGTCGTCGCCGTCGGCCTCGGCAAACGTGCGTACGGCCGCCGCGTCGGAGCCCGCTTCCGGCTCGGTCAAAGCGAAACAGCCCTTGATGCCTCCCTGGATGATCTTCGGCAGAAATTCCCGCCTCTGCTCCTCGCTGCCGTTCATCTTGATCATGTGGCCGGCGAAAAACACCGGTAGCAGGTAACACGATGATGCCGCTTCGCTGCCATAAGCGAGCTCTTCGACGGTGAGGCAGAAGTCGATGGCGTTGCCACCGATACCGCCGTACTCCTCCGGGAAGTAGACACCGAGGATGCCGGTCTCCGCGAGCTTCGGGACGAGCTCGTGGGGATAGCGCTCTTCGCGCTCCAATTGGCGGTCGAGATCGGGCGGACAGTTGCGCTTGATGAAGTCGCGGATCGTCTGTCGATACGCTTCTTGTTCGGGAGTGAAGGAGAAATCCATACGTCACTTCCTCGGTTTGAAATTCACCAGCGAGAGGTCGTCGTTGATTCGATCGAATGTGACTTCGACCGCCATCCCGATGCGGATTTCGTCGTTGGCGCAGCCGACGATGCGCGTATGCAACCGCGGCCCCTCCTCGAGCTCGACGATGGCGACATTGTATGGCGTATCGGAGTTGAATGCAGGATGCTGTGATTGATGCACGACGATCCAGCTGAATACCGTTCCGCGGCCGCTCAACTTGGTCCATTCGTGCGTCTCACCGAGGCAACGAGCGCAGACGACCGCCGGCGGGAAACGAACATGACCGCAGTCGCCACACTTTTGCATACGCAGCTCGCCCTTGTGGGCGGCCTCCCAGAACGGCGCGCTGTCTTCGGTCGGACGCGGCAAAGGCTTCTCGATTGCAAACATGGTCGGTCTCACACTGCCAGAATCAAGCCGGCGTAGCTCACCGTCGGCGGCGCTTCGTGTGGCGCGCCGCCGTAGCCGGTCACCAGACAGACCTTCGGATTCTTCACCTGGCGTTCGCCGCACTCGCCGCGCAACTGGCGCAGCGCTTCGCGAACGTGACCGAAACCCGAGAGGTGGCCTTCGCTGATCAGCCCGCCGGCAGTGTTCGCCGGGAGCTTGCCGGTCAGCGCCAGATTGCCGGAGTCGATGAAATCGGCGACGCCGTCGGGTTCGCAGAAGCCGTACGCGACCAGATCGTGGATCACGCGCGGCGTGAAGGCGTCGTACAGTTGAACGAAGTCGATGTCGGACGGCTGCACCCCCGCCATGCCGAAGGCTTTCTCCGCCGCCTTCTTCCCACCCCAGTGGTCTTCCGATGGACCGCGCGGGTGGATCATCTCCGACGAATGCGATTGCCCTGCCCCGAGGATGCGCGCCGGACGCTTGCTTAGATCGCGCGCCCGTTCGTTCGACGTGACGATGCAGGCGCCGCCGCCGTCGGTGCTCGGGCAACAATCGAACAGCCGAAGCGGTTCGGCGACCCAGCGTGAACGCATGTAGTCGTCGAGCGTCATCGGCTTTCGCATCTGCGCCTCGGGATTCATGCGCGCGTGCTCGCGCCAAGTGACCGCGATATGGCCGTAGTGCTCATCGCGATATCCATGCTCGTGCTGCTGCCTGCGCTTGATGTGCGCCATGAGCGTGATGGCGCCGATGTCGCCGTACGGCACCTGAAACTCGGAACCAAATAGCTGCATCATGACGCCTTGCGGCCAGTTCTGCGTAGCGAAGCAGCAGAGAACGGTGTGACAGTAGCCGGCATTGATTGCCGCAACGGCTGTCTGCAGGGCGCCGCAAGCGGTTGCGCCTCCCATGTCCATGGTGGCCGAGAACGTCGGTTCGATGCCCAAATTGGCAGCGACACGGGCTGCCCAGCCGTGCTGCTCGCCCATGATCGCCGGCATCATCACCAGTACGCCGTCGACATCGTCGTGCGACAGGCCGGCATCTTCGAGGGCACGCTTGCTGGCCTCGAGGGTGAAACCCATCGTGCTGACGCCCTGAACCTTCCCGAAGCGTGACGTGCCGGCGCCGACGAGGGCGCAAGTGTCACTCAGATTCTTCGACATCGACCTTCTTCCACCCGAAAGCCGTACGCGTCTGCGCCTCCCAATCGTTCAGCGGGTGATGCCGGCGCAGGGCGCGCAGTTGCTCGAACGTCGGCGCGCCGTTGCTTTGCTCGGCCTGCCATTCCGAAGCGAATGTGCCGGTTCGAATCTCTTCGAGAGCCGCGCGCATGCGAGTTTTCAGATCGATATCGGCGAAACGCCAGCTGCGTGTCATCGAACCGTACTGACTGGTACGCGAATGGAAGTTCATCTGGTCGATGATTCCCGTATCGACGAAGCGGCGCAGGGTGTAGGCGAGCTCGCCGGACATGTAGAGCTCCAACAATACCGCTTCGGGTGGATAGCCCGCTTCCATCAACGTTTCGATCGCGCTGGTCAGGGCGGCACCGAAAGCGGGTCCGAAGCCTTGCTCATTGAACAGGTCGAGCGCCGCTTCATCGGCCATCGACAACTCCAGGCAGCCGGCACGTGTCGAGCCGACTCCTTTGGCCAGCGCCAGCAACCGTTTTTTGCCAGTGCCGGTAGCGTCCTGGTGCACCGCGACGAAGCTGGGAAAGCCGCGACCTTCGACGTAAGTGTCGCGCACGCCGGCGCCGATCATACGCGGAGCGATCATCAGTACATCGACATTCGCCGGCAGCTGCAGGTGACCGAAGGCGACGTTGTACCCGGAGGCAAAGACCAGAGCGCTGCCGGGTCGCAGCTGGAGTGCGATATCGCGCTCATACACTTCCGGCATGATCTCGTCAGGTATCAGCAGAAACACGATATTGCTTGCTGCCACCGCCGCCGAGATATCAAAAGTCTCGAACCCTTCGACACGCGCACGCTCGCGCGTCGAGTCGGCGATAGCGCCGATGACGACGTCGAGGCCGGAGTCACGCAGGTTCAATGCCTGCGAGCGTCCTTGATTGCCGTAGCCCACGATCGCAATGCGCTGACCGTCGAGGACGCCGAGGTCACCGTCGCTGTCGTGATAGACGACCGCAGTGCTCATCGTCCTCTCCAGACCGGCGCTCGCTTCTGTTGAAAGGCGAGGATGCCTTCCATCGCGTCCTCGGAACCGAACACTTCACCGGCGTAGGTCATTTCCTGCTCGAGGGCATCCTTCAGCGGCAGGGTGAGCCCTTTGAGCGCGGACTCCTTGACGCGACGCACCGCCAGCGGCGCGTTCTTGCAGATCAGCTCGGCGTAGCGCAGCGCCGTCGGCATGAGATCGGCGAGAGGTACGACTTCGTTCACGACGCCGTAGTGGTAGGCTTTCTGCGCGCTGATTGGTTCGGCAGTCAGAAGGATCTCCATGGCCCAGGGGAACGGCATCTGGCGCGGCAGTTTGGTGGTGGAACCGCCGCCGGGAAACAAGCCGCGGCGCGGCTCGCCGATGCCGAAAGTCGCGTGGTCCGCGGCGATGCGAATATCGGTGCCTTGCAGCATCTCCATGCCGCCGGCGATGCAGAAGCCGTTCACCGCGGCGATGATCGGCTTGTAGATCTCGACGTCGCGCAGAACGGCGACGAGGGAAGCATTGACGGGAAACTCCTGTCCCATCGTCTGGGTGCCGCCGGACTGGCTGAGCTCATCGATGTTCTGGGTCACCATCGGGATGAACTCCTTGAGATCGCCCCCGGCGCAGAAGGACTTGTCGCCGGCGCCGGTGATGATGGCCACCCAAAGGTCGGGATCGTCGCGGAAATCGAGCCAGGCTTTGGCCAGGAGCCCGAAAGCTTGAAAGTTCAAAGCATTGCGTCGCTCGGGGCGGTTGATGGTGATGACGGCGATACGATCTCTCTTCTCGTAGAGGATGGGTTGTTCGCTCATGTCGCAGCGGCACCTCGAAGTTTCAATCGATCACTTCAATCGATTGATTGAAAGCAGCGGGCAAGTCAAGGCGCGGCCGTTCGCCGCTCGCACTCCGGGGGCCTCCGGCGGAGGTGTTGGCTCACCGCGGGCTGCCGGCGCCGGCATCTCTGAACCATATGTTGGTTGGCACCATCTGACAGCCGCCTAGCAACATGTTGTCTGCTGCCATCCGGCAGGAAGCAACATCTTCTGATCCAGCGGCGCGAAGGGATGACCGAGCCGGCCGCGCCGCGCGCCTAGTTTGACTACTTGGCCGGCTTGGCGGCCGGTGCCTTGCCACCGCCGCTGCCGACGCTGAGCTGCGGCCGCAGGCGGGCCAGCAGCTTGTCTCCGATTCCCTTCACGTTGCGCAGATCGTCGACGGATTCGAACGGCCCGTTCTTGTCGCGATATTCGACGATGGCTTGCGCCTTGGCATTGCCGATCCCGCTGACTTCGTTCAGCTGGGCGATCGACGCGGTATTCACATCGACTGTCGTTTGTTCCGCCGTCGTGTCGGAAGCGCTCAGCAGGAGCGCCAGGACGAGGGCGGTGAACCACGGAACCAGTGATTTTGTCTTCATGCGGCCTACCTCCTTTTTGCTCGACTCTCCGCGGCGCGGGCGAGACCGGCTCGGTGATCCTTCTGTAACTCTTAACCATATCTCATACAAGTATCCTAAACATGGATTCGCGAAACCACGCCGGTGGCACGCGCCGTCCTCACCACGGCAGAAATACACGGAAAACAGGCTTGACAGCGTCGAACGGTCAAGTCTAAAAGCCCCCACAGCAATCAACGCAAGAAGACGGGAGGAGGGAGCGACGAATGAGGCGGATGAAGCTCGGTTTCCAGCTACTGCTCGTCGTAGGACTCGTTCTCGCGTTCGGCGCCGACGCCGCCATCGCGGTCTACCTCGACGAAGATCGCACCATCTCGTTCCGCATGCGCATGTACAGCCAGGCGAGCGTGCGGCTGAGCGACTCGACGGGCGAGACCACGCCGGAGACCAAAGTCGGTCAGCTGGTCCAGCACCGCAACTTCTACAACCCCGAGCTCGACGCCAGCCTCACGACCTACATGGACTGGATGGATCGCTTGGGCATGGGCATTCTCAAACCCGACGATTTCTCCTTCCGAATCGCCGGACGTGGATTCTACGACGGCATCTACGACTATGGGTCGTCGCAGTTCAATGACACCGCACGTGAGATAAACAAGACGTTCCCGAATCCGAACCTGGAAACTGCATTTCAGTTGGTCGGCAGCGATTTCCACTGCCCGGATCGTCTGACCGGAACCAATGGTTGTGCTGTGCGGAACCCCGATGGGATGACCTTCGGTTCCTACACCAATATCAAAGACTTGTTTCCCGGGGTGGATGCACCCCGCGCCCGCGATATCTACGCCAGCGAAGAACGCCTCAACGAGCTCTACCTGAGTTACTCCAACGGACCGTTCTTCCTGCGCTTCGGGCGGCAGGCGATCTCCTGGGGCGAGTCGGACACGATCGCCCTCCTCGATCAGAACAATCCGTTCGATATTACCGCCGGCCCGCCGGGAGCGTTCCAAGACATCGACGAAGCTCGCCTCCCTCTGTGGACGGTACGCACCAGCTTCAATCTCTTTGAAAACGTCGGACCGTTCTCCAGCGGATTCGTCGAAGCCTATTGGGTTCCGGGGTCGATCGAAACCAACGTCGGTACCCTGCCGATTTTGACGGCGAGCCCGTATTCACCGGCACGCAATGACCCGCAAACAACCGTCTCCAACCTCGGTATCCCGCTACGTGCCCAGTTCGTCCTCTTCGACCACGTACCGGACAACAAGATGAAGAACAGCCGCTACGGCATCCGTTTCCAGACGGTCATCGGCCGCGAGCACACCTTCTCCATCTGGTACTATACGGCGTTCCCGAGTCAACCAGTTCCGAGGTCTCAGGGCTTGGCCCGCTTCCAGATTCAAGGTGGCGACCTGGCCAATCAGACCGTCCGCATCTACACCGTCGAAACCATCCATCGCAAGACAAACGTCTATGGCATCGCCGATTCCTTCTTCCTCGAACCCCTGGACGGAATCGTTCGGCTGGAAGCCGAGTATTTCAAAGGCGAACCTGGTTTCATCCCCGAGCTTAACCTCGGTGCATCGTCACCGACCAATCCGGGGAATGACCCACTTCAGTTTCTCGCCTACCGCGGTTCCGTTCCTCGCGCGGACATCCTACGCTGGGAGTTGGGCTTCGATCGCTTCTTCTTCTGGCGAGCCGTCAACCCCACCAATAGCATCCTCTTGGCCAGCGCAATCGTCGGCCAGTGGAATACCACCGAAACTCTGGGCGATAACATCACCGTCCAGGACGCGGCGGGGACCAAATTCAAGGTTAAGCCCGATTATCGCTTTGCGGGGCAGACGAAACCCGGTCAATTGGGCCTTCAGGCACAAGACTTCGTTCAGCTGAAGGAATTCGAAGCGTTTGGACAAGTGCATCTCGAGACGGCCTTCATGCACGGCCGTCTCACGCCGGCGATCACCTTGATCGTCAACGGACGCGACACCCACTCCGTGCTCCCGGAGATCAACTATCGCTGGAACGACTCGTTGCTGCTCGGCTTGAAGTTCGTCTACATCGGCGGCGAGTACCAGCAGCTCGGTTTCTTCCGCGACCGTGACCAGGTGTCGCTGCGCGTCACCTATCAGATCAACTGACGCGTGGAGCTCAGCGCCGAGCGGAGTCGACCGACCTCAAGATCCTGATTGCCGGACGTGCGGGAACCTCTCCCGCCGCCGGCGCGGCGTGCAGCCGTTCGAGCTCGGCATCGACCATCATCGACACGAGCTCCGGGAATTCGATTGTCGGTTGCCAGCCGAGCACCTCGCGGGCACGCGTCGCATCGCCAACCAGATGATCCACCTCGGCAGGACGGATCATTGCCGAATCGTGCCGTACGTACGGACGCCAATCGAGGCCGACGTGACGGAACGCCAGCTCGACCAGGTCCTGCACGCTGTGATCCCTGCCGGTGGCGACGATGAAATCCTCCGGCCGCGGCTGCTGGAGCATCAACCACATGGCGCGGACGTAGTCCTTGGCGTAGCCCCAGTCACGGCGCGCTTCCAGGTTGCCCAGGCGGAGCTCTTTGTCGAGACCGAGGCTGATGCGAGCCGCGCCTTCGGCGACCTTGCGGGTGACGAACTCGCGTCCGCGCCGAGGTGATTCGTGATTGAAGAGGATGCCGCTACAGGCGAACAGCCCGTAGCTCTCGCGGTAGTTGACCGTGATGTAGTGTCCGTGTGTTTTCGAGACCCCGTAAGGGCTGCGCGGATGAAACGGCGTGCGCTCGGTTTGCGGCGTCTCGCGCGCCAGACCAAACATCTCACTCGACGACGCCTGATAGAAGCGGATCCTCGGATCGACCATGCGGATTGCTTCGAGCAGGCGCGTCACGCCGAGCGCATTGAACTCGGCGGTGAGCACGGGCTGCTCCCAAGACGTCGGCACGAACGACTGGGAGGCGAGATTGTAAACCTCTAGCGGTCGAACCTGCTGCAGCAATCGAACCAGCGAGAGATGATCGAGCATGTCGCCCTGGACGAGCTCGATCTCTCCGCGGATGTTTTCGAGGCGCCAGAGATTGTCGCTGCTCGAGCGCCGCACCATGCCGAAGACCTCGTAGTCGTTCTCCAGCAGGAGCTCGCTCAAATACGAGCCGTCTTGGCCGCTGACACCGGTGATCAGGGCGCGACGCTTCATGTCGATCAGTCCTTGGCCCTGCCGTAGGTATCTTCAACGCGGACCACGTCGTCGAGCTCGGGCGTCGAGACTTCGAGAACATCACACGTCTCGACCGCCTTCATGCGGTGACGAAAGCCGGGCGGAATGTGGATTGTCTCGCCGGGGTCGACGCGACGTTGCAACCGTTGGCCGCTCTCGTCCTGGTATTCGAACGTCAACACCCCGCGCAGCAGGTGAATCGTCTCCTCTTTCTTCACGTGGTACTGGAAGCTCGTCTGCTGGCCGGCTTCGATGTGCAAAATCTTGCCGACGTATTTGGATGCCTCGGCCCAGATCAGCTCGTGGCCCCAGGGCTTATCCACCCGCCGTCCGCCGCGGACTGTGCCTCCAGAGCTCATGGTGTCCAGTAGAGAAGCAGCGCCGCCGTAGCTACCCAGAGAAGGACATCCGCGAGTAGCGGCCGGTCGTTCAGGAGCAACTGCGTTGGATTGCCGCCTTCGTCACGTTGGTGCACGAGATAGAGGTACCTGAAGATCCCGAACAGAACAAAGGGGATCGTCAAGTACAGATTGTCCGTCCCGAGCTTCTCACGCACCTCCGGCGAGACGGTGTAGATGGCATAAGCAACGACCGTCGAGGCGGTGACGACGGAGATCATTTGATCAAGGAAGTACGGACTGTACTCGCGCAAACTGGCGCGATGATCGGTGGCGCGCCCTTCCAGCAGTGTGAGCTCGTGGCGGCGCTTGGCGAAGCCGACAAACAGCATCAACAGAAACGTGCAGATCATCAGCCAGGGAGAAACGGGAACATCGATGACCACACCGCCGGCGCCGGCGCGGATCACGAAGCCGCTGGCGATCGACATCACGTCGAGGATGACGACCTCTTTGACCCAATAGGTGTAGGCGACCTGCAACGCCAGATACAGAATCGCGAGACTCGCAAACGACCCGTCGAGCGCGAGGGCAGCGGCAATGCCGCCGATCATCAGAGCCCCGGAAAGAGCAACCGCAACCGGCCGCCGCACTCGTCCTGAAGGCAGCGGCCGCAACCGCTTCAACGGGTGTTGCCGATCACGCTCGCAGTCGCGCAGATCATTCATGACATAGGCGCCACTGGCGATCAGACAGAACGCGCCAAATGCCGACAACACCAGAATGACCGCCTCCGGATCGAACAGGTGTTTCGAGAAGATGAGGGCCGCAAAGACGACGGCGTTCTTTGCCCATTGTGCCGGGCGCATCAGGCGAAACAGGTCTCGAAGCATACTCAGAAGAGTTTGCGGCGCCGCTACCGCGTCGCGCTCAGTCACCGCGTGCAGCGTGACGTCACTCCCCTCGCGGGACGGCTCTCGCATCGGTGCTAGTCCAGACATCGTCTTCCAGAACGTCCGGGGTAGGATATGTGGTCTCGCAGGTGTTTTCCACCGCCCGACCCGCCCGGCTCATCAGACTGCGTTGAATCCCGCGGTTAACTGAAAAGGACCGTCGCCAGCTCAGTGCGATAGCGATCGGCCAGAGCCGATTCCGGCCCCAGAATCTCGAAGATGTCGAGCATCGCCTTGCGGGGCATGCCTTCGCCGAATTCCTTATCGCGACGCACGACCTCGAGATACTGCTGTAGGGCCTCTTCGTATCGTGAGCGGGCAGCCAATGTGCGCGCCAGCTGAGCGCGGGCGTCGAGGTCGTTCGGATTGCCTTTCACACGCGCTTGGAGTGCCGGCTCGTCGCCCCCTTCGTTCGCACGAACGCGCAGGGCGGCC
>Ga0187892_10009945_pt1 | contig 12263 bp, 11 predicted proteins | sample MA1701073metaG_FD_139345 | JGI IMG/M metagenome (GOLD analysis project Ga0187892, IMG submission 139345) | Bio-ooze microbial communities from a basaltic lava cave in the Kipuka Kanohina Cave System on the Island of Hawaii, USA - MA170107-3 metaG ...
AAGGCTACGGGTGGCGAGCCACCCTCGTCGAAGGGTGCGACGGACGGCGGAGGGTGCCCCCCGCAGCCTTCCCAAGCAACCTCGCGTACGATGCGACGGCGAAGGGGGGCAAGCCATGACGTGGGTCTACCTGCTTCGAAGCTTGAAGAGCCCGAAGTGGAGGCTCTTCACCCGGGAACGGGGCGAAGGCGATCCTAACCACAAAGCACCTTAACACGCAGACGGTAGTTCTCGAAGGCGCGACAGGAGATCATCTCCATCTTGGCGTGCATCGCTGCGGCGAGCGTCCGTCGTCTTGCCGACCTGGCGCGGACCGGAGACGAAGGCCATCTGCCGGTGGTCCCGGACCTGGGCGGCCAGCACGGCGGTGTAAAGACGGAGGCGATCCGCCATGTGACCATCTTACGCATCATCGTAAAACGGTCATGACCCATTTACGATGCCCGGGATTCCGGGGGCGGCGGATTCCCGCAACCGAATCGATGTAACGTCGTGGCATCCCCAGGACATTTACACGCAGGAGACAGCCATGAGGAAGCCCCGACGCGAACTGCGAATGCTGGTCGACATCCGCGCCGAACTCCGCGGCGAACGCGCCGTCCTCCCCGCGTCGGTCCGCGACCTCAGCGTCTACGGCCTGCGCATCCGCTTCGCCGGTCGCATCACCCTCGGCGAACGCGTCGGCGTCACCCTCACCCTCCCCGGCTTCGCGTCCATCGACTTCTCCGGCGACGTCCGCTGGATCTCGCGGCGCGACTTCGGCGTCGAGTGGGACGCCGGCCTCGAGATCAACCACACCGAAGAGTCCCGCAAGACCATGCAGCTCCTCCTGTGGGAGCTCCAGTCCGGCAGCCTCTCCCAGGTCGAGCGCCGCACCCGCACCCACCGCATCGAGCGCAAAGGCACCACCGCCGTCGGCATGCGCTGATCGACCGCGCAGCGCGTCGGGGCAGACGGGCTGACGCGCCGTCTCACGCATCAAGGATCAGGCCTCCGGGCGCCCGGTCCACATGAAACTTGATGCATGAAACGTGAAACCGGCGCGCGAAGCGCGCTATCGTGGTGCCATGTGGCCCGCGGGGTTCCGCCGCATCCCGGACGACGACTGGACGCGCGCTCCCGTCGACACGCTCGCCCTCAAGTACGACACGGTCGAGAACCACGGCTGGTACGCCAACCTCGCCCCGACCGTCGCCGACCTCGCGGCCGTCCTCCGCGACGGGCACCTCCTCATCGACTACTCCGGAGGCACCGGCATCCTCGTCGACCGCCTCCTCCACGCCTTTCCCCACCGCGGCTTCCGCGTCGCCATCGTCGACGCGTCCCCGAAGTTCCTCCGCCTCGCGCTCGAGAAATTCCGCGGCGACGAGCGCATCGCCTTCCGCCACATCCGCTACCTCCAGGACGCGGGACGCCTCGAGTTCGTCGACGAGGTGCTCGACCTCAAGGCCGACGCCATCGTCTCCACCAACGCCGTCCACCTCTACTTCGACCTCGACGAGACGTTGCGCGCCTGGCGGCGCATCCTCAAGCCGGGCGCGCCCGCGTTCGTCCAGTCGGGCAACATCCGCAGTCCGGCCGCCCGGCCCGGCGAGTGGATCATCGACGAGACGGTCGACGCGATCCACGAGGCCGCCGCCCGCATCGCCCGCCGCGACGCCCGCTGGGCCGCCCACCGCGCCGGGCTCGACAACGTCGCGCGCATGGCGAAGTACGCCGAGCTGCGCCGCAAGTACTTCCTCCCCGTCCGCCCGCTGGCGCATTACCTCGACGCTCTCGCGCGCGCGGGCTTCGCCGTCGAGCGGGTGTCGGACGCGACGATCGAAGCGCGCGTCGGCGAGTGGTACGACTTCCTCGCGGTCTACCACGAGGGCGTGCTCGGCTGGGTCGGCGGCGCGGAGAAGATCGAGGGGCGCGCTCCGGCGCCCGCGGCGGTCGACGACCGGCTCGCGCTCCTGCGGACCGCGATGGAAGACGTGTTCGCCGGCCGCGCGTCGTTCCCCTGCTGCTGGACCTACATCGCGGCGCGGTAGCGCGTCGGGTGAACGGACTGACGCGCTAGCAGCCACGCAGCTGGAACGACCGGGCCAGCGCGCTCACGGCGTCGCGGACGTGCCAGGGCGTCTCCGTGGCGTATTGCGCGGACAGCCGCTCCAGGACCGCCCGACGCTCCGGGTCCCGCTCGCCCGCCAGCCGCTCGCGAAGCTGCGCGATGGTCCGCTCGCGGGGCCTCGAGAGGTCGAAGAACGGCGCCAGGTGTTCGGGCGGCCAGTACCCGCCCATCTGCGAGAGCGTCCTTCCATCCGGCGCCACCGCGTACATCCGCACGTTGCTCCCGCCCCCGCCCGGCGGCACCGCGTCCAGCTCCTCACGCGTGTAGCTGTCCTTGAGCTGAATCCGGTCTGCCTCGTAGGAGCTCCAGACGAGGATGAAGTCGCGGCGCAGGATATCCCGGACCTGCCGGTCGGCGAACGTGACCGTCCGCAGCTTGTGGGCCGCGATTCAGGTCGGCCCGCCGATCCCCTCGGGCGCCGCGACCACGAAGAGGCGCTTCCCCGCCGCGGCCGCCCTCTTGAGCGAGCCCTCCAGGTCGGCGCTGAACTCCAGCTTCGTGATCCGGTCGATCGCCCTCCGCAGCCGTCCCCGCACTTCCCCGTCCGTTTCCCGGGCGGCGAGCGCCTCGAGAGCCGCGACGCCCGCCTCCCCCCGCGCGACCAGCGCGTCCTCAGCCCGCTGGCGGACTTCGATGTCCGCATCGCGGAGTCCCTGCAAAGCCGGGTCGTCCTGGGACACGAGCACCAGCGCAGCCACGACGAGCATCTGGTTCATGCGTGGGGCATCGCAAACTGCGTGCCGCTTGCGGCGCTGCGCCCGCGAGGGCGGCCGTATCCGATCCGATACGGAGTTGACTCCGCGCCCGCTTCCGGCTATCCTCCCGCCGTGCGCAACCCCACTTCGCCGTCCACCGATACGCGGAGTCCTCGCCAGAGGCTTCGTGGGGCAAGCGCACCGTACCCGCGACCGTAGCCTGCCCACGCCGCCGTCGGCGGCGCCGACCGTCTTTCTCCGTCTCCAAACCCGCTGGATCTTCCCCCATGAACACATCGATAACCGTCCTCGGCGCGGGCAAGCTGGGCGAAACGCTCATCCGCGCCCTCCTCGACGCGGGCGCCGACCGCGCCCGCATCACTGCAACGACCCGCCACCGCGAAACCGCCGATGCGCGCGCGAAGGAGCACGGCATCCGCGCCACGACCGACAACCGCGAGGCGGTCCGCGGCGCCGACCTCGTCATCGTCTCCGTCAAGCCCCAGCAGATGCCCGACGTGCTCGCCTCCATCAAGGGCGCCCTCACGCGCCGCCAGACCCTCATCTCGACCGCCACCGGCGTGGCGACCGAGGCGATCGAGCGCGCTCTCGGCGACGACATTCCCGTCATCCGCACGATGCCCAACACCCCCTGCCTCCTGCGCGCCGGCATGACCGCGATCGCCGCCGGCGCCCACGCGCGCCGCGAGCACGTCGCCGCCGCGGAGTCGGTCTTCGGCGCGATGGGCCGCACGCTCGTCGTCGACGAGAAGCACATGGACGCCGTGACCGGGCTCTCCGGCAGCGGGCCCGCGTTCATGTACGTCGTCCTCGAGGCGCTCGCGGAGGGCGGCCTCAAGATGGGCCTGCCCCGCGAGACCGCCACCGAGCTCGTCGCGCAGACGATGCTCGGCGCCGCGCGCATGGTCCTCGAGACGCGCGAGCATCCCGCCAAGCTCAAGGACGCGGTCACGACCCCCGCCGGCTGCACGATCGACGGCCTGCTCGAGCTGGAGGAGGGCGGCCTGCGCGTGACGCTCATCAAGGCGGTCGTCCAGGCGACCCGGCGCGCCGCCGCGCTCGGCGGCCGGAGCGTGCAGTCATGAACGACATCCGGGACCGCGTGATCGCGGAATGGAACGACATCATCGACGGCCGCGTCGACCACGACGCGCGCTCGGTGCTTTGGCGCTGGGACGACCGCGACCTCGTCCACCTGCGGTGGCTGATCCCCCAGATCGTGGATTCCGCGCTTCGCGCACTACCCCCGCCCGACATCCGTCATTAGATAGTAGATGCTCTGGAGATCGATCGACGAGCCGGTCGAGCGCCTGCCGGTCATCCTCCGCGGGGTGCTCGTGACGGGGCCGGAGGCGTACGCGCGCCCCGGCCGCCGCCTCGGCATCGCCGCGCTCGCCTCCTGGCTCACGACGGTCGCCGCGTGGTGCGCGAGCCTGCTGGCGCACATCGCGCCGCTCGCGCTGCTCATGGGGCTCGTCGTCGTGGCGGGGCCGTCGGAGGACGGACTCGTGTCGGTCGGCCTGAGCGTGCGCGAGGCCGCGCCGCCCGGCCCGCCCGCCGGGAAGGCGCCCGAGAAGCCGAAGCAGCCCGACCCGCCCGCGCCCCCGCCGCCCGTGCCGGAGCCGAAGGAGGAACCGCCCGGCAAGCCGATCGAACCGCCGCCCGAGCCGAAGGCGCCCGCGCCCCCGGCCGACGAGAAGCCGCCCGCCGCGATCGGGACGGGCGGGACGGAAGGCGGCGCGCCGCCGAAGGGCGTCGACGCGAAGCAGGTCGAGGCCGACCCGGGCGAGGCGGTGAAGGCGGCCCGCTCGAAGGACCTCGAGCGCCTGCGCCGCGGGAAGAAGTCGGGCATCGTCGTCGTCGCCGGCGTCTACGACAAGACCGAGGAGGTGCTGGCGCACCTCGGCGTGCCGCACACCGTGATCGAGCCGAAGGACATCACGGAGCACAGCCTGGCCGGGTGCGGCGTGCTCATCATCGACTGCAACAACACGTACGCGCAGAACGGCGGCGTGGACCAGGAGACGATCGACGAGATCAGGAAGGACGTCGCGCGGCTCGAGGCGCGCGTCGAGCAGCTGCAGGCGCAGATCATCGGCGGAGAGAAGCGGGGGGACACGCGCGTGAAGAAGTGGCGCGACGACCTGCGCAAGGCGACCGCGGACCTCGCGTTCAAGAGGCGGCTCGTCGGCAACCTGGTCGACATCGGGGCGGTCGCGAAGAAGATCCGCGGGTTCGTGGCGGGAGGCGGCACGCTCTTCACGTCGGACTGGGGGCTGACGCTGGTCGAGAAGGCGTTCAAGGGGTCGGTGAAGGTCGGCGGCTACGTCGGGCCGAAGAACGTCCGGATCCAGCCGCGCCCGGAGATGGAGGCGCATCCGCTGCTCAAGGAGGTGTTCGTCGAGCCCGCGAAGGGCGGGACGACGACGAAGCGCACGCTGCGCTGGCAGATCGACGGGAGCTCGTACCAGATCAAGGTGGAGTCGGCGCTGGTGGACGTGCTGGTGGAGAGTCCGGAGATCTCGAATCCGCGGGCGGTCGTGGTGGCGTTCCGGCACGACGGCGAGACGTGCGTGACCGGCCGCGGCTCCAAGGCGGGGCGCGTGGTGCACATGCTGTCGCACTTCGCCGACCAGGCGGACCGGTTCGGCGACTACGCTCTGCAGAACATGCTGGTGAACATCCTGGTCGAGCGGTTTCCGTAGTTGCCCGTTCACCGTTACGCCACTGCGCGGAGCCCCATTCTCCGGCTGGGTTCCGGGTTCCGGGTTCTCCCCATCGGCCCCCATACTCACATCCGCCTCTCCCGGCCCCTTTCCTTCAATTTTTCTTGCTACGGGCGTTCAAACGTGTATCATTGGACTCCAATTCGGGCTCCGATAGTTGGGTGGGAGGCTAGCGGAGTTCATGTCCAAAACAGGTTTCGAGGAGCCTCTGGACCTCGGTCAGGTCCTGATCGGCCAGGGTCTGGTCTCAGAGGACGCCGTCCGGGAATGCCTGCAGATCCAGCGGGACACGGAGCGCACCGGGCGTGACGTCCCTGTCCCCCGCCTGGGGGAGCTGCTCGTCCAGCGGGGGTACGTCACCGAGAAACAGGTCGTGGAGGCGCTCGCCAGCCAGCAGAAGACGATCCTCTTCTGCCCCCGCTGCGACGTGCAGGTCAACGTCATGCAGCGGTCGGACGTGCGCGAGTACAAGTGCGCGCGTTGCGAAGGCACGCTCGTGCAGCCGGGCAGCAACAAGGACCTCAAGGTCATCGACTCGTCGATCATCTTCATCAGCAAGGACCCGGTGCCGAAGGAGGTGATCGAGGCCGCCAAAGAGGAGCCGCGCCGCTTCGGGAAGTACATCCTCGTCAACGAGATCGGCCGGGGCGCCGTCGGCATCATCCACCGCGCGTGGGACACCTACCTCAACCAGTACGTCGCGCTGAAGATGATCAAGCCGCCGCCGGAGCTCCTGGGCGACAAGCAGTCGTGGCACGAGACGCGCGTGCTCAGCCTCTTCAAGGAAGCCCGCAGCGCCGTCCGCCTGCGCCACCCGAACATCGTGCCGATCTACGACGTCGGCCGCATCAACCGCGACTTCTTCATCAGCATGGAGTACCTCGAGGGCGCCACCCTCGCCGAGCACCTCAAGAAGGCGCGCGACGAGGGCGGCGTGTCCCCCTACTACGAGGAGCCGAAGAAGTACCTGCGCATCGTGCGCGACATCTGCCGCGCCCTCCACTACGCGCACACGCGCCCCGCGCCCATCATCCACTGCGACCTCAAGCCGTCGAACGTCTTCATCGACCGCACCGGCCGCGGCTACGTCCTCGACTTCGGGCTGGCCAAGGACCTGCGTACGGTGCAGCCCGACCAGCCGGGCACCATCCGCGGCACTCCCTCGTACATGGCGCCCGAGCAGGCCTCCGGAAACGCCGACCAGATCGACGCGCGCACCGACGTGTACGGGCTCGGCGCGATCCTCTACGAGATGCTCGCCGGCCGGCCGCCCTTCGTCGGCGACACGATGGAGATCCTCCGGCAGGCGATCCGCGAGAAGCCGCTGCGGCCGAGCGAGGTCGTCGTCTATCCGCCGGGCAAGGCGCCGAACGAGGCGACGACGTCGCGCCTCGTGAAGATCCCGCCCGAGCTCGAGAACATCTGCCTGCGCTGCCTCGAGAAGGACCGCTCGCGGCGCTTCGCCACCGCGAAGGAGGTCTTCGAGGCGCTCGACGAGCTGCTCAGGGGCGCCGGAACGCAGCGCCGGGAAGCCGGCCTCACCACCGTCAAGCCGAACAAGGTTCAGGCGCCGCAGATCGTCGTCGAGCAGGAGGCCGAGGCGGCCGCGTACGACGACCACAAGTCCGCCACGGTGCCTTCGCCCCTGGCCGCGCGCCCGAAGACCGCGGCCGTTGCAGCCCCGTCCACCGGCGGGTCGTCGTGGATCTGGGCGGCGGCGGGCGCGGTGGCGATGGCGGGCGCGTTCCTGCTGCTGGCCTTCGCCCTGCGGCTCTTCTCCGGCGAGGAGACGGCCGCCTGGGACGACGCCCGCGGCCGCATCGACGCGCACCTCGCCGCCTTCCGGCCCGACCTGGCGGTCGCGGCCGCGCGCGAGGCGGGCGCGAAGGACCCCGCGATGTCGGGTCGCGCGGAGGCGGCGCTCGGCGAGATCGACTGGGTCGACCGCCTGCGCAGCCGCATGATCTCGGCGCTCAACGGCGGCCGCCCGCGGATCGAGTCGCTCAAGCTCCGCAAGGGCGAGATCGCGGCCGCGCAAATCCTGCGGGCCGACGACGCCGGCGTGACGGCGTACTCCGACGGCAATCCGCGCGACGTGGCGTGGACCGACCTGGCGCCCCAACAGGTCGCCGCGCTGGCGCGCACCGCGCTCGGCTCGCCGACCGGGGCGGAGCGCTTCGGGCTCGGCGTCTTCCTCCTCAAGAACGGCCTCCTCGACGCGGCCCGCGACGAGTTCCAGTCGCTCCTCGGCACCGACCTCGACGTGGCGGCCCGCCGGTACCTGGAGCGCCTCAACTAGTCTCGCGCACCGGCACGAAGCGCGCTCCGCGATATAATTGAATCGTGGACTTCGGCCAGCTGCTGCTCGACCGCGGACTCGTCAGCCCCCAGGAGCTGGAGGAGGCGCTGGCGGACCAGCGCCGCGCCATCGTCGAGGGGCGCGAGCCGGTGCCGCGCCTCGGCGAGATCCTCGTCACGCGCGGCTGCCTGACGGAGCGGCAGGTCGCGGAGGCGCTCGAGTCGCAGGACAAGGAGATCCTCTGGTGCCCGAAGTGCGACGTGCAGGTGAACGTCGAGGTCCGCCCCGACGCCGCGGGCTATCGCTGCGGGCAGTGCCAGGCCGACCTCGTCAAGCCGCGCGGCCCGCGCGGCGTGCGCGTGGTCGACACGTCGGTCATCCTCGTCGCGCGCGAGCCGGTGCCGGAGGAGGTGCAGCACGCCTCGAAGGACCCCGCGCGCAAGTTCGGCAAGTACGTGCTGCTCGAGGAGGTCGGGCGCGGCGGCGCCGCGATCGTGCACCGCGCGTGGGACGCCTACCTCAACCAGTTCGTCGCGCTCAAGTTCATCAAGCCGCCGCCGGGGGGGCACGCCACCGAGACGCGCGTCATCGACCTCCTCAAGGAGGCGCGCAGCGCCATCCGCATGCGCCACCCGAACATCGTGACGATCTACGACGTCGGGCGCATCGACCGCCAGTTCTACATCGCGATGGACTGCCTCGACGGCCGCACGCTGCAGCAGCACATCCACGAGGCGCACGACGCGGGGCGCGTGTCGCCGCTCTACGCGGAGCCGCGCCGGTACGTGGCGATCCTGCGCGACGTCGCCCGCGCCGCGCACTACGCCCACACGCGGCAGGCCCCGATCGTCCACTGCGACCTCAAGCCGTCGAACGTCTTCATCGACGCGCACTGGCGCCCGTTCATCCTCGATTTCGGCCTCGCCATGCACGGGCCCGCGCACGAGACCGACCGCGGCACCGTGCGCGGCACGCCGTCGTACATGGCGCCCGAGCAGGCCGCCGGCGAGTCGCCGTCGATCGACGCGCGCACCGACGTGTACGGCCTCGGCACGGTCCTTTACGAGCTGCTGACGGGGCGGCCTCCGTTCGAAGGGGAGCTCCTCGAGATCCTCCGCCAGATCGTCTACGAGGCGCCCCGCCGTCCGAGTGAGGTGGTCCGGACGCTGCCGCCGGGGAGCCGATCCGCCGACGCGGCGCTCTGGCCCGCCCTCGAGCGCATCTGCCTCAAGGCGATGCAGAAGGAGCGGGCCGCGCGCTGGGCGACGGCGAAGGAGATGGCCGACGAGTTCGAGCGGCTGCTCAAGGGCGACGCCGCGCGCATCGGCTCGGGGCAGCACGTGAAGGTCGGCGCGACGCCGCGGCGGCAGCCGGCGGTCCTGGCGGCAGTCGCGGAGACGAAGCGCCCGACGACCGGGGCGCTCGTGCGCGGTGCGGTCGTCGCGGAGGCGTGGCTCGGCGTGGCGCGCCGGCACTGGCGCGGGTTCCTCGGGGCGCTGGCGGGCGGCGTCGGGCTCCTCTTCGTCATCGTCATGATGCAGCGGCCGCTCCCGCAGGCGTCGACCGCCGAGGACCGAGTGCGCGGCCAGCTCGAGGAGCTGCAGCGCCGGGTCGACCTGCAGACGGCCTCGCTGCAGCTCGAACAGGCGAAGCGCGCCTACAGCGAGGCGGCGTCGATCGTGCCGCTCGACCAGCGCCGGTGGCTCGAGGACGCCGGGGAGGACGTCGACTGGCTCCTCCTGCTTCGCGGGCACCTCATCGACGCGATCAACCGCCCGACGCGCTGGTCGCCGAGCCTCTTCAGGCTGCGGACGCGCGAGCTGCGCGACGCCGAGGTGCTGCGCGCGACGCCGGAGAAGCTGGTGCTCTTCCACGAGGGGCGCGCGGCGGAGGTTCCGTGGAGCGCCGTGGAGCCGGAGACGGTGATCAAGATGATCACGGCGCTGCTCGTCGGCCCCGGCACCGGCAGCCAGACCGACCGGGTCGGGCTCGGCATCTACTGCGCCAAGAACGGGTTCGTCGACCAGGCGCGGTCGCACTTCCAGGCGCTGCGCGGATCGGAGCTCGACATCGTGGCGCGCCGCTACCTCGCGCGCCTGTCGCGGCCTGATTCGAAGCATTAGCAGGCTGTTGAAAAGGGGCAGCCTGCGGGTCGCACGTTTCACGTATCACGCTTCATGTCGTCGCCCGTTCTCCGTCGTCTGTCGTCGCCCCTTCTCACGTGCGCTTGCGGCTCGCGGGACCGTGGACGGCCGACGATCGACGACATGAATCGTGCCACGTGAAACGTGGAACCACCGCGCAGAGCGCGCTAGGGCCGGGTTGACAGTCGTCGACGGTCCACGGTCGTCGGACGGCGACATGAGGCCACCGCCTACGGCCTGCCGTAGGCGGCGACCTCCACGCGGGCCTCGCCGATGTCGGCCGTCCGCACCTCGCGCACCACCTGGCCCGGCACCTCGAGCGACTTCCATCTCGTCGCGCGGCCGCCGTCCGCGAAGCGCGTCTCGAACACCATGCACGACCGGCCCCCCGCCGCCTCGCCGATGCGCACGAGCTCCGTCTTCCCCTCCTCGTTCTCCTCGCGCACGGGCCACGCCGGAAGCTCCCCGCACAGCCAGCGGCGGCTGCCCCCGAGCGACTGGCGGCGGCACGTGAACGTCCGGCCGGCGAGCGTCAGCGCCTCGACCCCCTCGTCGACGTACGCCTCGGGGGCGGTCGCGATCACCTGCTCGTCCGGCTTCCGGCCCGCCTCCGTCACGCGGAGCCGCACGCCCGCCTCGTCGACCGCCACGACCTCCCACCGCTCCGTCCAGCTCCTCCCCGCCACGACGACGCTCATCTCGGCCCACGTCCCGACGGGCCACGATGCCCACGGGTGCGCGGCCGGCCCGGTGAGCGGCCGCCGCGGCGCGTTGCCCGCGAGGATGAACGCCACGACGCCGCCGCAGAGGGCGACGGCGAGCACCGACGGGACGATCCGCTTCGCACTCATCCGCCTTCGCCGTCTCCTGGAACGCGCCGCCTGTGGCAAGGCTTCGGCGGATGAACCGCCTGGAGCCGCGCCAGGCGGTTCACTTCCTGCGCACCTCGATCGTGACGGTCACGGACTCGCCGGAGCTTACCGACACCTTCATACGCGACACCGTCTCGTAGCCCGGCGCGTCGATCGCCAGGTAGTACACGCCGCGGGCGACGTCCGTCAGCGCGAACTCGCCGTCGCGGCTGGCGCGGTAGGGCGCCGTGCGGACGAGCAGCTCGCGGCCGAGGTCCTCCTCGTAGCGGTAGAGCAGCAGCGAGAACGTGTCGAGCGCGGGCTCCACGCGACCCTCGATGCGGCCGCCGCGGAAGAGCTGGAACTCGAGGTCGAGCGTGTTCGGGGGCACGCCGCGCCGGAAGGCGGTTCCGAAGCCCCGCGCGCTCGCCGAGAGGCCGACCGGCTTTTCGCCGAGCCCGTACACCGTGAAGCGCCCTTCGCGGTCCGTGCGCGCGGTCGTGCCGAATTCGTTGCCGGCCGTGATGACGGCGTCGGCGATCGGCGCGCCCGCGTCGTCGACGACGCGCCCCGAGACGACGGTCCCCATCTCGAGCGTGAAGTTGTGGACCTGCGTCTCGCCGGGCGCGGAGAAGGCGATGTCGTAGCGCTCGACCGGCTTGTACTTCGGCGCGCGCGCCGCGAGGCCGACCTTCTGGAGCGGGATGCCTTCGATGAGGTACTGCCCGCGCTCGTCCGTCTTCGCCGCGAGCGACTGGTGCAGCTCCGTGCGCCGCTCCGGGTCGAGGACGACGACCGTCGCGCCGGCCAGCGGCTGCCCCGAGGCGCCCGCCACGACTCCCTGCGCGCGCCCGCCCTCCGTCATGCGGAGGGCGACCTCGCTCGTGCGGCCTGTCGCGACCGCCGTCTTGTCGCCGGCGAGGGGGAAGCGGCGGTGGCGCGCGCCGACGAGCCATTCGCCGGGCCGCAGCCCTTGGAAGAGCACCGTGCCGGAGGCGTCGGTCGTGCGGTCGAACGACTCGTGCGTGTCCTCGCGCGCGACCATCACGCGGGCATCCGCGAGCGGGCCCTCGGCGGCGGTCACGTGAACCTGGATGGCGCCGGCGGTGCCGGGCTCGACCGGAGGAGGCGGCGGGTGCTCGCGCTCGGGGACGACCGGCAGCGACGGCGCCGGACGGGGGTCGCGATGGGGCGCGGGGCGCGCGCCGCCGTTCCCGGCGCCCGGGGCCCGGGCCACGACGACCCAGAACCCCGCCAGGAGCGCGATCGGGACGATGAGGAAGGGCGCGCGCTTCATTGGTAAAAGGCTGGGGTTACCAGCCTCTCCCTTTCAAACCGTACGTGCCCGATTGAGGCATACGGCTTACCGAGAGTCTATGCGGTCCGGGCATTCGCACCTCCGGGATATCGAATC
>Ga0187892_10009946_pt1 | contig 12263 bp, 15 predicted proteins | sample MA1701073metaG_FD_139345 | JGI IMG/M metagenome (GOLD analysis project Ga0187892, IMG submission 139345) | Bio-ooze microbial communities from a basaltic lava cave in the Kipuka Kanohina Cave System on the Island of Hawaii, USA - MA170107-3 metaG ...
CAGGCGATGCGCGAGGGCGTGGCGGCGGGGGGGAGCGACATCGCATCGCTAGGCCGCTCGCCAGCGCACGGCGACGTCGGCATGCGCCGGTCCGGCGCGGCTGCGCACCAGCCGCGCGCGACCGTCGAGGCCCGCGAGCCAATCGGGTCCGCTCTCGAAGCGCGGCGCGGCGGCGTCGAGCTCGAGCGCGAGATCCGCGAAGGTGCCCGCGAGACGCCGCCGCCCGAGCAGCACCAGCGCGGCGGCGGCCGCCGTCGTGGCCTTGCGCAGGCGCGGCCAGGCCGCGGTGGGGATGCGCGGCACCTCTCCCTCGGCGGCGAGATCCAGCAGCACGAGCGGGAAGCCGCCCGCGTGGAGCACGTGCTCCACGCTGCGCAGCGCTTCGCCGAGGCCCGGCGGGCGCACCCAGAGCACGCGCTCGAGGTCCACGCCGGCGCTCGCGGCCGAGGCGGGGTCGAAGGCGTCGGGCCGGTCCACCACCACGGCGAGCTCGCCCTGCGCCGTGACGTGCGCGAGCAGCGCGAGCGCGAGCGAGGTGCGCCCACAGCTCGCGGGGCCGACCACCTCGGAGACGCGCCCGCGCGGGAAGCCGCCGCCGAGCGCACGGTCGATCTCGGCGAGCCCGGTAGGGAAGCACGGCCCCCGCGGCGCCTCGGGCCCGCCCCGCACGAGGCTCGCGCCGAGGTCCCGCAGCAGGGCATCGAGGGGGGAGGGCATGGGAAGGCGATTTTCGCCTTCCGTTCGCCCCTGTGTCAATCAGGATCTACGACTCGAGCACCGCCTCGAAGGTCTGGAGCTTCGGGTGCCCGCGCAGCAGGCCCTCCGGCATGCGCGCCTGCTGGTGCGCCTTGCGGAAGGACTCCGAGCGCGTCCACGCCTCGAAGGCCGCGCGGCTCTCCCAGGTGGAGTGCGAGAGGTACTGGCCCGAGCCGTCGCCGGCGCGCAGCAGGGCGAAGCGCAGGAAGCCCGGCACCTCGGCGAGGTACGTCTCGCGCTCCCGCCAGCGCGCCTCGAACTCCGCCGCCCGCGCCGGATCCACGTCGAACTGGTTCATCGCGATGAAAAGGGGCATGGGCCTAGACTACTCCGCATGCGCTTCCTCCACACGATGCTCCGCGTGAAAGATCTCGACGAGTCGCTGCGCTTCTGGACCGATCACTTCGGCATGAAGCTGCTGCGGCGCAGGGACTACCCGGAAGGGAAGTTCACGCTCGCCTTCGTGGGCTACGGCGACGAGTCGGATCACACCGTGCTCGAGCTCACGCACAACTGGGGCAAGAGCGACTACGTGCTCGGCGACCAGTTCGGGCACGTGGCGATCGGCGTGGACGACATCCACGCGACGTGCGAGCGCCTGCGCGGCGCCGGCGTCCCGATCACGCGCGCGCCCGGCCCGATGAAGCACGGCAGCACGGTGATCGCGTTCGTCGAAGACCCGAACGGCTACAAGGTCGAGCTGATCCAGCGTCCCTAGCGGGCGCGGACGTGCACGCGGCGGCCGCGGAGCTCGAGCCGGCCGCTCGCGAAGAGGCGCACCGCTTCCGGCACCAGCTCGCGCTCGACCGCCTGCACGCGCTCGGCCAGCGTCTCGGGCGTGTCGTCGCCGCGCACGGCGACGCTCTGCTGCAGCACGATCGGGCCGTGGTCGTACTCCTCGTCCACGAAGTGCACCGTCGCGCCCGTGAGCTTGACGCCGGCCGCGAGGACGGCCTCGTGCACGCGGCGCCCGTAGAAGCCCTTGCCCGAGAACGCGGGGATGAGGGCCGGGTGGACGTTCAGCGCGCGTCCCTCGTAGCGGCCGCGCAGCTCGAACGGTGACAGGAAGCCGAGGCACAGCACGAGGTCCGGGTCGTGGCGTTCGAGCTCGGCGTGCAGCGCGTCGTTGAAGGCCTTGGTGTCGCGGAACTGCTTGCGCGGCACGGCCACGGCCGGGATGCCGCGCCGGCGCGCGCGCGCGAGCCCGCCCGCGCCCTCCTTGGACGCGAGCACGAGCACCACGCTCCCCGGCACCTCGCCGGCTGCGATGCGCTCGAGCAGGTTCTCGAGGCTCGTGCCCTCGCCCGACAGCAGCACGGCGATCCGGAGCGGCGTCGGCGTGCTCAAGCGGCCACCAGGTTCGTGTGCACGCGGCGCGTCGCCGGCGACTGGTTCAGCGTGTAGAAGTGGATGCCGGGCGCGCCCTTCGCCAGCAGCTCGCGGCACTGGAGGGTGGCCCACTCGACGCCGATCGCGAGCGAGCGCTCCTTGTCGGTCTCCGCGTCCGCGAGCGCGCGTTCGAGCTCGGGCGGCGTTTCGGAGGTCGGCGCGTTGCGCATCGCGCCGCGCAGGTTCTGGAGGCTCCCGATCGGCATGATCCCCGGCACGATCGGCACCGTGATCCCGGCGGCCCGCGCGCGCTCGACGAAGCGGAAGTAGTGCTCGTTGTTCAGGAAGAGCTGGGTGATCAGGAACTCGGCGCCGGCGTCGAGCTTGCGCCGGAGGTTCGCGAGATCCGCCGCGGCGCTCTCCGCCTCGGGGTGGACCTCCGGGTAGCAGCCGCCTCCGACGGCGAACGTCCCTCGGGTCTTGACGAACGCCGCCAGCTCGCTGCCGTAGCGGAAGCCGCCGGGCACCGGCCGCCAGTCGGGCTGATCGTGCGGCGGGTCGCCGCGCAGGGCCATCACGTTCTCGATGCCGGCGCGTGCCAGCTCCGCCAGGGTCGCGCCCAGCTCGGCCTGGGTCTGCCCGGTGCAGGTCATGTGCGCCATCGCGGTGATGCCGAGCTCGTTCTGGATGCGGATCACCAGCTCCGCCGTCTTCGAGCGGTTCTCGCCGCGCGCGTGGCTGGTCACGGACACGAAGGCGGGCTCGAGCTGCTTCAGCTCCTCGATGGTCCGGTAGAGCGCGCGGTAGCCGCCGTCGGTCTTCGGCGGGAAGAACTCGAACGAGAAGACGGGCCTTCGCGTCGCGTAGAGCTCGGGAATCCGCATCCGTCGCATTCTAGGGGCTGCGCCATTGACCCGGCAAAACGGAGGCGCCTAGACTGCGGCGCTCGACAGAGGAGGCGGTCGGCGCGTGGCGGTGCTCTGCACGGGATCCGTGGCCGTGGACCACATCATGGTCTACCACGGCCGCTTCCGAGACGTGATCCTGCCCGATCGCATCCACATGCTGAACGTGGCGTTCCACGTGCCTCAGCTGCGGCGCAGCTTCGGCGGGTGCGCGGCCAACATCGCGTGGCACCTGCGCCTGCTCGGCGACGACCCGATCGTGCTGGCCACGGTGGGCGCCGACGACTTCGACGCGTACGCCGCGTGGCTCGACCGCCACGGCATCCGCCGCGACCACATCGTGCCGCTCGCGGGCGAGGCCACGGCGGGCGCGTACATCACCACGGACCTCGACGACAACCAGATCGTCGGCTTCCACCCCGGCGCGATGGACCGCGCGCACGAGGCCGGGCTCGAGCGCGTCACGGAGCCCATCGACGTCGGGATCGTCTCGCCGAACGGCAAGCGCGCGATGATCGAGCTCGCTCGGGGACTCAAGCAGCGGGGCGTTCCCACCGTGATCGACCCGGGGCAGGGCCTGCCGCTGTTCGAGCGGGACGAGCTGGTCGAGCTGATCGACGGGGCGGACGTCTACGTGGTGAACGACTACGAGTGGTCGCTCACGCTGTCGCGCAGCGCGCTCAGCGAGGAAGACCTGCTGCGCCGCGTCGCGGCGGTGGTGGTGACGCGCGGCGAGAAGGGCTCGACGCTGCGGCGCGGCAACGACACGCTCGACATCGAGCCGGTGACCGCCGCGCGCGTGGTGGACCCGACCGGCTGCGGCGACGCCTACCGCGGCGCGTTCCTGCACGGCCTGTCGCGCGGGCTCGGGCTCGAGACCTGCGCGCGGATGGGCAGCCTGATGGGCGCGCTCAAGGTCGCCGAACACGGCACGCAGGGCCTGCGCCTCGCGCCCGGCGAGTTCCAGACGCGCTTCGCGGCCACCTTCGGAAGCGAGCTGCCGTGAGCGACGCGCCTCGCAAGAACGGCAGCCTCCGCGACGTGCTCTGGCTGGTCGGGGCGCTGATCGTGCCGATGCCGTGGATCGTGGCGGCGCTCCAAGGCGGCGCCGGGCTCTCGCACGAGGTGGCGACACCGCTCGCGGGCGTCGCGATCGTGGGCGCGGCCTTCCTGCTGTCCTGGGCGGTCGAGCTGGCCGAGCGCGACATCCCGCAGTCGCTCGCGATCCTCGTGCTGGCGCTCATCAGCGTGCTCCCCGAATACGCCGTGGATCTGCACTTCGCGATCCGCGCGGCGAGCGACCCGAGCTACGCGCACTACGCGGTCGCGAACATGACCGGTGCGAACCGGCTACTGATCGGCCTCGGCTGGGCGGCGGTGGTGCTGCTCGCGTGCTTCCGGGACCGGACGCGGCACCTCGTAATCCCCCCCCACCAGCGGCTCGAGATGCGCTTCCTGCTGATCTCGACGCTCTACTCCTTCCTGATCCCGCTCAACGGCGAGATCGACCTGTTCGACGCCGCGGTGCTGCTCGGCCTCTTCTTCTGGTACGTCGCCGCGGCGGCGAAGGGCCACCGCGAGGAGTCGGAGCTGGTGGGCCCGGCGGCGTGGATCGAGGCGCGCGTCGGCAACCGCGCGCGCCAGCTGATCGTGGCGTCGCTCCTGCTCTTCTCCGCGGGCGCGATCTTCGTCTCGGCGGAGCCCTTCGCGGAGGGCCTCGTCCACATCGGCGCGAACTACGACATCGACGAGTTCCTGCTCGTGCAGTGGGTGGCGCCGCTCGCCTCGGAGTCGCCCGAGTTCGTGATCGCGCTCCTGTTCGCCTGGCGGCACCGCGGCGCGCTCGGCCTCGGCGCGCTGATCTCCTCGAAGGTGAATCAGTGGACGCTGCTGGTGGGCGCGCTCCCCATCGCCTACGCGCTCGCGAAGGGAGCCTTCGTCGGGCTTCCGCTCGACGAGCGGCAGAGCGAGGAGCTGCTGCTCACCTCGGCCCAGTCGCTGCTCGCCACGCTGCTGATCTGCGACCTCGACTTCAGCCGGCTCGAGGCCGTGCTGCTGGCGGCGGCGTTCGGCGTCCAGCTGTTCTTCCCCGACACCGAGGTCCGCATCGCCTTCTCGTTCCTGTACCTCGTGATCTTCGTGCTGCTGCTGCTCTACTCGCCGGAGCGGCGCCAGGGCTTCCTGGCCCTCCTGCGACCCAACCGGCGGTGAGCCTCGACGTCGACGTCATCGTCGTGGGCGGCGGTGCGGTCGGCCTGGCGTGCGGCGCCGCGCTCGCGAAGCGCGGGCGGCGCGTGGTCCTGCTCGAGCGGCACGGCGGGCTCGCGCGCGAGACCACCAGCCGCAACAGCGGCGTGATCCACGCGGGCATCTACTACCCCGCAGGCTCCCTGAAGGCGCGGCTCTGCGTCGAGGGCCGCGAGCGCCTCTACGAGCGCTGCGCGCGCGAGCGCATTCCGCACCGCGCGTTCGGCAAGGTGATCGTGGCGACCTCGGAGGCCGAGGTCCGCGTGCTGGAGGACCTGCTCGCGAAGGGCAGCGCGAACGGCGCGCCCGGCCTCGCGCTGGTGGACGGCGCCGAGGTGGTGCGGCGCGAGCCGTGCGTGCGGGCGGTGGCCGGCCTGCTCTCGCCGCGCACGGGCATCGTGGACGCGCACGAGCTCTGCCTGTCGCTGGCGGCCGAGCTCGAGCGCGAAGGCGGCACGCTGCTGCTGCACAACACGCTCGACGCGATCGAGCGCACCTCGCTCGGCTGGCGCGTCCACGCGCGCGCCGAGGGCGAGGCGCCCGCGAGCGTCGAGTGCGCGGCCGTCGTGAACGCGGCGGGCCTCGCCGCCGACCGGGTGGCGGCGCTCGCCGGCGTGGATGTGGACGCCGCCGGCTACCGCCAGCACCCGTGCAAGGGCGACTACTTCGCCCTCGCGCCCGCGGCGCCGTTCCGCTTCGCCGGCCTCGTCTACCCGGTGCACGGCGCCGCAGGCCTAGGCGTCCACGTCACGCTCGATCTCGGCGGGCGCGTGCGCTTCGGTCCCGACGCGCACTACGTGGACGCGCTCGACTACGCGATCGATCCCGCGAAGGCGGCCGACTTCGCGGAGGCCGCGGGGCGCTACCTGCCGGGCCTGCGCGCCGAGTGGCTCACGCCCGACCAGGCGGGCATCCGCCCGAAGCTCCAGGCGCCGGGCGCGCCGTTCCGCGACTTCGTGGTGGCCGAGGAGAGCGCGCGCGGGCTGCCGGGCCTGGTGAACCTGGTCGGCATCGAGTCGCCGGGCCTCACCGCCTCGCTCGCCATCGCGGAGCGGGTGACGGAGCTGCTGGCGTCACTCTGAGGGCCACAGCACCGCCACGGCCACGTTGTCGCCCGAGTGGTTGCGGCGATGCGCCTCGAGCGCCGTCTCGGTGAGCGCGCGCGCCAGCACCAGACCCCGCGCGCGCGAGGGGTCGCGCTCGGCGCGGCGCACCGCCTCCACGACGGCAGCGGTGGGATTGATCACGCCGATGCCGCGCTCCGACAGGCCATCGGTCACGAGCACCACGGCGCGCAGCCCCGCGAGCGGCTCCGCGCCGATGCGCGCGATGGCCGCGAGGTCGCTCGCGCCGGTGCAGTCGTCGCCGAGGAAGCCGACCGAGTCGCCGGCGGGCGCCACCTCGCGCACGCCCGCGCGGTCCACGAGGAAGAGGTGGCTGTCGCCCACCGCGGCGCTGAGCAGCAAGCCGAGCTCCGGAAGCGCGACCGCCAGCCCGACGGTGGTGCACGCGCCCTGGCCGGGCCGCCGCGCCCGCTCCCGGCACACGTCGCGGTTCGCGTCGCTGAGCGCGGCGAGCGCCTGGCGCCGCCAGCTCTTCTCGTCGAGCCGGCCCGGCGCCTCGGTCCACTGCGCCGCGGGCTCGGCGAGCAGGTGGAGCAACGCGATCTCGGCGGCCTCCGCGCCGCCGTGGCCGTCGGCGACCGCCACGCACGAGCCCGCGTTGCCGCACGCGAAGCCCGCGGCGTCCTCGTTGGGATCGCTGTGCGGATAGCGCTTCGGCGCACCGCCGAGCGAGAGGGCGATGGCGACGCCCAGCTCGCCCACCGCATCCACCGCGCCGAGCTCGATGTGCTCCCGGCCCCGCAGCAGCGCGACGCGCACGGGCTCAGCTCTCGTTGGACAGCGGGTTCGCCGCGAAGGCCAGCTCGGCGACCGGCCGCCCGCCGATCAGGTGCTCCTGGATGATGCGCTCCAGCACCTCCGGCGTGCAGCCGCGATACCAGGTGCCGTCGGGATACACCACCGCGATCGGCCCCTCGCGGCAGATGCGGAAGCAGTAGGCCTGCGTGCGATAGACGCCGCCCTCGGCGTCCGCGAGCCCGAGCTGCCGCAAGCGCTTCTTCAGGAACGCCCACGACTCCTGCGCCCGCTCGGAGGGCGCGCAGTCGCCGTGCGTGCAGAGGAAGATGTGGCGGCGATATGTGCCGATCTTGAGCGAGCGGCGGAGCAGCTCGAGATCGTTCGGAGCGTCGGGCCCGGACATGCCGAGGCAGTATAGGCGCCCTACGCAGCCTGCTTCATGCGCTGCACGCGCTTGGTGCCGCCGTCGAGGATGGCGGCCGTCGGCACGCGCACGTCCCACACGATCCCGAGCGCCGAGAGCGCCCGCAGGATGTACCAGGTGAAGTCCACCTCCCACCAGAAGAAGCCCTGGCGCGCGGACGCCATGTAGTAGTGGTGGTTGTTGTGCCAGCCCTCGCCGAAGGTGAGCAGGGCGATCAGCCAGTTGTTGCGGCTGGTGTCGTCCGTCTCGTAGCGGCGGCGGCCGAACAGGTGGGAGACGGAGTTCACCGAGTACGTGGCGTGCCAGAGCACCGTGGTGGAGACCGCGAAGCCCCAGACCAGGCCGGCGAGGCCCCCGATCGCGTAGCAGGCGACGGCGAGCACGAGCGGCGGCACGAAGTGGTACTTGTTCAGCCAGACCAGCTCCGGGTACTGCGTGAACTCGCGCATCGCCTCGACCGGGGTGCCTTCCCACCGATTGTCGAAGACCCAGCCCTGGTGCGCGTAGTAGAAGCCCTCGCGCGGCGAGTGCGGATCGCCCGGCGCGTCGGCGTAGCGGTGATGGCGGCGGTGCGTGCCGGCCCACCAGAGCGGGCCCTTCTGCGTGGCGGAGCAGGCGAGCCAGGCGAGCACGAACTGGAACACGCGGCTGGTCTTGAAGCTCTTGTGCGCGAAGTAGCGGTGGTAGCCGGCCGTGATGCCGAACACGCGGATCGCGTAGGTGGCGACGCAGAGCAGCACCGCTTCGAGCGGCGCGCCCACGTAGAACGCCAGCAGGGCCGCGGCATGGATGCCCCAGTAGACGCTGCGCGAGACGACGTGCGTGCGCGTCAGCCAGCCGTCGGGCTCGCTGAACTCCTGCTTGTGGACGATGGGCTCGGTGGTCATCGCTTCTCCGTTCCGGCACGAGGCGCTGCGAGGGGCGCGTGAGGATCCTACGCACCGCATCGGCCGCGGGCCGGGTCGAGCCGGTGAAACTTGCGTAAAAGCCAGCGTGCGCGCGGCTTTGTAACGATTCGGTAAGGCTGGCACTGCACTGCGTCATGACTCACACTGCGGAGCCCGGAGGATCCGCGTGGCCGCTGCCGAGACCGTTCAGCCCAGCCGATGTGCGCTCACCCCGGCCGAGCGGAGCGCGTGGGCGGAGCAGGGCTTCTTCTTCCGTCCCGCCGCCTTCGCGCCCGCCGAGATCGCGCGCTTCGGCGAGGCGGCCGAGGCGGTGGTGCGGCGCGCCGAGTCCGCGCTGGGCGCGGGGGGCGAGCGCTACGCGATCGACGGCAACCGCTACATCGAGGTCGAGGTCGACGGGCGCCACGCGACCGTGCAGCTCGAGCACGCGCCGGGCTCGCCGACGCTCCGCGTGATCGAGCCCTTCCACGGGCTCCACCCGCTCTTCGAGCGCCTGATCGACGACCCGCGCATCGTGGCCCCGATGTGCGAGCTGATCGGGACGCCGCGCGTCGCGCTCTTCACCGACAAGCTGAACCTGAAGCGCCCGCGCGAAGGCTCGCGCTTCCAGTGGCACCAGGACTCGCCGTACTGGGCGCACTTCTGCCGCCACCTCGACCAGCTCCCGAACGTGATGCTCACGCTCGACGACGCCGACGCGGCCAACGGCTGCTTTCGCCTGATCCCCGGCAGCCACCGGCGCGGCATGCTGCCCGGGCGGCAGGGCGAGGGCGTGCTCGGGCCGCTCTTCACGCACCCGGACCAGTTCGACGAGCGCACGGCCGTCGCCGCGGAGGTGCCGGCCGGCAGCCTCGTCTTCTTCAGCCCGCACAGCGTGCACGGCTCGCTGCCGAACCGCTCCGAGCGCCCGCGCCGCGCTCTCGTGCTCACGTATCAGCCGGGCGGCCTGCGCCTGTTCAAGGCGGACCGCGTGCGGGACGCGGGCTGCTAGGCGAGCTCCTCGGCCGCGTGCTCGAAGGCGGCGCGCAGCTCGTCGTAGCTGCGCGCGACCGGGAACTGCGGGAACTCGCGCACCACGTTCTCGGGCGGGCGATACAGGATGCCCGCGTCGGCCTCCGCCAGCATGGCCGTGTCGTTGTACGAGTCGCCGGCGGCGATCGTCGTGAACTGCAGGCCGCGGAGGGCCTGCACCGCGCGCCGCTTGCTGTCGTCCTGCCGCAGGTGGTAGCCGCTCACGCGGCCCGCGGCGTCGGTCTCGAGGTCGTGGCAGAACAGCGTGGGATCGCCGAGCTGCCGCATCAGCGGCTTCGCGAACTGGTAGAAGGTGTCGGACAGGATCAGCACCTGGAAGCGCTCGCGCAGCCAGGCGAGGCACTCGTTGGCGCCCGGCAGCGGCTCCATGCCCGCGATCACCTGCTGGATGTCGCGGAGGCCGAGCCCGTGCTCCGCCAGGATGCGGATGCGCCCCTGCATCAGCTTGTCGTAGTCCGGCTCGTCGCGCGTGGTGCGGCGCAGCTCGGCGATGCCGGTGCGCTCCGCCACGTTGATCCAGATCTCGGGAACGAGGACGCCTTCCAGGTCCAGGCACGCGACGATCACGGGCTCTCTCCCTCACGAGCGCTCGCATCATACCCGGCGGCGCGCTAAATCCGGGCCCGCAAAGGGGGGAGGGGATGCCGCTCTGGGAGGCGGTGCTGCTCGGGATCGTGCAGGGCGTGACGGAGTTCCTGCCGGTGTCGAGCGATGGGCACCTCGTCATCGCGCAGACCCTGCTCGGGGTTCGCGAGGGCGGTCTCGTGTTCGTGATCGCGGTGCACGTGGGCTCGCTGCTCGCGCTGCTCGTCTTCTATCGCGCGCGTGTGCTCGAGCTGGTGCGCGGCGTGCTCGGTCGCGAGGCGGACTCCTTCCGCTACACCGTGAAGCTCGCCGTCGCGACGCTGCCGGCGGTGGTGGTGGGCCTGTTCTTCAAGGACCTCGTCGAGTCCGCTTTCGCCGCGCCGTGGACGGCCGGCGTGGGTCTGCTGATCACGGGCGCGTTCCTGGCCACGACGCGCACGACACAGGCCCGCGGGCAGCTGCGCGAGCCGAGCTACTGGCAGGCGCTCCTGATCGGCTGCGCGCAGGCGCTCGCGATCGCGCCCGGCATCTCCCGCAGCGGGAGCACGATCGCCCTCTCGCTGGCGTTCGGCATGGCCCCGCTCGCGGCGGCCGAGTTCTCGTTCCTGCTGGGCATCATCGCGATCGTGGGAGCCGCGGTGCTCGAGCTGCCGGAGGCTCTCGCGACCCCGGCCGACGCGCTGCGGCCGCTCTGGGTGGGGGCCGCGGCGGCGGCCGTCACGGGTCTCGCCGCGCTGTCCCTGCTCGTGCGCCTCTTGCGCGGGCGCCACTTCCACTGGTTCGCCGGCTACACCTGGGCCGCCGGCCTCGCGTTCCTGGCCTACCTGGCGCTGCGCTAGGTGTCGAGTTTCTGGGCGCGCGTCAACGAAGCATCCGGATTCTGCTGTGAGGGGGAAGACCAACGAGCGGGGTCGCTAGCCGTCGCACGGCTCGGCGAAGAAACGCCGTTCAGCCCGGCCGAAGCGCCCGGGCTTGGTGTTCAGGCGGGGTCGCTCCCCCGGCCGCTGGCGCTCGTAGCGCACGACCGCCGCCTTCGGAGTCGGCCGCGAGAGCCGCTCGAATCCGAACCGCTTCACCACTGCCGCCACGCCCACCGCGTGCGAGTAGCTTGCGGGCCCCCAGGTCGTGGATGACGCCGTCGCACGCGGCTGCGCTCCTCGAGCCCGGCGGCTCCCTCGGCATCGAAGGGCTCCAGCCACTTGACCCGTGTGTCACCCATGTTCCCGGTCTGAACCCTTGACGAGACAAAACATAGCCCTAATCTATCGACGTGCCGCGCCGACCCGCTCAACTCTCGTTCACCGACTACCGGCGGCGAACCGGCCGCGGCGGCCCGCGACCCGGCGCCGGGCGCCCGCGCGGTCGGCCCCGCGTGCTGCACCGGAAACGGGAGGCGGTGCAGGGCAGCTGCCCTGTGCACGTCACGTTGCGCGTGCGCCGGGGCGTGGCTTCGTTGCGCGGCGGCGCGCTGGTCCGCGAGTGGCGCCGCTCGCTGGCCGAGGCGAGCGAGCGAGGCAGCTTCCGCGTCGCGCACTACTCGCTCCAGGGCGACCACGCACATCTGATCGTCGAGGCGCACGGCAAGGACGCCCTCGCGTGCGGCATGAAGAGCATCGGTGCCCGACTCGCGCGCGCCGTGAATCGGGTCAGCGGGCGCAGCGGCCCGGTGCTCGACGGCCGCTATCACCACCGCAGTCTGCGCTCGCCGCGCGAGGTGCGTCGCGCGCTCGCCTACGTGCTGCTGAATGCTCGGCGACACCTCGCGAAGAGCCGCGGCGTCCCCCGCTCCGCCGCAGTGCATCTCGACGGCGCAAGCTCGGCGCGCTGGTTCGACGGTTGGCGGTCCGAGACCGCCAACCGCATTCCGGAAGCTCGAACCCCGTGCGAGGTGGCGCGCCCGCGCACCTGGCTGCTTCGCGTCGGATGGAGACGTCACGGCCTCGTGGACCCCGCCGAGGTCCCCGGCCAGGAGCTACCGCCGGCCGTGCCCGGAAGAGGGCTTCAGGGCTCGAGGATCGGGTAGAGCCTCTGCTGATCTGGGCCTTCGCGCAGCTTGCGCAGCGCGCGCGCCTCGAGCTGCCGCACCCGCTCGCGCGAGAGGCCGAGCGACTGCCCGATCTGCTCGAGCGTGTGCTCCTCCTCGCCGCCGAGGCCGTAGCGCAGCCGCAGGATGAGCTGCTCGCGATCGGTCAAGCCTCGGAAGCCCGCAGCAAAG
>Ga0187892_10009947_pt1 | contig 12261 bp, 13 predicted proteins | sample MA1701073metaG_FD_139345 | JGI IMG/M metagenome (GOLD analysis project Ga0187892, IMG submission 139345) | Bio-ooze microbial communities from a basaltic lava cave in the Kipuka Kanohina Cave System on the Island of Hawaii, USA - MA170107-3 metaG ...
ATCCAGGAACAGGGACGGCCCCAACTGGGGATCGGGTGGGGAAGCCCCCAGAATCCCGACTGCCGGGGATTCACGCCGGAAGAATTGCAGCAGATCAACTTCGAGGCGATTGATTTCTCGGAATACTATTCGGACATCACCTACATCGTGCCGGATAGCGGGCAACTCAGTACCCAGGTGCAGGGCTCTCAGGCCATGACGCCCGATCCGGGGAGTGTCCCGCCGCCTCCGGTCGGCCTCAGCCAGAGCCAGGTGCAGGAAGACATTAACCAGTTCTATGGGACCCACGCGCCATGAAGATTGTTCTTTTACTTGTGACATTACTATCAGGAATGACGCATCCAGTGTGGGCAGCCTCATCCTCCTCAGTCGAAGAAGAGTCGGCCATCTTTTTTGACCGGAGCCGAGACGGCTGGTTCTGGTATCTGGAGCTTCGAACGAGGCCGAAACAAGAAGCGCCAGCGCCCGAGCCGCTTCCTTCCACACTGGAGGCCATGCGGGAGCAGGCGGAGAAGCTTCTGGCCCGCGCCATCGAGAGGCCCACCGAGGTCAATGTCGCGGCCTATATGAGCTACCAGCAGCGGCTCACCAAGCGGGCCGAGCAGTTTGCCCGGATCTGGCAGCGGGTGCTGTGGGCGCATCCTGAGTTGGACCCCACTGTCGGGGAACCGGTGGCGGTGGCGGGGATCTCCGCCATGCAGGCGCAGTGGGCCGCCGAGCAGGATCGCATCCTGCAGGAGTTGGCCCACACCAGCGGGCTACTCTACTTCTATCAGGGCGACTGCCCGTTGTGTGCGGCGCAGGCCCCGGTGCTTTCAGCCTTTGCTCAAGTACACGGGTTTCGGGTGATTGCCATCAGCCTTGATGGGAGCGCGGACCCGGTCTTTGCCCAGACCAGAGTTGACCGCGGTGCCGCAGAGAAACTAGGGGTGAATAGTACGCCCGCCCTGTTTCTTGCCCGTCCTCCCCATGAGGTGCAGAGAGTGGGCACGGGATTCTTGACGATTGAGGAGCTCACCAGGCGGCTGATCCGCCTGGCCCTCCCCATGCCGCTCGAAGCGGATCTGGTGGGCGGTGTTGAACTGGAGGAGAAGACCCATGAAGACCAAAACAGCCATTTGGTGCCTGAGCCTGACCATCGGACTCCTGTGGAGTCCATCAGCCTACGCCGACCTGCAACAGCAACTCGATGAGCTGGTGGGCTCGCTGGGCGTGATGTCGGCCACCACCCCGCCCGGAACCTACGAGGGCCAGACCCGGGGCTATCTCACCGGCGGGGGAATGTCCCTGCGCTTTCCCCAGAACCGGCTCGATCTGGTCTCGGTCAGTCTTCCCAAGATACGGGCCGGCTGCGAGGGGATTGATTTTTTCCTGGGGGCCTTCTCCTATATCAATGCCGACCAATTGATCGCCAAGCTCAAGGCCATCGGCAGCGCGTCATTAGGCTATGCCTTTCAGCTCGCCCTGGAAGCGATCTCCCCGCAGATCTCCGGGATCATCAAGCATTTTGAGAATGTGACCGAGCGGATCAACAACTTGAATCTCTCCTCCTGCCAGGCGGCGCGGGCGCTGGTGGATGCGACCGGTCTGCCGGAGATGATCCGCTCCTCCCAGGTCAGCCGCTGCACCTCCAGCCGCTCCGTCTCCGGGGCCAGCGCCGACTACACCCAGGCGCTGACCGACTGCGTGGACAATCCGGCGTCCGGCGCCGTGGGAGATGCCGAGGATCAATCCCAGGGCAAAAAGGACCGCAACTATCTTTGGGAGGCGTTAAACAATCTCACCGGTCTGGATGAGCGTTCCCGCGAACTGATCCTCTCGGCCCTGGGGACCGTGGTGGCGGCGGGGGATCAGGTGTCGGTCTGGGCCCCCTCGATCCGGGTCGAGCAACTCGTGGAAGGCGGCAGCATCGAGCGGTATGACTGTAGCGACGACTGCCTCAACCGGGTGACCACCCTGGAGGTCTCCACCCCAGGCCTGGTGCAGATGGTGCATGAGCGTCTCCTAGTGATTCTGGACACCATCCGGGCCAAAGGGGTGATGAGCCAGGCCAATATCGATTTCGTCTCGGCCGCTCCGCTGCCGCTCTACCGGATGGTGAATGCCCTATCGACCCTGACGCCTCCGGTTGCCGACAGCTATCTCGCCCAATGGGCGGAGCCGCTGGCACTGCTTCTGGCCCAGCACTGGGTGGACACGGCGGCCTGGCAGGCCCGACAGGCACTGGCCGTGGCCAAGGTGGAGAGCGCCGTGCAGGAAACCATCGAGCGGCAGATCAAATCGGCTCAAGAAGAGATCCGAAACCGCATCGGTCGGTCCCGCTTCGTGATGGATTCCATCCAGGTCCAGGTGGAGATGCTGGAGCGGGTGGAACGGGCCATGATGCGCAATCTCTCGGCCCACGGCCTGGAAGCGGCTTACGAATTCAGCCGAAAGCCGGCGCCGTAATTGGTGAGCGAGTCTGATGGTCTACGAGATTCACACATACGGAGGCGGTGATTTTCTGGTTGCCGTCCTCAATGGCGTGCGGCTGCTGCTAGGCGGCAGTGCCTATCTCACGCTGATCAAGGCGATGGCCCTGCTGGGGCTGATCTTCTTCATCGGCTGGGTGGTCTTTTCGTTTCGCTTCCAACTTTCCTGGCTGCTCTGGTTTGCCCTGGCCTACCTGGGTTTCTTTGTTCCCAAAGTGGACGTGGCGGTCATCGATCATTTGCGCCCGGCCAACACGCAAGTGGTCACGGGGGTGCCGGCGTTGTTGGGCTATGCGGGCCATCTCTCTTCCGCCTTGGGGGACGGCCTCACGCGCCTTATGGAGCAGGCGTTTGCCCTGCCGGCGGAGCTTCAGTTTCGCTCTGCGGGCTATGCCACGTCACTGCATGCCGTGCGGGCCAGTCTCTTAGAGCAGATCCCGGAGCCGTATGTGGCCGGAAGCGCCTCTCGCTATATCCGGGATTGCGTGTTATATGATGTCCTCGACGGCACGAAGGCGGTCAATGCGATCCTCACCAACCCGGACCTACTCTCGGCTTTTGCCTCAAATCACCCCAGCCGTTTTACCGAGACGCACATCGCGCCGGATGGCTCCGAGATTGAAGGAGTGCCGGATGTGGTGAGCTGTACTCAAGGATATCAGCGGCTTCAGGCCGGACTGAATCGCATTTATCAAAGCTGGTGGGGTCGGTTTGTCCAGGCGTTGGCAGGAGCGAGAGGCCTTCAGCCGCAGGAAGTAGATCCGATCGTGACCCTCTCGTATCAGAGCCTGATGAATCTGGCGACCACCCCGCAGTCGGTCCTGTTTCAATCGGCCATGATCCACAGCTTCGATGAAGCGATCCAGCTTCAGGCCAAGCTCACGGGATCGGATACCTATCTGTTAGCCCTGACCCTGGCGCAGGCCCAGTATCAGCAGAGAACAGGGCTATTCACGATGGGGCAACTGGCTCAGCGACTTCTGCCGGTATTGCGAAGCGCGGTCGAAGGACTGCTCTATGGTCTGTTTCCGCTCTTGATGCTGTTGCTCTTTACCCCGTTGGGTGCGATGGTGCTCAAGACCTATGGGATCGGATTTTTGTGGCTTCAGTTCTGGGGGCCGCTCTTTGCCATCTTGAATCTCTTATCCTCCATGCAGGCCGAGCGGATGCTTTTGGCCTATGCCTCCGAGGGAATCACGCTGAAAACCTACCGGACGCTGGAAGCCCTCTCGGCTGATGGCCTGGCCATTGCGGGGGTGCTCTCTCTGGCTGTGCCCGCGATTGCATGGGCATTGGCCTCGGGAACTTTCGCGGGACTGGCCCAGGCTGCTGGAATGGTAACCGGTTCCGCCCAATCTGCTGCTGGGAGTGCCGCCGCCTCTGCCGGCATGGGGAATGTCAGCACGGGCAACGTCAGTCTCTCGACACTCTCAGCCAACAAATTTAATCCGGCCGTCGAGGCCGCCACGGGAGTGACAAGCCGGCACTACGGAGCGTCAGTCGATGGAGGTTATGCCCCGGCTCACTACGGCTATGTAACGCCGGCGGGCGGGGCGACCCAGTTAACACTCAGTAGCCTCGGAGGTGGGATCAGCGTCCAGGTGGGCAAGCGCGCCAGCCGGGAACTACAAGAGGCATACGGTTCGACAATGCAGCAGGCCCAGGAAGCATTCACATCGGAAGCCGCCCAGTTCCGTGAAACCTTGGGCCGACAGTCCGAACGGCAGACATCGGCTCAGGCCGAGCACAGTTATGGACAGGCATACGATCAGGAGAGATCATCCCAGCGGTTGAGAATGGCTGCGGCGGTGGATCGGGTGTCGAAGCAAATTTCGGATAGGTTTGGGGTTTCTGGTGAAGAGGCGAGAGAGATTGCACAGCAGGCACTCTTTACAAAAGCAGTGTCTGGAGGACTTGGCATAAACGCCTCTTTAGGGAGATCACTTGGCTTAGGCAAGTTAGGGATCGGGGGCGAGGTGGGGGGTAGGTTAAGTGGTGAGAAACGGGATAATGAGATAGCGTCGGTTCAAGCAAGGCGGCAACAAGCATTTGATGAGGCCTTCAATGCCGTTTCAGATCAGGAAGCCAGGGAAGCCTGGTCTTTAAATGAGCAATCACGATCAGCCGATCAGGCCAGGCATGTGCATTCAACAGCAATTGGCGAAAGAGAGAGCAATACAGCAGGTAGTATAAAGGAAAGCCAGCGCCAAGAGGGTCTTCGCGAGCTGGCATCACAGCTTGACTCCCTCTCAAGCCAGATGAGTCAGGCTGAGGGCAACTCTGCTACATTGAACCAGGATCAAACCGCTGCGCTCGTGCAGTACATCAGCCGACAAAGCGGGAAACCTGAATCTCAGGTGGCCGCACAGATTGGCGATGCGGTTAAATTTAATCTCATGGACCGGAGCGGGATCGGGGGGAAAACAGTGTCCCAGTGGGCACAGGAGTGGTATGATCAAAACCGGCCGGCCGGCGGCGAAGAGTTATCGACGAGGACCTCGTCTCTGAAAGAAGGCATGTCCAGCCGAATGCAGATGGGGAAAACGGCTGTGTCCCAACAGCAAGCCGATATTGGGTCCTCTGTGCAAGATCAACAGGGAGCAATACACGCTGACATGGACAGAGAAAGATCCCGAACTATTGCACAAGGAGATGGAATAAAACAGGCCGTTGGGCGCGCCCGCCAGAGCATTGAGGCGACAATAGACTCAGGGAAAGCAGAGATCTCTGAGAAGAAAGAGCCGATTGATCAGACAGGGCAGGCCCTGAAAGGGCGCGTGGAGAGATTTAAAGGTGAAGGAATCAGTCTCTTTCAAACTATAAAGGAAGGGATGATTGGAGATCGGCTGTCAGAAGGCCGTGAGAAACTCTTTGAAGGCACTCCACCTCATCCAAATTTCTATCCAGAATTGAGGCTACGAAGTCTTGAGAAGCAGCGAGAAGGAAAAGGACGTTGATCGATTGTTTCAAAATCACTCATCATGATTATGACCTCGATACATGGCAGAACCGATAATGTGCCTATCGTTGTCGTGTAATTCATCCAACCATTCTTTTGAGAGCGTTTTGTCTTCTTCTAACTTACTGCCTGTTAATAGTTGCCCAGGCAGCATCAGAAACAATACGCCAATAAACAGTAAACTGATGGCGATAATTGCCATCCACAGCAAATCCCCTCGAAATGCGGTTGCCCACTGAACGACCCCAAGCACCGCAATAGCAGATAGTAGAGCCGAAGCAATTGAGATGAGTTTACGAGAGCGAATTAACCTGGTTCTTTTCTTGTCACTTCTCATTGAATGTCCTTGCCAAAAAAATACACTTGTTTGAAATCTACCCAATTATATCAAAAAATCTGCCCAAGTTAAAAATGACCAGTAAGTTTGTGGTTCTGAACCTGCTAAGGCCTACTGCTCTGCATGATGGCCTGATAGACTCGCCAAGCGTATTCGATCCGCCGGTTTGAATTAGGTGAATGATAACGTCCAATTGCCTCCCAGAAAGGGTACTGCGAAAGGTAAAAACGAAGAATGACGGCGCCCGCCCAGGCATTGGTGTAAGGATCCAGTAATTGAGTTTTCGAGAGCCCCAAATATTCCCCCCAGATCCGATAATTCACCTGCATGTGGCCGATGTCTACATTATTATCCTCCACCTCCTGTAGAATCCGCTCCGCCTCATCACGGGTCTTGGCGTAGACCGGCTTCCCACCGATATTCAGCGCCCATGGGTGGTGTGTGCTTTCCACTCTGGAGATGGCGACCAACAGCTGTGGGGGGATCTGGGTTGCCTGGCTGGCCTGAGTGAACGGGTCAGGAGAGAGATGAAAGAGCATTGCCACTGCAAAAGTCCACCACATCACACACCTCGCGATTCCGTTAATGGTTTTGACGAATCGAGGATAAGAGTTTTCTGGCTGCCCGGGCTGCATCCTTGCTACGATGCCCTGATCTCACGGACGGCAGTTCGGGGGATTGACCATCAATAGCTCGGAGTAGGATGCCTTTGAGTCTCCGTGAGCGATGCCATCGAGGGACTCCATGGAGCCATGCAATTATCTTCTGGTCGAGTGGGTTCTTCGGATTTAAGTAGAACTGAAAGAACACACCGCGTTTAGCCATCGTAGTACCAGGCCCCTTTGTAAAATCCCCTGACGTTCGCCTCCTGAGGATGACCAATGAAGATCATCTGCGGAAAGACTTTCCTCAGATGCGGGTCGAGCAGAAGGCTCCCTCCACCGCTACAGACCAGGAAATCGATCCGTTCACTACTCCATCGGCCATAAATCCAGGCTGCGATCTCCTTGGCCAATCCAGCCAGATCGGGCAAGAGGTGCATTGAATCAACTTCGATGCGTTTGCCCAGAGAGGTAATGGATCCCTCCTGAAGTGCCGCCTCGACTAGGTGGAGATCCCAGTTGCCGGGATACCGGGCCGTGAATTTCGGGACGGCGGCCTGGTAGACTAGGCTCATCCCCTTCTTGAGGCTCCCGGAAAGCTTCTGGATGAACTCGCCTTTTCGGATCAAGACGAAGTCGGTCGTCTTGAATCCGATATCGATGACTCCCACCTGGGCGTCCGCATACTGTTCGTCCATGTTTCCACGGGTATCCTTGAACAGCAAATCCATGAAGGCTCCACAGGGTTGGGGGACGACAGTCAGATGATGAATGTTCAGCGTTACTTCTTGGTTGGCCACCGTGAGGTGGAACCGGCCGGCCAGCGTTTCTTCGATCAGTCTGCGGTCCTCGAAATCATCGACCGGGAGTCCCGTCACCACTGAACACTCTTCATAGGACCCTCCGGCGAGCAGGGCGAGCGCAGTCAGAAACAGGAGGCGGTATTCCTGGCCCTGGGTTCTGACCCGGTCCAGAGTGGCGTACGCAAATCTTCCCTGCCGCCTGGCGAGATCTCCGACAAAATAGGCGGCTCCATCGAGTGCCACATTGAGGTGATCCAATCTGCTAGAGGGATCTTCGAGGCCGGATCGAAACGTGATCTCGACCGCCGGGCTCATTATTGAAGGGAAGATGATGCTCTTTGTCTCATCCATGGCCTTGGTGTATCCAAACCCTACGTCCAATCCGATATAGCGCATTTCAGGTTCTCCTTTTTCCATTCTTCATGAAGTTATCAGCTGCCGACCCCATCCTCGATCCAACCTTCATGAACTTCTCCAGGAACAGCTCTCGATCGAGACGCGGGCCAGATCAATGACCTGCTGGATGGTCTCTGTGGGTACCCCATGGTAGTCCTTATACTCGCCAATCCTGACCTCCTGGCCCATTCTCTGTCGCTGTCGGATCTCCAGGTAGGTCAGGAACAGGGCGGTGTACTCACACTGATTCACGTCCGCGAGACCCCGGAGTTGGTCCAACCGGGGCCGTTCGGATCGGGCAAACCAGTCCCGCCAGAGTTGGTACGCCATCGACACCACCCGTGTGGCCGTCCGAAGCTTCAGATGAAATCTGGTTGCCATCCGGCTTCCGCCAAACATGGAGGAGAACATTTTGCGCGGCGACGGTTCGACATAGAAGGTTACCCCGCGTTGCTCATAGGTCGCTTCGACCTCGCGGACAGCCTTGATGGCGTGGCTAGCGACCAGCGAGGGCGACTCGGATGTACGAGCCTTGGACTGTTTCGGAATGTAGACGTGACGTCCCGCCAGTCCACAGCGGTGGGCCAGGTCAATCAATTCCTGCGGCAGTCTCGTGGTTCTCATCGACCCTCCCCCCTTGCGCCAGCGTTTGGGAACATTGTTGCCTTTGAACTATAAAGGCCATAACCCCTCTCTACTCACCCTCACCCTCGCGCCAGCCATTGGGTCCACTGAGGCGCAGAGTGTTCTTGCTGGTCAACCGTACCATATGGGTGGCGTGAGACCCCCTCTGGTTTTCCGCCAACTCTGCCTCGGTTCTGGCCGGTCGCGGCTGCATTCCTAAACCGCAGGGCTGATATCGTCATGGTGTGGGAAAAGACATGGAACTACGAAAAATGAGTTGGGACGGCTGGGGTGGAGTGAGCCCCTGGCCCCTCCATCCCTCCCTGGTTGGCGAAGTCATCCGGAACTGGTGTGCTTATCGGCTTGGCGTCTTTCGATTGCGCTCCGTGAGGGATGCGGTGAGAAAAATGATTTCGTTTCGGCCGGGGCTCATGTCTTTTCGAAGCCCCTGGCAGAAGAGAAGCTGAGGGAGAAGACGGAAGGAGGCGAGCCGATGCCCGAAGTGATCTATGACCGGACGTTTTATCCCGACTCCGGGCGAGTTGAGGCCCGGGCGGTCATCGTGGACTATTCCGACCGTGATCATGTGGAGCTGCGCTTCGGGATTACCGAGCAGGGGGTCGTGACCTATGCGGATCAATGCACGGAGTCCTGCGCAGGAATCCCGGCCGATGTGCGCCGGCTTCTCTGGCGACAGCTGTTCGAGCAGGCGCGAGGCGAGCTCAACCGCGAAATCCGGATTGCGACCGATCCTCACTACGACCTGCCGGAGCGGGAGATTTATTAGCGCGGCAGCGGGTTCGAACAGCCCGCGACGAGAATGAAAAATGAGCCTGGGGGAAGTGGGCGGCCAGGGGCGGAAAGCCCCTGGAACCCAGATAGTGGTTGGAAGGAGAGCACGATCATGAAAGCGATCACGATCTTTACCGATGGAGCGTGCATCGGAAATCCCGGTCCCGGCGGGTACGCTGCCATTCTCAAGTACAACAGCCATGAGAAGGTCCTGCAGGGCGGTGATCCCAGGACCACGAATCAGCGGATGGAGCTGATGGCGGCGATTGCCGCTCTGTCTGCTCTGAAAGAGCCCTGTGCCGTGGAGCTGATATCGGATGCCCAGTATCTGGTCAGGGGCATGACCGAGTGGGTCGGGCAGTGGCAGGCGAAGGGCTGGAGAAATGGCCGGGGCCGGCCTGTGGAGAACCGCGATCTGTGGGAGAAGCTCGTCAGCATTGCCGGGAAACACCAGGTCAAATGGACCTGGATCAGAGGCCATAATGGCCATCCGGAGAATGAGCGCTGCGACCGGCTGGCGAATGAGGCGGCCCATCGAAGCGGGAATGCAGCGCGCACTTGAGGCTGATTCGATTGGCGGAGGGAGGCGTGATGATCGTTCGGACGCGATCCATAGGCGAAGCCAGAGCAGGTGATCTTGCCACGTACCGGTGGGGCCGCTTGCGAAGCTTTGAGAACGGGCGGGTGTTTGCGCCCTCCGAGCAGCTTCTATCCGAGTACAAGTCTGGCAGCCTCTCTTGGAAAGCCTACGAAGAGCGGTACCTCTCCGAGATGCGGGCGCTGTACCGGAAATCTCCACAGCCGTTTATGGGCCTGCTTCGACGGGAGGCTGTGACATTGGTCTGTTATGAGGCTCGGCCGGATCGCTGCCACCGGCGGCTGCTGGCCGAACTTTTGGCAAAGATCGGGAAGGAGCGGGGCATCCAAGTTGTGCTCGATGTCAGGTAGGGCCTGAGTTTTTCGAACAACCTGATGCTTTGGTTGACTCGACGAAGGAGAACCGAAAAACGAATGGGAGAGGAACGGGCGGCCAAGGGCACTGGGCCCTTGAGATCCCATTACACATGAGAAGGCCCGTGAAGGGCCTGGGAGGTTTCGATGGATTACTGCAAAGTGATCGTGCATGGACGGCTGACCAAAGACCCGGAGATCCGCTATACGCCGGGAGGCACGGCTGTCGCCAGCTTTACGGTGGCCGTGAACCGGAAATTCCGCAAGGGAAACAGCGGTGAGGCAATCGAGGCGGTGACCTTTCTGCCCATCCGCACCTTTGGGAAGAGCGCCGAGCACGCGGGGCAGTATCTGGCCAAGGGGCGGCCCGTCCTGGTGGATGGGGAACTCCGTTCCTCCGAGTGGACGGACAAGGAAAGCGGCCAGAACCGCTCGATGCTCTATGTGGCGGCTCAGAAGATCATCTACCTGGGCAAGGGCAACGGCAATGGGCAGTCCGCCCCCCAGGAGGAGGCGACCGACACCGCCGATGCGGACGTCCCGTTCTGAGGCGTCGGCGATGAGAACGGGAAAACGCTGCTGCCGTCGGCGTCCATCGCATCGGAGACGGCCACGCGTCCTCTGCTACGTCTGCGGAAGGCTCATCCGGAAAAGCCCGGTCTGCATCGGCCAGGAGACTTATCGGCACAAACGGTGCAGGCCGGGCAGCCGGCGCTATGAGCGGTTTCGCGCTCCCGCAGGGACCACACCGCAATTGAATCCTGCCTTTCGATTTCCAGAAGCGAAAAACGATCCTCATTGACTGGTGGCAGGGGCTCACCGCCCCTGTGCCCGTTTCCGATCACACGTTCAACAACACAAGCATTTCGAAATGAGGCGGATGATACCTGTCCGCTCTCAAAGGAGGCCGAGACATGGGTGCACTGCTATCTGCGCATTGCGGATCAAGCGGAATCACGCTGGCCGAACTGTCCAGCCTGCCCGCTCCTGAACCTCTGGGCCCGTTGCACCGCCCGGTGCGCCACCACGAGCTGGTGGAGGTGCTCAAAGAGGAACTGGGATCGGCAGGGTACGAGGCCACTAGAGAGGAGTACGCGGTTCAGCACCGGGGGCTGAAGCTCTTCGGGATCATGGACCTGGTGCCAAAGCCCGGCGTCTCCTCGTTTCTTTCAAACGGCGACAAAGGGCTGGGCCTGGGCTTCCGGCACGGCAACGATCAGAGCATGAGCCTGCATCTGGTGGCCGGCGCCAGGGTGTTCGTCTGTGACAACCTGACGCTGTCCGGCGACCTGATCGTCCTTCGGCGCAAGCACACCAAGGGGCTGTCATTGCGAGACGAGATCAAGGCGGGAGTGGAGCGGCTGCTGGCAGAATATGCGGACCTGGAGCAGGGCATCAATCGCCTCAAGGAGCAGGGTCTCCAGCCGGAGGCCGCCAAGGCGATCATCTACGATGCCTTTGTGCACCGGGATGTCCTGCCCATGCGCTTTCTCCCGGATGTCGGCTCCTGGTATTTCGAGCCGCCCGCCGACGCGGACGATTGCCGGCCCCGAACGGCCTGGGGACTCCACAATGCGTTTACCCGGGTGGTCAAAGAGCTGGCATCACCGGCGCGCCGGTTCGAGGCGACGACCCGGATCGGACAAGTGTTCGGCTTAGGAAAGCAGGCCGGGTAACGGTCCATCGCACTTCTTTTCTCCGTCGTTCCTTTCATCGAAACATGATCGCTGACCTGTGGTGAGGGCCATCGCGCCCCGGCGTCCCTGACCATCGTGCTCATAAACAGGAGGTTGACTTGCATGTACAGTCCGAAGATCGACGAAGGGCTGATCCCCGCCCTGTACCGGCTGGCCAAGGAGAGGAAGGTCCCCATGACCCGGCTGGTCAACGAGATGCTGCGAAGCGCCCTTGGAGAGAGCGGCGAGGCTCCACTGGAGGCCGAGTCGCCAGCGGCAGATTAAGTGTCCTGATCCATGCCAGCAATCCACGGGGAGGGAAGCTCCAGATGCACCATGAGGAAGCCGATAAACCGGGTGAGTCTCCCGCGCCGAAGGTCCGCTCGCGTGGCGGGAGGGGGATTTCCATCATCCGGCTTCAAATGATCCGGGAAGGGCATTTCCCCTACAGCTCGAAACCGGTCAGAAATTCCTCCGTGGCGGCGCACATCTTCCGGTCCTATCTGGCTGGTGCGGATCGAGAATATTTCATCATCCTGCTGCTGGACAACAAGCACCGGGTCAATGCCCTCAACGTGGTGGCCGTGGGTTCGCTGACCACCGCGCTGGTCCATCCCCGCGAGGTCTTCAAGCCGGCGGTGATGGCCAAC
>Ga0187892_10009948_pt1 | contig 12260 bp, 16 predicted proteins | sample MA1701073metaG_FD_139345 | JGI IMG/M metagenome (GOLD analysis project Ga0187892, IMG submission 139345) | Bio-ooze microbial communities from a basaltic lava cave in the Kipuka Kanohina Cave System on the Island of Hawaii, USA - MA170107-3 metaG ...
AACCAAAAGCAATGGCAGGTTTTAATAGACCTACACCGCTTCTGCCCGATGCTTGTAGTACCTGCAATTCATTGCCCGCTCTTAATTTACTGATTCCAAGTAACGTACAGATTAAACATGACATTGGCGCTGTGAAGGTAAGAGTCTTTGGAATAAGAACATAGAAAATCAAGGCGAAGTTTTGCCCTGTTTGTAAAATCGAAGGAAGCGTCAGGAGCAGTCGCGTTACTTGTTGAAAGAGAAGAACAGAAGTCAGAAATAAGAGCGAAAAGATAAAGTAAGCGAGGAAAGCGCGCAATATATACCTATCAACCAGACTTACAATCATAAAGCCCCTTTCATGAAGCGAACTTTTGATAACGCTCTTCGATTACATTCTTGATTATTCTCTCACAGCGCCTGTTCAATAAAAGCAAAGTTTCCTCTGTGAAATAAGTGTCACTAATAAAAGTCTCAGGGGGAGATGTGACAATCCGGTGCAAAGATTCAAGCAGGACCTTATCATTTACTCCCTTATTCTCAACGGCACAATCGGAGCAAATAACACCGGAAAACGTAAAAAACGCCATTTCTTTAAGTGATTTTCTTTTTTTGCAGATACGGCAATAAGTGATAGAGGGGAAAAAACCTGTAAGTTTCAGAAGCCAGATTACAAAGTAGCAGCTCAACTTATTTTCTGCTTTAGGCTGTCTTGCAAGCAATTTGATAGAGTTTATCAACAGCCTAAATACACGTTCATCGGACATCATAACAGGCAGGAATTCCAGTACCAGCTCGCACCAGTAGGTAGCTGTTTCAAAACTCTCTCTCTCTGATGCCAGAGCAAAATGCGAAGCCGTCAGTTCCGCTCTTTCAAGTCTTGCCAGTTCATTGTGCTCCTTTATCCTGTATTGCAGAGATACTATCGTAAAAGGCTCAAGTGAAGAGCCAAATTTGCTTTTGAGTTTTCTAGCGCCATTGGCGTACCCCCTGATAATGCCATATTCTCTGGTGAATATGACGGCAATTTTGTCGCTATCGCTCAAACTGTAATTTCTGAGAACAATGCCTTCGGTTTGAATGTATTTGCTCATTAAGCGTCACTATAGAGGGAGAAAGTAAAGAACCCAAGCCAGAACCAATCCTACAACCATAAATTCTGCAAAGACCCTCGCAGAGTATTTTATTCTTTCGGCATTCGTATTTTTTGAAACAACACCGAAAACAGTCGCAGTGACGAGTGCAAAACAAATCATCAGAAGAAAATGTATCACTTCTATTCTTTTCTCCCTACAAAAATGTCAAAGGCATCTAAAGTTATCAGATAGTTCAAAAGACCTGAAATCAATATAAAATGATTGCCGTACTCAAATGTAAACACCTCTGCAGACTTTGAATCGTAGTTCTGCCCTATGCCTGCAACAAGACACACCACGTAAATTAGCCCGTTTCCTATATTGGAAAACAATTTAAGTATTTGAAGAACAAACGCGCTGCTAGGGTCATTTACAAAAGGACTCGCAATCTGCCCGCCTAGATAGATTCCAATGCAAAAGCAGAAAATCACACATGATGACAAAATAGCCCCTCTGCCAAACCTTCTTTGAACAAGATGTCCTGCTCCGGGAATGAACAAAGATAAAATTGCAATCAGCCAAGCTTTATTTGATATATTCGATTGTGAGCTGTCCGCATTTCCCATTTGTTAAAGTAACTTGCCTCATTCAACATATTAAATATTCAAGTTCATGTGTCGGCGTGCCGACGAGTTTAAACATCCGTGCCAACCTTATCCCATCTTGTCTTAATAGAGAATTAATAGAGAAGATATGGTTGTCTCAGCCGTTCAAATTCGTCCCTATCTCTCTTCCATCCTTTTGTAATATTCCCAAGAGTTTCCCCGCTCTCTATTTCTTTGCGAATACTGTCTGTTCCGGCAATTACATCAAACGGCAATTTATCGAAGACATATTCGTATGGCGGCTCTTTCCATTCAAAGCCATTTCCTTTGTACAAATCATAAGCCGTCTTAACCACTGCGACTCCTGTCTTAACAGGCTCAAATTTTTCTTGATCAGTTATGTGAATCTGTACTCCCTCACAAGTCTTTCCGACATGCTTTTGGAAGGTTGGCTGAAAGCCGTTTTCCCTAAAGAAAACACCTTCTAACCCCATATCTGATAGATGTCGGGCAAATTCTTGGTTATTCACAAATGGCGCTCCGACAATTTCAAATGGCCTGGTAGTTCCTCTCCCTTCCGAGAGCATTGTTCCTTCCAAAAGAACTGTGCCTGAGAACACCTTAGAGGTTTCAACAGTAGGCATATTTGGTGAAGGCATAACCCAAGGAGCATCTGTTTCATCCATATAAAGGTCCCTCTTCCAACCAAACATTTCTACTACTTCAAGTTCACATTGTATTCCAAAATGTTCATTGAACATTTTGGCGAGTTCCCCTACGGTCATCCCATGCCTCATGGGGATGGGAAATTGCCCTACAAATGATGCGAAACCCGCTTCGAGCAAGTTCCCCTCTATCGCATTTCCATTTATAGGATTAGGTCTGTCACAGACAACTACCTTTTTCCTAGATCTAGCAGCAACACGCATTGCGTTGGCCAAGGTATAAATAAACGTATAAACACGACAACCCACATCCTGCATGTCAAAGACCAAAACATCAACATTCTCTAACATCTCTTCTATGGGTTCTCGTGTCTCGCTGTACAGTGAATAAACCCGAAGTCCCGTCTTTCTGTCAGTTGAGTGAGGTGTTTCTATCATGTTGTCTTGGACATCGCCTCTAATGCCATGCTGAGGGCCAAACAACGTAGTTATGTTTATTCTCTCGCTGTTGCGGAGTAGGTCAGCACTATGAAACAGCTTCTTAGTTACACTAGATTGATTACAAATCAAGCCAACTCGTAACCCCCTTAGAATTTCCACTTTATTCTCAATAAGATTTTCAACCCCAAGTTTTATTCTGGCTTTATCGTGAACCATATTTTTTCAGAAATGCCTATCGCCTAAACCTTATCGGACTCATCTTCTAACAGCAAAGTTGTTTCTGACAATATCTCTTGTATATCTTTTTTTGTGACACTCTTTGAACTATGTGAAACCCTAACTGTGAAACCGCTTCTTGGTGAGGTAAATGAAAATACTTTAGGTTTTTCAATCTCCTCACCACTTACCTGTCGCCTTCGGAATGTTCTGGCTTCATCTCTTTTTAGCCCTTTGCCGATTATCTCGTTAGTTATCCTATTCATGGATTCTACGTCAGGCTGTCTTACTACCTGCAACAGCAATGACTTTGTCAGCAAATTAGCCTGCCGACAAACACTTTTTATTTCTTCCGGAAGTGAAGCAATTGAAAGCAGTTCAGTTATCGTGCTTCTACTTTTACCTAACCTCTTGGCAACCTCATCATGTGTATAACTAAATTTCGAGCAAAGTGAGGCAACACCTTCAGCCTCTTCCCAAACAGTGAGATCTTTACGCTGTAAGTTTTCAATCAGAGCAATCTCAGCAACTTCTCCTTCGTCAACATCAATTTCGATACAAGGAACCTCATCCAAACCTGCTGCTTTTGAAGCTCTCCAACGCCTTTCACCAGCTATTATCATCCAGCGCCCTGTATAAAGGGGTTTGACTAGTAGTGGTTCTAATACACCTTTCTCAGCAATTGAAGCCGTCAATTCAGACAAATCTCCTATTTCAACCCTTGGCTGTGCGGGATTTGGGTCAATCTTATCAATTGGCAAAAAAATACCAACGGACGCAGGCTGAGGTCTTGAAAGCTCCTCAACATAATGGGTATCGTGCCTCATCTGCAGACCCGAAGGCAATCCTCTTTTAGACACGCTTTAATATCTCCTCACAAAGCTTTGAGTACTCACGCGCCCCTGACGAATTCGGGGCAAAAGTAAAAATCGTCTCCTTGTACGCAGGCGATTCTTCAAGTCTGACGCTCTTTGATACTACAGTTTCAAACATTTTATCGCCAAACACAGAACGAATCTGCTCAAGGACTTCACGCGAAAGTGTTGTCCTCTTATCAAACATAGTAAGAATAACCCCTAAAAGCTGTAGATTTGGATTTGGTCTTGTTTTAACTTTTTCTATTGTCTCAAGCAAATCATCCGTTCCCTCAAGCGCAAAATAAGATGCTTGGATTGGAACAAGAACATGTGTTGCCGCTATTAAGGCATTTACAGTAATAAGTCCTAAAGTCGGTGGAGTATCTATAAATATAAAGTCATATTTCTTCTTTACCAACTCCAGCCTATCCTTCAATTTGTAAGGCGCATCGAAATCCCCTACCAACTTTGATTCAAACTTAGCAAGATTAATTTTTGCGGGGATAATTTCCAACCCTTCAATCGCAGTCCTATATATGCTTTCCTGCCATCCACTACCATTCCCCATTATAAAATCATATGATGAAAGAGAGACTGATTTATGATCTATGAAACTAATTGAACTATTCGCTTGAGGGTCCAAGTCAAACAAAAGAACCCTCTTCTTACGCATTGCGAAAGCTCCAGCCAAATTTATGGCTGTTGTAGTTTTTCCCACTCCACCTTTTTGATTTGCTATGGCTACAATCATCTGAAAGTTTAACTTTGAAACAATTATCTCTGAACAAAAGACAAAAACAACCTTTCCAACTCACATTGGAAGATCACCAACTTCACCTATAACATCAGGCCATTCGTCAGCATCGTCTTTCTTATCTTTCCCCAAAACATCATCAGATTCTACAAATGATCGTTGTGTTGACGTAACCACACTATCACCAACAAAAATAGGACAATCAATTCTTAGCGCAAGAGCTATTGCATCAGAAGGTCTCGCATCTAGCAGCAAATTTTTTCCATCAACAAGCTTTAGCTCAATTACGGCATAAAATGTATTTTCAACAAGATCAGTAATAATTATTCGCTCAATTACAGCACCTAACCCAATAATTAGATTTCGTATTAAATCATGTGTCATTGGACGCTGAGGAGTTAACTTTTCAATTTCAAGAGCAATAGCGTTGGCCTCAAAAGCGCCAACCCATATAGGAATCATCAACTCATTATCAACTTGCTTCAAAATAATAATTGGAGTACCACTGTTCGGGTCCACCATCAATGCTTTTATCTTAACTTCTGTTTCCATTAGTTGTACAAGAAATTATATCAACACACCAATCAAGCAATTTGCTTTTGCTTCTGTAATTCGTACTTTTACCACGCCACCTATCAATTCTTCGCTCGCCCTAAAATTTACAACCGCGTTGCAAGTTGAATGTCCCGTAAATTCCTTATCGCTTTTCCGGCTTCTCTTTTCAACCAAAACATTAAGTTCTCTACCAACATAATCTGCAAACTTTTTCTTCTGTATTTGTTTCTGAATTGATTCCAGTTCAATAAACTGTCTGGTTACTTCTTGTTCCGATATATTGCTTTTCATTTGCTTGCCGGAGTACCATGACGACTTGAATACTTAAAAATGTATGCACTCTCATACTCGCAGTATTTCACTAAATCAACCGTGCCCAGAAAGTCATTATCGGACTCATCAGGAAATCCAACAATTATATCCGTCGTCAACGAAAAATTACGCTTTGACATTCGGATCCGATCAACAAGTCTTTTATAAAAATCTATTGTGTATCCCCGCTTCATCCCCTTCAAAATTCTGTCACTTCCAGATTGTACAGGCAGATGAATCCACTCGCAAAGGTTATCATTCTCTTCTATGGCACTAACTATATCATCATGAAAATCCCTCGGATATGAGGTAGTAAACTTCACTCTCTCAACACTTGTTGCGGCTACTGCTCTTAATAATTTTGAAAATGGAGTTGCTCCTTTTATACTTTCCAACCCCTCTTCGTTCAAGGGCCTATAACTATTCACATTTTGCCCGATTAAACATACCTCTTTCACCCCTTGTTCTTTACATCTTAAAATCTCATCAATAACAGATTGTGCAGAGCGACTCCTTTCACGACCACGGGAAAAAGGTACTATACAGTAGGTACAGAATTTATTACATCCTTCAATAATCGGTATATATGCAACAGACGGCGAGTGCCTGTAAGAAAAGTCCGTTTCCCAAGTTTCCTCACCACCTGCTCCTAAATCTAACCCCTTTTGGTTATTATGAAAGGAAGATTTCAGTAATGCAGGCACCCTTTCTAAAGCACCTGTACCAGCTACTAATTTAATATCAGAACTTCTCTCAAAAATCGTAGATCCTTCAAGTTGCGCAACACAACCCATAACACCTATAAACGGTTTTTGTTTAGCATGATTAAGTTCACCAACCCTTGTAAATACCTTATGGGAGGCTTTTTCCCTTATAGAACAAGTATTTATAAGAACAACATCAGCATTTTCAGCATTTTTGATTATTTCAAACCCGTCCGAAGCTAATTTCGACGCAACCCTCTCACTATCAGATACATTCATCTGACAACCATGTGTCTCAATAAAAACCTTAACCCCAGAAGCCACAATTAAATCACTCCTATAATAATTGTTCGAGTACCCATTTTCCCGATACTATTTAGCACAAATCTACATACTTGCTTAATCTAACCGAATATTTTTTACGACCCAAATGAAAACAAGCCTCCATTAATCAACCTAAATTGTCTTCAAATTTACTCCCCACTTACCTATACCTCTGAGTTTCTTGAAACGATTCGCAATTTGGATACTTTCACTGAATTCAGACAAATCCAAAAGTGCTTCTTTCAAAGAATCTTTTAATATCTCATATGTATCAATATAATTGGTTTGCGCTCCACCTTCTGGTTCTTTAATAACCTTATCAACTACTCCTAAATCTACCAAATCTGAAGCTGTAAGCTTTAATGAGTAAGATGCACTCGGTGCTAAACTGGAATCTTTCCATAAAATTGCTGCACATCCCTCGGGCGTAATAACTGAATATATGGCATTTTCCATCATTAAGACTCTGTCCCCTATTCCAATTGCCAATGCACCGCCTGACCCCCCTTCCCCAATAACAACCACAATTATCGGCACTTTAATACGCGCCATTTCAAGTAAATTCTTAGCTATTGCTTCTGCCTGCCCTCTCTCTTCTGCATCTATTCCGGGGTATGCCCCCGGTGTATCAATAAACGAAATTACCGGACACTCAAATTTTTCCGCCAACTTCATACCTCTTAATGCTTTGCGGTAACCTTCAGGTTTTGGCATCCCAAAATTTCTCTGCCGTCTTTCGTTTATATCCTTGCCCTTCTGCTGACCTACAATAAAAACACTTTGATTGGCAAAGTCCCCAAATCCAGTAATAACAGATTTATCTTCGGCATATCGCCGATCACCATATATTTCAACAAAATTATCAAAAAGATTATCTATAATATCTAATGTGAATGGTCTTTGAGGATGCCTAGCAAGCTTAACCTTCAAAAAAGACCTTTCAATTTCATCATTTTTCTTCATATCAGCAATCACCAAAAGCTAGCAACAATAAGCTAAAAAAACCCTGTAAGATTTTGAAATAACCTAGATAGATCTAGTACTAGGAAAATCTGCGCTAAATGCTAGGACAAGGTCTCCGCCAAGGCGTTATACAGTAGCATTATACAATTGCTTAATAAAAGCTATTTGCAACAGTAATAATCATTTGTTTAATTGGACGACTTTTTAAAATTATCTCATTAATTAAATCCCACTAAAAAATCGTATTAGAATACAATAAAACATCATCTAAATAATGTTTGGAAAAATAACTTTTGTATGTCAATTCTTATCTTTCTTGCTATTACACCACTTTTTTTTGCGAGCCAAATTAACTGTTATTCCTCGCCTATTGCTGTAATACCAGTCAACACTAGAACTCAAACTAAAACAGGCATTTCCCTCACCAAACCGTTTATGAGAGTTTGGCAAAATAATATGACGCCAATGAAAATTGTCAAATCCAAGAAATACTTAATACTTGAGAATGAAAACAACTTATTTTCAATAAATGCTTTAAATGGGTCAATACTTTGGAAATCCTTCTATGGAAATATATCGATAATGTATCCGTCTAAAAATGAAGATTTTCTATTCTGCTCAACATCAAATTTAATTTCCAACAACAAAATTCAATACACACTTACAGCAATCAATTTTTCGACAGGTGTTACAGGTTGGTCACAAATATTCTCAAAAAAAATTATCGGACTGAATGACTCTATAACATACTTGTCCGTACTTCTCGAAGATGGCTCATACAAGGAAATTAATAAAACTGACGGATCAGTGCTTTTATCCAGAAAATTATCTATTTCAAGTGGTGATAAGGTCACTTTTCTTGAAAATTTAATAATTTCCAACAATGATAAAGAATTAACGGCATTTAATATTTATCTGAATATACCTGTCTGGACAGAAAAGACCGGTTTCACCACAAACATTTATTTGCAGGACGATAAAAGGCTCTTTTACCAAACAAATAATCGAACTATTAAAGTTGTAAATGCTAATAACGGAAAAGCGATATGGGAAAAAGATTTCCGTGTTGCTATACAAAGAATGATTCCGTTACAAGAAGGTCTAATCATTTTGACAAATGAAAACTCTCTCATATTTGTCGACAATAGAGGAAAACAAAAGTGGAAACGAATCATTGATGATAAAACCTCTACAAACTATTTGGTTAAAGACTATTTCATACTGCTTTTTCCAAATGGGAGTAACACCGGTCTTGTTATAGATATAAGGAACGGTCAGATTAAGAATAAAATACAGTTAAATGAAGACCATTACCTTATAAATCCCCCAATTATTGTTGGCAATAACCTTATATTGCCCACTATTAAAGGTCTGATTGCATTAACCAGTTATTAATAAATTGGTTCTACTCCACATTTGAAGATTTCAATGGCTTAGTCATCAAACCGATAGTTAAAATACTAAACGCTTTGATAACAACTCCATGCAATACATAAATCAAAACTATCGCAAGTAATGCGTATCTTGAGTAAAGCCAAATCAGCATTGCAAAAGCTGCCATTACAAGAATCAGACGTATGTGTTTTTTACCGGTTCCTATTGACTTAAAGCTTGTGTATTTAATCGTACTCACCATCAACAAGCCCAGTATCGCCATCAGTGTGATAAGAAAACAGCTATACCAAAATGCTTTTACTGGAACAAGTGCGGCAAGTGGAGTGGGAGAATAATGAACCATTGCCGCCACCAAGGCTGCTGCAGGCGGAATTGGCAACCCCACAAAATGTTTTTTATCAACTTTAGCCGTTCCTTCAGAGAGAGGTCTTGGTCTTGAAGCTTGAACATTAAATCTGGCTAGCCTAAATGAACCACACATCAAATACATAAAAGAAATAAATAGACCAATGTTATAAAGCGGCGTTCCGTATGAAAAAGTAGCTCCATACCCCCACGAAAATGCCAAAACCGCCGGTGCAATTCCAAAAGTTAAAACGTCCGCAATAGAATCGAATTGAACACCTATTTCGGTTGTTGTTTTAGTCATTCTTGCGACCCTGCCATCTAATGCGTCAAAGAGCGTAGCCCAACCTATAAATATCGCGGCTTTATCAAACTCATTTGTTGCTCTAAGGATTGATTCAAACGTAGGATTTGAAAGAAACTGATAACCTCTAAGAGTAGCCATGATGGATAAAAAACCCATCAATACATTAGCCGCAGTAAAAGCTGTGGGAATTAAATACAAACCTTTTTTTATCCCTTTTCTCTCCGGGGTTTGTTCAATTTCACCCGCCCCCTGTAGTGAAGGTTCAGACATTGTCGATTCTCCCTATAACAGTTGTCCCACCTTTAACTCTCATTCCTTCTCTCACAATAACAGTTACATTGTTGGGTAAAATAATATCGGTTCTTGAACTGAATTTTATTAACCCAAATCTCTCTCCGATACTTACAGTTTCTCCCTGCCTTTTCCAACAAACAATCCTTCTTGCAAGTATGCCAGCTATCTGCTTGCAAACCACTGTTATTTTTTCGCCTTCGATTTCAAGCATATTCTGTTCGTTCAATTGACTCGAATCCTCTCTGGTAGCCATTAAAAACTTCCCTTTTGTATAAACAACACTCTTTATCCTTCCTGATATTGGAGATCGGTTTACATGAACATCAAATGGGGAAAGAAAAATGCTGACGAGTGTTGGCGATAAAGACTCGTCACCTAATTTCTCAACCTTAGTAATTTTTCCATCAGCAGGTGAAACTACAATATCTGGACTACTTGGTATTTCCCTTTCAGGATTACGGAAAAAATATGCCATAAACAAAGCTATAACCAAGAACGGAATGCCAAACAACCAAAGTTTGAATATAAAAAGAATGATGAACAAAACAAATGGTGCCAATATGTAAGGAATGCCATCTCTTACCACAAAATTTTCCCTCACTAACATAATACATCCTATTAAAAACTTTCGACTCATATTAACAAAACGGAGGCGCAATGTGCATTGCAAATTACGCCTCCGTTTTGATTTTGGTTACGACGATTTTAACTTAAATTGCAAAACTAATGAGATGCCTGTTGAGATTGTTCATGTCTCAACATCATCTCATACATCTGATCTTTAATAGCCAGCTTTTTCTTTTTCAAAGTATTCTCTTCAATCTGTTCTTCTTCACTCGGGTAAGCAAGAGATGTTAATTCACTCAAACGTGCCTCATAACGACCATGTTCTTTTGCTAATTCACGGAACTCTGAATCATGGGTCAAAAGGTACTCTTTAATTTGCTCTGCGCTGGATATGTCCATAAACGGGAAAGCCTCCTCTAGTCAGATGTTTCTTATTTTCATCACACAAAATTGTGCGACCTTGTTTACTCACTAAGCTTGATGGTAACTCAAAACTCCAAGCTATTTCAAGACAGTTTAGAAACACTCCTGACAACGCCTTACTGCCCCCGCAACAAAAACTTTTTTTGATAAAAACTTTAAAGTTTAAAACACATCAAAAATGCATCTTCGCGCGGGTTTGAATAATAGTTCTTTCTTTTTTCAGTCAATCTAAACCCCATATTCCTATATAACATTATTGCCCGTGAATTAGACTCTCTCACTTCCAGCCAAATCGTTTCAAAACATTCACTTTTCAATTTTCTCAAAGCAATTTCTAAAAGTTTTTTGGCAACCCCTAACCTTCTATGTTTTTTCTTTACGGCTACATTTAGGATCTCCGCGTCAGGCTTTATCGGACGCATCATTATAAATCCAATTACTTCGTCTTTATTCTCAGGGTTCTCTGCAACATAGGAAAAAGATGTTTCTCTGTTTAGTTCTGCAAAATAATCCGATTCCTTCCAGCTATGAAAACCCGATTCAAAGCTTATTCGCGCAACGCTTATGACATCCTTTTCAGACATCTTTCTTATTACAAAACCAACATTGCCAACTTTTCTCTCAGTAAAAGGTTTTCCTGACATAGTTTGCCAACAAGCTATTTGTTATATTTCCCTTATTGCTCAAAAAGGTTTCAAGCCCTAACTTAGCAACACTCTCTGAAAGTGGACTACTCTGTTGTATTAACGACCATCCTTTGTCGTTATGTGAAGTGTTATTAAAATTACTTTTCACATTCAAATCAATTTTATTCTTTAAAGCAATATCTCCTATCTGTTCAACTAATGAATCACTAAACACTCCTGCAAAAATAATTGAAGAAAAAGGAAGTAAATCACTAATAAGTCTTTCAATCGAAACAACTTTTTGATCAGTCACTTCAATTATGACCTGACCTTCTAACTCAAATACCTGTGCGAATAAATCGTTTCTACCAGCGGGCAGAATCGCACATATCTTTCTATTTTCGGAATATGCGGTTTTGTAAGCCAAAGCTTTTAGGGTATTCACACTTACAGCCTTGATTCCTAGGTTAATTGACACTGATTTAGCGACAGCCAATCCCAATCGCATCCCTGTATAACTTCCCGGGCCAACCGCAACACAAATCAAATCAATATCATATAATTTAACTCCTAACTCAATAATACACTCATCTATTAGAGTAAATAGATAAGACGCTCTATTATCCTTTTCTGCCTTATATTTCGTTTTAAGAATTTCTCCATCCTTGGAAGCTATACTCACACTCGTTCCCAAAGTAGTGGTATCAAAAGCAAGGACAAACCGGTTCTTATTTTCCATAATGTACTAATACACCGTTTTTTAAGTTTGGTTATGTTTTGGATTATCAGGATTAACCTGACGATAATGCCTGTTTAACTTGGTTCTCGCCCTCTCTATTGAAAACTGCCAAT
>Ga0187892_10009949_pt1 | contig 12259 bp, 9 predicted proteins | sample MA1701073metaG_FD_139345 | JGI IMG/M metagenome (GOLD analysis project Ga0187892, IMG submission 139345) | Bio-ooze microbial communities from a basaltic lava cave in the Kipuka Kanohina Cave System on the Island of Hawaii, USA - MA170107-3 metaG ...
TGGCCCCGTTTCCAACGGGGTCTTTTTTAGCCGATCCTTACCAACGAAATGCGGCCTTTTTCTGGGTCAACGGCTTTGACTTTAACCTGAACCTTGTCGCCGACTTTGACGACGTCGGACACCCGTTCAACAAACTGACCGTTGCCGAGCGCGCTAATGTGAATCATCCCGTCCTTGTTGGGGGTAAGCTGGACGATCGCCCCGATCTCTTTGCCGGAATTCCTGTCTTTTTGGATACTGACCACCGAGCCGGTGAACTCTTGGCCAATCTCGATCGGCTTGCCGATGGATTCAACAATTGCTTTCACCGCGGCGGCTTTCTCGGAATCATTCGAAGTGATCATCACCGTGCCGTCTTCCTCGATATCAACATTCAAAATTTCGCGGCCGCCGTGATCATCAATAATACGGTTAATCACCTTGCCACCCGGACCGATCAACTCGCCGATTTTCTCGGGATCAATTTTGGTGGAGATGATCCGTGGGGCATACTTTGACAGGTCGCTCCTGGGTGCGGCGAGCGCCGCGGTCATTTTCTCCAAAATCTCCAAGCGTGCCCCGTGAGCTTTGGCGAGAGTTTGCTCGATTATTACTTCCGTTAGGCCGTGATTTTTCACGTCAAGCTGGATTGCAGTAATCCCCTCTTTGGTACCAGCAACTTTAAAGTCCATCTCACCGGCGAAGTCTTCCAAGCCCTGCAAATCGGTGAGGAGTTGGAATTTCGTCTCGTCTTGGTCCTCAACCACCAGTCCCATGGCGATGCCGGCAACGGGTTTTTTAATCGGCACCCCTGCATCCATCAGCGCCAAAGTCGAGCCGCAGGTAGCGGCCATCGAGGTGGAGCCGTTGGAACTCAAAATCTCTGTCACCAAGCGAATCGTGTAAGGGAAATCGTCTTTGTTCGGCAGTACCGGTAATAACGCTTTCTCAGCCAACGCCCCGTGGCCGATCTCGCGGCGATTCATCCCACCCAACCTTTTAATTTCACCGGTGGAGTAAGGCGGGAAGTTGTAGTGGTGCATATACCGTTTCTTGGCGAGCTCCTCCATCGTATCAATCCACTGCTCCTGACCTGGGCCGGCGAGCGTGGCAATTGTCAGAGCCTGGGTTTCGCCGCGATTAAAGACGGCGGAGCCGTGGACTCGAGGCAGCACCCCAACGGCAACGGAGATTGGGCGAATCTCGTCAAAATCGCGGCCATCTGGCCGGTGTTTTTTCGTTAAAATTAGCTCACGAATTTTTTTGAGGAAGGTGACGTTGGTCGCTTCAAGGATCTCGGACTCGCCATACTGCTCTTGGAACTTTTCTAAGGCCTGCTGCTCGACAGTCTCAAGTTTTTCTTGGCGTTTCTCGAGATCTCGCTCTAAGACAGCGGCCTCAAGGGACTCGGCGAACTCTTGCTTGAGCTCGGCCCAGAAGGCCGGCTCAGCAAACTCAACCGCCTCTTTACCGCTAGCGATGAAGGTTTGCTGCGGCACGATTGTTTTTCTAATTGCCTCGTGGGCAAATTTTAAAGCCTCGATCATCTTTGTCTCGGGCAACTCATTGGCCGCCGCTTCGATCATCACTATTTTTTCGCCAGTGGCGGAAACCACCAGATCAAGCGGGCTAGCTTCCAGCTCGGTCTCCGTCGGGTTCAAGACGAACTTGTCCTCGATTAGCCCTACTCGCACCGCACCGATCGGGCCGTCAAATGGGGCGCCGGTCTGCAGCAAGGCCGCCGAAGCGCCGATCACGGCCATCGGTGCTGGGTCGTGCTCGTCGTCGTAAGAGAGGGCGGTGACGATCAACTGGACTTCACAGCGAAAAGCCTTGGGAAAAAGCGGCCGGATCGAGCGATCGATCAACCGACCGTTTAAGACCGCTGTTTCGGACGGCCGATTCTCTCGTTTGATAAACTTCGAGCCGGAGATCTTTCCGGCAGCGTACATCCGTTCCTCAAAATCAACTGTTAAGGGGAAAAAGTCAGCACCCTCACGTGGTTTGGCCGCCACAACCGCGGTCACTAAAATTGTTGTCTCGCCGTGAGTCACTAGCACGGCGCCACTGGCTTGCGGGGCCAGCTGGCCTGACTCAAGCTTGAGCTCGGTCGCTCCAAAAGGGATTGTAGCTCGGGAGATCTCGGCAGCCATCGCGATTAAGTCACTTGCGCAAACCGATACTGCCGATCTTCCTATTCGGTCGACTTCCCGGATGGCTTATGACAAATGTATGCAACATCACTTTCTTAGCCCAAGACTCGAAATTAACTTTTTATAACGCTCGGGACTGCGTTTTTCCAGATAAGTGAGGAGGCTGCGACGCTGACTAATCATCTTCAGCAGTCCCATCCGTGAGTCAACGTCCTTCTTGTGCTCCTGGAGGTGTTTCGAGAGCGTATTGATTTTTTCGGAGAGAACAGCGATCTGGACTTCGGCTGAACCAGTATCGTTTGGGTGAGCCTGGAATTTCTTGATCGTGGCGGCCTTCTTAACCGACGCTTTCCGGCTGGTACCAACTTGGCTGACCGCGGTCGATGCTGTGTTTTTCTTCACCATTCAAGTCTCTATTCTAACTGGGTTTGGGCGACAGCTCAACTCTTGGCCGCCTTAGCCTCAAGAGTCGCTTGTCGTGCGGCTTGGAAGGTTCTGATTTTCTCGAGAATCTCCGAGCGTTTCTCTTCCAGCTTGCCGGAGAGGCGAAAGCCTGAAGCGGCTTTGTGGCCACCGCCACCGAGCATTCGGGCGATTTCAGAAACATCCAAATTTTTAGCAATCGAGCGTAAATTGCCGTCGATGAAATCGCCGCGTTGGCTCAGCACTAAGGCAAAATCAACCTCGGAGACAGTCTTTAAGAGCTCATCAATCAGGCCGGAGTCGTCGCCAGCTTCGGCATTAACTTCTTTAAGGTCGGCTTCGGTCACCTCTGTCCAGACAAAGCGGGCCGTCTCATCGACAGCGACCCGAGAGAGCGCCAAGCCCCACAGCTTGAGGGTCGTTAAGCTTTTGGTGCGCACTCGGTCAATAATCTCTTGGTGTCGGGCGCCGGCGGCAACCAACTGCGCCGCCACCGTGAGCGCCTTGGGTGTGGTGTTTAAATTCTGGAAGCTGCCGGTATCGGTAATCAGGCCGGTGAGCAAGCAGGTGGCAATCGCCTCATCGATCAGAGGCTCATCTCGGCTTAAGGACTCAATCAAAGAAACGAGCATCTCCGCGGTGGAGGCAGCGGTTAGATCAACCCAGTTAATTTTACCGAAATAAGCGTTAGTGGCATGGTGGTCAATGACAATTGTTGGCGTCTCGTAAAAGAGGCTGGGAAACTCCTCATGAATTGGGCCAAGCAGCCCCGTAGTGGGGGTATCAAGGATAATGACCAAATCAAATTTCGGGCTGGAGCGCTCGACGGTAACGTCTTCCGGTAATAGCTCGCCTTTCGGCGGGGTGATGACGATGTTAATCCGGCGACTCTCGGGTAATTTCTTATAGCCTAGATTTAACCCCTCGCCGGTATTACGGGTATCAATTGTAATAATGAGATCATTACTGGCCTCGAGCTTGCTGTTTCTGACCTCATCGAACCCCAACAGATAAGAAAAATCTTTTAGCCGGCCAGTGAAGACCGCTTGAGCACTCTTGCCGATTTTCTTTAGCGCTGCCTTCAAAGCCAAGGTCGAGCCGACGGCATCGCCGTCCGGATCCTCGTGGGTTAGGATCAGAATCCGGTCGGCCTGCTTGATGAGCTCGACGGCCTGGGTTTTGGGGGTAAGTTCCATTGTTAGCCATTATACCTGGAAAGGGCTGATCTTCAAGGAGCTGGGGTGGCGACGCGAGAACCCTATCCCCTGCAAAGCTATGAAGCGTTGAGCTTCGAGAGTTTTTCAGTTAAAATTCTTTAGAAATGCCTATTTCGAAGTCAGCCAAAAAAGCTCTCCGAGTGACGCGTCGTAAAACGGCGCTCAATAAGCGACGTCGGGTGCTGCTGCGCCAAGCGATCAAAAGTGTCTCGAAAGAATCTCTACCGCAAGCGATCTCGTTGATTGATAAGGCCGTTAAGTGGCACCTCATCCATAAAAACAAAGCGGCCCGGTTAAAATCAGCCCTCGCCAAAAAGCTGCCGGCAACGCCTGGAGTCGGCAAGGGTCCACAAGAGTCCAAGCCGAAGCGGCAGCCAGTCGCTAAGGCGTTGAAGCGGCAAGCGCGCCCGAAAACTACCAAAACCAAGTAGCATCCACCCTCGAAACGCCGTAGAGTTGTAGTAAATGATTGGGGGGCGGCTTTTCAGTGCCGGAACAGCCTTTTTCGAGCTCACTAAATATCTCTTTATCGCGATCGTGATTATCGCCACCCTGATTGTTTTTGTGGGTACACCGCTTATGGTGCGTGGGGAGAGTATGCTGCCGACTTTTCGCTCCGGGAACCTGGTGATTGTCGAGCGGTTAAGCTACGTCGGGAACCGCTCGATAATTCGCGGGGATATGGTTGCTGCCCGGTTTCCAGCTGATCCAAGTGGCACCAGACTAATCAAGCGGGTGGTGGGGCTGCCGGGCGAGCGGATCGTTGCTGCCGGCGGCCAAATTCTAATCAACTCCGAACCGTTAGTCGAGAACCAGACGATTATCCTCGGCGCGCCTAGTTATGTGGAAGCGGCGGAGGTTACCTTAAAGGAAGGGGAGTATTTTCTGGTTGGTGACAACCGTCCGCAATCCAGCGACTCTCGGCTTTGGGGGCCGGTGCAGCGCCAGGATATTTTGGGACGAGTTAGCTTCGTTATTTTTCCGCTCCCGGAAGCGCGCTACGTCGGCACGCCCTATTAGCGACTGGCTGGCTGGCTACTTAACGCTAAAACGTGGGCCAGATGACCAAAAAGCGGAAAGATTTTGTTAGTGAATTGGTCAATCGTCGCTACATCATCGGCGATATACCAAGCGGGGCTGGTGAACGGCAGCCGGTAAAACCGTCTCGTCCACTCCACCTCAACTTCAAAAATGATCGCATAAGGCAGGTAGGCCAGATATTTCTCCTGGGCATGGGCGGCAAAGTTAATCGGCTCAATACTACTTAAGAACTTAGCAAAGCCGAGCCATCTAATTAGCTCTCGATCGCCGTAAAGCGTGCGCATCGGCAAGCCGCGCGAAAAAACCATAATCATTAGGGCCGCGGCGATCATCCCCAGCCAAAAGAAGAGAAACTGCTCCATAGCGCTAAACAAAAGCAAGCTGGAAAAAAAGCCGATTAGCCCGAGGATAAACAGGGTGATTCCGACTAACTGATAGCGCCGGTGTAGAGTCAGTGGATTAGTATAGAAAAACCCCAGTTCGCTCATCTTGCGGTAGCAGAGCACAAAAGCCTGGCTGACCCGACGACTGAAGACTTCCTGGGCCAGGGCAAAACTAATTTCTTCCCAATTGGCCCGCTCGGCTAGCGGCCCGAAAATCTGATCCAAGAGTTCCCGCTCGAAGGGCTCGAGTTTGTCGGGCGACTGGCGGCGGCTAAAGCGAAAGTCGTCCAAGGAGAACTGGCGAATGATCAGATGCCCCCGCCGCGCCAGGTCAATTAAGGTGGCGGCCAGCTCGCGAGGACCAATCCGCCCACCACGTAACACCCCTAGCATCGCTGGCGGCAAACGTGACGGCGGCTCGCTAATGACTTTCAGCGGCCTGGTGGCCAGACGACGGGAGCGCGACAGGGTTACTACCAGTAAAACTAAACCGGTCAAAAGCGGCAAACCGATCGAGGGCAGGCCCCAAACCAGCGGCGACCAGCCACTCACCGCTTCGCGCACTAGGTTCAAGCCAGTCCGTTCAATAAATGAGCGCGGTACTTCCACTTCCAATGCCAGCTGGGCCTGGGGGCTAACTTCGTCGGCGCGGTAGAGCACCGTTTCGCTATCAAGCAACCGGCTCTCAACTTGGAGAGCGCCGCCGTCACTAATGAAGCGGTGACCGACTGTCTCCTCGGTGCCGGGACGCGGCAAGCGAATAATGATCGTCAGACTCTCGAGAAAATCTTGCGGTCGATCGAGGACATAGCGCACGCGGTAGAGCTCATCGACAATGAAGACCTCGGCCGGCAGGCGGCTATTGCCAAGGTAAAGGTTACCGTTGGCGGCCAGGTTAAACTCAAGATCGTAAAGCGAGTTGGGATCGCGCGAGTTAAGATTGGGATCGAGCGCCCCGAGCGGCCGGGCGATAACGAGTCCGACCGCCACCAGCAGCCCTAGCATTAGGAAAAAGAGAAACGAGCGACGATACAGCCCGCTTTGGACAATGAGCCGACCCCAAAACCCCTCGCCAGCCATCGATTCGGTTAACTAAGTTTAGTTACGGGTCCTCTAAGAAAACGTCTCATAGTATTGCCTTTCCCATTGTACTGCCGCCTGGGTCGGTTGTGGTAGCCGGCTGGATATGAGGGAGAGCGCCTCATCGGCCTCAATCAGGCCCAGCTTCAGCCCTAAGTCGATGTCAGACAGAAAGTCGGTCGCCGCAACTTGCCAGGCTTTATCTTGCCTTTGACGCCGGATGGCCGCGGCCAGCACCCCGACAACAAGCTCAATTGGCTCACCTCTGCGACTAGCCCGATGTAAGGCCCCTTTCAGGGCTCGCCAGTTCTTCGCTTGGAGGTGACGAAAGTAGTCCAGGCTTTCGCCGGCCGGATTCTTACTCCATGACGAAGTCTGTTGGTGGGAGAGCGCTTGACTGGTAAGCTCGGTGGAGAGCGCCCACAGATCATTGCCGAACCGCTCGTTTAACTGCTTGACTTGGGCCTCTGTTAGTTTCAGCGAGCGTTGACTAGCCTCGCCCAGAATCCAGCGCTCGAGGGCTTTACCCTCAAGCGGCTCAACGCTGATTTGTTTTGGCGCGCGCTGGCAGATCTGTCCCAGGACGCTCTTGGCAGGCAATGGCTTCTGGTCCCAGAGCGCCACGACGGTGGTTGGCGGTAAGTTCCCCAGGTAGTGAGCGAGGGTGTCCTGCTCTGCTGGCGGCAGTAAACCGGCCCCGGTAATAATGATGAGCCGACTGCTGCTAAAAAGCGGCACCGCCTGTAAGTCAGCCCAGTTAGTGGTCAAGCTGTCATCGCCTGCCTCAAGAACAGCCAGCTCCAAGTTGTTGGGGTTTTTCGCTTGATATTGTTGTCGCAAACGAGCTAGGGCCTGGCGGGCGAGGTAAGAGTCCGTGCCGGAGATAAAAATCAACATCACAAAGCGTACTTGGGGTGATGCTGTAAATCGGCCCAGTTGGGGCCAACCTTGACGTCCACCACCAGCGGCACTTTAAGCTCGACGATCCCACCCATCACCTGCCGGATTATTTTGGCGGCGGCTTCTACCTGAGCAAGCCGAACTTCAAACAGCAGCTCATCATGAATTTGCAGCAGCATCGCGGTGTCTTCGGGCAATTTAGGTGAGAGCTCAACCATGGCAAGCTTCATAATATCGGCCACCGTCCCTTGAGCCGGGTGGTTGACGGCGGCTCGCTCCGCGGCCGAGCGGAGCATTGGGTTAGGCGAGTTAATCTCGGGCAAATAGCGACGGCGGCCAAACAGCGTCTCGGCAAACCCGTCCCGACGGGTCCGAGCGGCAGTCTCGTTGATGTATTTTTTGACTCCCGGGAAAGTGGCAAAGTAACGATCAATAAATTGTTTTGCCGCCTCAAACGGAATGCCGAGATCTTCGGCCAACGAGCTTGGGCCCAGGCCGTAGACGATGCCGAAGTTAATCGCCTTGGCGGTCCGGCGATCGACCATCAGCTTTTTGCCCACCGACTCATGAAAGTCATCACCTTTGTGAAACGCCCCGATCAAGCCTTCGTCGCCGCTGATGTGGGCCAAAACGCGTAGCTCTGCCTGCGAGTAATCGGCCCCGATCAGAACTTGGCCCGGCCCGGCGACAAAACAGCGCCGCACCGCCATACCTAATTCGGTACGAATGGGGATGTTTTGCAGATTGGGGTTAGTTGAGGCGAGGCGCCCAGTGGCCGCTCCCAGCTGGGTGTATGAGGTATGGACGCGGCTTTGGTGGTCGGCCAACTTCGGTAGAGTCTCAACGTAAGTGCTCACCAGCTTAGAGAGCTCGCGGTACTCCAGGATCAACGGAATAACCGGGTGCTTATCGCGCAGTTTCATCAAGGACTCGGCGTTGGTAGAGTGGCCGGCCTGGACCCGCTTAATCCCCGCCGTGGAGAGCTTGAGTCTGGTAAAGAGAACTTCTTTAAGTTGGGTCGGCGAATTAAGGTTAAACTGCCCGCCCGCGGCTTGATAGGTGCGTTTTTGGATCCTAGATAGCTCACCTTTGAGCTGACGGCTTAATTTTTTGAGCGCCGACTGATCAATCTTAATGCCGCGCCCTTCCATCTGCTGCAAAACGGGCAACAGCGGCATCTCAATTTCGTAGAACACCCGCTTTAAGTGCCCAGCTTCTAAATCAGGCTTAAGCTTCTCAAACAGCCGCCAGGTGATCAGGGCATCCTCAGCCGAGTAGGCCGCTAGTTTCTCGAGCGGTACTTCGGTCATCGGTCGATTCTTTTTTGCTCCGATTAGTTCGGTGAGCGGGATTTTTCGGAAACCCAACTCCGCAAAGGCCACATCATCGAGGCGGCTGGAGAAAAGCTGCGAGTTGGCCAGCGCCGTCGCGATCATCGTGTCAAACCATACTCCTTGGACCTCAAAGCCGGCTTGACGCAAAATCCCCAGATCGTATTTAAGATTGTGGCCGATCTTTTTGATTGCCTCGTTGGCGAGGATTGTCTGGAGCGGGCCTCGGACTGCCTCAAGAGGCAGGCCATCGGGGTGGGGCTTAAGGGGCAGGTAAGCTGAGTCGTTATGGCCCCAGGCAAAGCTGACTCCGATCAACGCGCCTTCGAGATCGACCGTCTCGGTGTCAATGGCCAGCCGCTCCAGTTGAGAGAGTGTCTGCGCTAAAGAGCGCCACTGTTGAGGAGTAGTGACAACCTGGTGGGGCAGCGGCGAAGGCGTAGCTTTTGCCGGGGCGCCCTTGGTGCTTTTGATGAACAGGCTGCCTTGGAGCTGACTGTCGGAGGTTGGCAGCCTGGTCAGAAGCGACTTAAAGCCCAATTCCTGCAAAAAGCCCACCGCTTGGGAAAAATCAAAGTTGGCCGTGGCTGCTTCTTTAAGATCGAGTTTGATATTTAAATCGGTTTTGATCTTGGCCAGGCGGCGCGAGATCTCCATCAGTTTCTTGCCCTTCGTCAGTTTGAGCTGGGCTGGCTCCGGTAGTGCCGGAAGATGCCGGTAAATTCCCTCGATATCTCGATAGCGACTAAGTAAATCGGTGGCGGTCTTAATGCCAATCCCCGCCACACCGGGAATATTGTCCGACGCATCGCCAGCTAGGGCTTTAAAGTCAACGACCTGCTCCGGATAAACCCCAAGGCGCTCTTTCACCATCTTCCGGTTGTAGATAAGGGTTTCATTCACCCCGCGATGGAGCGAGTAAACCGAGGTGTCGTCATCAACCAGCTGGAGGGTGTCTTTATCGCCGGTGACAATGACCGTCTGCAAACCCTTTTTAGAGGCGAGGGTAGAAAGCGAGCCGATCAGGTCATCAGCCTCAACCCCTTCCTTCTCGTAGATCGGGATGTTCAAAGCGGCGGTGAGATCTTTAGTGCGGGGGATCTGGGCGGAGAGGGCGGGATCAGTTTCTTGGCGTTTGGCTTTATATTCCTTGTAGATTTTGTCGCGGAAGGTGTATCGGCCGACATCGTAACAGACCGCAACGTGGGTTGGTTTTTCGTCTTTGATCGCTTTAAGTAAGGTGGAGGCGTAGCCGTAAACGGCGTTAACCAGTTCGCCCTTTGGGCTCGTTAAAGGCGCTAAGGCATGGTAAGAACGGTGGACTAAAGCGTTAGCATCAACTAGTAATAATTTCCCCGCGGCAGCCATGGGCGCAGTATAGTGGCCGGTAAGCCACTAAGCAACGCGGTTATACCGCTTACTATAGTACGCGGCATACCGCAGTAGAGTGAGGATACTGCAGCACTTAGTCGCTGGTATAAAATCGTCTGCATACCAGCGACTATAGGTCGCCGGGGCTTATCCCTCAAGATTAGACGCGGTAACGGACGAGGAGCTCCTCAAGGACCTGCCGATCAGAGAAAGGTACGAGCCGGTCGCCCACTGCCATCACCTTTTCGGCGCCCTTGCCAGTCACCACGACGGCATCTTGCGGCCGGGCAAGCGAGAGAGCTTTGGCGATCGCTTCTTTGCGATCCAAAACCTTCCACCACCAGAAGCCTTCGCCGGAATCCTTGTACTTAAACGGCACCTCGCCTTCCCGATTCACCTTATAACGGCCGCGCTTCGGGCGACCGCGGGGGACGCCCGCGGCAACGGCCTCGATAATCTCGAGCGGATCTTCGTGGTACGGGTCTTCGTTAGTGACGATAACAAAATCGGCCCAGCGGCCGGCAAGAGCCCCGAGAATCGGCCGCTTCGCCCGGTCGCGCTGCCCAGTAGCCCCCAGCACCGCGATGAGGCGCCCACGCACCGTCGGACGCACCGTCTCGTATACCTTCTGCAGCGCATCCGGGGTATGGGCGTAATCAACAATCACTGTAAAAGCCTGGCCGATATCAATCACTTCCATCCGACCAGGCACTGGTTCGGCTCGATTAAGGCCGTCCACCACTCTTTCCAGACTTAGCCCTAAACCTAAGCCGACCGCGGCGGCAGCCAAAGCATTATAAACGTTGAAGGTGCCGGGCAGCGGCAGATTAATAGTTGCTTGGCGGCCGTTATAGAGCAAGACAAAATCGGTCCCGCCGCTTCGGCCGTAGATTTTTTTGGCGATCAGATCGGCCGGCGGCTTCAGCCCGTAGGTCAGGGTACGGTTGGCGGTATGCTTTAAAAAGTGTTCGGCGCTGCCGTCGTCTACGTTTATCACCGAAAGATACGGCCGGTTAGTAAAAAGCTTCTCTTTGGCTTGGCGGTAACTCTCCATCGACTGGTGGTAATCAAGATGATCGTGAGTTAGGTTAGTGAGCACCGCCCCGTAAAATGGGATGCCCCAGAGGCGATGCTGATCGAGTCCGATCGAGGTCGTTTCAATCACGGCAAAGTGGCAGCCGGCCTCAACCATTTTTTTGAGGAGCCGCTGCAAGAGAAACGGGTTGACGGTCGTCATCTTGAGATTGTTTTCAGTGACCTCGTCGCCGATCTTCCAATCAACGGTGGTAACCCGGCCTACCTTGTAATTGGCCGCCTCAAGAATCGCCGAGATTAGGTGGCAAGTGGTGGTTTTGCCATCAGTACCGGTAACGCCGATCACCTGAATCTGGCGCCCGGGCGCTCCGTAAATAAGACTGGCCAGCACCCCACGGCTTAGGTGGTAGAGCTTAATCAGCCAATCAGGCGCCAGGCGGCGCAGGACTCGTTTTGGTTGCGTAATCATTAATGGCGACGGCGGCTTTCAATAATCCGGTATATGGTATACCAAAACTTGTCGTGAACCAAGTCCCAACTGCCAAGTAGTCGGACCGACTCTCCGCCGAATTGTGTCTTGAAACGCGTCAAGCCCTGATAGGGGTGGCCGGACATACCAGGCGGGGCAATGGCTAACAGATCGTATAAGCCACAGCCGCGCTTTTGAGCCAGCTTCATCGCCTCGAAGTGGGCCAGATACGGCGCCATCAGCTCGCGGTGCTCATTTGAAGAGCCGCCGTAAAGATAGCTACAAACCCCGCCATAAAAAGACAGCAACGCTCCGGCTAGCGGCCGATCGCCCTTTTTCACTAAGATAATCTCGCCGCAGTTATTGTCTTTGAGTATAGTGCCGAGCGACTCGAAGTAAGCCTGGGAGCGACCAGAGAAGTTAGTCCTTTTGGCGGTGGCGTTGTAGAGCGTAAATAACACTTGAATGGAATCGGCCGTAAGGCCAGTTTCAACCTTTAAGCCGTGCTTTTGGGCTAAGCGGATATTGTAGCGGCCCTTTGGTTTCATCGCCGCCAGCATGGCCGCCTCGCCTCCAGTCAAATCAACCCACTGCCGGTACTCGGGTTGAACTTCTTCGAAAGCCTTGATCCAACCTTCATTGAGCAGTGCTCTGGCTTTTTCCGGCGTCCAGGGCGCAAGGATATCGAGACGCACAAAAATCCGACCCGATTCTTGGGGCACTGACGGGCGCCTTTTGGTTCGGATCAGCGCTTTAGTAAACGGCACTTCGGGAAAGTAAAGCAACGACTTGCCAAACGGTAAGCTCCTTTCGAGACCAAGGAACCCGCCGTAACGGCCGGCACGCCAACCAAAGCTTTCTTTAAACCGCCCCCAAA
>Ga0187892_10009950_pt1 | contig 12259 bp, 11 predicted proteins | sample MA1701073metaG_FD_139345 | JGI IMG/M metagenome (GOLD analysis project Ga0187892, IMG submission 139345) | Bio-ooze microbial communities from a basaltic lava cave in the Kipuka Kanohina Cave System on the Island of Hawaii, USA - MA170107-3 metaG ...
CGCACGCACCCTCACTTTCCCCGTGACTTCGCTCCGGCGCTCCCGGACGCAGTGGAAAAGCTCGTCATGACTCTTTGCCAGAAGGACATTCTCGAGCGATATACCTGCGAGCTTGCCCTCGAGCACGCCGAGGAGCTCCTGCGCCACCGCGTCTTCAGCCACGCGGAGCCGACGCGACCCGCTTCCGAGGAGGCACAGAGGGAGAGCCGGACGACGCTCATCCTGGCCGCCTCGGAAGCGCTTCTCGCCAAGCGCGCCTACCGGGAGGCGGAGGCCTTCAGGCGCTGCTCCGCCATTCTTGCCATGGCCGAGGCAGATGCCGACCTTATCGCGCGCGCCGACCACTTGGAGGAAGCCCGTCGGGCCATCCGCCGACTTCCCCGGCCGAAGTTCCCGGAGCTTCATGTCCGCTTCGAAGCGCTCGTACGGGGGATCGAGGCGCAGAAAGACGATATCGAGGCCTTCCGGCCGAACCGCAAGATCTCGATCGAGATCATCCGCGAGTTCGAGAGTCTCATGTCGAGAATCGAAGGGGACTACTTCTACGAGGTGCCGCCCGACGAGATTCGCAAAAGGGGGCACGCGATCCTGACGCGAGCGCAGCAGCACTTGGAGAGAATACGGAGGACGGGCCTTCCAGACCGCCTGATCGGAGGCTACCTCGCCAAGCTCGACGGCGTCATCAAGGAAGTCCCCAGGCTCGAGGATCACTTCGCTACGCGGAAGGCCGAATTCATTCGGAAAAGGCGGGGTGAGCTCGATGAAGCCCTGAAGAACAACCCGAACGAGGCGGCCCTCATCCTACTCGCACTCAGACGTGTGCTCCTAAGCAGCGAGAGGGATGAACTATCGAAGGCTCTCCTCGCCGAGATCGAGGCGGGCCTAAGTCCGGAGTTTAGGGATCAAGCGTTCCAGTAATCGCCGCTTGCGACGGACCTAAGGCGACCGAGGCGTGAGTTCACGCGCCTTTTCGCGGTCCGCCTGGGCGCCCGGGACGTCGCCCGTCTTTTCGCGCACCTTCGCCCGCTCCAAGTAGGCGGGCGCAAGGTCGGGTTGAAGGGTCAGGGCGCGCGAGAAGTCTTCGATCGCCCCCGTCGGATCCCCATTCCCTCCTCGCACGATCCCGCGATGGAGGTACCCGGGGGCATAGCGAGGATCCAGCTCCACGGCAACGTCACAGTCGCGGAGCGCGGTCTCGGTGTTCCCTTTACGGAAGTGCGCAAGACCCCGGTAGGCCCGGGGGGCGGCGTCGTCCGGGTCGAGCTCGATCGCGCGCGACAGGCTCGCGAGAGCGCCTTCCCAATCTCCCGTGTCACACAAGAGGATGCCGAGGAAGGAGTGCGAGGGTCCGTCCTCGGGATCCAGAAGGGCGGCGCGCCGGGCATCCGAGAGCGCTCCCGCCACGTCGCCGGCCTCTCGACGCGTGACGGCGCGGTTGAGCCATGCGAGGCCAAGGTCCGGGTTGACGGCGAGGGACTTCCTGTAATCTTCCCAGGCGGCCCGGACGTTCCCCAATTGGAAGTTGGCGTTCCCCCGCTCGAGATGGGCCCTCGCGAAGTGAGGCATGAGGGCGAGGGCTTCGCCCGCGAGGCGGGCTCTTTCTTCGGGAGCGTCGGCCCAGACCGCAAGCCAGAGGAAGTGGTCCTCGGAGGGCGATTTCCGACGGGCTGAAAGAAGCGTCCGCTTGGCCAGCTCGGCGTCGCCCCGAACGTATTTCGCGATCAGGGCCTGCGTCAGGACGGAGTCTGCTTCATCTTCTTCCAGCGCAATGAGGCCCCACTCCTTGGGGGAGTGATGCTCGGCCGGGCAGGCAAGCGCTTGACGGAGCGCCCGCTCGGCTTCCTCGATCAGAAGGGCTGCCGCACGGCCTTCGCCGGAGTAGATCCGGAGGAAAACCTGTTCAAGAAGCGTGCGCCCGAGCAGCGCCCACGCCGGGCCGAACGCAGGCTCCATCCCGACCGCCCGCCCCAGGTCTCGTCCCGCGCCCGAGAGATCGTCGAGCGCCAAGCGGGCTCTGGCGCGAACATAATACCCCTGCGGGCTCTGGGGGTGCCTGGCAACAAATGCGTCCAGCGCGGCCAGGGACTCTTTGAGCTTCTCCCTCGTGCGGGCGGCGTCGGTCTGAAATTGATAGAAATCTTTCCGGGCCAGGACGACTTTCAGGGAAAGGGCCCCGAGTTCTCTTAGCGCCGTCTCGCGTTCCTGCGCCACCCTGCGTTCCCGATCGACCTCGCGGCGCGCTTGAACGAGTTTCGGCAGGAAGTAGCCCCCGGCGCTCGCGAGGGCCGCCACGGAAAGCGCCGAGACCGCGGCGATGGCGCGGTGACGCATGAGCTTTCGCCAAACTTTCCCGGCGAGGGTCAGGGGCTTGGCCGAGAGGGGCTCCCCTCGTCCGAAGCGGGCGAGATCTTCCGCAAACGTCCATGCCGTCGCGTAACGACGGGCCGGGTCCTTTTCAAGTGCCCTAAGCGCCGCGGCCGAAAGTTCGCGCGGGACTCCGGGCCTGCGGCGCTCAGGCGGGACGGGATCCTCCGACAAGATTCTCGTCGTGACTTGGGCGATCGTTTCGCCCTGGAATGGCGGCCGACCGGCCAACGCTTCGTAAAGGATCACCCCCAGCGCGTAGATATCGGTCCGTGGCCCCACGGCCTCCCGCCGTCCCAAGAGCTGCTCGGGAGCCATGTAAAGCGGCGTCCCGACCGCCGCCCCCGTCACCGTGAGGTCGAGGTCGCCTTCGAGGGAACGCGCCAGCCCGAAGTCCATGACCACGGGCTCTCCGCCCGGCCGGATCAGAATATTTCCGGGCTTCAGATCCCGGTGGATGACCCCCTGGGAATGGGCGTAGGCGACGGCCCGGGCGACCTTTCCAAGAAGGGCGAGCTTGTCCTCGAGAGCGAGGGAGGGCATCCGCACCGCCAAGCTTTCCCCGGGGATAAGCTCCATGACCAGGTAGGAAGTGCCGTCAAGGGTTCCCGCTTCGTGGAGCGTCACAATGTTCGGATGGGCGAGCCGGGCCGTCGTCCGAGCCTCGCGCTCCAGGCGCTCCCTCATCGAGGGATCCCCCGAGAAGCGAAGCACCTTCAGGGCCACGTCGCGCCCGAGGTGCGGGTCCCTCGCCCGGTAGACGATGCCCGAACCGCCCCTTCCGAGCTTGCCGACGATCTCGAAGCGCCCGAAAGGCGAGCCCTGTGCCATTTCCGGAACTTCCCTTTCCGGGGCCGGCCGCAGGCTCAAAAACTCGTGATACTGGGCTCTCGTGAGGAAGCCCCTCCGGAGGAGGATTTGGCCGAGAGGCTCGGGCTCGAGACCTTCTTCCTTTCTTAAGCGCTGTTCAAGCCGCGCGCTCTCCAGATCCTCCTGCCGGAGTGTGCCTTTGGCCAGGGCGACGAGCGCAACGGCAAGATCGGTGCTGGGAGGCTCCGCCGCGCGCGCGGCTTTGGCCAGCCTGTCGTAGGCGTGGGGCGGCAACGGATCGGTCATGAGTCGGACCCGAAGAGCTCTTCGAATTCTTCCTTGAGCTCGCGAAAGCCGAGGACTTCGTCGGACACGAGCGCTTCGAGGATGGCCCGGTATCGCGACCTGGTGCGCGCCAGATAATTGCCGACGTCGCCAGGAGAGACCCGGTGCCTGCGGGAAAGTTCCTCGTAAGAGGGGCCGGGTTCCGGGGCGAGGTAGAAGTCCTCAAAGAGGCGGTAGTGGACGAGCTTGCTTTCGGCCTCGCAACACTCCTTCAGGCGCCGCAGCGCTTCGTCGATGAGCGCCCGGCGCCAGTGCTCCTTCAAGAGCTCCTCGGCGGGGAGGGCCGGGGACGCCGGCTCCACGTCAAGGCCGGTCACGAAGTCGAGATCGAGCGCGGCCCGCCCCCCTCCGCGCTTCAGACTCTTCTCGGCGTCGTGTTCTCCGAAGAGGAACCTTTCCAGCGCGACTCTGACGAAATTCCGGAAGCGCCCGCGGTCTTCGTGCACCTTCCCAAGGAAGTCGGTCTGCATCATCCAGAGGAAGAACCTCTGCGTGAGGTCCTTGGCATCCTCGTTGGAGCGCCGCCATTTGGCCCGCAGATAGAAGTAAATGGGTTTCCAATACCGGCGGGCGAGCAGCTCCAGCTTCCGCTTTCGCTCCGCCGGATCGATGCCGCGAGGGAGAAGGACCAGACTCCAGGCGGTCGCCGGAAACTCCGGGCCGCCCACTCCGATGGTCGTATCCTGGTCGCTCATGACGGTGATTCGGTCGCCGAGCCCCGAGGAAGTATACCTCCCTGCGTCCGGTGAAAATCGGACGGGAGCGTCCGAGAAGCCGACAATTCCCGGCGCCCCTTCCCTAGAAGGGGATAGGTGCTATGGAACTGTCCCACGGTCTCTCGCCTGGGCCGGCCCCCCTTCCCGAACGGCCTAAAGCCCTCCCGGCGGCCCTGCGACTTCGGGCCGTGAATCCGCGCTCGACGTGGGGTCAGGACGAGAATTGGGATCGCATGTTCCAGATCCTTGCCGGGTTCAGGGCCAAGTTTGGCAACTGCCTCGTGCCGCGCGACTGGGTCGAATGTCCTGGGCTCTACGACTGGATTCTCAGGCAGCGGCAGCAAGAAAGCCGGAAAACGCTTCCCAAGGATCGCCGGCTGAAACTCGAAGGCCTGGGGTTCGAGTGGAACGTTCACAAGGCGAAGTGGAGGAGGATGTACGAGGCGCTTCGCGAATACAAGAGAGTTTACGGCCACCGCAACGTTCTTGCCGGCCGCGAGAGCTACTCCGCCTTGTCCGCGTGGGTGAACCGGCAGCGGATGCTTCGAAAGAGAAGCAAACTGAGCCCCGATCAAATACGTCTTCTGGACCGAATCGGCTTCGTTTGGAAGCCCCAGGATTCGCGTTGGGAACGGCGGTACCAGGAACTCGTGGCCTATTGCCGGAAGTACGGCAACTCCAACGTGCCGGACCGCTGGCCCGAGAACCGGGGCTTGGCCAAATGGGTGGCCCACCAGCGCGATTTCGCCCAAATGGGATCGCTCAGCCAGGAGAGGCGCAGGCTTTTGGACGCTCTGGGATTCCGCTGGAAAGGGCACGGACGCTCCACCAAGAGTTAGACATTCTTTTTTGATCGATGACGCCGACGGAATGCGGGTAGAGTGGGTCGGAGGCATGAATCATGGGTAGCCGAGCGATCCCGCGGACCGCTGAGAAAGTTCGTCGCCCGCGCCATTCCCGCGGTTTCAGCCTTCTGGAGATCATGATCGCGCTCGCCGTCATCGGTCTCCTCCTTCTGGCCGCCATGTCGGTGATGTCCAGCTCCAGTCGGCTCAACCAGTCCAACCGCGAGCAAACCATCGCTCACAACGCCGTGCGGGCGGCCTTGGATAACGCCCGAAACCGGGAGTTCAGCCGGATCTTTGCCCTTTATAACGGGGACCAGGCGGATGATCCGGATGGCCCCGGAACCGCGCCGGGGGATCGCTTCCCGGTGGAGGGCCTCGTCGCCCTTCCGGGAGCTCCCAACGGAATGGCCGGGCGGATCGAATTCCCCGTCCAAGGCGGCGCTTTGCGGGAAGACCTCGCCGACGCGGCTCTTGAGATGCCTCACGATCTGAACGGGGACGGCGCCATCGACGCCGCGGATCACCGATCCGACTACACGATCCTCCCCGTCACCGTCACCGTGGAATGGCGTTCCGTCCAGGGGCCCACGAAGTTTGTCTACCGGACGAGGTTTACGTCGCGATGATCCGTTTGAAGCGCATGGCCGGGCTGACGCTCCTCGAGGTGATGATCGCCTCCGCCCTTCTCACGATCATCGTTCTCGTCCTTTTCTCCATCCTCAGCTCGTCCGCGAGTACCTACGCCTGGGGGACCGTCCATGCCGATCTGAACGGCCAGGCCCGGGACCTCCTGGACCGCCTGACGCGCGAGCTGGCCGACTCCAGCGTGTCCACATTCGCGCCCTCGTTCCCCAAAGATTCCTCCACTCTGACGTTCCGCCGGACCACGGGCTACAGCGCGGGCAAGCTGACCTACGGCCCCCCCATCACCTACAGTTTTGTCTTCGATCCGGGCGAGGCCGACAACGGCATCGACGACAACAGGGACGGGCGGGTCGACGAGGGAAGAATCGTTCGCGCGGAGGGAGGCCAGAGCGTCGTGCTGACCCGGAACGCACGGGAAGGGGGGCTCTCCTTTACCCAGGCCTTCGGAAACACCGTGACGATCCGCGTGACCCTGGAGCGACTGGACGAAAACCGGAAACTGATGACCCACGACCGGCAGACCACCGTGCAGGTGCGGAACTGAGGTCGAAATAGGGGGGTGCGCCATGAAAAACCGCAAACCGGAACGGGGTTCCGCGCTTCTCCTGACGGCCGTGATCGGAATCCTCGTTCTCGGCCTGGGAGCGGCCTTCTTCACGATGGTCATGGGCCAAAGCCGGACTCAGGAGTCCCTCATGCGAGGCGGGGACGCGCTCCTCGTCTCCGAGGCGGGGATCGTCCGCGCCCTGGAAGAGCTCCGGAGCGGCATCGACTACGACAAGAACGGCGTCCTCGGCGGCATTTCGGCCGCGCGATTCAACCACGCGGACTACGCGGTCCAGTTCTCCGATCCCAAGGACGGCACGTTCATCCTCACGGCCGAGGCCCGGAAGAACGGGGTGCGACGCGCCGTAGAAGTTCGGGTCGCGCCGGGCGGCGCGCCGGTGCCGGCCCCGGGCATGGGCGCTCAGGCTGCGCTCGCAATCCTGGGCCAACTCGGCAAGAAGGGAAAAGTCGCCATCCACATGAAAAAGCCGAGCAAACACGGCGATGACGCCGACGCGGACGGGGACCCCGCAGACGACGACGCCGCCTGGACGAGCGAGTCGACGAGCCCCATCGCCGTCGACGGCCACGACTCGTCTAGATTGAAGGCCACGGTCGCCGGGCTGGGCATCGAAGACCCGGATCTTTACGCCAAGGTCACCCAGAAGATCGCCGAGGATATCCGCAAAGGCAAGATCCCGGCGGACACCTTCCTCGGCGACCCGATGAATACGATCTATGACAAGAAGGGGAATCCAGTCTCGTCGAGCATCACGCCGCTTCAGACCGGCCCCATGTCGCTCAACTACGAGAACATGAACGTCGTCGCGGATCAGATCGAGAAGAATATCGACACGACGCTCATCCCGAACGCGGACACCGTGGTCACGGGGAAGAACGTCAAAATCAGCTCCCCCGTGGTGTACGGCACTCCCGCCAGCCCCCAGACCGTGGTTTTCGACGCCGATAAACTCGAAATCCAAAGGGGGGGCAGCGTCACGGGATACGGCAACCTCATCGTGACGGGCGACGCCGCCCTCCTGAACGACAGCGTCCTCAACTGGACGGGCAACGTCATCATCCTGGGAGGCAAGAACAAGGACGCCACGCTTAAGAACAAGAAGGGGAACCTCACCGTCGACGGCACGATCCTGGTCCTGGGCGGGGACTCGACGAAGAAGAAGTCCAAGCTCGAACTTCACAACGACATCGATCAGACGAACCAGGGCAACACGACCAACATCACCGGCGCCGTCCTGGTCTGGACGGGCAACAACACCGACAAGGCCGAGAAGGCCGAGTTCAAGGCCAAACACGGCCACTTCAATATCGACGGGTTCATCGGCGTGTACGGCGACAAGACCAAGTTCGACGTCAAGATCGACGACAAGAAGCACCAAGCCGACGGGCACTTCGTGGTGCAGGGAGGGGTCGTCGTCGCCGTCGCCGGGAACGACGACAAGCACAAGGCAAAGGTGCACCTCCACGGCGACGACATTCTGATCAACTACAACAGCTTCAGAGTGGAACAGGCCCTCGAAAGGCTGAAGGGTCTGATGGGCCAGGTCGACCCCTCGTCGGCGGTCAATTACTCCATCGTGGCCTGGCGCGAGATTCCCGCGCCCGGGCTACTCGCGGCGAAGCCGTAGACGAGAGGCTTGTCAGGGCGAACGGAGGCAAGACAGATGATCCCCGCACTGGGACTGATCGGCGCCCTCTGGGCGTGCGGCGGGCCGTGCTTTGCTCAAGACGCGAAAATGGTCGAGACGCGCTTTCACCGCGTCCACCTGAAGAACGGGAATTTCGTGGACGGGGCCCTCCTCCGGGAGTCGGACCAAGAGGTGATCCTCAAACTCCGGGACGGCGAGTTCACGATACGCCGGCACCTGGTCGATCGCGTCGAATTCGTGAAAATGCGGAGCGTGGAGTACGTAAGGCGGCCCGAACCTCCGAAGGAAGCGGCCCCCGGCAAGAAGGGCATCGCCCTCATGAAAGAAGAGCCGCTCCCCGACCCTCAAGCATCACGAGCGGCGCTTCCTGCGGGGGTGGCCGAGGCGCTGGGCGCCAAGGTGACGGCGATCCTGTCCCGGCTGGCGAAGGCGGAAGCCGTCCACAAGCATGACGTGGCGCGGGAGCTGCTTTCAGCCGGAGACGGCGCGGGGGCATGCGTCTCGGCGCTGCTGGACACCTGCGACGAGGAAGACCTGCCGTACGTGGAGCTCGTCCTGAAGAAGATGAAGGACCGCGCGTGCGTCGAGCCTCTTTCGAAACAGCTCGAAAGCAAACGCGCCGAAGTCCGGAAGGTCGGCGTTTCCGTCTTGGGCGTCCTCGGAAGAAAGGGTGCCCTCAATCAGGTGCGAGGAAGGCTCGAGGACGAGGACGCGCGGGTTCGGGAAGCCGCGGTCGGGGCTCTCGAAGCTTCGGACGACTGGACGGTCCTCAAGCCCATGGCGCGCCGGGTGGCGGATCTCGACGAGAACGTGCGCAAGCGCGCCTCCGCCGCAGCCCACGCGCTGGCGAAGAAGTTCGGCCTCCTGGGGGATCTCAAAGACGAACTTCTCTCACACCTGGACAATACACGGGGGGACCCCAAGGCAGAGGTCGCGTCCGCGCTTCTGAAGCTTGCCGACACGGGCCTGACGGACACGTTCCTGAAGCTCCTCGAGGACGACACCCCTTCCGTTCGCGCCGTCGCTGCCAAGGCGCTCGCCCTGCCGGAGGCCGAGGAGGCGCTCCTTCGGCTGCTGTCGGTCGAAAGGGATGGCCGGGTCAAGGTGGAACTGGCGGGGTCGCTCGGCCGCCTGAAGTCTGGGAAGGGGGAGGCCACGCTCCTCCTCTGGTTGGAGGATCGGGAACGGGAAGTCCGTGTCGCCGCGGCGGGCGCCCTGCGGCGGATCACGGGCCGCGTCCACGACGTCGATCACGAAGGCTGCTCGGAATGCCACAAGGGCGGGGCACCTAAGCGGCCCTGAGCTCGGCAAAGCCCGGAGAACGGCAGTGGATCACTCAGGGGGCATGGAGGGCGTTTTCCGCGCGGCCGGGGCTGGCCGGGGTAGCCGGCGTCCTTTTCCTTCAGGCGGCGCCTTTCGCGCCCGTGGACCTCGAAGTCGACCAGGTCGGAAGCAATCTTTCGGTGACCGACAACACTCCCGACTTTCGGAGAGGTGATCGGAGCGCCACGGCTCGGACACGCATGGGACTGGCGTGTAGAACTCGCGCCCTTGAGAGAAGCATCAAGCGCCGCCGGGCCCGAGGGCCGCATCTTTCGGTTGTGGTTGGGAGTTCGTCAGGAAAGTGCGCAGGGAGCCCGTCGGATTGACGAATTCAAGGCCTGCGACAAAGCAGCCCGCATGTTTCTTGGAAGGCGTCACGTGAGAAACAACAAGGTCGACATTGAAGGCGTCCCGAAATCTTTCATAGAGGATCCTGGCCCGGAAGGAATCGCCTTCACTGCATCCCCGAGAGAGGATTACCCTGAGTCCTCCGAGGGAAACGTCAAGCCATTCGCGGACCAAGTTCCCGCCAAAGAAACGGGAGAGGCCCCGGAAAGGCTTGATGACGAGCGTAGTGCCCGGAGGCGGCCGGAATCGAGGGAAGGTTCGCCGCTCGGTCGCATGGAGTCTCCGGGTCGCGGTGGGGCCCTCATTGGGGTGTGGAGTTCCGGGGCCGGCCCCGGCCACGCGAACGGCCTCGCTGGCGCACCGGTCGCAGTAGCGGCGGCCGAGAACCACGGTCGGGTTTCGAACGCGCCCGCGGCAGACGTCGCAAGTGTCCCTGAAAAAAAAAGACATGGCGCGACCGCCTCCAACACAGTATACACCCCCTTGGCGGCGGGGGGCTGGCGGGCTATAATAAATTTAGTAAACCTTTTGAAAGCAAGGGACACCAGGGCATGTGACATGAGACTATTCCCTCCCACTCGGGCCGAGCCGCCCGCGCCGCGGACGGCTCGGCCTCTTACGAACGATCCTGACGGAGGGCTAATGGCTCCGAGGGGCGAGCGAACGCCGGCGAGAAGTACTTCTTCTTCCGGCACTCGACGTCCCGAAACCGGGGGGCGAGACGCCTCAGAGATGCTCATCGAAAGCGCCCTCCGTTTTCTCGATCGTCAAGCATGCGTGGAAAGGTCGTCGCGCGTACGGCTTCTCTCTTGCTACGGGGCCGCCCTGGAGCTGGCGGCCCGGACGCTCGGTGCGAGCACGGGGGCCGGGTCGCGGTACCTTCGCGTCGCAATCTATTTCGGCGAAGAACTTGGCGAAAAACGGGCCGAACTTGACCGTGAGGCGGGACGTCTCTCGCAGGAGCGCGAGAACCTTCGAAGGGAGAAGTTGAATCTGGCCGACACGGTAGCGCGGGAGATGGGAAAGACATTCGAGACGGTCGTGCGCGACCTGCTTTCCACTCCCGCGAAATAGTGTCCGCGCGCCGGGGGACGCTCATGAAAAAGCCCGAGGAAAAGCGGGTCACCCAGCGGGATATCGCCCTCCGGGCCGGCATCGACGTCTCTTCCGTCAACAAAAGTCTCCGGCATTCGTCCGGCGCTACGTTCAGTCGCGACACCGTCCGGCAGGTCTTTCAGATCGCGCGCGAATTGGGGTATGACGTCGGCCGCCTGAAGCACACTCACGTTCGCGTGACGCCTCGGAGGGCGGTCAAGTTGCCGGCAGACTTGGCGCTGTACCTGGGAGACGGGTCTCTCTTTGACCGCGGGAGGGCGCTCGTGCGGGAAGTTTCCTTTACCGGCGCGCTCCTGTCCGAAGTTTCCCTCGCGCGCGGAGTCTTGCCGGCGTCGCCTTTCCGGGTTGTTCTGCGGATCAAGAAAGGCGAGGGGATCGACTTGACCGGTCGGGTGGTGCGCTTGCTGCACGGAGCCGAACTCGACCTCGGGGTGAAATTCCTGGACCTCGAGCCGGCGGCGCAGGCCGCGCTGGGCAGGCTCTTGAAGGTAAGAGTGCCCAAGAGTCGTGAAGGAACCCTGCGGGCGTAAAAAAGCCGCGGCGAACGCGGCCACCAGGGCACGCCGCACCGGGGCGCTTTCGAACAAGTTGCCTCGCGGGTAACCCCCGCTCCGCGTGACAAGGCTTGATCTCCGGAGCGGAGTTAATGAAAATGGTACGAAAATAATAGTCATAAGTGACTACATGCTCCATGGTGACTGCGTATATATTATTTAGGTGGCGGCCGCCGCTCACCCGAGGCCTGCGTCTTGCGGGAGGGAATTGCGCGTGGTGACTCAAGCCGAGATCGGCCGGCGGGCGGGGACCGACGTCTCCACGGTGAACAAGATCCTCAACGGCACCGTGAGTCCCTTCCGGAAGGAAACCGTCAAGGAAGTGTTGAAAGTCGCCCGGACGCTCGGGTACGACTTCGGCAAGCTGAAGTACCAGCACCGCCGCCGCCATCCCCGCACGCGCGCGGGCCCTCCCCTGGAGCTCAAGGTCTACGGCCCGGACGGCAGCCTTCACGACAGGGGCAAGGCGCAGCTGCGCGATCTGTCGCTCTGCGGGGCGCTCATTTCGGCGCTTGTCCTTGGCCGTCGGACGCTTCCCCTCGGCCCGTGCCGGATGGGGATCCGGGTCTCCAAGGGCCCGGCCAAGGGCGTGGAGATCCTGGGACGGCCGGTCCGGATCGTCCACGCCCCCGAGGGAACCGGCGTCGGAATCGAATTCTTCGAGACCGAAGAGGGCAAGGCGAAGCGCCTTCTCAGCGCCACGCCGTAAAGGGCGGTTGCGTCGGGGAGTCGTCGCGGAGACGAGGTACCGAAGCTCTTAGCCCGCCCCATTCACGGAGCCTTTACGGCACCGTGAATGAGGTGCCCTGCGGGCCTTCGCTACCGCCTCCGGCGGTAGCTTCGGCGGGCTGGCCCCGCCGTAGCGCCGCCGACAGGCTGTCGGCGGCGCGGTGGCGCCCGCGGAACCCCGATTCGCGAGCGAATCGGGGCCGCGGGTGGCTTATTCACGAGTTTTCGGCCGGCGGCCGAAAACA
>Ga0187892_10009951_pt1 | contig 12258 bp, 11 predicted proteins | sample MA1701073metaG_FD_139345 | JGI IMG/M metagenome (GOLD analysis project Ga0187892, IMG submission 139345) | Bio-ooze microbial communities from a basaltic lava cave in the Kipuka Kanohina Cave System on the Island of Hawaii, USA - MA170107-3 metaG ...
CAGGAGCTCCCAGCTGAGCTCGTCGTAGACGAAGTTGGTCCAGTCGGAAGCGCCCGCAAGCTTGCTTCTCATGCGCATTCCGTGGCCGTCGTATTCATGCGTGTCGTCGTTGGCGGTATTCGGGTAGTCGATGCTCGTGAGATGCGACTCGGAGTCCCAGACGAAGGTGGTCGTGTTTCCTCCGGAGACCTTCGTCTTGGTGTTCCCGAAATGATCGTAAGTCCAGGTGTCGGACCCGGACGCGGTCATCTCGTTGTTCTCGCCGTACGCGTAATCGGTTTTCACCGCGTCCTGGAACTGGAAGAGGCGGTTGCCGTTGGAGAGGTTGACCCCCATGTGCTCGGGCCACCACTTCCGCCTCCCGCCTTCTCTGGCCATTTGGCATTCCTCCCGAAAGGTCCAACCGACTAGACGCTTTCTTATACTCGCAAAGTTCCCGGGATGAGTCAACGATCCCGCAAATGGCCCAACAAGTTGTGAGCGCCTTGCTCTGTCGCCTCGAATTCAACTTGGGGGACCATCTTGAACGCCGATTTGCATGCCTCAACCCTTCCAAAGGAGTGAGGGTCTTGCCGCCGAGCGGCTCGACGCCCGCCTCCCCGACAATTCTCCCGGCGCGAGGAAACGGGCGCGCATCGACGCCTAGTACGGCGGGTAGATGTCCTTCCTCGAGGAAAACCACGGGCGCTTCAGCTGGAAGTACGTGATCCTGCGCGCGTGTCCGTCCGCCCAGAGGGAGTTCGCCCCCTCCCGGTGCAGGAAGTGGAAGTGGGCGATGAGCGACTGAACCCTCGGCGGGCTGAAGAACCAGTCCGAGGTCTGCAGGAAGTTGCACATGGGCACCCGCGCCAGGTGCTCCCACATGATCAGCGTGTTCGCGGCCTCGTCCACCTCGCTGTTCTTGGCGCCGGTCGTGACGTACTGGCCGTCCGTATGGAACCGGAAAGTGCGCGCGCTGGGCCCGAACTCGTTCTGGTACGCCGCCGGATTTCGCGAGTAGTACGGCGACGTAAAACCCGGATTCCACCAGTTCAGCGCGAACGCGGACTGCCAGGCCTTGGGCATCATCGGGCAACGCTTGATCGCGTGTTCCTTCAGGTAACGGTCGATCGCTCCCGGACGGAACGGGTTGCGGGCCGCAAGGAAGACCTGTCCGTAGAAGCCCCCGTTGATCGGATAGTTGTTGTTATCGTAGCCGAACCAGATCTGCTGCGGGGCGAACCCGGCCATGATCTGCGGCACGGCGCTCGGCGCCCATTCGTCCTCGTTGTCTGCAAGGTACAGCAGCAGCCCGACTCCCATCTGGCGCATGTTGCTCATGCAGGCGGTTTGCTTGGCGGAAACCTTCGCCTGTGTGAAGACGGGAAACAGCAGTGCGGCGAGAATGGCGATGATTGCGATTACAACCAGAATCTCGATGAGCGTGAAGCCGCGCGGCCTCGCCCCCACTAGAACGCGCCTCATAATTGCCTCCAACCCCGGCGGCGCCGACCTCCCGGCCCACCATGCCGGATACCTCTCAGTATAAGACACTAGACGTTCGAGGGCCAAGCTTTTTTTCTGGGTACGCGCCACGAATCGGCCTGCGAACGTAGGGAGGAGGCAACGCGCGCGCTCGCAGCGCAGCCTTTCGCGGCCGGAAACGGGCAGAAAACGGCCGAGCCGCCGCCTCAAGGCGAGCCGGTTCCGTGGGCATTGGAGGATAGCCCCCCTCCCGGCTCGCAGAGCTCGCCGACCTCCCCCTCAATGGGGGAGGTGGGATTCCTAAATCAACCCATGTTTAGGTGAGTGCTGTCGTTCGCTATCCGACTTGGACCGCTTCGCCGCGCCGGTTCACCGCGTCCCAGTCGATCGCCTTCAGCCAGGCGTCGATGTACGCGGCTCGCGCGGTCTGGAAGTCCAGATAATACGCGTGCTCGTACACGTCCAGCGCCAGGACGCACGTGTGGTTCCAAATCGGGTAGCTGTTCTGGGCGTCGCCGATGTAGTTGAACACGCGCTTCTCGGCGTGATCGTACGCCAGGTACACCCATCCGCGGGCGGCAATGCCGGTGGCTTTCAAGTCCGATGCCCAGTTCTCGAAGCTGCCGTATGCTGCGACGATCAACTCGCCGATCTTGCCTGTCGCCGGCCCGCCGTTTCCGCCGAGCGTGTCGAAGTAGATGTTGTGGTTGATGTATCCCTCGTAGGCGAAGGTGTAGTCCACCTTGAGCGCTCGGATCATGCTGTAGACTTGGTTGGCCTTCGAAGGGTCGGCCGTGCCCATGTCCGCCAGCGCCTGGCGAATCTCGTTGGTCTTCTTGGCGTAGCCTTGCCAAAGCTTCAGGTGCTCGTCGTGCGTCTTGCGGCTGATTCCGACTCTTTCGGTCGTGTAGACCTTCTCGGGAATCCCCTGCGGGACCTCGACGAGCGTGGGCGCGATCAGTGTGTGTTCCATCTCTCTGTTCTCCCTTGGGGCGCGCATCGGAAGCAGGTCTGCCAAGCCCCCCAACGCGAAGCTCCCGGCGAACGCGCCGATCACGTCGCGCCGGCTCGGGCTCTTGGGTGCGGGAAAGGTCCGGTCCCTCCGCGCGCTTCTCACTGCATGTAGACTACCATTTAGCATCCCGGTTCGGGCGGATTGCGGAGGGTCGTCCGGGAGTCCGCATGAATCCGGGAACCGGAGCCGAAGGATGAACAACTATCTGTTTCCCGGCCTCGAGTTCGGGCCGAAGGTCGTGGCGCGGATCATGGAGGACCTGGACCCCTCCGTGCTGGATTCGCCGACCGCGCCGAACCGCTTCACGCCGCGGGAGGTCGTCGCGCACCTGGCGGACTGGGAGCCGATCCTGAGGGGCAGGATGCAGAGCGCCAAGGACAACCCCGGCGGCCCGGTCCATGCCATCGACGAGGGCGAGCGCGCGAAGCAGCAAAAGTACGGGGAGACGGACTGGAAGGAGCAGTGCAGGCTGTTCCGGGAACGCCGCGCGGAGACGATCGCCTGGCTGCGGGCGCTGAAGGACGAGGACTGGAACCTGCACGCGATGCACTCCGAGCGCGGCCGGGAGACGATCTACGACATGGCGAACATGTTCCTGGGGCATGACCTGTACCACATCGAGCAGCTGACGGGTCTGAAGGGGGAGAAGACGGTGGGGACGTGGTAAGCGTTTGGGGGAGGGCACCGTCAGAGAGCATGATCACTCATGCTTCAGGGCCTTAACGGTGCTCCATAGGTCCGGAAGTTCCAGCGCATTACCGAATTCGGTAAGCCAAAACTCAATGCGCCCCCAGTCAAGCGCCGGATTGTGTGCCGCAATGCTGACGATATCGGCAAGGTCTTGTTCTCTCTGCGCAACGCCCTTCATGATTACGATGTCCTCAGGTGTTGCAATTCTCAACTCGCCAATTGGCGTTTGAATGCTGATTGAGCGTTCGATAGCTTCCTTCTCAAAAGGCGTAAACGCGAGCGATAGGTCTAGTGGCACTCCGCTCTTATTGTCCCGCAGCCTCATCACTAGAATTCTCTGGGCGTCCTCGAGCACATTCGGCACCCTAGGAACGATTCCCATACGTTCCGCTTCCTCAAGGACGGTCTTCGGCTCTATCGACTCTGCCCAAAGAATCGCGTCTACGTCATGAGTGCTGCGATAATCGGAGTGAAGTCCGACGGCGACTCCGCCGATTATTGCGCCGTCGCCGAGCCTATCGATTAACTCTTGCAGTCTGATTGCGGCGCGTTGAACGCCCGTAAGTGGGCCGCCGCTATCCATGGTACTTACGCTTCAATCTCAGCCAACGCTCGCGAACGACAGAATCTTCTCTTGGCGAGTGCGTAGCGCCCAAGCCCTTACGGAGCTCTTCGACCAGGTAGATGCGATGCCAGCGCTCCGATATCGTCGCGCTACGCCTCTCTTCGAGGGAGGCCTCGTTCGCGAGCGCCATCTTTCTGTACCACTCTCGTATGAGCTCTCTGTCGGTCGCCATCTTCTTACCGTACGTCCAGTCCGGGCGAACTGACCTTAATGGCCTACTGGAGGAATCTCGACCTTTCGCTTGGCTTGAATCTTCCCGAACGCCCCTCCGCCCGCATAGCGCGCGTGCGTGCCGAGCTGCTCTTCGATTCGGAGAAGCTGGTTGTACTTCGCTACCCGGTCCGTGCGGTTCGGTGCGCCGGCCTTGATCTGGCCGCACCCGGTCGCGACGGCGAGGTCCGCGATCGTCGTGTCCTCCGTCTCTCCGGATCGGTGGCTCATCACGCAGGTGTAGCCCGAGCGCTTGGCGAGGTCCATCGCCGCGAGCGTCTCCGTGAGCGTGCCGATCTGGTTCACCTTAATCAGGATCGAGTTCGCGACGCCATCCTCGATTCCCCTCCTGAGCCGCTCGATGTTCGTCACAAACACATCGTCGCCGACGAGCTGGACTCGGTCCCCGATCGCCTGGGTTACTTCCTTCCAGCCGTCCGGGTCGTCCTCTGCGATGCCGTCTTCGATCGAGAGAATCGGATAGTTGTCGGATAAATAGGACAGATAGGACACCTGTTCGGAGGGCGTTCTCTCCCGAACGTCGCCCGACTTGTAGCGGTATTTGCCGCCCTCGAAGAATTCGCTCGCGGCAGGGTCGAGTCCCAGCCACACGTCTCCTCCGGGCGTGAACCCGGCCTTCGAGATCGCCTCGCAGATGTAGTCCAGTGCCATGTCCTGCGAATCCAGGTTCGGGGCGAAGCCTCCTTCGTCGCCGAATCCGGTGCTGAGGCCTTTGCCCTTGAGGATCGCCTTCAGCGCGTGGAACACCTCGGTCCCTTTGCGCAGCGCCTCCGAGAAGGACGGTGCGCCGACGGGCAGCACCATGAACTCCTGAAAGTCCACGTTCGAGTCCGCGTGCTTGCCGCCGTTCAGAATGTTCATCTGCGGGACCGGTAGCGTGGTCGCCGTAACGCCGCCCACGTAGCGGTAGAGCGGCAGGTTCGTCTCGGCCGCTGCCGCTTTTGCGACGGCGAGAGATACCCCCAGGATCGCATTCGCCCCGAGCTTCGACTTGTTCTCGGTGCCGTCTAGGGCGATCAGCAGCTCGTCGACGGCCTGCTGGTCGGTCGCGTCTCGGTCGAGAAGCTGGGGCGCGATGGTCTCGTTGACGTTTTGGACCGCCTGAAGCACGCCTTTTCCGCCATAGCGGGAATTGTCTCCGTCGCGAAGCTCCACGGCCTCGAATCTGCCGGTGCTGGCGCCGCTGGGAACCGCCGCGCGGCCATGGACGCCGGACTCGAGGGTGACGTCGACCTCGAGGGTCGGGTTGCCCCTGCTGTCGAGGATTTCGCGGGCCAGGACGTCGACGATGATGGGCATCTTCGAAGGGTACCTGTCTGGCGGAGAGAGGTGGCGACGGTTGCGGGAGTCTGGAAGTCTGGAGGTGTGGAGGTATGGGAGTTTGGAGGTGAGGAGGTATGGAAGTGTGGAGGTGAGGAGGTATGGGAGTTCGGAGGTGAGGAGGTATGGGAGTTTGGAGGTGAGGAGGTACGGAAGTGTGGAGGTGAGGGAAGGGTGAGGTGCGAAGGAACCGGTGGTCAGCGGGGCTGCCGGACGACTAACCGTAAGGTGCTGTGGGTTCTCGAAGTACATGAGGACCACACCAAGCATTTGCATCCGCCATCATCTTCACCAAGCTGCCCGAAACCCTTCGAAGCTCGACTTCCAAATCGGATGCCGTGCGATCATCTAAGTAGCCGCAAGACCTTGCGAAATCGATCCAGGCTCGAGTCTCCGAGCACTCAGCGTCCGCATCCGACAGCTTGGAGGTAAAGTGTGATGGAAACCTGCGCTTCGACCATGCTTCGGCCACGTTCGCAGCGATGGACCGACTCGACGACGGGATCTGAGCAGTCAAGGCGTATTGCTCATGCTTCGGCCAGTTCTTCGACAGCTCGAAGATCTCCATCGCGGCGCGAAGAGAGGATTGATAAACGTTAAGATCCTTGAAGTCCTTGGCTAGGGCCACTTCATCCTCCCTTAGATCAAAGCCGACCCAAACCATTTAAACGCCAAAGTGCCCCCACCTCCATACCTCCACACATCCACACTCCCAAACCTCCAAGCCCCTGCACTCCGTCCCTACTCCATCGTCACTCGCACCGCAGCGATCACCTGCTCGACCGAAGGAAGCGCGGCGTACTCGTGGATCGGGTTGAAGCCGATCGGAACGTCCTCGCGGGCGACCACTTGCGGGGGAGAGAGAAAGAGGTTCCAGCGCTCGGGCTTGGAGGTCATTTCGGATACGACGGCCTGTCCGAAGCCCAGCGTGCGGTTGTCTTCGTACACGACAACGAGGCGCCCCGTTTTCTCCAGCGACTTGGTGACCGTCTCGAAATCGCACGGAACGAGCGAGCGCAGGTCCACGATCTCCACGCTCGCCTCGCCATCCAGTCGAGATGCGGCCTCTTCGGCGAGCTCCACGCAGTTGCCCCAAGCGACCATCGTGACGTCGGTTCCTTCGCGTGCGACGCGTGCATTTCCAAACGGCACGGGCTCAGGCTTTTCGACCTTCGAGGGCTTCCGGAAGATGTGTTTGGGCACGAGTATGAAGGTCGGATCGTCGCCGTGGATCGCGGTCCAAAAGAGCCCGGCGGCGTCCTCTGGGGTGGACGGCATGGCGACGCGGATGCCGGTCGTGTGGATCAGATACGCCTCCCCGGACATCGAGTGCCACAGCGAGCCTCCCGGCAGATATGCGCCGCAGGGGGCGTAGATCACCAAGGGGCACTTCTGCCTGCCGAACGTCCGCCAGCGCAGCGTGGACATGTTCGTGACCACCTGGTTCCAGCCTGGCGAGATGAAGTCGATGAACTGCAGCTCGAAAACGGGGCGCATGCCGTATGCCGCCATTCCGACCGCGACGCCGAGGATCGTGTCTTCCGCGAGCGGGGAGTTGAAGACCTGCTTGGGGAAGGATTCGGATAGGCCCTTGGTCATTCCGAACACGCCGCCTTTGGGGTCCTCGATGTCCTCGCCGAACAGGATCACCTTGGGATCGGCCTCCAGCGCCTTGGCGAGGGTTTGGTTGATCGCCTGAACCATCGTCGCGCGGTCCGACGCTTGGATGGGCGGCCGTTCGGCTGGCGGGTCCTGGCCGAAGTTGTGCAGCAGCACGTCTTCCGCGACCGGGTCCTCTGCCCCTTCCGCGCGGAGATAATCCTCGTCCACCTGCCTGGCGATCTCGGCCTGCATCTCCTCGAACTTCTGTTCCGTAAGCTCTCCCGAAGCGACAAGTTCGTCTCTGAGCAGGATTATCGGATCTCGCTTGCTCATTTCCGCGATGTCGTCGGTGTCACGGTAAACCCGATGATCGTCCGAGGACGTGTGGCTGCCCAGCCGATCGAGGTCGCACCAGAGGATCGTGGGACCGTTGCCGCTCCGCGCCTTTTCGGCGGCGGCTCGGCCTGCGTCCAGCACCTTCTCGGGGTAGCGTGCATTTACGTGGACGTAGAGCTCGGGATTGATTACGTTAAGGTTAAATGGCGAAAACTTATCTGTTGGGGTCGAGATCCCGTACTTGTTGTCCTCGACCACCAAGATTAGGGGAAGCTTTTCCTGCACGGAGAACGCGATCGTCTCGTAGAAGCATCCCTGGCGAGAAGCGGCGTCGCCGACGCTCGCAAGCACCAGCGAGTCGGCGCCGCTCAGCTGCATCGCCCAAGCGCAGCCGGCCGCCGGAGTGAGGTTGGACGCGGTGGGCGTCGGCACGCTGAAGACGTTGAGGGTCTCCGAGGAGAAGTGGCCCGGCATCTGGCGTCCGCCGGAAGACGACTCGCGCTTGGCGAAGTATGCAAGCGCCATCTCGTAGTTCGACATCCCCCGCGCGAGCATAAGCGCGCGGCTTCGATAGTAAGGGAATATCCAGTCGTCAGGCCGAAGCACGTAGGAGAAAGCTGCGAGGGCCTCGTGTCCGAGGCCCCCCACCTGGAACCACCCCTTGGATTGGCGAAGGAGAATGCCTTCGCGGCGGTCTCCCTCGCGGCTGAGCATCATTAGCCGCAGGAACTCGAGTTTGTTGAGGGTGTTGGTTAGGGGTGCAGTGGACATGATGGGCATCCTCTCGTCGTTGAAAGGGAATTCGGCGGGCGCCGAACACCCTGATTGTACCGGGTCGAAATGCCGGGAGGCCCTAGAACTTCAGCAGCTTGCCTTCCACCGACATGCCCAGATTCCCTCCTTCGCGTGGCGGGCTCGGAAGGAGCTCCTCCGGCTTTCCGTGCGCGTTCTTCGATGTGTCCTTGCTATCGAACACGAGGGGGATCGCCTTGTCGGGAATGTCGTCGATGTACTTGCCCGAGCATGCGTCGTTCAGCGCGTATCCGTGGACCCCCGGCTTCGGTGGAAGAAACATCGGATGAACGAGCTTTTTAGCGGCTTCTTCGTCCTTCATATCGTAAGAGCGGATCTGACGCTCGATCGCGTCCATCCAAGCGCTCGCATCCGGAAACCTGCCCTCGCTGTCGTGATACATCATTAGGGCGGTGTGCATCGCCTTGAGATTGCTGACGTTGGTTCCGTGGTACTCGCGCTTCTTCGGCGGCGAGAGGTAGTCCTGGAGGATTCCCCGATCCCAAAAGTCCTTCAGGACCGGTATCCACAGAAACCCGAAGTAGCCGACGGCCGCCGCGAGGGCCAGAAGAGTTCCGCGCACGATCCACTTGCGCCTCTTTCGCCTTCGTTCGTCCATCGGCAGATTATGGGCTGGGAAGGCTCTTGGCCGCGTAGGATGGGGTCCTCGGAAGCAATCGAAGGCGCGAATCACTGGAAAGTAGCATCGCGGACCGTAGCGTTAGCCTGCGCCGTCCTTTTCCTTGACCTTAGCGGGGAGCGTTTTGGCAGCGGAAAGGTGTTGAAAGAGCGAAGGCTGGTCCGGAGGCGGCTTGGAGACACGAACGACTATGGATAGCAGGGGAGCACAGGGCGCGAACATCGCGCCGGATGCCGATCCGTCGCCCGCTGCGGACGCCGCGTGGCGCAACCCTTCTATTGCAGACTATGTCCGGTTGTTTCGGCCCAAGCAGTGGTCGAAGAACCTTCTCGTGTTCGCCGCGTACATCTTCGCGGCGCGCTTCACCGATCCAGAGGCGACCAGGCTAGTTCTGATCGCGTTCGCGGCAATGTGCCTTCTTAGCTCGGGAACGTACGCGCTGAACGACGTGCTCGACCGCGGCCGCGACCGCCAGCATCCAGAGAAACGCTCGCGCCCGCTCGCCTCGGGAGCGATACCCGCGGCGATTGGGGCGATCCTTGGCGCCGCGCTCGTAGTGGGCGGGCTGGCGCTCGTGATCGCTTTCCTGAACAGCTCGAGCCTTGCGATCGTGGCGGCCTATCTGGGAATTCAAGCGCTTTACAATACTGTCCTCAAGCGCGTTCCGATCGCGGACGTGTTTTCGATCGCCCTCGGGTTCGTGCTTCGCGCAGTGCTAGGTGCGGCGGCGATTTGGGCGCCGGTCAGCGGCTGGCTGCTCTTCTGCACGGGCGCGCTCGCTCTGATGCTCGGCTTCGCGAAGCGCCGGCACGAGTTCCTGATCCAGGGCCAAGACCGCGCTTCGAGCAGGGAGAGCCTCGTCGGATACTCGAAGGCGGCCCTCGACGCGCTGGTGATCATCACCGCGACAGCCGCCGCGCTCTGCTATGGGATTTACGCGATCGACAGCTCGACCGCGCGCAAGTACCCGGCGCTCATTCTGACGACCCTCTTCGTCGTGTACGGAGTCGCCCGCTACGTGCTGCTCGTGTTCTCGCGAGACGAGGGCGGAGAGCCTGCGGACGTGCTTTTGAAAGACCCGCACATCTTGGGGTCCGTGCTGCTCTTCGTGGCCGCGTCCGTTGTCGCGGTAAGCGGCGTATCGATCCCCCTCCTGGAGCAATGAGCGTGTTCACGAAGGCGATCGTCGTCGGCGCGTCCTCTGGGATAGGCGCGGAGATCGCGCGGGTGCTCGCCGAACGGGGGTGCAAGGTGGCCGTTGTCGCGCGGAGGATGGACCGGCTGGAGCGCCTTCGTGGCGAAAACCCCGAACGGGTATTCGCCTTCCGCCACGACGTGCTCTGCTACGAGGAGGTACCTGCCCTGTTCCAGGAGATCACGAAGCAGCTCGGCGGGCTCGACCTGGTCGTGTACGCGGCTGGCGTCATGCCGGAGATCGGCCCGAACGAGTACGACTTCGCAAAGGACAAGGCGATCCTGGAAGTGAACCTGCTCGGATGCGTCGCCTGGATGAACCAGGCTGCAATCCGCTTCGAGAACACGCGGTCGGGAACGATCGTGGCGATCGGAAGCGTTGCGGGGGATCGAGGCAGGGCGGGCCAGCCCGTTTACAACGCGAGCAAGGCCGCCGTCGCGACCTACATGGAGGCGCTTCGCAACCGGCTCGCTCGCCACGGCGTTCGCGTCGTTACCGTCAAGCCAGGGCCGACCAAAACGGAAATGACGGAGGCCCTTCATCAGCGGGGCATGATGGATGCCCGGACCGCGGCCGAGATCATCCTCCGCAAGTCCCGAAAGACCGGCGAGCACTATCTGAAGCTCTCCCACGCGCTCGCGTTCTGGGTCGTCAAACGAATACCCAGCCCGATCTTCCGTCGGATGAAGCTATGACAGCGCCAGCCAGAACGGACGCCGCGCCGCTTCCCGCCGACAGGATCGCCCGTCTTTCCGGGTTCGGGATGTCGAGCGCCGCGGACGGATATCTGTTTCGGCCCACCTCGCCCGATGAGATTCGGGAGGCCTTCGAGCTTGCGAGGAAGGCGGGTCGCCAAGTTACGCTCCGTGGCGCAGGAAGAAGCTACGGCGACGCGGCGATCGGCGCGGAGTGCGTGGTGCTCGACTTCACGCGCATGAACCGCATCTTGTCTTGGGACAAGACGAGCGGCTTGCTGGAAGCCGAGGCGGGCGCGACCGTGGAGGAGGTATGGAGGCACACGCTCGAGGACGGGTGGTGGCCGCCTGTCGTGAGCGGCACGATGCACCCGACGCTCGCGGGCGCGCTCGCGATGAACATTCACGGAAAGAACAACTTCGTTGAGGGAACGCTTGGCGAGCACATTGCGGAGATCGAGTTCCTGCCGCCGTCGGGCGAGGCGCGAAACCTAACTCCCGACGACGACCTGTTCTTTGCGGTCATCGGAAGCGCCGGGCTGCTGGGCGCGATCACCAAAGTCAAGCTGCGGATGAAGAGGGTCGAATGTGGGGACCTGCGTGTACTTCCCGTCTCCTGCCCGAATTGGGACGCGCAGTTCGCCGCCTTCGAGGAGATGGAGGCCGGCGCGGATTACATGGTCAGCTGGATCGACGCCTTCGCGCGAGGATCGGCGGCGGGCCGGGGGCTCTTCCACGCGGCTTGGTATCTGACGGGCGTCTCCGATCCCGCGCCCACCTTGCGGCCGGAGCACCAGGACCTGCCTGACACGATCTTGGGCAGGTTTCCGAAGGCGGACGCATGGCGCTGGCTGCGGCGGTTCAACCGTAGGTTTTGGATGCGCCGGCTGAACTTCGCGAAGCACCTGGCGGCACGAACCCTCGGCAACGGCAGGCCCCATCCGCAGAGCCTGGTAGGTTTTTCGTTCCTGCTGGACTACGTTCCAAACTGGCGGTGGGCGTACCTGCCGGGAGGCTTCATCCAGTACCAGAGCTTCGTCCCGAAGGAGCACGCCAGGTTCGTGTTCGCGCGGCAGGTCGCGATGCAGCAGGAAGCCGGCATGGAGTCGTTCCTGGCGGTGATGAAGCGCCACCGGCCGGACCGGTTCCTGCTTTCGCACGCGGTGGACGGCTACTCGCTGGCGCTGGACTTCAAGGTCACCGAAAGGAACCGCGCAAAGATCTGGGATCTTTGCCACCGGATGAACGACCTCGTGCTGGAGTGCGGCGGGAGGTTCTACTTCGCAAAGGACAGCACGATGCGTCCCGACGACGCGCGGCGGTACTTGGGCGAGGAGGCACTCGGCCGGTTCCGAAACTTAAAGCGCGAGTTGGACCCGGATGGGCTGCTCACCAGCGAGCTGGCGCGGCGGCTTCGGCTGTTCGAGAACTCGGATTAGGTCCCTCGCCCACTCGCCTCCACGCCCGCAACGACTCGCCTCCACGCCCGCACGGAACCCCCACCCCTGCACCCCTCCCCCTGTTCTCGCGAGCGAGAACAGGGGGAGATACCGTGTTTGGTCTCATGTTGCAAGGCATGCTTGCGGGTCGTAGGGCCTTTCGTGCGCGAGCACCCCGTAGATCACCCGCAGCAGCTTGTGCATGACCGCACCG
>Ga0187892_10009953_pt1 | contig 12257 bp, 12 predicted proteins | sample MA1701073metaG_FD_139345 | JGI IMG/M metagenome (GOLD analysis project Ga0187892, IMG submission 139345) | Bio-ooze microbial communities from a basaltic lava cave in the Kipuka Kanohina Cave System on the Island of Hawaii, USA - MA170107-3 metaG ...
CTCGCAACGAAAAAGGAACTGCAACGAAAGAAGCAAGCAAAAAATCTCGCAACGAAAAAGGAACTGCAACGAAAGAAGCAAGCAAAAAATCTCGCAACGAAAAAGGAACTGCAACGAAAGAAGTTTTGTGTTTTTCGTTGCAGTTCTCTTTTCGTTGCAGTTCTATTTTATCCATGCGCCAGTTGAGTTGACGGTTCTGTTTCCGGCTTCGTCGTTGCGGGCCGTTGCGATGAGACGCGGGCGGCGACAAAAATCGCGATGAACGTCGTCGCGGCCACGAAAAAGAAGGCGTCTTGCAAGCCGTCTTGGAGCGCCTGTTGCAAAATTTTGAGTGATTCGGCTGGAATCTGCGCACGGGTTTCGGGACGAAGCAAGTTGCGAACTTCGCTCAAAGCGCTGTTGTTCATGGCCGGAAAAAGGCCGTGCAGCTTCGTCTCCAGGCGTTGTGATAAAATCGCGCCCATGGCGCTGACCCCGATCGCGGCGCCGAGGATGCGTGAAAATACGGTTGATGAAGTGGCGACGCCGACTTGCGCCGGCTCGACGATGTTTTGCACGGAGACGGTGATGGCGGTGGTGGTCAAGCCCATGCCGAGGCCGACGACGAAGCAAACGCCGGCGAGATGAAACAATGCGGCTGTTGCATCGAGCCGGGCTTGCAGCAACAGGCCGAAGCTCATGAGAATCGCGCCGGTGACGGCAAGGCGGCGATAGCCGAAACGATTGACCGCGTGACCGCTGATCAAGCTGCCGAGCGCCCAACCGAGGCTGATGGGGATGAGCACCATGCCGGCTTGCGACGGAGAACCGAGCAGCGCGCCTTGCACGAAAAGCGGCGCGAACATGATCATGCCGAACATGCCGAAGGCGGTGATGAAGGTGGTGAGATTGGCAGCGGCGATTTCGCGGCGGCGCAGCAAGCTCAGCGGCAAAATCGGATCGGCAGCGCGGCGCTCAATGCGAAAAAAGAGAAAAAGAAAAATCAGCGATAGAACAAACAGCGCCGCTCGCCACTGGACAGAGGTATGGCTGTCATCGGTAATCGCGAGCAAAAAACTCACGACGCCGATAACCAAAGCGATAGCGCCGCGATAATCGATTTGAATCCGGCGCCGTATCTGGTCGGCGTTTGCAGTTTCATCGCGAAGATAACGCTTGACAAAAAGCCAGGCGGTGAGGCCGAGCGGCAGATTCAAATAAAAACTCCAGCGCCAGGAAAAGTGCTCGACGACGAAGCCGCCGACGAGCGGGCCGATCATGCTGGAGATCGCCCAGATCGAGGCGAGCAGGCCTTGCATGCGGCCGCGTTTGGCCGGCGGATAAAGCACGGCGATCAGCCCCATCGACACCGCGATCATGGCGCCGGCGGCGAGGCCTTGCAGGGCGCGAAAGATGATGAGCATCGTCATGTTTTGCGCCAAGCCGCAGAGCCAGGAGAACATGACGAAGCCGGCGATGCCGGTGAGATAAAGTTTTTTGCGGCTGAGCTGATCCGAGAGCTTGCCGCAAATCGGCGTCGAAACCGTGCTGGTGAGCATGTACGCCGCGAACACCCAACTGTAAAGCTTGAGGCCGCCGAGCGCCGCAATCACCGTCGGCATGGCGGTGCTGATGATGGTCGTGTCCAGCGCCGACAGAAAAACTTGCAGAAAGATGGCGATGGTCACCAACAGCAGATCGCGGCGGGAATCAATCGGCGTTTGGGAAATGGGGTGATCGAGCATGAAAAGATGGTTGACAAAACAGTTTTGACTTTGATTCCCCTCGGACTGAAAATTCCCGCAGGTCAAACACCAACTTTTTTTCGAAATGAAGACCGAGGCGTTGGGGGCGTTTGCTCTTTTTCTTCGGCGGCTTGCCCTTCAGCGGCGACGGCTTCTTTCAAGCTGAGCTGTTCCCGATAAAAATAATAAAACCCGACGAGCGTGATCGGAATGAAGTTCGCAATGTGAAGAATCAGCGCGAAGCTGAGCGCCGTGCTGCCGGAGACGTCGAACAGCATGGCGGCTTGCTGGGCGGCGAGATGAAACGTGCCGACGTAGCCGGGCGCGGCCGGAATCATGATGCTGAGATTGACGATAACGAGAATGACGAAGCTGGCGCCGATCGGCAGCGATTCGTTGAGGCCGAATGCTTCCAAAACCGCGTAATTAACCGCGGCGTATAACAGCCACATGACTACCGACTGCCAGGTAATCGGCCAAAAATGGTCGGTTTTTTTAAAAATTGAAAAGCCGTCGAGAAAAGAGCCGAGTAATTTGTTGACGAACTGTTGCGCGTTTTCCGGCAGCGGCCGGGTCAAGCGGCTCATCACGCGCAGCGTCTGCTGCGTGCGCAGCATCAAGGCGATCATGAAAATCGTGACGACAACGGTGCCGATGAAAATCAAAACCGCGCCTTTTTGAACCCAGGCCGGATAATCGTGAAAAATGATTGAAAAAGCGATGAGCAGCAGCAGCGCCAGCACGTCGATCAGGCGCTCCACAAAAATGGTGGCAAACGAGGCCATGCGCGAGACGCCGGCGGATTTGCCGATGGCATAAGCGCGCAGCACCTCGCCGGCGCGCAGCGGAAAAACGTTGTTGCCGTAGTAGCCGATCATCATCGCGGAAAAAAGTTTGCGCCGGCCGATGCCGGGCTTGATCGGCTCCATAAAATAACCCCAGCGCACGGCGCGCAGCCACAGGCTGATGAACATGAAGCCGACCGCCGGAAAAAGCCAGAGATAATTTGCCTGTTGTAACGCTTCCCACATTTGAACGAAGTCGATTTTGCGGAAGGCGAGATAAATGAAAACCGCGCTGATGGCGAGGCCGAGAATGAGTCGTTTTTGCATAAGCAATCGTCACGCGGCTTGTGGGACCGCAACGTCAAAATCACAACAAAAAAGCGAGGCGAATCGCGCCTCGCTTCCGGTTACAAGAAATTTTCCACGAGCAAACGCTCAGGTTTTTGTCGCGGGTTTTTGCGCGCAGCAATCGCTCGCCTCGTCTTCGCATCCCTCTTTGCCGGCAGCGCCGTCGGTTTTCCCAACCTTGTATCCCAGCTTGGTGATGCTGGTTTCCATCGCCGGCACGGTGACCGCGGCCGCATCGTATTTGACGAAGGCTTTATTTTCGCTGAGACGAACCTCGACCTCCTCGATGCCGTCCAGCTTCGTCAGCGCGGCGTCGATTTTATCCGCGCAGTTTTGGCAGGACATGCCGGCAATGTCGAGCTCCGTCGTGACGATGGCGCTTTGCGCCGTTTTTTCGCCGGACAAAAGAACCACACCGAGAACCGCCGCCGCGAGAATGGCGCTGGCGCCAAGCAAAGCTTTTTTCATTTTTTTACTCCATGTAAATGAGTTGCCGTCCGGTTAAGAAAATTTCAAAAAATTTAAATTAACGCCGAAAAACCGGACCGGGAGTTGGTGTTGACAAGAAATAAATATAGTCGCAATATAAGATTTCCACGCATCAGAGTCAAGGTTTTCCTGCAAAGTTTTCTAAATCGCTGAACAAAAAATTCCTCTTGCATCTTGGTTTTTCCGTTTGCAAATTGTTGTGAGGGCAAAATCGCCCTGCAAAGAAACGGTTGAGAATTGTGAGGAGATGATTTATGCTCAAGAACAAGAACGCCGGCGGCTGGGTTCTGGCGCTGGTGGCGCTCGCGCTATTTGGCGGCTTGATCCTGCGCAGGCTGACCAGCGATGACCTCGCGCCGCCGGAAAATCAAATTTCCGCCGGAATGGCCATGACCGGCAATCAGCGCGCGGCGGCGGTGGATTTGAGCGCGGCGTTCGAAACCATCACCGCGCAGTATGTGCCCGTCGTCGCCACCGTTGAGAAAAATGGCAGCGGCATTCTCGTTTCGAATGACGGATATATTCTCACCAGTTGGCAAAATCTTCCGGCAACTGATTCCGTTCACGTCACGCTCCACAAAGGCCGCCATTTCGCCGGCTGGGTCGCCGGCAGCGACCCGCTGACGAATTTGGCGCTGATCAAAATCAACGCCAAAGGCTTGCCGTATGCCAAATTTGGCGATTCGGATCGTTTGCGTCTCGGGCAGTGGGTGATGGCCATCGGTCAAACCCCGCCGGCGGTGACCGCGGCGATTATCAATTCCAAAGGCCGCTCCAAAGTCTCGCTGCCGCAGGCGGAAGATCTCATTCATCTCGACGCGCTAAGTGATCGTATTCATTCGGGCCGGGCGTTGGTGAGCTTGGAGGGCGAGTTGGTCGGCTTCAGCACTGAGGCCGGAAGCCGCAGCGGACTAGCGATACCGGCGAATTTGGCGCGCAAAGTCATGCAGAGTTTGATGAAAGAGGGGAAGGTTGTACGCGGCTATATTGGCGCCACAACTCAGGATCTTGATCACAATCTGGCGCGGGCGTTGAAATTGAACAGCACCGCGGGCGCGTTGATCGTTGAAGTGGCGGCGAAAAGCCCGGCCGCGGCCGCCGGTTTGCGCCCCGGGGATGTGGTTTTGCAATTTGCGAACGTGCCGATTGCCAATGCCAATGAATTCGAAAATGCCGTGGCGGCGCAAGAACCGGATAAAAATGTGCAAGCCGTGGTTTGGCGCGATTCCGCCAAAGTGATTTGCGAAGCGAGGCCCGAACTGCGGCCAGACGTTGCGCCTCAAGAACCGGCGGCGTCGGGCCACAAGCCGGCCAACAAAATCGGCCTACACGTGCAGAATTTGCCGCCGGACATGCTGCGGCTTTATAATTACGGCGTGGCGATTTCTTATCTCGATCCGCATTCTCCGGCGGCGCGCCGGTTGGCGGCGGGCGATGTGATTCAAGAAATGAACCGCAAAACCATTCGCAGCTCGCGGGATTTCAACGCGGCGTTGCAAGGCTTGCAAGCCGGCGAGGTGGCGCTGTTGTTGGTCCGCCGCGGCGAGGAAAAATTTTTTAGCGGCGTGGAAGTGCAGGAATGAATAAAATTATTTTGTTTTACGGCCGCATCGGCTTCAATTTTTTCGTGCACTTTTATCGTGTCTGCTATTATTTGGGCGCCGCCTTCGGGCAATTGCGCCACCTGCATTTTTATCGCCGCCAGATTATCGAGCAGATGTATCGTATCGGTATCGGGTCTTTGCCGCTGGTGATGGGGCTGTCGTTGTTTACCGGCCTGGCGACGACGATCCAAACCGCCTATCAAATTGCCGCGTACATTCCCAGATACATCGTCGGGTCGATTGTGTTTCAATCGCAAATGCTCGAGCTGGGGCCGACCTTGATGGCGCTGGTGCTGGCCGGACGCGTCGGCGCCGGCATCGCCAGCGAGATCGGCACGATGAAAGTCTCCGAACAGGTGGATGCGCTCATCTCCATGGGCGTCGATCCGGTCGGTTATTTGGTGATGCCGCGTCTCGTCGCCGGGGTGACGATGTTTCCGCTCGTTATCATTTTTGCCGTCCTGGTCGCGGTCGTCGGCGGACATTATGCGGCGACGACGATGATGGGTGTGAGCACGGCCGATTTCGTGCGCGGCATGAAAGAAGTCTTTCGCTTCAAAGATGTTTGGGTGGGCTTGATCAAGGCCACGATTTATGGCGGCATCATCACTTTGCTCGGCAGTTACCTCGGCATGGAAACCGAACAGGGCGCCAAAGGCGTCGGCCGCGCCGCCACCGCCACCGTGGTGGCTTCCTCGTCGTTCATCTTGATTATGGATTATATTTTAACCAGAACCTTGTTGAAATTTTATTGATTCATGATCGAATTTAAAGACGTTTATAAATCCTTCGATGATAAACAGGTTTTGCGCGGCATCAATTTGACGGTGAATGACGGCGAGTTGATCTCGATTCTCGGCCCCAGCGGCTGCGGCAAAAGCGTCACCCTCAAGCACATTATCGGCATTTTGCAGCCCGACCGCGGCGAAGTTTGGGTCGACGGCCAGTTCGTGCCGAAGCTGTCGCGGCATGAATTGCAAGCATTGCGCAAAAATATCGGCGTCCTGTTTCAATCCGCTGCCTTGTTCGACTCGATGTCGGTCAAGGAAAATATCGCGTTCATGCTGCGCATGCACACCAAAATGACCGAAGCCGAGATCGGTGCTCGCGTCGCCGAATGTTTGGAGCAAGTGGAGCTGCGCGGCGTCGAAGAGCTTGAGCCGGACGAGCTGAGCGGCGGCATGCGCAAACGCGTCGGGTTGGCGCGCGCCATCGCCATGAAGCCGAATTATATTCTTTACGACGAGCCGACGACCGGCCTCGACCCCAAAACCGCCATCATCATCGGCGATTTGGTGGCGCGATTGCAGCGCCAATTGCGCATTACCTCGATCGTCGTCACCCACGACGTGAAGCTGGCGACGGATATTTCCGACCGCATCGCGCTGTTTCACGAAGGCAAGGTCGCCGCCGTCGGCGCGCCGCAGGAAATTTCCAAACGCGACGGCGATTTGATTCGGCGGTTTATGGAAGGGCAGTTGTAGTGAAACGTGAATTGGAAAAGATAAAAATAAAACGTAAATCGTAAAACGTAAATTACGCATCACGTTTTACGCATTACTCGCGAGGGCAATCACAGCGTTATGAAAACTCGAAGCATGGAGGCCGCGATTGGCATTACCTTGTTCATCGGCAGCCTCGTTCTTGTTGTCGGCCTGATCTGGTTGAGCGAGCAGACCGTCAGTTGGCGCAATTACGAATTGACCATCCGCTTTCCAACCGCGCAGGGCCTCAAACGCGGCGACGCGGTCAATTTGGTCGGCATAAAAATCGGCCGCGTGGAAAGGCTGGAGTTTCGTCACGGCCAGGCCGCGGCGCATATTTTTCTCCTGGACGATCAAAAGCTGCCGCGCGACTCGAAATTCTTTCTCGCCAGCGGCGGCTTGATTACCGGCAAGGTCATCAATATCGTTCCCGGCGCCAGCGATGATTATTTCGTCGACGGCGATGTGATCGACGGTGAAATGACCAGCGGCTTGGAAGATTTGACGCCAGCCCTTGCCAGCTTGGAAAAACGCGTGCATCTCTCGGTGGACACCTTGCTCAGCGACGCGAATCTCGAGCGCATGCAGGCGATGCTGCGAAATTTGCGAGCCTCCAGCGCGCTGTTTGAAGCCATTTTGGCGCAAAATCAGCAAAATCTCGCGCTGACCATGGCGAATCTGCGGGTTGGCTCCGAGCATTTGAAAAAGATGGTCAATGACAACGGCAGTCAAGTTGATTCTTCCCTCGCGAATTTGACCGCCGCCACCGACCGTCTGGAAGCCGCGTCGCGCGATCTCGCCGTCACCACCGCCTCGCTGAAAAACGCCACCAAAGCGCTGGAAGATCGGCAGGGCACGCTCGGCGCGCTCATTTACGAACGCGAGCTGTACGACAATCTCACCCGCACCACGCAACGGTTGGACAGCCTGCTGGCGGACATCAAGCAATATCCGCAGAAATACGTGAAGGTGAGTGTGTTTTAGCAACAGTAATTTATCCTTGAAATGTAACTATTCAGCGTTCACTACAGCAATAGTTCATTCTAAAAGCAACTTTATCATGTCATCGTGGAACGATCTTTTTTATATCAAGCACTGTGCTTGTATCGAAAAAGATGCTTCCAGCATGACATATTATTTGGAAGTCCACATTTTCATAAAAGCAAATGCTGTAAACTGATAAAGCGGATTGAGCGGATAATGATTCTGATAAAAAGCTTCGTAAATCCGCTTTATCTGTTCAATCTGCTACAAAAATAATAGCCGAATAGTTATCCTTAAAATGATGACGCAAGAGTTGTTAAATTTTGAAGAATTCGCCGCGACCATGCCCAGCGCTTCATCCAAAAAATCTGCTGCGAAAACAAGCCGCGCCGCCTCGCAGCCCAAACAGCCTAAAAAACCGGCGCCGGCCTGGACAACGGCCAAAATTTCCGCCATTCTGGATCGGCTGGAAAAAGCTTATCCCTCGGCGCATTTGGAATTGGATTTCACCTCGCCGCTGGAACTGATGATTGCCACGATCATGGCGGCGCAATGCACCGACAAGCTCGTGAACGAAGTCACCGCCAAGTTGTTCAAAAAGTATCGCCGGCCTGAAGATTACACTGCTGCGCCGCCGAATGAGCTGGAACAAGACATCCGCCCGGTGACGTTCTTTCAAAACAAAGCGCGGTTGATACAGAAATGCTGCCGGCAGCTCATCGAGCAGCACGGCGGCAAGGTGCCGGCGAATCTCGAGGCGCTGGTCGATCTGCCCGGCGTCGGCCGCAAAACCGCCAATGTCGTGCTCGCGCATGCCTTCGGGCAACAGACGGTGGCGGTGGATACCCACGTGAAAAGATTGTCGACCGAGCGTCTGTTTTTTTCGCCGCAGGCCGATCCCGATAAAATTGAAATGGATTTGCGAAAACTTCTCCCGCCGCAGCGCTACACCCGCGGCACGGTTTTGCTGCAATGGCACGGCCGTTACACCTGCCAGGCGCGGCGGCCCCAATGCGGCAAATGCGTGATTGTCGAGCTGTGCCCTTATGAAAAGAAAACGCTTTAATTGAGCAGTTGGACTGATTGAGAAAAGGATGAAGAAAGCCATGACGGACAACTTGCATTTTCCCCCACGGCTTGAAGGCGAGCAGGAAGTCAATTTAAACCCGAATTTGGAAACACGAAACAACCGCAGAAACTCTCTCGACCGCGTTTCACTCGAAGCGGTGATCAATGTTTTAATCCAGCGCGGCTTATGCACCGAAGCGGAACTGCTGGCGGAAGAAAACCGGTTGCGAAATTTAGGCGTCCCGGCGCCGGAGGAAAAATTGGAATCGGTTCGTTTCACGCCGGTGCAAACTTACAGCCACCGGCATCAGTATGAACCGCGCGACAGCAACTCATTGCGGCGCTGGGCAGGCAAGCGGGCTTGGACAAGAAAATTAGGCTCATTACTTTTTGGATGGAAGTGGCACCGGAAAAAAAGAGAACACAACATTTAGCGCGCCGGCTCTTGCTCGTTCTGTGGCTGGTTCAGGAAACGGCGTTTGCCCAAAATTTTCCGGAGCCGCGCGGACACGTGAATGATTTTGCCAACGTGATCGCGCCGAATGTTGCGGCGCAGATCGAGGCGCTGTGCCAGGAGCTGCAGCAGAAAACCGGCGCCGAGCTGGCGGTCGCCACGTTTTCTTCCATCGGCGACGAAGATCCCGACGAGTACGCCAATCGCCTTTTTGCGAAATGGGGCATCGGCCAAAAAGGGAAGGACAACGGCGTGCTGCTCTTTTTGGCGCTGGGCGAGCGCAAAAAAGTGCGCATCGAAACCGGCTATGGAGTTGAAGGGATTTTGCCGGACATCACCGCCGGCCGCATTCTGGACAACTACGTCATTCCGGAATTTCGCCAAGGCGATTACAGCGCCGGCTTGCTCGGCGGCGCCAGAGCCATTGCCGGCGTGATTGCGGCGGATGCCGGCGTGGAGATCACCGGCGCGGTGCGGCCAACCTGGCGGCGGCAACGCGACGACGGTGAATTTTCTCCGCTGGCGATTATCATTTTGCTGGTGATCATTATTGCGCTCGGGCGTTCCGGTTTGCTGGGGCCGCTGCTGCTTTCCGGCATGTTCGGCGGCGGCCGCGGACGATACCGTGACTGGGGCGGCGGCGGTGGTTTTGGCGGCGGCTTTGGTGGAGGCGGTTTCGGAGGATTTGGTGGCGGTGGCAGCGGCGGCGGCGGGGCGGGGAGGAGTTGGTGATTGTGGAATGCAATCATAGGCAGTGTTGTGCATAATAAAAGCGTTAACAGACAAGAAAATAAATCATGGCGATTCTTTGATAAAATAGGCTATTTATATCATGAAAAGTATGGTTATATTTTTAGGTGCTGGAGCTTCCAAGCCTTTTGGTTGTCCTTTAACAAGTGAAATATTTCCTCTAATACTAAGGAAAATTCAATTAAATGAACTCTTTGATAGCAGTCATGAAGATCGCGAACTTCTAAAATCATTTCTTCATAAACTATTGCCAGGTATATTTAAAGTCGATCATCCACCTTTAATAACAGATATATTATCTTTGATTGACCACTTTATATTACACACAAATATACCTTGGCCTGGCCTTACTCATAATGATATTATTCTTTTTCGTACTTTACTTGAAAGAGCGATATTTGAAGTAATTGAATCTCCTTATTATCGATTTGACTTTGAAAGGCCGCCGTTATTAAATACTTTTGCACAATATATACTTTCTCAAGCACATGAAAAATCTATATACTTAATATCAACAAATTATGATATTTATTTAGAAACAGAACTAATCACTCTCATTCGTGATAATGATTCGATTGATAATAAAATCGACTATGGTTTTAGTTGGCGATCGATAAAGACAGGCGGTATTGTCTATGGCCCAACTAATCCTCAAATTAGTATTTATAAGCTTCATGGCTCAATGAATTGGCTCAAATGTGATTTATGCGACCACATATATATCAATACATTTGGGAGTATTTATCATCAAGCATTTAGAAAAGATTTAGATGATCATAATAGTTGTCATTGTGGATACGGGCCATTAAGAAGTGTAATCATTGCCCCATCAACAGAGAGAGACATCAAAGACGTTAATATTTTGAATATATGGAAAAACTCTATTGAAGCATTAAGAAAATCCGATGAATGGATAATAATTGGTTATTCCTTTCCACAAGAAGATTTGGCTATTCAATCAATCTTCTTAAGAGCTTACTACGGAAGAATCGACAAACCTAATATTACTGTAGTTCAAAAAGGAAATGATTCAAAGAATAGATACTTATTATTTTTTCAAAAATTTGATTATTTTGATAACGGTCTAGAACAATACTTGTTAAATGTTACGTCTAGTTTTGTGTAATAAATATCCGCTAACAGGTTTCGAGCGAACGGCGAAGCCGTAGCATGGTTTTCATGATCAGGTTACTTCAACGTCATGTTTGGATCAAACTTGATCTTCTGCTTTACCGCAGCTGAAACTGGCGTTCTACCTTAAGAAGTGAGCAATTAAAGCATGAAAAAACTCCCGCTATCACCAGAAAACATTTTCAAAGAATACGTCACCGATTGGCAAACCGCCTTCGGCCGCGAGTTGGAGGCGATTCTGCTTTACGGCAGCGCTGCGGCCGGGGAGTATGTCGCGGGGAAATCCGACATCAACTTTCTGGTGATGCTCACCCCGGCCGGCATGGCCAAGCTGCGGCAGGCCGTGGCGATCACTGAGAAATGGCGGCCTCGCGGCGTGCAGGTGCCGCGCGTTCTCACCCGCGAGTACATTCAGGCCTCGCTGGACAGTTTCCCCATCGAATTTCTCGACATGAAACTGCGCCATCGCGTGGTTTTTGGCGTCGATCCGCTCGCCGATCTGGAAATTTCGCCGCAAAATCTGCGTTTGCAATTAGAGCGCGAGCTGAAAGGCAATCTCTTGCATTTGCGCGAGGGCTTGCTCGGCGCCGGATTCAACCGCGACAGCCTGCGAGAATTACTGCTGCGAACCATCCCGGCCTTCGCCGCGCTGTTTGAGGCTTTTTTGTTTTTGAAAAACGAACCGATTCCCCCAACCCGCCAGGAAATTTTTCAAAAAGCCGCCGCCCTCGCCAATTTGAACGGCGGTTTTATCGCCAATCTTTTCCTTTTGCAGAAAAAAAGCGAGCGCTTGTACCGCGAAGAATTGTGGAAGCTGATGGAAGATTATATCGCCCAAATTGAAAAATTGACCACATACATTGACCGGATGTAAAATTTGATCTCAAAGTAGTCCCGACCCCTTGTGGGTCGCTGTTGAAGGCCATGAGTTCGTGGTTCTTAAAGTGCCCCACAAGGGGGCAGGGCTACGCATCCCATTTATATATTTGAACTAAATAGGGCTTACTGAAAAACAAAAATAGTTAAAAAAAGCCTTTAAAATCGTGGGTTTTATGACTATATTGAGTCATGCAAGTGCAAGCTTTTTTGCCAAAATCCTGAAAAATCCTTGCACTTATTCATCGCACTTGAGGTGGCTCAATGTATATCTGTCAGGAACCGGATCAGCAACAACTGGAATTCTTTGAACGCTCGTTGCCCTTTGACGACAAGCTGAATCGCGACAACCGCTGGATTCGCTTGGCTCATACGCTCAATTGGCGTGAACTCGAACTCTCGTATGCCAAGCTGTTCGCTGCGGAAGGCCGTCCGGGGATCCGCGCGCGTTACGTGCTGGGAACCTTGATTCTCAAACATCAATTTCAGATGAGCGATGAAGAAATCCTGCAATTGATTCTTGAGAGTCCATATTGCCAGTACTTCATCGGGCTGGCGAA
>Ga0187892_10009955_pt1 | contig 12254 bp, 5 predicted proteins | sample MA1701073metaG_FD_139345 | JGI IMG/M metagenome (GOLD analysis project Ga0187892, IMG submission 139345) | Bio-ooze microbial communities from a basaltic lava cave in the Kipuka Kanohina Cave System on the Island of Hawaii, USA - MA170107-3 metaG ...
ACACTCTGTCATGAACGGCCTCCGTGCCTGCGGATGATGGATTCTCACCAAACCCTATCATACCAGACGCGAAGGCCTTCTTTACGCGCAATTCTCACCGCACTGATGAAATATCCGGGTTAAGTACGCAATTCCGATTCGTTTCTTATGCACGAAAGTCGTTGGCAATTCTTCATCGATGTCGGCGGGACCTTTACCGACGTCGTCGCCCGACGGCCTGGTGGTGAGTTGCTGACCTACAAACTGCTCAGTACCGGCGTCATCAGCGGCCAATGCGAAGAAGGCTCCACCGCCGATTGCCTCATCGACTCCCGCCGCGTCGGCGAACCGAGCGACCTTTGGGTTGGCTATCGAGTCACCGTTCTTGATGTTGCCAATCAGAGCCGCGACCGTCAGGGAGCGGGCTTTGCGTCGTCGTCCGTCGTGGCATTCAAAACCAACTCCGGACGCATCCACCTTGACCGACCTCTTCCCTTCACGCCGTCGATTGGCGTGCCCTATGAACTTTCATGCGCCGAAGAAGCCCCCGTTGTCGCCATCCGTATCCTGATGGGTCTGGGGTTGAAGCAGCCGATTGGCGCCGTTGATGTTCGCTTGGGCACGACCCGCGCAACCAACACCCTGCTCGAACGCAAAGGCGCGAAAGTCGCGTTCGTAACCACGAAGGGCTTTGGCGATATCCTCAAGATCGGCTATCAGGACCGACCCTCCTTGTTCGAGTTGAACATCCGCAAACGCGACGAATTGACGAGTCTGGTCGTCGAGATCGACGAACGCCTCACCGCAAATGGCGAAGTCCTCCGCGCCCCCGATTCCCACGTGGTGCGCAGGCAATTGCAAGATGCAAAGTTTGCGGGCATTGAGGCCATTGCCATTTGCTTTCTTCACTCCCACGTCAATTCCATCCATGAAGAAACAGTTGCAAATCTCGCCGAGTCCATCGGATTCCCACAGATCTCCGTCTCCTCACGCTTGATGCGCTTGCAGCGGATCGTGCCACGAGCTGACACGACCGTAGTCGATGCCTATTTGCGCGGAGTGATCCGGTCCTACGTCGCCGCTTTGCGGCGTTCCATGCCAGAGGCGCGTATCCGCCTAATGACTAGCAGTGGCGGTCTCATCGACGCCGCCATCGCCTGCGGCAAGGACACCATTCTCAGCGGTCCCGCCGGCGGCGCCGTCGGCTGCGCCCACGTAACCAACGCCGCGGGATTCAATCGCGCCATCGGCTTCGACATGGGCGGCACCAGCACCGACGTTTGCCGAATCGAACCACCGCCCGACTCCTTTGAATATCAACACGAGACCGTCAAGGCCGGTGTCCGAGTCATGGCCCCGATGATCGCCGTAGAGACTGTCGCCGCCGGCGGCGGCAGTATCTGCGCTTTTGATGGGCAGAAGCTCACCGTTGGCCCGCACAGCGCCGGCGCGGACCCCGGCCCTGCCTGCTACGGACGCGGCGGACCGCTCACCATCACGGACATGAATCTGGTTCTCGGTCGTGTCGCCGCCGAACACTTTCCATTCCATCTCGACCGAGTTGCCGTTCAAATGCGCCTGGCGAGGCTTTGCGACGAGGTCAACGCCGCAACACGCACGCCGCTGACGCCAGTCGCACTGGCCGATGGATTTATCCAAATCGCCGATGCCAACATGGCCGCCGCCATCAAACGCATCTCCGTCGCCAAGGGCTACGACCCTTCGCAATACGTGTTGACGACTCTTGGCGGCGCGGGAGGGCAGCACGCCTGCGCCCTCGCACGAACTCTGGGGATCTCGAGGATTCTGTGCAGTCCGTTCGCGGGGGTGCTGAGCGCTCTGGGGATCGGCGTGGCCGAGGTAAAACGCATCGGACAGAGAAGCGTGCAAGCCCAGCTTGACGCGGAGGCGATGCCCACTCTCGAATCAGCCTTCAAATGCTTAGCCGATGAGCTCCGCGGGTCGCTGATCGAGGAGGGCGTTGAACCGAATTCGATCAATCCACCACTTCGAACAGTGGACGTCTGCTACGCGGGTCAAGCGACCCTGATTACCGTTCCGGCCTCTCACCCCGATCAGGTACGAATTCGGTTCGAGAACCTCCATCGACAACTATACGGCTATTGCCATGAGAGCCGCGAAATAGAAGTCCGTGTCGTACGCGTTGAACTAACCGCTCGCTCGCCTGCCGAGCCGGGAGCGGAATTCAGGGCCGCAAGATTAGGAGTCCCCCCGACCGATCCGGCGTTCAATTCAAGAACCGTCGAACACGAATTGACCCTTGACGGAAAACGTCGCCGGGTCCCATTACACCTGCGTCGACAGCTCACCGCAGGCCAAAAGCTCTCTGGTCCGGCGATCATCATTGAGGACACCAGCACGATCGTCGTGGACCCCGGTTGGAATGCAGCCGCCACTGAAACAGGTGATTTATTACTGACCGATGCCGCAACTGAAGATCGTCGTGCCTTCGACAGCGGTCGTGCAGATGCGGAACCCGATCCCATTCGTCTTGAGCTTTTTCACAACCAGTTCGCCGCCGTCGCGGAGCAGATGGGAGCGACCCTGCGAAGAACCGCCCTTTCCGTCAACGTCAAGGAGCGGCTCGACTTCTCCTGCGCCGTTTTCACTCCCACCGGCGACCTCGTGGCCAACGCCCCGCACATCCCCGTGCACCTCGGCGGGATGAGCGACTGCATCAAGGCCCTCATGCAGGATGTCGTGAGCTTTGAACCGGGTGACGTGTACATCACCAACGACCCGTTCCGCGGCGGGTCGCATCTCAACGACGTAACCGTGGTCACGCCGGTCCACGACGAACGCGGCGAGCGGATTCTGTTCTTCGTCGCCAGCCGTGCCCACCACGCGGAAATCGGAGGAACCCGGCCGGGTTCCATGCCCCCCGACTCGACCTGCCTCGCGGAGGAGGGGGTCCTGATCCGTGCATTCCGTTGGATCATCGAAGGAAGATCGCAACATGAAGAATTGCGCAAACTGTTGACAGCACCACCATACCCGTCGCGGACACCCGATGAAAACCTGGCCGACATCGCCGCCCAGGTCGCCGCCAACCAGAAGGGTGTGCTTGATCTGAGGCAGATGATCGCCCGGCACGGGGTCGCAGTTGTCCACGGCTACATGCGACACATCCAGGACGCCGCCGAGCAGAAAATGCGCGACGCCATTCGCAGACTGCCCGATGGCGTACACCAGTTCGAGGACCGGCTCGACGACGGCTCGCCGATCCGCCTCGCGGTCACGGTGAAAGGAGACGAGGCCACCCTGGACTTTACCGGCACCGGCCCGGTTCTTCCGGGAAACCTCAATGCCAACCGCGCGATCGTCACCAGTGCCGTGCTGTATTGCCTGCGTTGCCTGATCGACGAGGACATTCCGCTCAACGGCGGCGTGCTTGCGCCGATCAGGATCATCCTGCCCGAATGTTTTCTGAATCCGCCCGCTTCGTCCGACCCGTGGAAGTGTTCCGCTGTCGTGGGCGGCAACGTGGAAACTTCCCAGCGCGTGGTCGATTGCATCTTTGGGGCGCTGGGCCTGGTGGCCGCCAGCCAGGGCACGATGAACAACCTGCTGATGGGCAACGAACGTTTCGGTTACTATGAGACGATCTGCGGCGGGGCCGGTGCGGGACCCGGTTTCGACGGGGCGGATGCGGTACACACGCACATGACCAATACGCGGCTTACCGATCCGGAGGTCTTGGAATCCCGTTATCCGGTACTTCTGGTCCGATTCGCCATCCGCCATGGTTCCGGTGGGACCGGACAATACCACGGTGGATGCGGAGTCATTCGAGAATTCGAGTTTCTTGAAGCGTTGGATGTATCGATCCTCAGCCAGCGACGCCTGACGTCGCCCTATGGTTTACTCGGCGGCAGCGACGGAAAACGCGGCCGCAACACCATACGCCGCGCAGGCGTGGACAAAGAGGAAACTCTTCCGCCGATCGTCAGCGTTTCCGTGCGGGCGGGCGACCGTCTTACCATTGAGACCCCAGGGGGCGGAGGGTTCCTACCCCCGCGTTGATCAACCGCCATGATTGGTCATTCGGACGCAAGCAGAATGGGAATGCAAGGCTCCCTACTCAAGAGCACTGGCGCCGACGGCGAGCATTGTTCATCCAGGAAACTTCGACAAACCGCGCGGATCTGCGGTATCTGCCTGGGGATCGTGGTGTTCGATTTGGTATTCGGCACCGCTTGGCATGAATTCATGGGTCACGGCCTCTGCGCCATTGCCTTTGGGGCGAAGATCACATACCTCGAAGTGATGGGATTCCAGCTGTATCCTGATTTTTGTTGGGTCGGCCCAACCCCTTATTTCGGGCGATGCCTCGATTCCGGCGTTAACAGTGAAATCCAAAGAGCCTGGGTCTTGTTGTGCGGGTCATTAAGCACGTGGATTGCCGGCGTGGTGGGCGTGATTTTACTATACACTTTCCGTTGGCGCGGCTGGTCTCGGATTTTGATGATCGCGCTAGGTACATGGTGGTTAGATCTACTACTGTATACCCTTCCCAGCCTGGGTATTCCGCGATATTTTTTTTGGGGGCATTATCACAGCGAGCCCTACAAGGCGGCTGTGGCACTCGGAGTGCCCGGGCCGGTTTTTCAGGGGTTGGTCGTTCTTACCAGCTTTATCCTCGCGGCCGCCCTTGCCGGACGGATCTGGACACGTGAACGCGGGGAGTTCGTCAGAAGGAAGGATTTGTGATTTCAGCAGGCGCCCGAGCCGTAGTACTCAGGCTTGGCAAACCAGACTTCGATCCTCGCACTAACTGCATGGACGAATTCAAATAGGTCAGCCCATCGGCGATGAATCCACGCATCACATCCATCGAAAACCTGATTGCCTCCGACCCCGGCGGACGAAACATCTTCGGACTCGTTGTCGCGGACCAACTCCGGATGGCGGCGCAGTCATTGCGCTTGGCCACACGAGTCGGAATCGTCAGTGGGTTTTACGTTCCCCAAACCGGGGCAGGCGAAACCGACGGCCCGCCCGGAGCCAAAGCCATCGGCGACGCGCTACACGCAATCGGCGTGGAAGTGGACTACATCACCGATCACTGGTGTGCGCCGTTGTTTCGTGCCCTGGGCATTAACCCAGTGATCGAACCCCGCGACTATGTGACCCGCGCCAACCCCACACACCTTGTTTCCGTGGAGCGGCCCGGAAGGGGGCGCGACGGACGGTATCGCAACATGCGCGGAATTGACATTTCCGCGACGACCTTCCCCCTGGATGACCTCTTTCTGGAAGCGACCCGAAAGGGATTGACCACCATCGGCATCGGCGACGGCGGGAACGAGATCGGCATGGGCAAGGTCTTCGCCGAAGCACTGGCGGCCATCGAGCATGGACCGGACATCGCCAGCACCGTGGCCACCGACTTTTGCATCGCCGCCGGGGTGTCGAACTGGGGCGCGTACGGGTTGGCAGGAGCGTTCTCCGTGCTGTCTAACCGCGACCTGCTCCCCTCCGCCGAAGAAATGGCAATCGAAATGGATTGTCTCGTTCGAATCGGAGGCGCCGTCGATGGAGTGAGCCATCGCCGCGAGCCGACGGTCGATGGGCTGGAACTTTCCGTCAGTGTCCGGATGCTGGAAAACATCCGTCGCCAGATCATCCCCTCGCCGCTGGAGAGAGGCGAATCCTTGCTCGTCGGGGTCCTGGGCTACGGCGAGACGGGGCGCTCGGCGGCGGAGCTGTTGACGAAGCACGGTCATCGTGTGCGAATCTCCGACGTCGCCGGCGTTGCATTGGAACGGGGTCTGGTCGTCGACGGCGTGGAAACGGGTGGGCATACCATCGAGTTCCTGAAAGCCTGCGACCTCGTCATTGCCAGTCCGGGCGTGCGCGAGGACAGTTCGATCCGCGATGAGCTTCACCGTCGAGGCATCCCCGTGATGAGCGAACTGGAACTGGCCTTTCAACTCAGCCCGCGTAATCTGATCGCCGTGACCGGCACCATCGGCAAACGCACGACGATCGAACTGCTGCATTCACTTTTCGCTTCTGCCGGTCGAACGCTCACCATCGGCGGCAACCGCGGCCGACCGCTTTCCGCATTGTTGTTGGATCAGAGTGATTCCGATCCGATCGCGCTCGCCGTGTCCAGCTTCCAATTGGAGACCGTTGTTCACTTCCGCCCGCATATTGCCATTCTGCTCAACATCAACGAGGCGCACCTCGACCGTCACCGCTCCATCGCCGAATACATTCGCATCAAGAGCCGCGTTTTTATGAATCACCATCCCGATGATGTCTTGATTCTGCCCTTCGACGATGAGCGACTCCGTTCGCTCGCCCGCAAGCATCATGGCCGCACTTTTTTTGTGTCGCAGAAGCAAGCCGTCGATCGCGGGGCCTGGCTTGCCGATGGGACGATCTTCACCAACATCGGCGGATCGGTCGAATCCCTCGGCCGGGCCGCGCCATCGGAATCCGTCGCTTATCCTTACGTTGAAAACCTACTTGTCGCCGTAGTGGCCGCCCGGCTATGCGGTCTTTCCCACGAAAAACTATCCGAAGCGATCCAATGCCCGCCCCGCAAGGGAGCGGCCGCATGACCGATCCTGCTTTGGCGAAAGCGAGCGGGCGCGAAGTCCGTGAACTTTGCCGATCCGGCCGTTACGACCGCCCGACGGCTGGAGTCGCCTTGGGTTACGCACAGGTGAATCTGGTCATTCTCCGCGCCGAGGCGGCGAAAGAGTTCGACGCTTTCTGCCGCGCCAACCCCAAGCCTTGTCCGTTGCTCGAAATGACGCCGGTGGGCGACTACGAACCAAAACGGCTGGCGCCGGGCGGCGATGTTCGCACCGACCTCCCGCGCTATCGACTCCTTCTAAACGGCAAATGCGTCGATTGTCCGACCTCCATCGAGCCATATTGGTCCGACGCCGAAAGCGATCTGGTTGCATTTCTGATAGGCTGTTCCTTTACATTTGAGACGGCCTTGCTCAGGGCCGGGATTCCCGTTCGTCATATCGAGGAGAACAGAAACGTACCCATGTATCGCACGAACATTTCTTGCACGCCGGCAGGCCGATTCCACGGCCCGCTGGTCGTATCCATGAGACCCATGACGCCGGATCAGGCCGAGCTTGCCACACGGATCACGGCGGCGTTCCCTCGCGTTCACGGCACGCCGATTCACGTGGGCGATGCGACCGTGATCGGCATTGCCGATGTGCATCGACCCGATTACGGTGACGCGGTCACCATCCGCCCCGACGAAGTTCCGGTTTTCTGGGCCTGCGGAGTCACGCCGATGGAGGCGATCTTCCGCGCCAAGCCGGACATCGCCATCACCCACGAGCCGGGGCACATGTTGGTCACCGATATCCGTGATGAATCCCTGCGCGAATTGCCGATTGGAGGGGCGGCATGACCGAACACGCGACCGCAACTCACATTCCAAACCTTTGGTCGATCCTTCCGTTTGCCGGGCTATTGCTCTCCATCGCCATCCTGCCGCTGGTCAAAGCAACGACACACTGGTGGGAGAGCAACCTCAACCGACTCATCGTCGCTCTGGGCTTCGGGATGGTCACGCTCGGTTACTATGCGATGGCTTACGGCGCGGGCAAAGTTCTCATTGTTCTCGAACACGCCGTGCTGGCCGAATACATCCCCTTCATGGTGCTGCTTTTCTCGTTGTACGTCATCAGCGGCGGAATTTGCCTCAAAGGCGACCTCCCGGCCCACCCGGCTACAAACACGGCCTTTCTGGCGGTCGGCGCGGTCATCGCCAGCATCGTCGGAACCACCGGAGCCAGCATGTTGCTCATCCGACCCCTCCTGCAAACGAACGTCGAGCGAAAGCATGTCAGGCATACCGTCATCTTTTTTATCTTTATAGTGAGCAATATCGGCGGATGTCTGCTGCCGATCGGCGATCCACCGCTTTTCCTGGGTTATCTCAAAGGCGTTCCCTTTCTGTGGACGCTCAGTTTGTGGAAGGAATGGGCGGCGCTGAACGCTGTATTGCTGGTCGTTTATTTCATGTGGGATACGCTCGCCTATCGGCACGAGACCAAGCGCGACATCGCCCGCGACGAGGCCGTGCGAATCCCGCTGACTCTCTCGGGAAAACAGAATTTGTTGTTCCTCCTGGGCGTGGTCTTGTGCGTGGCCTTCGTCAAGCCCGGCAAACTCTTCATGAATCTCGGATTCTGGGCGTTCGAGGCTCCGGAGATTCCCTACCTGCGCGAAATGTTGATGCTGGGGCTCGTAGGTCTATCCCTGATCACCACGAACCGCCGCATTCGCGAAGACAATCAATTCACCTACCACGCCATCCTCGAGGTAGCCGCCCTGTTCATCGGCATATTCATCTGCATGCAGGCCCCCATTGAAATCCTCCGTGCGAGCGGTGCTGCGCTCGCCCCGTACCTCAGTTCGCCCGAGAGGTTTTTCTGGGCGACGGGAATTCTTTCCAGTTTCCTGGACAACGCCCCGACTTATGTAGTCTTCTTCGAGACCGCGGCCAGTATGACGCCAGACCATGCGGCGGGTTGCCTTCGCCTGGTGGATGGCACCACGATCATGCCCGCCATGCTTACGGCCATTTCTTTGGGCGCGGTCTTCATGGGGGCGATGACCTACATCGGCAACGGCCCCAACTTCATGGTCAAGAGCATCGCCGAACGGTCGGGCGTCAAGATGCCAAGCTTCTTCGGATTCATGATCTACAGCGGAGGCATTTTGGTCCCGTTGTTTATTCTGGGGATGCTGCTCTTTGGGTAAGCGTTGAAGGCAGGTCACTGAACCATGATTCGTGCAGCCGACAAACATGTGCACCCCGTCCGCGCGCGACAGCCATGGCACAAGAAAACGAAGCCGAGAGGCAACAATTTTGCCCGTGTACACACTTGCTTTCTTTATTCAGGCGTCGGTTTCAAATGGCTTCGTTTTGCAAGTACATTTTTTTCATGAGTGCCACGCTGTGGCATCCACGAAAAAGGCTTGAAAATACCTGGCAATCGGCTTTGTTGGGTGAATGCTCGTTCTTGCATTGCCTGCAACTCCGCTTCGGCCATTGGCGCGGATTGGGCGCATTTGCCGGAAGTCCACCTTAATAACGTGACGGGCGCTCGGCCATAGGGTGCATTGGACCGATCAGTGGATTGGAAGACGGTGCGGAGCAGGCCATGAGCGGCGGGTGGAGCGGCAGAGCGGCGGCAGGCGGGCGGCGGTGGAGCGTTCAGGGAAGCAACGCGGTGAGCGTCGCGCGGGGCGGGCTTGGCTACGGTCCTGATTGGCCAAACGCGATCTGGAGCCCGGCGAAGTCGCGGAGATCGATCTTTCCGTCTCCGTTGTAGTCAAAGAACGAATGACATGCCTCCTCCGGCGCCGGGAAGCCTAAGCGACCATTCACCATGCAATTCCAGAAACGCCAGTAGTCGGACAGCCCCACGTCGCATTGTCCCGTGGTGTCGGAGAAGGGTCGCCCGTTAGGGGCAACGGTGAACCCAAGACCCGAGTAATCGCAATCGTCCGCGGCGTTTGGCACGCCATCATTGTCGATGTCCTCATCACATGCGCTAATGATTCCGTCGCGATCGAAATCCGGCTGGCATTCGTCTGGAGTAAAGTTTTGATCACAGTCGTCGGACCTGCCCGCCAACACGTCTTCACGGTCTGGAAATCCATTGCGGTTGCAGTCCGCCGGAGGACCTATGCGAAGGAAATAGACGTCCTGCTCGCCATTAAACGTCGCCGCGTAGGCAATGTTTACGCCGTCGTAGTCGGAGACCATGTGGTAATAATCCCCGATCTTGTTCTGCTGCGGCCACCCGATATGAGAGTCAAAGGGAGGACTGACGGGAATGTTCTCCGACCACGTCTGCCCCCGATCTTCCGAGTAGGAGTAAAACAATTCCGAGATTCTATGCGATGCGGAATTCCTCGTATCGTTCCACACGGAATCAATACGCCCGTTCGGCGCGACCGACATCATTCCAAACCATTGGTAGGCTCCATTGTCCGGCGGGTCGTCGTTGACGCGCATCGGCATGCTCCACGTCAAGCCGCCGTTCGTGCTTCGTGCAAACATGGCGTCAAGTGGATCCGTGCTGTCGGATCGCCTGACCGTGGAAAAAAGATAGACGTCGTTCGGATACGGGCCGTCGACCGGATTGGCGGTGACCCAGGGTTGCCCACAGAGTCCACCGGGGTTCGGCCCACAACCACTCGATCTGTAACCCATATCCACGAGCAAGGTGTAGTCGATCGTCAGCGCCGCCGCAGGATTCTTAGCGGTGCGCGAACGATGAAAGACAACGCCCTCGCCGACCACATAGACATCTCCGTTAGCTGCAACAGCGATCGTGCCGAAGTGTGTGTTTACGGGCAAGGCTATCGAGTCTCCAACTAAGGTTCCGTCGGTCCCAATCAGACGTGCGAATGGGAGACTCGCGCTGTTAAGGTAGATGTGGTTTCGGCCTTGGCCGATTCCCACGTCAATGGCCATCCATGGTTTATCGCCGCCATAAGCTGGCTGCGCGCTCGGCCAAGTAACCCCCCCGTCGAAGGATGTAAACAGCGTCCCGCCAAAGTTCTCGGAGATGCTGTAGTAGCGGAATCGCCCGTCGGCGTCAGCGGCAAGAACTGGATCGCTTCGCCAGGCGCCGTTGTCGAGCGTGCCCGGGAATGTCCAGGTGTAGCCCGCATTATGGCTGTAAGCCCAGCCGGCGCGGCGGAAGCTGGAAGCGGCGGTATTGAATTGACGCCAGCCAATCACCATGCGGTCGGGATTCGTCGGGTCGACGGCGATCGACGGCTCATTGGCGGCATCACCGATGATATTGCATCCGCCTGCATCGACGTTCACCTGGACGCTTGAAAAGCCGTCACGGATCCACGGTCCACAATGGGGATTTCCGCCCGCCACAGGACCTTCCGCGACGACTTCCTCGACGTCTTCGTGGGGAGATGGAACAACTTCAACATCAGAAGTGCCTAAATCGCCCTGTATACCTCTGCCAACCAGCGCTCGGGCCCTAGGTATTTCACGAGGTATCCCTCCAGGACAAGGTGATTCGATCGTAAGGTCGATGATCCCCTTGTAGTCTGCGGTCACACCGGCAACCTTCACAAAGTAAGTCTCTCCGACGGCAAGCTGTGTCACGCAAAGGTTCGCTCCGTACCCGCCGTTGCATTCCTCCACATTGTCGCTGCACCCCAGACTTTGCAGAGTGGAACACGTTGTGGAAGGGGTCGAGTGATCTGCGGCGGCAAAGACTTCGACGATTGTGTCCATCATGGGCGGTACCGATGTGCAGGTGTGAATTCGCGCCGAATGGTGTGTGGCCGTGAACTGAAACCAAGCCGGATAGAAACCCTGATAAACAGGGTCCGTGACTGGAATGCACGTTCCACTGCGACAGTCGATGTCCGTGAAGCAAAAGGTCGTATGTTCGCTTCCGCATTGTTTCAACGCCTCCGGGTAGCACGAAAAGCCTGTGCGAGAAGAATCCAGCAATTGGCCTCGTAAGTCATATTGCATGACCGAGTTCACAGGAATTGCGTAAGGACCATCGGAATTGAGGCTTTGCGACGGACGACAAGTCCAGTTACGGCGGAAACCCTGGCACCATTCCTGGGCGAGCCGCACGCAGAGGCGATCCCATTCGACTTCGCAGCACCAATTGTCCAAGGCACAAACCTGCCGCTTACACTGCTCATCCCAACAGCCCGGGCCGGTACGAGCCATGAAGCAGTCGCCGAACGGACAATGCTGGGTGCCGTTGTCGCAATAGTCCCCCCTCTGCCACCTGTGAGGTCGGCCATCGGCGATGTCTTCACATTGAGCATTGGAGAGGTTTTCGCACCTCTCGTCGAGAATGCAGCACGCGGCGATGCCGCAGGGAAACGGGAACGGATCAGGGTCGCACGTTGCGGTTTCGATCCACTGCGGCTGATCCGTCGACGTGCGCTGCGGCCACGGCCACGGGCAGTTCATCTGCGGCACTTGCCGACATACGGCATCGCCGTCCGGGTCGGTGAAAATCATGTCGCAGCAAGCCCCAACGGAGGCGCTCCCGGCGCAAGTGATCGCCGCGCTGAAGGCGGCATATTTTCTAGGTAGCCCGGTTTTGGGGGGCGGGTAAACGGTCGAAGTGCATCCATTAGGGAGTGCGACTTGAAAGCTGTCCGCCGTCTCGCCGATGCACGCTTTCCTTCCTGCGACGACCACGCCTCCGCTAGGGGCGCTGATTCGGGCGGAAAGGAATAGGCTCTGCGGAAGCGAG
>Ga0187892_10009956_pt1 | contig 12252 bp, 8 predicted proteins | sample MA1701073metaG_FD_139345 | JGI IMG/M metagenome (GOLD analysis project Ga0187892, IMG submission 139345) | Bio-ooze microbial communities from a basaltic lava cave in the Kipuka Kanohina Cave System on the Island of Hawaii, USA - MA170107-3 metaG ...
GATGAAGGTCCCCTCGTACTTCCGCCGCTCGGCGGCGACCCGCCCGGCCACCGCCTCCTCGTCCACCTTCGCTCCGCGCCGGGCGAACTCGTCCTTGATCGCCGCGTACTCGGCCAGCGGCTTCAGCGCGTCCTCGAGGTGGCGGAGCTTCAGCGAGGGATAGAGCGCGGCGAGCACGTCCTCCCTGGTCACGTCCGCGCCGCGCTTGGGGCCCATGACCCGCCCGAAGATTCCGGAGGGGAGCTTCGAGCGGTCGGACTCAATGGAGAACCTCTTGCGGAACTCCTGCCCCCAGAACTGGAGCATGATCGGGTTGATCTCCTGGTCGGGCGGGAGCTTCTGGTCCATCTTGGCCATCTTCTCCATGGCGACCGAGAGACGCAGCTTCGCCATCAACGCCTCGCGGGTCATCCCTGAGCCCTTCAGGAACTCGTCCAGCCCCTGCGTCCACTGGCGCTGCTGCAGGAACCTCGGAAGGTAGGCCTCGATCTCGGCGTCCCGCACTCTGAGGTCGCGCGCCTCCATCTCCATCTCGACCATGTGGGCGGCGAGCAACTCCTGGACCTGGAGGTCGCCGTACTGCTCGATCAGCTCGTCGAGGAGCCGGTCGAGCGTGATCGGGATCTCGAGGTGGACCACCGCAACGACGGTCTGGCGCTCCTCGGAGGTGGGCAGTTTCTGGGCGGTCAGGACGGCGAGCAGGATCGCGGCTTGGAACATCGTCGGTTCCTCCTTGGGGAGGAGAGAACGACGTCCGCGCGAGGTCGCATCGGAGAAAAGGGGTCCTGACCCCTTTTCTCCTGACTGACTAATGGGCGTACTGGTTGGACCCCTCCGGTCCGGCCTTCGTGTCGTCGAACCAGAAATCCATCAGCTCGAACCAGTTCTCGACCTTCCCGTTTCCGGGCGTCGCGCCGTCCTTGCACCAGGCGAGCCGGCCGTAGAACCGGTCCACCGGCAGCGGCGAATACCACTCGCAGCCGTCCCAGAACCGCTTCCCCTTCGGCCCCCGGCGCGGCTCCGCGTCTCCATCCGGGAACACGATGTAGACGCCGCTCGCGCCGGCCTCGAAGCGCGGGAGCGAGCTGCCTCCCCAGGAGGCGACGACCAGCGCGTCCACCTGCTCGGCCACCCGGCTGGCGGCCTGGCGCACGTCCGGGGCGAGACGCTCGCACGCGGCCGCCCGGCGACTCAGGTCCTGGAGGTCCACGTAGGGGACCTCGTCCATGCGGTCCCGTCCGTAGTTGAGCGCGTAGCCGTCGGGACCCGGTCCGCGCAGCTCCTCGAGTGTCTCCTTGGCGCCGGCGCCCGCCAGCGCCACCGCCCAGGCGTCCACCGCCTCCTTGACCGCCGCCGCCTTCGTCAGGTCGTAGCAGCCGACCGCCTCGCGTTCCTGTCCCGCCGCGCGTCGCCCGATACCGCCTTCCCTCACGATGAGCTTCCCGAACCCCTCGGGGGTGAGCGTCACGGGATCGACGACGTCGCCGCGTCCGGGATCGGGGTTGCCCGTCGAGCGCATCCTCCAGAAGACCCGCTTCCACTCGAGCGCCGGCCCCGCGTTGGGGATCGCCACCAGGATCTTCGTGCTGAAGCCGCCGTTGCCCGGCCGCCACTGGTAGGCGATCTCGATACCGCCCATCCCGCAGAGCTCGAGCGCCATCAGGTCCACGGACTCCTTCTCGGTCACGACGGCGGTCAACTGCGCCAGCCCCATGTCACCCCCGGTCTGCTCATCCGGGCACATGGTCTTCCCGTTCGCGTGCCCGTAGAGCATCAGCGCCGTGTGACGCGCCGGGTAGCGTGCCTTGCCGAAGGCGACGAACTTCCGCACGTTCTCGGGGTTCGCCGAGTCCGGCTCGTAGCTGGAGTCGAGCGTGATCTCGGGGAAGTGGTCGCCTCCCGCGAGTCGCCGGCAGTACCGGGACTTCACCTGGTAGAGGCGCGCGTCGGTGAAGTCCTCCCCGAGCGAGGACGCGTTCGTCGAGTAGCGGTCGCTGCGATCGATGAAGAGGACGATCTCCATGTTCGGGTCGTCCCCGAAGGCGGCGCGCACGCCGTCGAAGAACTGGAAGAAGTTCCCGTCGTGCTCGGCGTTGTTGTCCACCGCGGCATAGATGAGGAAGGTCCAAGCCGCCGCGGCGCGCGGCGCCGCGGCTTCCTGGGCAGTGACACCCGCGACGACAATCGCCTTCAGTACCAGTGCGGAGCCGAGAAGACGCATGACGATGTCCTCCGAAGGTTGCGGCCGATTCTCGGGGACCCGACCGGGCCGTCAAGCTTGCGGTTCGTCGAGGCGGCGGGCCAGCTCGGCGAGGGCGCGGGAGAGGAGCGTTCTGGCCTGCGCCTCGCCGGCGAGCCCGAGGCGTCGGGTGATCTCGGCGAACGAGCACCCGAGGTTGCGGCGGAGCAGGATCGCCTCGCGCGAACGCTCGTCCATCGCGGCGAGCGCCGCGAGCGCGCGCTCGGCCAGCTCGGCGCCCATCTGCACCTCGCTCGGGGTCGGCTGGAGCGCCGGGACCGAGGAGAGGAACACGGCCTCGTCGGCGGAGAGCTTCCGCCCGGCGCCGCGCTTGAGCCGCGCCTCGGCGCGGGCGGCGTCGTGGAGGGTGTGCTCGACGATGCGCGCGAGCCAGGCGGCGAAGGGCGCGAACCCGTCGAAGGCGGCCTGGTCGAGGGCGCGCCAGGCGCGCAGCAGCGCTTCCTGGAGGAGGTCCTCGGAGTCGAGCGCGGCGCGGAGCGGGTTCCCGGCCCGGAGGCGGGCGCGGGCCATCTCGCGCACGTGGGGCAGCGCGCGCCGGAACAGCTCCGCCACCGCCTCCGGCTCTCGTGCGCGCGCGCGCCGGAGCAGCGCCGCGGTCTCCATGGTCACCGCTCCCCCGACCGTGTCCGTTCCAGCCCGGCGAGATCGAGGAGGAGCGTGGCCGACCGCTCCGGACCCAGCCGCGCCGCCCCGCGCCGGAGCCGCTCGATCGCGCGGTCCACCTCGCCGCGGTCCGCCCACGCCCGCGCCAGCGCGCGCCAGTAGAACGGGTCGTCGCCCTGGAACGGCTCGAGCGCCTCCAGCATCTCGGGCTGACGCGGCATCAACGCCAGCAGGAGCGGCGAGCCCTGCGCGAGCTGACGCTGGACCTCCGCCGCCCACCCGCCCGGCGGCTCGGAGCCCGGCGGGAGCAGCAGGCGGCTGAGCGCCTCCCTCCCGGCCCGCTCGCGGTAGCCCTGGTAGAGGAGCTGAGCGCAGAGATCCGATGCGTCCGCCGCCGCCCGCGCGCGGAGCAGCTCGAGCACCTCCTCCGACCCCGGCACGAGCGTCGCGGCGACGAGCGCCAGACGTCGCGCCTCGCCGTCGTTCTTCGGCGCCCCGAGCTCGCCGAGCGACGGTCGCTCGCCGCGAGCCACGCGATCGAGCAGCCGCGCGGCCGGCTCAGGAAAAATGGTGTCACTCTTCATTTCCGCGGCGGAAATGAAGAGTGACACCATTTTTCCGACTGACACCATTTTTCCGACCAGCGCCACGGTGCGCGCGAGCACGACCACGTCGGGGTCGTCCGGCGCCTCGTCCACGAGCGCGCGCGCCCGCGCCGCCGCCTCCGGGTACGCCTCGCGCGCGAGACACGCCACGGCCGCCTCGACCCGTCGCGCGCGCTCGGCCCGCCGCTCGACGCGCGCGCGGTCCACGAGCCAGCCGCCGAGCACGCCGATCACCACCAACGCCCCGCCCAGCGCCGCCGCCGCGGGCCGCCGGCGCGCCCACCGCCGCGCGCGGCCCAGGAGTCCCACCCGCCGCGCCACGACGGGCCGCCCGCCCTGTACCGCCTCGAGGTCCTGGGCCAGCTCCAGGCACGTCCCGTATCGGTCCTCCGCCCGCGCCGCCGTCGCGCGGAGCAGCACGGTCACGAGGTCGCGCGCGAGACCCGGGTTCAGCCGGGACGGCGACGCGGGCGCCTCCCGGTCCATGCTCCAGACCAGCTCGGCCAGCGTCCGCGCCGGATAGGGGGGCGCGCCGGTCAGCAGGTGGAACAACGTCGCGCCCAGGCCATAGACGTCCACGCGCCGGTCCACCGGCCGGCCGAGCGCCTGCTCCCGCGCGGTGTAGGCGAGCGTGCCCAGGAACTCGCCGGTCATCGTCAGCGTCCCCGCGGTCGCGTCGCGCGCGAGCCCGAAATCGACGAGCCGCGCCTCGCCTTGCGCGTCCACCAGCACGTTCGCCGGCTTCACGTCGCGGTGGATCACCCCCGCCTCGTGCGCGTGGTGGAGCGCGCGCGCCACCTGCGCGCCGATCGCGCAGAGCTGCGCCGCCTCCTCGCGTCCCGGCCGCCGTCCCGCCTCGGGCAGCCGCCGGTCGAGCGAGGCCCCCTCGACCAGCTCCATCACGAAGTACGGGCGCCCCGCCACGACGCCCGAGGCGTGGACGGTGACAATCCCGGGATGGCGGAGCCGCGCCAGCGCCGCGGTCTCGCGCTGGACGCGGTCCGACGAGAGCGCCAGCGGCGCGTGCAGCACCTTGACCGCCACCGGCCGCGACAGCGAGACCTGCACCGCGCGCCAGACCGAACCCATCCCGCCGCGCCCGAGCAGGCCCATGAGCCGGTAGTCGTCGAACCGCTCGGGCACGCCGTCCGACGCCTCCGGCGGCGCGTCCAGCGCGCCGACCCGCTCGAGGAGGTCGAGCCGCCGCGCCAGCGTCGCCGCGAGCCCGGGATGGGCGCCGAGGAGCGTCTCCCGCGACTCGGCCTCCCCCGCCAGCCGTCGCTCGAGCCAGGCCTCCAGAACCTGCTCGGCCTCGTCGGACATCCGTGTCATCCTTTCGGGCGCGACCCGCGTCTCCAATGGGTCGCCTACATACTAAGGAAGGTTGCCATGAGACGCCTGCTGCTCCTTCTGCCCGCGCTCCTCGCGGGCTGCCTCGAGAATGAGGAGACCGTCACGGTCCGGCCCGACGGCTCCGTCCACGTGCGCGTCCGCGCCCGCGGGGACGCGAAGGACCTCGCCGACGGCCACCCCGTTCCGACGGGCGCTCCGTGGACCGTTCTTCCCGGCGCCACCGGCCTCGACCAGGACCAGGAGGAGCGGATCGCCGAGGCGACCTTCGCCTCGGTCCGGGACTGGCCGCGCTTCCACGCGCCCGCGAGCGAGCCGTACCAGTCGGCTCACCTCGAGCGGAGCGCCGACCTGAAGATCGAGCGGAAGGGCGCGCGCACGGTCTATACCTTCGAGCGGACCTACCACGCGCGACCCTGGGCCGGCTTCGAGCCCTGGCACCGCGTGGGGGAGTCGATCCCGAAGGAGATCGACCAGAAGTTCAAGCGGAAGGAGACGCCGACGCCCGAGGAGTGGGTCGTGGTCGCGCGCGCGATCGAGCAGGCGCTCCGTGAGAGCGGCGAGGCGTACGCCCGCGACGCGCTGCTCGGCGTCTACACGATGGGAGACGCGGAGCTCCCCGCATCGGCGGCGCGGGCGATCGAGCGCCGCGTGGCCGACGCGCTCGGCGCGCTCGCCCCGGTGGAACGGATGCAGCGCCTCCTCGACGAGCTCAACGCTGCCGAGCGGGCGCCCGCCCCGGGCGGCGGTCCCGGCCCATTCGAGCGCTTCGAGCAGGAGACGCTCCGGGCGCTGCGCGGGACGTTCGCCGCGGCGCTGGCGGAGACGGAGCTCCGGCCCAAGGTGCAGAACGCGGTGCTGGCGCGGCTGGAGGGGCGGCTGGCCGCGGTCGATCACACGTCCGACCTGGGCGACGAGACCTTCAAGATCCGCCTCACGCTCCCGGGCGTCGTGGTCGGCGGCAACTACGGCGGGCGCACCGCCGAGGACAGGGTGACCTGGGAGGTGAAGGGCGACGCGCTCCGCGACCGTGACGTCGTGCTCCGGGCCGTGTCGGTCGTGGAGTAGCTCCGGTGTCCGATGCCGCGGCGCTCGCCTTCGACCGGCTGCTCGCGGAGCATGGGTCACGCGTGCTCCGCGTCTGCTACGCGATCCTCCTCGACCGGCACCTGAGCGAGGACGCCGCGCAGGAGGCCTTCCTCCGCCTCTGGGGCGCGCTCCGCGCGGGGCGCGCGCCCGGGCGGCCGGCCGCCTGGCTGAACGCGGCGGCGCTCAGCGCATCGATCGACATCTTCCGCAGGCGGGACGTGCAGGCCCGGACCGCGGAGCGCCGGGCCCGGGCGCTCCCCGTCCGCCCGGAGGCGGCGGGCGACCCCGGGGCCGCGGCACAGGCGGCCGAGCTGCGGAGAAGACTCGAGCGCGCGCTCCTGCATCTCCCTCCCGGCCAGCGGACGGTGTTCCTCCTCCGCCACGAAGGGGGGCTCCCGCTCGCCTCCGTGGCCGAGGTGCTCGGCCTGGCGCTGCCCACCGTGAAGACCCAGTTCGCCCGCGCCTGTCTCAAGCTGCAATCGCTGCTCCAGTCCTTTGGTCCGGAGACCCTCCCATGAGCCACGATCGCTATCCCGAGCTGCTCGCGCTTCGTCTCTATGGCGAGCTGGACGCCGCCGCGGCAGCCGGGCTGGAGGCCCATCTGGGGGAATGTGCCGCGTGTCGGCGCCTGGAGCGCGAGCTCGGCTCCGGTCTGGGCGCGCTGGTCCCGGCGTCCGCGGCGGACGACCTCCCGGCGAGCTGGCAAGAGGGGCTCCGGGCGCGCCTCGGGGGCGCGCCCCGCCGGCGCGGCGCGCTCGTCGGCCTGCTCGCGCCCGCGGCGGCCTTCGCGGCCGGCCTCATCCTGATGGCGGCCCTTCGCCCGGCGCAGCCGCAGCCCGCGCCTACGCCGGTCGCGGTGATCGCCCCGTTCGAGCGCGAATCACCGCCGCCGCCGGCCCCATTCCGCGGTCAGCTCGCCCGCTGGGAGAACCGCCGATAAGGCCCGTCCACGGCACAAGGCGAGGCGGACGGCGATGCAGCCCCACGGTCGGTAGAAGACGACCTGCCTGTTTCATCCTCAGAACTGTCGAACAATCCGGCGAGTGGGACAGGATGCAGGCCAGAGCATTCTCGCCTCTCTCATCGGCTTCCCTGGGTGCGGCTCAGCCGCCAGGGGGCCACGAGCCGACGTTGGCCACCATCAGGTCTTCACGCCCCAGCAGGCGGGCGGCGGCTGCCAGGAGGAGCTGCACGCGGACGGGCCGCCGCACGATCCGGTCCGCGAGCGCGAGGTACTCGCCCGCCTCCGCCTCGCCGAAGACCATGGGGCCCGCCATCGCCAGCGAATCGTCGGCCAGCGACCGGTCCTCCAGGAGACCGAGCAGACGGGACAGCTCCTGCCACCGGTGGCGCCGCTCCCGCTGGTCCACGACCTCGCCGCGATCCAGGAGGAAGGTCACGGCTTCGCGCAGCAGCCAGCCCCGTCCCTGCGGAGCCGCCAGATCGGCCAGCAGCGGCTCGAGTCCGCCGCCCGCGCGCGCGATCCGACCGTAGCGCGCCCTCTGCCAGATCGTGCTCCCGTGGCGTTCGAGGAGCCCCCAACGCCGCGCGAAGGCCTCGGCCGCCTCCCGCGAACGGAACGCGATCCCCAGAGCGATCGCGTCCTTGAGGCCGTCCACGATCCACGACGCCCGCGCCGGGATCGTATCGAGATAGCGCTGCGCGAAGTCCGGGTCCTCTCCGGCCACGCGACCCATGAGGGGGACGATGCCCTCCCGGAGCCCCAGCGTGAGTCGCGGCTCGTCGGGACCCACCGGACCCCGCAGGAAGGCCTCCATCACCCAGCGCGGCTCGTCCTCCGCGAGCGCCACGAGCCCGCCGATCCAGGCACCCTCCGACCAGCGCCCCTCCAGCTCCGGACAGGCGGCCACGAGGTGCCGGCGCGCCTCGGGTCCGCCGAGCGCGCGCACCGCGGCGCGCGTGGCTTTCCTCCACGCCACCAGCGGAGCGTTCTGGGAGCGAGCGAGGCTCAGTGCCTCCCCGATCAGGTCCTTGTCCCGCGCCCGCTCGCCCACGAGCGCGAGCGCGACGGCGCGCTCCCCCTCCGGCAGGAACTCCCCGGCCAGCGCGCGCGCCTCGGCCAGCGCGCCGCGCCGGAGCAGCGCCTCGAGGCCGGCCTCGAGATGGTTCGCCCGCCGCTCCAGGTAGGCCGAGGCCTCGATCATCCCGCGCAGGAGCTCGGGCCGCTCCCGCGCGACGACGCCCAGCACGCGGTCCGCCCGGTCGGGGGCGCGGACCTCCAGCCGGAGCGCCCGCGCCGGATCGAGCCGCGCGATCCGCTCCAGGAGCGCGACTCCCGGCCAGCCGCCCGTGTCGTCGGGGCGCAGCGTCTCCAGCCGGGCGAAGTCCTCCTCGCGGAGCCACCCGAGATCCCATAGGAGCCGGACCAGCTCGTCCCGCGCGAAAGGGTCGGGCGCGCGGGGGAGCAGGGCCAGGAGATCGTCGGACGCATCCGGCAGCCGGAAGAAGGCCCGCTGCTTCGCGCCCGTGTAGCGGGCCCGCCACGCGCGCGCCGGCTCCACGACCTCCCAGACCTCCGCGCCCAGCGCGCCGTCGAGCGCGGTCGCGTACTCCGCCGCCATCACCCCGGCTTCCCGGTTCTGGATCTGGACCTTCGCGGCCCGCGCCTCCGAGAGCGCCTCGACGAGACGCGACCATTCCTCCGTTCCCGGCCCGCCGCGGAAGCGCGCGACGACCCATTCGAGCAGGCGGTCCTTGAGACCGCCGCGCTTCATCCGGGGATCCGCGCGCACGGACTCCAGCGCCTCGCGCGCGAGGTCGCGGTCGAGCGTGGCCATCGCGAGCGCCACGTACTCCGCCGTGAACGGAAGGGACGCGGCCCGCGCGCGCGCGAGGAGCCCCCGCGCCAGCGCCACCCCGCGGGCCCGGTCCTCACGCGCGAGGCCCCGGGCCACGGAGACCACCTCGTGTTCCGCGATCCGTTCCGGGCTCTGCTCGATCTCGACCGCCGCCCGCTCGAGGAGCGCGCGCGCCCCCGCGTCGCGATCGCCTTCGGCGAGAACCGGCGCGAGCAGCGCCGCGAGCAACAGATGTTTCATGGACCTCCTCCTGGAGACCAGGATCAGCAACGGGCGTTCCCTCGAGGTCGTGTCCGGATACCGGGCCGCGCACCCGCGCGCGCCGTTACAAGACGGTAACTCGCCCTGGCGGTCGCGCGTTCCCTGGGTTCAGATTCTCCCCATGCGTGCACGGCTCGCCTGGGTCCCGCTGCTGGCCGCGACCGCGTTCGCCGCGGAGCGGCGCACCCGCGAGTTCGGCGCGGTGCCCGGCGACGGGCGCGACGACCGGCCCGGGCTCCAGGCCGCGCTCGACGCCTGCGGCGACGGCGACCGGCTCGTCTTCGAGAACGGCACCTACGAGGTCGAGCTCCTGCCGGGGGCCCCGGTCCCGCCCCTCGTCCGGATCGACACGCGCGGCCTCACGCTCGCGGGGAACGGCGCGCAGCTCCTCTTCCGCGGTTACGACCCCGCCCGCGCGCCCACCGCGGCCGGGTTCCGCTTCCAGCGCTGCGCCGACCTCGTGGTGGAGGGTCTGGTCTTCGACATCGACCGCCCCCCTTGGACGATCGGCCGGGTCACGATGGCCAAGGGCGGACGCCTCGAGCTGGAGTTCCCGCCGGAACACCCCGTGAAGGCCGACCTCCGGGTCGCCGGGCTCCTCGGCTTCACCGAGACGGGCCTCCCGATCGGAGGCTTCTTCGACCGCTTCGACCCGGACCACTCGACCACTCTGATCGCGCCGCAGAAGCTCCGCTTCCTGTTCCGGAGCAGCGTGCGGCCGGGCATCGCCCGCGGAGACCAGGTCGCCGTGCTCCACCAGACCTACGGCGGCGCCGCGCTCGACCTCATCGACTGCGATCGCGTGACCGTGCGCGACGTCACCGTCCGCTCGCTCCCGGGCATGGGCATCGTCGCCGCGGGGTGCAGCGACGTGACCGTCGAGCGGTTCCGCGCGGTCCGGCGGAGCGGCTCGCTCCTCTCGCTCACCTCCGACGGCATCCACGTCACCTCCGCGAAAGGGACCGTCACGCTCACCGACTGCGAGCTCGAGGGGCTCGGGGACGACGGCGTGAACGTGCACGGCCACTTCATGCGCGTGGCGGCGGTCGAGCCCGAGGCCGGCGCCGTGACGCTCGAGCAGGTCCTCCCGCACACCTACGCGCGGTTCGACGAAGGGGAGGAGGTGGCGCTCCACGACGACCGGCTGCGCCTCCGGGGCCGCGCCCGGGTGCGCGCCTGGGAGCGGGCTCCGGGGCAGACCGGCCGGCACCGCCTGGTGCTCGACCAGTTCCCCTCCGGCGCGTCGCGCGGCGATGCGCTGACCAGCGTCACCCGCGTCCCGGTCGCCCGGCTCACGCGCGTCCGGGTCAAGGGGAACCGCGCCGCGGGGATCGTGCTCCAGGTCGGGCAGGCGCTGGTGGAGGAGTGCCTGGTCCGCGACTGCACCGGGCCGGGGCTCAGCATCCGCTGCGACCTCGACGCCTGGTGGGAGTCGGGTCCCGCCCGCGAGGTGACCGTCCGCGACTCGGTGTTCGAGGGAGTGAACCGCGGGGACGGGCTCGGGCTGGCCGGACTCTCCGTGTTCGCCCTCGTCGGACGCGCGCGGCACGCCCCCTCCGGGACGCACCGCGGCCTGCGCCTCGAGCGCCTGGTGATCCGATCGGCGCGCGGGCCGGCGCTCCGGCTCGGCTCGGCCGCGGAGGTGGACGTGGTCGGGTGCGAGCTCACGCCGGCGCCGGGCGCCCCGGCGGTGGAGATCGAGGACTGCCGCGACGTGCGCCTCCGCGACAACCGGATCGCGGGCGAGGTCGAGCAGAAGAACAGCGAGGGGGTCGAGAGCCGGTAGTCAGCGGGGTTCGCGCTGACGGCGCTCCAGCTCGTCGAGCGCGGTCCGCGCGTCGGCCTCGAAGCCGCGGTCCCCGCCCTTCCGGAAGAGCTCCTGAGCCTTCCGCAGGTGGCGCGCGGCCTCCTCCAGCTCGCCGCGCTCCAACAGGACCCGTCCGAGCACGAGGTGCGGGTTGCCGAGCGCCGGGCTGTCCGCGCCGAAGTCCGCCTGTCGCCGCTCGAGCGCCTCGCGGATCCCGGCCTCCGCCCCGGCGAGATCGCCGAGCTTGAACTGAAGTATCGCGCGGCTCACCAGCGCCTCGGCCACACCGGTGTTCCGCCCTCCGGCGATCCCGCGGTAGAGCGCGAGGCTCCGGTCGAGGAGCGCGCGCGCCTCCTCGAGGTCGCCCTGCCCCTCCCGGCAGATCGCGAGCCCGCGCAGCGTCTCCGCCAGCGACGGATGCCCCGCGGGAAGCAGCGCGCTCCGGAGCTCCATCGCCTTCCGGAGCAGCGGCTCCGCGTCCGCGAACGACTGGCGCTGGACCCGGGCCCAGCCCAGGTCGGCCAGGCTCTCCGCCGCCTCCGCGCTCCGCTCCCCCGGCCCCGCGCGCCGGAGCTCGAGCGCGCGGCGATGGTGCCGCTCCGCCTCGTCGAACCGCCCCAGGTACACGAACACGCGGCCCAGCGTCGCCTGCACCTCCGCCTCGAGGTCCGGCTGGTCGCCGAAGCGCTGGGGCACGCGGGTCGCCGCCGCGCGGAGCAGCTCGGAGACCGGCCGGTCCGGCCCGCCCATCCAGGGATCCGCGCCCTCGAGCACGTCCTGGACCAGGAAGTCGAGGACGCCTTGCGCGCGCGCGCGCTGGGCGTCGGCCCGCGCGGCCAGTTCGGTGGAGCGGTCGCGCTCGCGCCGGAGCCGCGCGGCCTGCAGGCTCACGACCACCGTGGCCGTGACGAGGAGCGCGCCGACGGTGGCGGCGAACGCGAACGGCGCGCGGTGGCGCCGGACGAGCTTCCGGAGCTGGTACCAGGCCGAGGGCGGGTGCGCGCGGACCGGCTCGCCCGCGAGGAACCTCTCGAGGTCCTCCGCGAACGCGTCCGCCGACTGGTAGCGCCGCTCGGGCTCCTTCGCGAGCGCGCGGCCCACGATCGCGTCCAGCTCCGCGCCGAGCCCCGGCCGCGGCTCCGCGTGCTCGATGGTCTCGATCGCCTCGGCCAGCGTGCCGGAGACGTCCCACGGGCGCCGCCCCGCGAGCAGCTCGTGGAGCATCACGCCCAGCGCGTGGACGTCGGTGCGGACGTCGCACGCTCCGCCGCGCACCTGCTCGGGAGCCGCGTAGGCCAGCGTCCCGAGGAAGTCGCCGCTCGCAGTGAGCGTGGCCTCGCCCTCGCGGCGCGCCAGCCCGAAGTCGAGCACGTGCGGGGCGCCCCGCTCGTCCACGAGCACGTTCGAGGGCTTCAGGTCCCGGTGCAGGATGCCGCGCTGGTGCGCGTGGCGCACGGC
>Ga0187892_10009957_pt1 | contig 12250 bp, 7 predicted proteins | sample MA1701073metaG_FD_139345 | JGI IMG/M metagenome (GOLD analysis project Ga0187892, IMG submission 139345) | Bio-ooze microbial communities from a basaltic lava cave in the Kipuka Kanohina Cave System on the Island of Hawaii, USA - MA170107-3 metaG ...
CAGCCGGGGAGCAGCGCCATGCCGGATGCGGCGGCGCCGGCCGGCGCGGTGGTCGAGATCAAGATGGTCGGCAGCGGGAACAGCTTCCGGTTCGAGCCGGCGACGTTCACGGTGCCGGCGGGCGCAACGGTTCGCTTCATCAACGTCGAAGGCGGGCCGCACAACGTCGCGTTCTACGCCGATTCGATTCCCAGCGGCACGGCGGACCGGCTGAACGCCGCGATGGCCAACCGCATGGACAACCTGGCCGGCCCGTTCATTACGACGCCGAATGACCACTACGACGTCTCGTTCGCGGGGCTGCCGGCGGGCGTGTACAAGGGGTATTGCACTCCCCACCTCGCCCTGGGCATGTTCTTCACGGCGACCGTGCAGTAACGAGCACCATCCATTCGATTGCACCGAGCGGCCTCGGGATGCTCCCGGGGCCGCTCGTGTAGGCTACATTAGGTGCCCGCGACCACCACTCGGTCATGGGCACCTTTTTCGAGCAGCTCCGCGCATCACTCGCTCCCGAGTTCCTGCTCGAGCGGGAATTGGGCAGCGGGGGGATGGCGACGGTCTTCCTGGCCCACGACGTGGCGTTGGATCGGCCGGTGGCGATCAAAGCCATGCGACCCGAGGACGCCAGCGCGGCCGCGGTCGCGCGGTTTCACGACGAGGCGCAGACGCTCGCCAGATTGCGTCACGCGCATATCGTCCCGGTCCATGCGACCGGGATGGCGCGCGGCGTGGGAATCCCGTTCTACGTTATGGACTACCTCGCCGGCGAGACGCTGGAACAGCGGCTCAGGCACGGCGCGCTGCCGGAGGCGGAGGCGAGTCGCCTCTGCGATCAGCTGCTCGACGCGCTTGCCGTCGCTCATCGCCATGGGATCGTGCACCGGGACATCAAGCCGAGCAACGTGTTTCTCGAGGAGCGCGGAGCGATTCTCACCGATTTCGGGATCGCGAAGCGATTGGAGCGGCACGAGGGAGCGCTCACCGCACCTGGCCAGCTGATCGGTACGCCACTCTACAGTCCCCCCGAGCAGTCTGCCGGCCGGGAGGTCACGCCCCAAACCGATCTGCATGCCGTCGGGATGGTCGTGTACGAGGCCCTGACCGGCCGAGCGTGGATGCTGGAAGCGCCGGCGGCGCCCAACTGGCACGGCGTTGCCGGACGGCTTCGCGTGGTGTTGGAACGGGCGCTGGCCGACTCCCCCGCACAGCGCTGGCGGGATGCTCCGGCGTTTCAGCGTGCGTGGCAAGCGGCCACGCGAGGCCCGAGTCTCGGACAGCGCGTGCGGCCTGCCGCCATCGCGGCGGCGCTCCTGGGGGCCGCATGGCTCCTCTGGCCACGCGGGGGGGGGGGCGTCTCGGACTTGCGCATCGAGGCGCTGGCGGCGGGCGGCGGGAGCCAGGTCGCATTGCTGGGAGATTCGCTCGCCGCGTTCATCGCGCAGCGCCTGACCGGGTTTCCAGATTTCAGCGTGGCCGGACCGGGACAACCGGGACGCGCCCGGGATGTCGTGCGCGGGACGATCACCGCGGCGGGAGCTTCACTCCGGATCACCCTGCGGCTCCGAGAGCGCCGGTTCACGGTGGTCACGACGGTTGACGACTGGCGAACGGGTGGCGACTTGCTGGCCGATAGCCTCCTGTTGCGTGTGTTCGGCGGGTCCGCGCTCGATGCCGAGGTGCCGGTGCGAGTGCTGCCGCGAGGTCCGGAAGGACTGCAGGGATTCCTCGTCGCCGAGAAACTGCTCGCCGCCTCCCATTGGCGCGAGGCGTACGACGCGTATGACGCCGCCATCACGCTCGACTCGACGTGCTGGCTCTGTATCTGGCGTCATAAGGAAACCGGTCGCTGGCTCGGTCAGAGCGACGATTCCGCCGGGATCCGGCAGGCACTCGCGCACATCGCGCTGTTTCCGCCTGGATACCAGAGTCTGATTCGAGTGGACACGCTGCCGTTATTGGCTCGATTCGACACGCTCAGCGAGCTACACCAGCGATCTCCGGCGTTCCTGTTCGGGGAGTTCCGACACGGGGATGAGTTGATGCATCGCGGACCGCTGATCGGCCGCGCCCGGGGGGAAGCCGCGCAGTACTTCCAGGCCGCACTGAACCTGCGGCCCGACTTCGCACCAGCCGTGGAGCACCAGCTGTGGCTCGCGGTGCTCGAAGCCGACGGTCCCGGCGCGGGATCGGCGCTGGACGCCCTGCTTCGCATATCCCAGCCTCAACAACTCACCTCCGGCCTGCCCGAGATGCTGCAGGTCGCTTTCGCCTGGCAGTTCTTGCCCGCGGCTGAGGCCGAAGCCCGCACTCGAGCGGCGATGGACGAAGCGCGGCGCAAGTCGATCGGTGCGCTGGATGTCGGGGCACGGTACATGAACGGGTTCATGGTGCCGCACGGAGCCGTGTGGATCGGCCGGCGGCTGGAGGCGGAGCCGCGCTACGGCCGTTCGGCGCTGATCGCCCAGGTGTTCGGCCAGGTGCAAATGGGACGGTTCGAGGCCGCGGCGCGCGATCTCGATCGCCTGGGATCGAAGTACCCCGATCCGGCGACCGCCGTGCTCAGGCTCGAGCTGGACGGCGTGCGGCGCCTGTTCATCGAGCCGAAGGCCGATAGCGCACCGACAGCGTTGATCGACGACTTGACGCAGATCGGTGGCGCGACCAACCAGCCGGTCGGATTGCGGCAGCGCGCGCGCTGGCTCGCCGAGATAGTGAATTGCAGGCTCCCGGTTCACAACCGCACCGGAGAACCGGCTCCCGGCGGGGCCTATCCAGCGGTCTTGAGCCGCTTGCTCCTGGCGTGCCACCGGGCGGAAGCGGGCCGGGTGCAGGAGGCGGTGGACATGACCGGCCCGCTCACCGAGCTGACCGCCTGGCCAATCCGCGGCTTCCCGGCCTTCCGGACCATGCTCCACCTGTTGCGCGCCGACTGGCTCATGCGCACCGGACGGGAAGGGTCGGCGGCCAAAGAGATGCTGTGGGCCGAGAATTTCGACCAAGCGACCTTACCCAGCGGCGATCCGCAGCCGATGGAGGTGGACTGGGCATTCCGGCCGTGGGCGCGGTGGCGCCGTGTGGAGCTGCAGCGCTCGAGCGCGAGACGAGCGGATCTGTGCCCGCTGGCCGCGTCGATCGAACGTGTGTGGCGGGGCGGGGAAGCTCCCTTCGCCGCGCTGGCCGACAGCGCGGCGCGCATTGGCGTCGCGCTCGACTGCGCCGTGCCGGTGACGTGATCCACTGCCGTGTCTTGGGGCCGATTGAAGTCACGGTCGACGGCGGGCCTGCGCCCCCGGAGCTGCTGTGGCGCAGGAATCTCGGCTTGCTCGTCTATCTCGCCCGCTCCCCCAAGCGCAGCCGCAGCCGCGAGCACCTGATCGGGCTCCTGTGGCCGGAGAAGCCCGAAGCGGCGGCACGGCATTCCCTCAATGAAGCGCTGCGCCCCATCCGCCGCTGCCTCGGCGAGGCGGCGATCACCGCACAGGCCGACCGCGTCCAGCTCACGGCGGATGCGGTGCGACTCGATACCGATGAGTTCGAGACCAAGGCGCAATCGGGAGACTGGCCCGGCGCGGCTGCGCTGGTCGCCGGAGTCTTTCTCGAGGGGCTCGCCATCCCGGGCGCATCCGGATTCGACGAATGGCTGACGGCCGAGCAGCGGTATTGGAACCAGCGGGCGATCGAGGCGCTGCTGCACGTGGCGGAGCACGAGTTGGACGCGGGTCGGGTGCGTGATGCCGCGGCGACGGCAGCACGCGCAAGAGCCATCGATCCGGTGTGCGAGGCCGCGGTGCGCGTATTGATGCGCGCACTGGCATTGGACGGCGATCGCGCCGGGGCCCTGCAAGCCTGCGCGGAGCTCGACCAGCGCCTGCATCGGGATCTGAAGGTCTCGCCGAGCGCCGACACCACCGTGTTGCTGGAGCGCATTCGTCGCGAGCGTGACATCGGCACCCGGGCCGCGCGCCCTCGCGGCGACACGCCCGAACGTCGGCGCGCGCCACTCGCTGGGCGTGAGCAGGACTTGGCCGGGTTGTGGGCCGTGTGGCGGGGCGGTCCCGCCAGCGGGTCTGCGGCGGCAGTCGTGATCGCTGGTGACCCGGGCGTCGGGAAGACACGGCTGATGGATGAGCTCGTGGGACGGATCCGCCTCGAGGGGGCTCTCCCGGCGGTGATCCGCGCCGTGGAGAGCGATCGCGATGCCCCATGGAACGGGCTCCTCGGATTGGCCCGAGGCGGGTTGCTGGACGCGGCCGGCATCGCCGCGGCCTCCCCGGCGTCGCTCGCGTGGTTCGCCAGCCGAATCCCCGAGTGGGCGGACCGATTTCCGATGGGCTACCAGGCGGGGGCGGCCAACGCTCCGGCCCACGCCTTCCACGACGTGTTGAATGGGGCACTCGAGGAGCAGCCCGTGGCCGTCGTCGTGGACAACGCGGAATGGATGGACCGCGAGTCGCTCCTCGTGCTGACTGAGGTGCTGCGCGACTTCGCCCGGCGACCGCTCCTCCTCGTGCTGGCCGTGCCGGCGAGTCCATCGCGCGCCGAGTTGGACGAGCTGCAGTCGCGCATCGGGCGCGATGTGATGGGTCGCGTGGTCCGCGTCGGGCCGCTCTCGGCCGTTGCGGTGCGTCGCTTGGCCGAGTGGGCGGTGTCGGAATTCGACGCCGCCGCGCTCGACCGCCTGGCCCGCCGGGTCTATGCCGATTCCGCCGGGTTGCCCTTGCTGGCGATCGAGCTCCTGAACGCCGTGGTGCTGGGGCTGGATCTCGCTTCGATCCGGGGATCGTGGCCCGTGCCGTACAAGACTCTGGATCAGACGCTGCCCGGTGACCTCCCCGCCGGGATCGTGAGCGCGCTCCGCGTCACCTTTCGTCGGCTCAGCGCCGGCGCCCAACGGGTTCTGCAAGTGGCCGCCGTATTGGATGAGCCGCTCGATCCCGGTCGATTGTCGCGTGGGAGCGGACTGGCGCCCGACGCGACGGCTGAGGCCTTGGACGAGTTGGAGTGGAATCGCTGGTTAACGATGGATGGACGGGGGTACGGGTTCGTCGCTCGTATCGTGCGCGACGTGATCGCGCAGGACCAGCTCACGCCGGGCCAGCGGCAACGGATCCTGGCCGCGACCGGCGAGGGGGCGTAGCGCCGGCTACGGTGCGCGCCATCCGCGCCACGGAGCGCAGACGCGCTGCATCTCGGGCCACACGACCTGATCGACGTAGCCGACCAGGGCGTCGAAGCTGCGACACCCGCGCACGACACGCGCCGTGTCGCCGCGTTGCGCGGCAATCCGCACGAGCTCCCGCCGGGTCGGCCACAGCGAGGCCACGAGTCCGAACGGGGCGGCGATCACGGCGTAGCGGCGCGTGGCGTCGTCCCACCGGGCCAGCGCGGCGGTGGTGTCGCCGCGGGCGAGCAGGCTGCGTCCCTCCAGGTCGCGGGCCAGACTCCACGCCAATGGGGAGCTGTCGCGTGCCGCCAGGCGCTCGAGGGCGCGGACATGCGGCGTCCACCGCTCGGCGGTCATTCCCAACAGCCACGTCTGTGTGGCGCTCGAATCGGCGCCCCCACGCGTGAGCGCCCGCCGGCGCGCGGCTTCCCAGTCCCCGAGCGCCGGCAACCCGGTGGCTCGCGCCAGGATCAGCCAGGCGTCGCGCTCGGGGGCGGCGGCACCGGCCTCCGCGAGACGCGCGCGCGCGCTGTCCACCCAGCCTTCCCGCAGGTCGGCAGCGAGGCCAAGCCGCAGGGCGAGCGTCCGTTCGTACGACGTCGCGGCGCGGCGCTCGAGGGCCGCCAGTGCGCGCCGGGCCGGACCGCGCCGCTCGGCTTCCGTCCCGAATTGGGCGGCCTGGAACGCGAGGTACTCGAGGACCGTGAACGCGCGGCGATTGAGGCTGTTGAGCACCGCCACCCGGGCCGTGGGCGCCTGGAACAGCAGCGTGTCGGCCAGGCCGATCACTTCGGCCACGACCGAGGTCGAATCGATCCGTCGGTATTCGCGGATCAGGCGGCGGGCCTCCGCATCGTCGCCCCGCAGGTGAGCGAGGGAAATGCTGTTCGCGATGGCGGCGGCGAAGCGCGGTTCGAGCGCGAGCACGTCGTCGAACGCGGCACGGGCCGAATCGAGCGGCTGGTCGAAGAGCTGACCGAAGTACAGGTAGAATTCGCCCAACGTGAACCGCGCCCAGATCCGATCGGCGGCGACGCCGGACGCCTCGCGGAACCGCTCCAGGGCGGCGACGCCGTCGCCGCGCTCCACGAGCTGCACGTACCCATCGAGCAGCAAACTGTCCGATGGCGTCAGCCCGGCGGCGTGACGCCGCGCGCTCCGCATCGCGGCTCGCATCGAGTCTTCCTGCGGGGCCACCTGGGCCAGCACGAGCAGCCGCCGGAGGTAGGCGGGAGCGAAGCCGGAGTCACGCCGCGTCACGCTGTCATAGAGGGCCAGCGCCGCGGCGTAGTCGGCGTGCCGAAACGCCTCGTCGGCGTTGAGATACGCGGCGATGGCCTCTTTGCCGCGCGGTATCGTGGCGTAGGGGTTGGGTCGAAACTCCGCCCCCAGGATCGCGGCCCAGGCCGCATCCATCACCGCCGTCAGGGAATCGATCGGCCCCCGCTCGGAGACGGTCGCGCGGGGCCCGCGCCGGCCCGTTTGGAACAGCGACGCCGACAAGGTGGCTTCGCGACCCTGAAAGGCGAGCGACGCATTGACGAAGTACTTCACCTGGAGGAGCCGGGCGATCGAGTCGGCTTCCGCGCCCGTTACCGGACGCGGGCCGGTCAACGCGTGGACCCGGCCGAACGAGATCGCGGCGGCGAGCCTGGGGACGGGGCTGAAGCGAGAGAGAAAGAACTCGGGCAGCTGGTCGATCGGATAGGGCGGTTGCCCCAGGACCGTGAACGGCATGACGGCGACACTCGGCGGTCCGGGCGCGTGATGACGCCGCAAGGCGATCGCGCCCAGGACGAGCAGGGCGACTGCAACGGCCGCCACCCACAGCGCCGCCTGGCGCCGTGCGCCGCTCCCAGCTCTCCGGATCGCGGCGATCCACTGGGCGGCGGTGGCCGGGCGATCTCCAGGCTGCGCCGCCAGCGGGGCAAGGAGCGCCGTGGCGAGACGCGTGGCGATCTCCGGCCGGGCCGCGTGCAGCGCGCCGGCCGGCACGTCGGGAGACGACGCGAGCTGCGGCAGATTGCCGGTCATGGCTTCGTACGCGACGATCGCGAGGGCGTAGAGGTCGGCGCGACCGTCGACCCGGCGCCCGATCGCCTGCTCGGGAGCCATATAGTCCGGGGTGCCGATCGGGATGCCGATCCCGGTGAGCGATTCGTCGGTCGCCGAGGAAACGGAGGCCACGCCGAAGTCGGTGAGCAGCGCGCGGCCCGTCTCCGCTTCGATCAGGATATTGGCGGGCTTCACATCGCGGTGAATGACGCCTCGGGGATGGACGAAATCCAGCGCCGCGCCGACGTCACCCAGCAACCGCAGCACGTCGCCCGGGGTGAGATGCGCTCCCTCGGCGAGGACGCTTTCCAGCGATCGCCCGTGCACGAACGGCATGATGAGGAAGGAGATGCCTTCCCGCCGCTCGAACTCGTAGACGGGCACGATGTTCGGATGCGACAGGTGCGCGGCGAGGGCCGCCTCGCGTTTGAACCGCTGCTGCCGTATGTTGCTCTCGGCGACCTCGGGTGGCAGCACCTTGATCGCCACCAGATGGCCGAGTTGGCGATGCCGGGCGCGGTACACGACGCCCATCCCCCCCACACCGGCGAGATCCAGCACCTCGTAGCGATCGCCGACCGCGTCCTGGACGGCCGAGGTATCCGGAGTGTCCATCAGGGGGACAATCTACACGTCGGGCTGCGGGCCAGGGCGGCTGCTTGCCGGACGCCCCAGCGGCGTCGATAATCGTCCCGCCATGCACCAGGCGCGTCGCGTCACCATCAACGTGTTGGGGCCCGCCAGCATCACGGTCGACGGCGCGCCGGCGCCGCCCGAGCTGCTGTGGCGCAAGCATCTGGCACTGCTCGTCTACCTGGCGCGGAGCCCGCGGCGGGCCCGCACGCGCGATCACCTCGTCGGCATGCTATGGAGCGAACGCGACGACAAGTCCGCGCGCCATTCGCTGAGTGAAGCGCTGCGGGTGTTTCGCCGGGTGTTGGGAGCCGGGGAAGTGCGGGCCGACGTGGATCAAGTCGCGCTGGGCTCGAGCGTGCTCCGTCTCGACTGCGACGAGCTCGCCGCCAGGAGCGCCGTCCACGACTGGGCGGGAGCGGCCGAGCTCGCCCAGGGCGATTTTCTCGAGGGACTGTCGATCGCCGGTGCCAGCGACTTCGAGAGCTGGCTGGCGGCCGAGCGCCTCGGCTGGCGGGCGCGCAGCGTGGAGGCGTTGACCCGCCATGCGGAGGCGCTGCTGGCGACCGGGAGTGAGAGTCCCAGCGCGGCGCGTGCGGTGGCCCTGCGTGCGCTGGCGCTCGATCCGACCGCCGAACCCGCGGGACGCGCGGCGATGCGGGCCCTGGCGTTGGGAGGCGATCGTGCGGCGGCGCTGGAGCTGGCCCAGCGGCTCACGGCCGATCTGCGCGACCGCATGGGCGGTGCGCCCGCCCCGGAGACCGAGCGGCTGATCGAACGGATTCGCGAGGCGCGGGTCGGACGGCGGGTGATCGCGGTGCCCGGAGGCGCCCGGGCCCGCACGCCGCTCGTGGGACGGCGCGAGCCGCTCGGCCGGTTGATCGACGCCTGGCGGAGCGCGCGCGCCGGGGCCGGGGCGTGCGTGCTGATCGAGGCCGAGCCCGGGGAAGGCAAGAGTCGGCTGCTGGACGAGCTGCTCGACCGCGCCCGCCTCGAGGACGCGACGGTGGCCGCCTGTCGCGCCGTGCCCGCGGAAGCGGGCCGCTCCTGGATCGGGCTGGCGGGACTCCTGATGGGCGGACTGGATACGGCGACCGGCCTGGTGGCGGCTCCCCCGGCGGCGTTGCGGACGCTGGCGACTCTGGATCCGCATCTGCCCGCTCCCGGGCAGGGTATCGGAGGGGACCTGGACCCGCCGCGCGCCTTCTCCGCGGTGGTGCGCGCCCTGGCGACCGAGCAGCCGGTGCTGCTGGCGCTGGACGATGCGCAGCATCTGGACGCGGCGACAACCGGTGCGCTCGCCCAGCTGGCCCGCGACTGCGCCGATCAACCGGTCCTGCTGGTGGTGTGTGTGGCGACCTCCCGGCACGCGCTGGAATGGGTGGAGTCGCTGCGCGCGCGGATCGGCCGGGATCTCCCGGGCGCGGTGATCCGGCTGGAGCGGCTCGATGCCGAGGCGCTGAGCGAGCTGGCGCGGTGGTCGCTGCCACGATACAGCGACGAGGAGATCGCTCGTCTCGTGCGCCGGCTCGAGCGCGATACGGCTGGTGTCGCGTTGCTGGCGACGGCGATGGTTGCGGCGATCGCGGACGGATTTCGCCTGTCGGCCGACGCGCCGGCGTGGCCGAGTGAACGGCGCACGCTGGTGGATACGCTCCCCGGCGACCTGCCGCCGGCGGTGATCGGGGCGATCTGCCTGGAGTTCAACCGCCTCCCGCCGGACGCCCAGGACGTCCTCGCGGCCGCGGCGGCGCTCGGTGAGCGGGCGAGCGCGGAGCGGCTCGCGCGCGCCACGGGGCTCGAGCCGACGAGTATGAGCCGGGCGCTCGATCGCCTCGAGTGGGATCGATGGCTGACGGCGGAGCCGCGGGGCTACGCGTTCGCGGCGCCGATCGCGCAGGCGGTGTTGCTCCAGGAGATGGTGACACGGGGCCGCGTCGAGCGCTATCGTACAGCCGCCGACGCTTGATGAGCGCTTGAGACCGGGGGCCTAGCGTGACGCTGGATGCGACGAATGCGACCATTTCCGTGAGCACGGCCTCGGCCACGTCCCGCGGCTGGCTCCGCCGGGTGTGGGCGTTTTGGATGCGGCCGCGCGGCGATCGACGCTGGGACATGTTCCTGTGGGCGACCGGCGCGGTCGCGTTGCTGGGCATTCCGATCGTGCTGTTCGTGCCCGGGTCGGTCACGCTGGTATGGCTCGCCGTTCTCTCCCTCCCGTCCAACAGCCCGCTGAGCCCGATTCTCCCGACGATGTTCGAGCCGGTGATCATGGAAGCCGCGAAGTGGGAGCCGGTGTGGGCGGTCACCGCCGTCGCCACGGCCGGCTACATGTACACCGAGTACATCAATTGGCACGTGTATGCCTGGGTACTGGGGTTGGAGCGACTCGCCCGGTTGCGCAACCGTCCGTCGGTGCGCTGGTGCATCAAGCTGTTCGGCTATTCGCCATTCTGGATGATCGTGATCGCCGCCGTGACGCCGCTGCCGTTCTGGCCGGCGCGGATTCTCGCCATCCTCTACCGGTATCCCCTGTGGCGCTTCATGCTGGCCACGGTGGTCGGACGGATCCCCGGATTCCTGGTGTACGCCTGGTTCGGGGAGCTGTTGAACATCCCGACTTGGATTCTCGTCGCGCTCATCGTGGTCCCGGCCGTCATGCTGATCGCCTACCGCCTAGGGCGCGGTCAAGCGTTGTTCGCCGAGGGTCCCACTCCCGTGGGCGAACCGCCGGTGTGGCCCGGGGCGTAATCGGGCGAACTCGTGTCGGGCCATCGGAGGAGCGTGATGGGAGACGTGTGGGATGTCGTGGTGATCGGCACCGGGTTCGGAGGGAGTCTCGCGGCGCTCCCGGCGGTGGGCGCGGGTCTGCGCGTCCTCCTCGTGGAGCGCGGCCGGTGGGTCGATCGTGACGACTCCGCCTGGGATGCGACGCAGATTCTCGTCGAGCGCAAGTACCGCAGTGCGTCTCCCTACCGGATGCACACCCGGTTCGGACGCTCGACCATCTACCCCGACGAAGCCGTGGGCGGGAAGTCCGTTTTCTATGGGGCCGCCTCGATGCGCTTCCGGGAACAGGACTTCGACCTGACGAGCACCTTCGGCACCGGAGCGGATGCCCCGCCGGCCTGGCCGATCCGCTACACCGATCTCGCCCCGTTCTACGACGAGGTCGAACAGCTGCTCGGCGTCTCGGGCGTCTCGGGCGTCGATCCGACCGAGCCGCCGCGCGCCCGCGGCTACGCGCACGAGCCCCCCGCGTATTCCGAGCCGGCCCGGCGCGTGGCGCAGGCGGCCACCACGCTCGGGTTGCGCCCGTTTCCGCTGCCGCTCGCCATCAACTACCACGGCGGCGCGGGGGGGGAGGGCCGCCAATCGTGCGTGCAGTGCATGACGTGCGACCTCTTTCCGTGCAAGATCAGCGCGAAGAACGACCTCGCCGTTACGGTGATTCCCCAGGCGCAGCGATCCGGCGCGCAGGTGCTGCACAGCACGATCGCCGCCCGTCTCGTCCGCACGGGCGACGCGATCACCGAGGTCGAGTGCATCGATGCCCGGACGCAGCACCGCTTCGTCGTGCGCTGCCGGCTCTGCATCGTCAGCGCGGGGGCCATCGCCTCACCGGCCCTCCTGTTGTCATCGGGGCTTGGTGACCTCGAGCCGAACGGCGCGCTGGTGGGCCGGTACCTGATGCGCCATTGCTCCGGGATCGTGATCGGTCTGTTTCCCTTCCCCACCAATCCGGCGCGCCGGTTCCACAAGCAAGTGGGCATCACGGATTTCTATCATGGACACGAGGGCGACGAGCCGCGCGGCCCGTGGGGCATGATTCAGGGGCTGCAGACGCCGCCGCCGGAATTCATCCTGGCCGAGGGCGGGTTCCCGATCGGCGTCATCGGGGCGCGAACGGTGCACCGCCACATCTACCTCATCTGCATCGGTCAGGATCTGCCGCAGCCGGAGAATCGGGTCGCGCTCGATCCCGCGCGGCGGGATGCCTACGGCCAGCCGGTGCCGCTCGTGCGCCACCGCTATTGCCGCCATGACCTCGCCGTGCGGCGCGCGCTCTACCGGCAGGCCGCGCGGATCCTGCGGGAGGCGGGGGCGGTGATTCGCGTGCGCAAGCCGATCAATACGTTTTCGCACGTGGTCGGAACGTGTCGCTTCGGAGCCAGCCCCGAGACGGCGGTGCTGGACCCGTGGTGTCGGTTCTACGGCATGCGCAATCTGTTCGTCGTCGACGGCAGCTTCATGCCGACGTCCGCCGGTGTCAATCCGAGCCTGACGATCGCGGCCAACGCGCTGCGGGTCGCCGCGGCGATCCACGAGCGGCTCGGCGCGGCCTAATAGTCGCGAGGTCGCTCAGCCGCCGCCGCGCTCGCCGGAATCGCCGAC
>Ga0187892_10009959_pt1 | contig 12249 bp, 10 predicted proteins | sample MA1701073metaG_FD_139345 | JGI IMG/M metagenome (GOLD analysis project Ga0187892, IMG submission 139345) | Bio-ooze microbial communities from a basaltic lava cave in the Kipuka Kanohina Cave System on the Island of Hawaii, USA - MA170107-3 metaG ...
CCATGGAGTTGATGCACGCGGAGCCACGGGGACCGGTGTATCTCACGCTGCCGCGCGAGGTGCTCGCCGCCCGGCCGGGACCGATGACCATCACCTCGCCGGCGCGGCGGCAGTCGCGGAGCGTGCGGTTCCCGGATCCCGAGCGCATCGAGGAGGCGGCCCGCATCCTCGCGCGCGCCGAGAGCCCGCTGATCCTCGTCTCCGCCGCCGGCATCGACGCCCGCGCCGTCAGCGGGCTGATCGACCTGGCCGAGTCCGCCGGAATCGGCGTGGTCGAGGCTGACCCCATCTACCTGAACTTCCCCCACGCGCACCGCCTGCATCTCGGCTACAACCAGTCGGGCACGACGAACCCGTCGCTCGCCGGCGCCGATGCCGTGCTCGTGATCGAAGCCGATGTGCCCTGGTACCCGGCGCTCCAGAAGCCGGCCCCGAGCGCCTCGATCCTCCACCTCGGCGTGGATCCCTTCTTCTCGCGCTACCCGATGCGCAGCTACCCGTGCGACGTGCCGATCGCGGCGACGCCGGCGGCCGCCCTGCCCCTGCTGGCCGAAGCGGTGCGGCGGCACGCCGATCCCCAGGTGGTGGCCCGCCGCGATGAGCGCCTCGCCGCCGAGCACCGCGCGCGCCGGGCGGCCTGGGACGAGACCGCGCTCGGGCAGGCCGGCAGGCCGACGATCGGCTTCGCGTGGGCCGCCCGGTGCATCGGCGAGCTCGTGGACGAGACCACCGCCGTGGTCAACGAGTACCCGCTCGACCGGCGCTTCGCGGCCTTCAGCCGCCCCGGCAGCTACTTGGCCTCGCCCCACTCGAGCGGCCTCGGCTTCGGCCTGGGCGCCTCGCTCGGCGTGAAGCTCGCGCGGCCGGACGCCACCGTGATCGCGACGGTCGGCGACGGCGCCTACTTCTTCGGCGAGCCGCTGTCCTGCCTCTTCGTCCAGCGCGCCCACGACCTGCCTGTCCTGACCGTCATCTTCAACAACCAGCAGTGGGAGGCCGTGAAGTCCGGCGCGCTCGCGGTCCATCCCGAGGGCGTCGCGAAGAGCCGCGGCCGCTTTCCACTGAGCGAGCTCACGCCCTCTCCGCGCTTCGAGGAGCTGGCGAAAGCCGTGGACGGCTACGGGGAGCGCGTGGAGAAGCCGGGCGAGTTGCCCGCGGCGCTCAAGCGGGGACTGGCCGCGGTGCGCGACGGCCGCCCCGCCATCCTCAACGTGCTCTGCCAGCGACGGGTGTGACGTCCGGGTGCTCGCGCCTCACCGGAACCGCGGGATCACCTTCTCGGCGAAGAGCTCGAGCGTCTTCAGGCAGCGGTCGCGCTGGAGGATGCCCTGGCCGAACAGGAGGAACATCTCCCGGAACGGCACGTGGCGCGCGGCGTTCTCGATCACGCGCGTGACCGTGTCGGCGTCGCCGATCAGCAGCGGGGGGCGATCCTGTCCGAACGGCGTCGACCACGAGTCCCACATCCAGAGACAGTCCTCCGCCCACGCCTCCGCCTCGCTCTTGGTGTCCGCGAGCACGAGATAGCCGCCCCAGGCCGCTTCCTCGCCGCGCGGGACGTCGCGCCCGTGCTCCTCGGCGACCTCCCGGTAGCGGCTCCACAGCATCTCGCAGAAGTCCATCTGGGTGGACATCACGATCGGCTTGCCGCCCTCCTTCGCCCAGTACAGCGAGGTCTGCAGGCTGTGCGTGAAGCCGGAGTAGACGGGGATGGGGGTCTGCAGCGGCCGCGGCGCGATGCCCACCTCGCGGAGGGTGCCGTCGGGGTCGACGCCGCGGCCGTACTTGAGATAGACGGGGTGCTCGTGAGGCTGGCGCTGGCCCTGAGGAGGAAACGACCAGTACTTGCCCTTGAACGAGAACGTGTCGTGCGTCCACGCGGTCTTGATGATGGCGACACACTCCTCGAAGAGCTCGCGGTTCGCCGCGTCCTCGTCGGACTTGCGATTCCAGGGTCCGGTCGCCTTCGCGCCGGGCACGGCCGCGTAGTTCTCGAACCAGCGCGCCTGGTAGCCGCGCACGAACGCGACGTTGAGCCGGCCGCCCAGGAGGTGATCGAGGGTGGCGGCGTGCTCGGCGACGCGGAGCGGGTTGTGGGTCGGGAGCACGTAGCCGAACTGGTCGATGCGCAGCCGCGGCCCGTGCTGGCCGAGGAACATCGCCATCAGCCCGGGGTCCTGGCCGAGCTCGAAGCCCTCGATCTGCAGATGGTGCTCGGGGATCCCGATGCCGGACCAGCCGCCGGCGTCGCACGTCCGCGCGTACTCCGCGATCTCGTCGAGCATCCGCTGGTACAGGACGGGGTCCTTGCCCGCCAGGCCGCGCTCGAGCTCGTGGCGCCGGCCGATGGTGACGTACATGAAGGCGTGGAAGTCCATCAGCGGCCTCCGAGCTTCTGCGCGAGTTCGTTCGCGGTCGTGGCGAGCTCGCGGGCGAGCGTGTCCACGCCCATGTCCCTGACCTGCTCACTCAGACCCACCGCCACCACGACGCGGCTGACGGGATGCCCGGCGGCCCGTACCGGCGCGGCGATGATGGTGACGCCTTTGATGTAGCATACGCGAGGAGCCATGGCCAGGCTGACCGACTACACCAGCTATGCCGACGCCCACCGTCATTTCTCGGCGGCCGCGCTGTGGGAGCTGTTCGACGGCGGCCGGGAGTCGCTGAACATCGCGCACGAGTGCGTCGATCGCCATGCCGAGACCGGCCGGGCCGCCGTGCGCATCGCGCACGCCGACGGCCGCGACGAGCCGGTGACCTTCGCCGAGCTGTCGGCGTGGTCGGCGCGGGTGGCCCACTGGCTCGACGACCGCGGCGTGGCGGCGGGCGACCGCGTGGCGATCATGCTCGAGCCGTCGCTGGCCTTCTACGCCGCGATGTTCGGCGCCATCAAGCGCGGCGCCATCGCCGTGCCGCTCTTCACGCTGTTCGGCCCTGACGGAGTCCGTCTGCGCGTCGGGGACTGCACCCCGCGCCTGTTGATCACGACCGCCGAGAAGGTCGACACGGCGCCCGCGATCACGGGTCTGGACGTGGTGGTCGCCGATGACACCTTTCTGGCCGCGGTCGCCGCCTATCCGTCGCACTACGCGGTGCGGAGCGCGCCCGACGACCTCACGGTGTTCCAGTACACCTCCGGCACCACGCGGGAGCTGCCCACGGCCGTGCGCCACACGCACCGGGCCATCGTCGTGCTCATGGTGGCCGCGCTGTACGGCACCGGCATCCGGCCGGGCGATCGGTTCTTCTGCCCATCGTCGCCGGCGTGGGGACACGGGCTGTGGCACGGCACGCTCGCGCCGCTGGCCCTGGGCGTGACCACCGGCACGATGGCGGGGAAGTTCGATCCCGGGCGCCTGCTGCAGGCCTTGCAGGACTACGAGATCACCACCGTGTCGGCGGCGGCGACGCACTACCGCATGATGAAGAGCTCGGGCGCCGCCGCCCGCTACCGTCACGCGATCCGCAAGCTCTCGTTCACCGGCGAGCCCATGGACCGCGCCACGCGCGTGTTCGTCGAGGAGACGTTCCGCGTGCCCGTGTGCAGCATGTACGGCACCACGGAGGTCGGCGTCATCCTCGCCGACTATCCGGGCGCGGCGGACTACGTCGTCAAGCCGGGGACCCTCGGCCGTCCCGTCCCCGGCGTCCGCGTCGAGGTGCACCGACCGGACGGCGAGCGCTGCGCGCCGAACGAGCTCGGCGAGATCGAGGTCTGGCGCCGGGGGGCGTGGTTTCCGACGAAGGACCGCGGGCTCGTGGACGAGGACGGCTACTTCCATCACGCCGGCCGCGCCGACGACGTCATCATCTCGGCCGGGTGGACGATGAGCGCGGTGGAGATCGAGGACGTGCTGCTCCAGCACCCGGACGTCCGCGAGGCCGCCGTGATCGGCGTGAGCGACGCCGTGCGCGGCCTAGCGGTCAAGGCCTTCATCGTGAGCCCGCGGCCCGGCGACGAGCGCTTCGCGCGCGAGCTCCAGGACCTGATCCGGACCCGTCTCGGTCGACACGAGTATCCGCGCCACGTGGCCTTCGTGGCCGATCTTCCCAAGACGCCGGCCGGCAAGATCAACCGCAAGGCGCTGCGCGAGGCCGAGGCCGCCACGGCCGCCAGCGACGAGATCGAGCGAACGCATGCCCCCTGAACCGACCGCCACCCGGACCATGCTGTTCCCGAGGATCACCGACCAGGGCCTCGACGACCTGCGCCGCCGCCTCGGCGTCGAGATCACCGACACGCTCGAGCCCTGGTGCCACGAGGCGACGCGCGACGCGATCCGCCACTACGCCCACGGCATCGGCGACGACAATCCGCTGTGGTGCGATCCGGACTACGCCCGGGGCACGCGCTGGGGCGGCCTCATCGCGCCGCCGAGCTTCCTGTTCGCGACGAGCCGCATCATCTCCGGCTACGTCGGCGGCCTCCCCGGCGTTCACGCGATGTGGGCGGGCGCGGACTGGACCTGGCATCTGCCGGTCCGGCGCCACGACACGATCACCACCAAGGCGTGGCTCAAGGAGCTGATCGAGCACCAGACCAGCTTTGCCGGGCGCTCGATCCAGCAGGTCTATCACGTGGACTTCTCCAACCAGCGCGGCGAGCTGGTCGCCGCCGCCGATAGCTGGTGCTTCCGCACCGATCGCGACCTGGCGCGCGAGGAGGGCACCAAGTACACTGCCGTGAAGGCGAAGCCCCCGAAGCGCTACACCGACGAGGAGCTCGGGGATGTGTACCGGCTCTACGCGAGCGAGGAGGTGCGCGGCGCCGTCCCGCGCTACTGGGACGACGTGCGCGAGGGCGAGCCACTCCCCACGATGGCGAAGGGTCCCATGACCGTGACCGGCTTCATCGCCTATGCGCAGGGCTGGGGCGGCCTCTACATCCGCGCCAACAAGCTCGCGTGGAAGCAGATCCATCGCCACGCCGGGCTCGGCATCAAGAACCGCTTCGGGATTCCCGACTGCCCCGAGCGCGTGCACTGGGAGCAGGAGTTCGCCACCATGGTCGGCGCGCCGGGCGCGTACGACTACGGCCCGGAGCGCTGCTCCTGGCTGACCCACCACCTGACGAACTGGATGGGCGACGACGGCGTCCTGCGCCGCGCGCACTGCAAGATCCGCCGCCACAACCCCGAGGGGGATACCCTCAGGATCGACGGCCGCGTGGTGCGGAAGTTCGTCGACACCGGCCGGCACCTGGTCGAGATCGAGCAGGAAGCGCGCAATCAGGACGGCGAGCTGTCGGTGGCGGGCGGCGGCCTGGTGGAGCTGCCGGTGCGATGACGACGATCGGCGTTCAACCCATCGCGGGCACGCTCGGCGCCGAGATCTCCGGCGTCGATCTGGCCAAGCCGCTCGACGCCGACACGGTGGCCGCGATCCGGCGCGCCTGGCTCGAGCACCTCGTGATCTTCTTCCGCGACCAGCAGCTGTCGCCGGCCGAGTTCCTCGCCTTCGGGCGGCGGTTCGGCGAGCCGATCGAGTATCCGTTCGTGAAGGGGCTGCCCGACATCCCCGAGGTCATCCCCGTGCTCAAGCTCGAGCACGAGCAGGTCAACTTCGGCGGCATCTGGCACTCCGACACGACGTATCTCGAGATCCCGCCGATGGCCAGCATGCTGATCGCGCGCGAGGTGCCCCCCGCGGGCGGCGACACCGAGTTCGCGAACATGTACCTGGCGTACGAGACGCTGTCCGAGGGCATGAAGCGGCTGCTGGAGCCGCTCGTCGCCGTCAACAGCTCGGCGCTGGCCGACGTGTCCAAGACGCGCGAGGACCGCATGAAGGACAACGCGCGCCCCGACGCCGCCACGCACTACGTGGCCGAGCATCCCGTCGTGCGCGTGCACCCGGAGACGGGCCGCCGGGCGCTCTACGTCAACGTGGCCCACACCGAGCGGTTCGTCGGGATGACGCGCGAGGAGAGCCTGCCGATCTTGCAGTATCTCTATCGGCACCAGGTCCGCCCCGAGCTCACCTGCCGCTTCCGCTGGCGTCCCGGCTCCATCGCGTTCTGGGACAATCGCTGCGCCCAGCACAACGCGATCAACGACTACCAGGGCCACCGCCGCCTCATGCACCGCATCACCCTCGCCGGCGACCGCCCCCGCGGGATCGGCGGGCTCTGACGGTTCAGGCGATCAGGAACTCACGCACGGCGCTGGCGACCGCGTCCGGCTGCTCGAGGTGGGGCGCATGGCCGGCGCCGTCGATCATGTGCACGCGCGCGCCCGGGATGCGCGTGGTGAACTCCTCCGCGTAGACCGGCGGCACCAGGCGGTCGTCCTTGCCCCAGATGAGCCGCGTGGGGGCGGTCACGCGGTGGATGCGCTTCTTCAGGCCCTTGTCCGGGAGCGGCCAGATGAACTTCCCGGTGGTGCCCATGGCCCACATGAGCCGGACGCGCGCGGCCGCGGCCGCCTCGGGCGGCTCGGACGGCCCGAACATGCGCTGGGCCGCGTCGCTGTCCGTATCGCGGAAGAGATGGCGGGGCAGCTCGGCGGGATTCAGCGCCATCCAGTTGACGATCGGCTCGCCGTCGCGCCAGAACCCGATCGGCGCGATGAGCGCGAGACGGCGCGCGCGCCGGGGATACGCGGCCGCCAGCTCACACGCCATCATGCCGCCGAACGAGTGCCCGACCAGGGCCGGCGCCTCCAGCGCCAGCGCGGTCAGCAGCTCGTCGTAGCACAGGACGAGATCCCAGAGCCCGTCCAGGTGATGGATGTCGTCCGGCGCGTCGGGCGTCGTCCCCGGATGCTCGGGCGCGTACACGGTGAAGCGCTGCGCCAGCTCGTCGAGGAACGGATCCCACGTGAGTCCCCACGGCCCGTGGAAGAAGACCACGGCAGGGCCAGCGCCGTCGGACAGGACCCGCATCCGGACGCGTTTCTGCCAGACCGAGATGGTCTGCTCGCGCCTCACGCCCGGCTTGCCCCGACGCCGGCCGCCGGCGGCCGGGCCGCCGCCCCCCGCAGGCGCTCCGGCCACCAGTGGTTGACCCACCCCTCGTCGTTCCAGACGTCGCGCAGGTCGGGCAGCACCTTGCGAGCGAAGAGCTCGACGTTCTCCAGCGTGAGCTCGTGCGGCATGGAGCCGATCTGCAGCAGCACCATCAGATTGCCGACGTGCAGGCCCTTGACCACCTCCTCCATGAGCCGATCGCGAACCGTGGCCGGGCTGCCCGAGATCACATAGCCCTTCTCCACGAAGTCGCGATAGCGGAGCTGCTTGAGGTCCTCGGTGCGCCGCAGCGGATTCGAGACGCTCGCCACGAGGCTCCGGTAGTCCTGGTTGCCGGGCGGGGAGAGGTACTGGACGGGCCAGTGCAGGCACTTGTGGTAGAAGTACTCGACGTGCCGGGCGTACTTGTCCTCGGCCTGCGCGTCGGTGTCCGCCACGGTGACCAGCTGCAAGAATCCCGCGCGGTACGGGTTCGGTTCCCGCCCCTTGTCGGTCACGACCGTCCAGTACTTGTCCATCATCGACCTCGCCGCCTTCGCCCCCGAGTAGCTCAAGAAGCAGTAGCAGACCTCGTGCTCGACGGCGAAGTCGAACGTGCTGATGCTGCCGGAGCCCGGCACCCACACCGGCGGATGCGGCTGCTGGATCGGGCGCGGCCACAGGTTCACGTTGGCCAGCTGGTAGTAGCGCCCGTTCCACGCGAAGAGCTCGCGCGCCTGCCACGCCTTCAGCGTCAGCGCGAACGCCTCGCGGTAGCGCTCGCGGTGCTCCATCGGCGTGATCCCATAGCAGAGATTCACGTCCATCGGACTGCCGAGCGGCAGCCCGGCCACCAGCCGGCCGCCGCTGAGGCAGTCGAGCATCGCGTACTCCTCGGCCACGCGGATCGGCGGGTTGGACGTGGGCAGCGTGGCCCCCATCTGCACGATGGCGACGTTCGTGTCGTTGGTCAGCTTGGCGAGGACGCTCCCCATGATGTTGGGATTCGGCATGAAGCCGTACGCGTTCTGATGGTGCTCGTTCGTGCACACGCCGTCGAACCCGCACTTCGCCGCGTACAGGAGCTCATCGAGCGTCCAGTTGTAGTACTGGCCGACCCGGCGCGCATCGGCCAGCTCCCACCACGGGGGTGTCACCCAGACCGACTCGTACCGCTTCTCGAAGTCCGCGGGCAGCTCCCGATGCGGCATCAAGTGGAACGCGCTGATCTTCATGGATTCTCCTGACCGGCGGGTGAGATTGCGCTTGGGGGCGGGCACGGTGACGCCGGCCAGGGCCGTGAGCTGCTCGGCGACCTCCCGCACGCTCAGTCGGCCCTGCGGCCGGTACCACTTGTAGAGCCAGTTCAGCATGCCGAGGATGCCGTACGAGACCACCTGCACGTCGAGATCCGGGCGGAACTCGCCGTTCTTCACGCCCTCGCGCACGATCTGCTGCCAGAAGCGCTCGTACTGCTTCGGCGAGAGCTTGACGCGCTCCCGGAACCCGCGCTTGATCTCGTCCCGCTCGCGCAGGTAGACGAACAGGTGCGGGTAGTGCCGGTCGAAGGCATCCAGGTGCGCGATCACGCCGCGCCGGAGAGCTTCTCGGCCGCCGGCCGCTCGCTGGCGACGATCTCGCCCATGGTCTGGTGCATGCGGGCGATCGGCTCCTTCACGATGAGATAGAGCAGGTCCTCCTTGCTCTCGACGTGATGGTAGAGGCTGCCCTTCAGGATGCCCACCTCGTCGGCGATGTCGCGCACGGTGGCGGCAGGGTAGCCCTTGGTGCGGAAGACCCTGGCCGCCGCCGCGACGATCTCGTCCAGGCTCGCCATGCGCGGGTCAGGCCGCAGGCCGGCGATAGCGTTCCGGCACGTCGAACTTCAAGTACTTGTTCGGATCGCCCGGGCGCGCGGTGCGAGCCCAACCGGCGTGGCCCGGTGATTCCAGTCGCCACCGGTTCGGGGCGTTGACCTCGAGCGTGCTCATCCGTCGCTCCTTTCCCAGTGCACGAGCGTGAACGTAGGAGGCGAACCCGTCGAGGCGGCGCGGATCGACGCCCGCATCGGCGCAGGCGTTCAGGATGGCCTGGAGCGCGAGCTCGAACTCGGAGTGCGGGGCTTGTCCATGCTTGTAGTACGCCGTCTCGCCGATGCCGGCGATCGCCACCTTGTCCCGCAGCGCCCGCTCCTTCGCCATGACCAAGCGTTTGGTTGGTCACGATACCGCCGGGACGCCGTGGTTGTCAAAGGCGAGGGCGCCCTACCAGCGAGAAAGCCGGGCCGCGACCCAGTGCCAGCTCGGGTCGTCCCCGCGCTCCTGCGCGAACTCGTCGAGCACCCCGTGGGCCGCGCTCGTCGCCTCGGCGAGCCAGCGCGCACTCTGCCCGCCGTGGCCCCGCACCACTTCGAGCGCGCCCCGGCACACGGCTTCGACCAGCTCGTCCGAGGCGCCGAGCTCGCGTACGAGACGACATGCCGCGCGCACCGCCTCTTCGTTTCCTCGATGCGCTTGCGCAGCGGCCGCAGCCGTTCGATGACCGATTTCTCGCGCTCCCACTGCTCCTTCAGCGTCTGGGCCTCCGTCTGCAGGCGCGAGAACTCCTCCTCGATCCGCGCCAGCCGGTCGCGCGAGCCGAGGTCCGTCTCCTTGCGCAGCGCCTCCCGCTCGATCTCGAGCTGCAGGCTGCGGCGGCTGATCTCGTCGAGCTCGGCCGGCATGGAGTTGATCTCGGTGCGTAGGCGCGCGGCCGCCTCGTCGCTGGTCGACCACCGGGGCGATCATCCGGCACGGCCCGCACCACGGCGCCCAGGCATCGAGCAAGACGGGCAGCTCCGACCGCTCGACGTCCGCCGGGAACGTGGCGTCGGTCACCGTCAGCGGCTTGGCGTCGAGCGGCAGCGGCTTCTTGCACCGGCCGCAGATCGGGGCCAGCCCCGCCGCCAGCTTTGCCTCGGGCACGCGGTTGGTCGCGCCGCACGCGGGACAGCGAATCAGTCGGATCTCAGCCATCGGTTTCTCCCTTATGCCTGGATGCCGCCGGCAATTCCCCCGATCTGAGGGCACATCCTGCTTCTCGATCGATCCGCGCATAGCTGAGGAATACGTGCTGCCGTCTTGCAGGATGCCGCGCCGCCCTGTGGCCTGCTTCGCCTCCACGTACGCCGCGTGTCCTCGGCGGGGGAAGTGGATGTCGCCCCGCCGCCCGCGGTCGTAGTAGTGAAAGCCCGGGATGTCGGGACGCACCCCGTACATCATCGCCATCTGGAAGGCCGGCGTGGAGGTCGGCAGCCCGACGCTCATTTGCTGCAGTCCTAACGGCCGCTCGAGCCGGGGCAGCCGGACATCCAGCACCAGGCAGCCGGGGGCGTCCGGGCGCTTGCTGGTCAGAAACTCGTTGGCCATCGTGAAGGTCTGCACTCGCAGCCCCACAGACGCGAGCAGGCTCCTGGTCGCCTCCAGGACCGCCTGGTCGTCGTCCACGACGAAGACGATCGGCTCGTTCGCGCTCATGACTCGAACCCGCTCCGGGTCGCGAGACCCGACTGGAGGGTCACGTCAGCGCTGGCACACTCGCCATCGATCAACCTTCGTGGTCGAGGCAGGGTTGGGTCGTCGAATCGGGTTGCTCTCATTCTGGCACGAACAGAGCGACGGCGCACGCTCCGGGCGATCTCACCTGCGCTCCGCAGTCAGACGAGCAAACCGACGCCATCGACGGTATGCTCCGGGAAACGTCGGCCGCTTTTACTCTCACACGCCCAAGGAGCCTTCGGTGAAGATCACGGATATCGAGACGTTCGTCGTCGACGCGGGCTGGCGTCCGTGGCAATTCGTGGCGGTACGCACGGATCAGGGCATCACCGGATACGGGGAGTGCTCGGACGGCCGCAATCCGTACGGAGTCGTGGGAGCCGTCCGGGACTTCGAGGCGATCCTGCTGGGCCAGGATCCTCGGCCGGTCGAGATGCGCTACTGGGATCTGTATCGGATGGCACGGCAGAGCCCGGGCGGCATCGCCGCGAAGGCGATCGCCGGCATCGAGCTTGCGCTGTGGGATATCAAGGCGAAGGCGCTCGATGTTCCTGTGTACGAGCTCTTCGGCGGCCCGCTCCGGGAGCGCCAGCTCGTCTACTGGTCCCACTGCGGCACCTCTCGGGCCCGCGATCACGCCCTGATCGGTGTGCCGCCGCTCCGCACGATGGACGACGTGTTCCGCCTGGGCGAGGAGGTGGTGCGCCGTGGCTTCAAGGCGCTCAAGACGAACATCGTCTACCCCGGGGACGCGGCCCGCGTGCACTTCTCCGGCTTCGGCGGCCGTCCAGGCACGACGGATCAGAACGTCACCACCGAGATGCTGAGCCACCTCGAGACCCTTCTCGGCACGTTTCGCCGCGCGGTCGGTCCGCATGTCGGCCTCGCTCTGGATCTGAACTTCAACTTCAAGCCCGAGGCGGCGCGGCGGATCTGTCAGGTGCTGGGGCCCGTCGGCATGATGTGGGTCGAGATGGACATGTACGACGAGCGGGCCCTGCGCGAAGTGAAGGAGGCGGCGTCGATGCCGATCTGCTCGGGGGAGAATCTCTATGGCCTGCGCGGGTATCGCCCGTACTTCGAGGCGCGCGCCATGGACGTCGTCATGATCGACGTGCCCTGGAACGGTTTCGCCCAGTCACGCAAGGTGGCGGACCTCGCCGAGAGCTACGAGCTGAACATCGCCCCCCACAACTACTACAGCCATCTCTCCACGCTCCACTCGCTGCACCTCTGCGCCACGGTGCCGAACGTGCGGATCATGGAGATCGACGTCGACGACGTGCCGTGGAAGGACGAGCTCGTCGACCACCCGCCCGTCATCGAGGACGGCCACGCTGTCCTCCCCACACGACCCGGCTGGGGCGCCGATCTGAACGAGGCCATCGCCCGCAAGCACGTCTGGGAACCCGGCCGCCCACCGGGTTACACGGAGAGGTAGAGCTGTCGATTGGTAGAGCTGTCACCCTCGCTCCCTCTCCCTTCCAGGGAGAGGGAACCTCACCTCGCTGCCTACTCTCGGTCGAAGGTGAGGGCGACGCCGTTCATGCAGTAGCGGAGGCCGGTGGGGGGTGGGCCATCGTCGAAGACGTGGCCCAGGTGGCCGCCGCAGCGGGCGCAGTGGACCTCGGTGCGTACCATGAACAGGGTGCGGTCCCGCGAGGTGCCGACCGCGGCGTCGAGCGGCGTCCAGAAGCTCGGCCACCCGGTGCGGCTGTCGAACTTCGTGCCGGACGAGAACAGCGGGTGGCCACAGCCTCCGCAG
>Ga0187892_10009961_pt1 | contig 12248 bp, 17 predicted proteins | sample MA1701073metaG_FD_139345 | JGI IMG/M metagenome (GOLD analysis project Ga0187892, IMG submission 139345) | Bio-ooze microbial communities from a basaltic lava cave in the Kipuka Kanohina Cave System on the Island of Hawaii, USA - MA170107-3 metaG ...
CGAGTTGGTATCGAAATAGCCACGAAGGAGAATAGTCACGACAATACCGAGCGGTGGACTCTCTACTTTCCGAGAAGATCCCGCGTTTGGAATTGGACTCACCCGGAATGTGATTCGAAGCCTGCAAGACTCCTTGTAAACAGAATCTTCATGTCAATCGTCCGTTCTAGAGTAAGAGGTCATGGCTTTGTATCGCGACTCGAGTTCTGCTCCAACGCGCTGAAGGCAACGCGAGTGTAATTTGGGTACCTCAAGACGCCGGCTGATTGCAATTATCAAGCCGCTGTCGCATGTCTCAAGCCTATGACAACGTTCGTGTCGTCCCTCCTGCGACAAAGTTGACGATGCTGGGCACGCCGATCGGAGTCGGCGGTTGCCTGAACCATCCTTGAGACCAATTGAAGTAAGCTAGCTCGAACTCGGCCTGGTCGACTGTGCCGCCACTTAGGAATTGAGGCATTCCATACAGAGACCGCGCCTTCAGTGGACTCGTGCTCTCCCAAGCCGAATTCGCCAAACTGCGAGTAATTCGGAGCTATGCTAGGTTGGATGCCAAACCCGAGTTACCAGAACAAGTTGCTCAGTAACTGACCGTAGGAGACGTATCTTGATAGTGGACACTCAACAGAGACCCGAATCTGACGTTCTCGATGCCATGATTGAAGCAGAGATGGCCATTAAGTACAACTGCTATCCCAAAGCAATTCAGCTCCTTACCGGTGTTCTTGGAGAAAATCCAGGTTATCTGCCGGCTCAAGAAACTCTTTGCGATATCTACCGCGAGACGGGCGATTTTGGAGCCGCTAGCCGGCTTGCCGAGGAAATGACGGCAATCCGCAACCGGCTGGCCCGGCAGGCTGCAGACCGAAAGGGCGGACTTGATCCGGATGAGCCCGCGCGGCGGTTCATTGCTCAGGTCGATGGAATTGTCAGGGACCTGTACGAGGCGAAGGACGAACTTGTTGTGCTCAAACTTGCTGCTGAAAGACTTCTAAACACCGTCAGTGGGGATCGATGTCTGATCTTGAGGGTCGGCAAGGTCAGCGGGAAAGCAAAGCAATACGAGCATTGCAGAACCGGCATAGGAGCATCGCTGGAAAACAGAACCGCGCGGCTGAACTTTCTCTTGCTGAAAATGGTTCCTGTCGAGGGAGAACTACTGATCGTGCCGGACACTCGGGAGGTCCCGCAGTTGCAGGAGTGCCTCACCGCCCTCGACGAATTTCAGATTCGCTCTGTGGTCGCAGTTCCTCTGACTTACAAGTCAACTCGCATGGGCTTCGTCATCGTTCACTATTGCTCACTGGCGGCGGAACTATCCAAACAGGCTGGGAATATCTTTCGAGCAGCAGTCGGACATCTGGCAGTCGCCTTGAGAAATACTGAACGACTGGCCTCTGTCCCCGCACCGGGCGCGTCAGAAGAGATTCCTGGGTTATGTGACAAACAGCTCTTTGAAGAAAGATTTTCGGCAGAGCTCAAGGCCTCCCAACAACAGAATTACCCGCTGTGCCTCGCTTACCTCTTCCTGGAGAATGTGGACGGCATTAGGGACTCGTCCAAACCTGGCGCACTCAGGAGGATGCTTCACAAAGTCGGACTATTGGTTCGAACCCACATCCGCAAAGGTAGCGTCGTTACACGGACTCAAGAGGATGAGTTCGCTATCATCCTCCCTAATCTGTCTAGAATTGTCGCGCACGATGTGTTGGGCAATATCAAGAAACTAATCGAAGCTACGATCGCACTCGAGGTAGGCAGCGGAATAAGCCTCAGACTGGGCATTTTTGAAGCTGCCGAAGCTTCAGCGTTACCCAGACCCAAAGTGGAGCTTCAAGTCGAAGAAACCGGCGCCCCAAGTGCAGAGACTGTGCTGCTGAGGGGAGCCTTTTCTTTGTCAGATGTCATTCAACTTCTGGAGACATCACAAAAAACAGGCGCTTTGTCGGCTACGGTTGGGGCAGAAACGGGAGTCATTCACTTTAACGACGGAAGAATTGTCAATGGCGTGTATAGAGGCAAATCCGGAGAATCCGCCTTCTTTAGGTTGTTCGCTCAGATCGCGCTCAAGCCGGCTAGTCTTGAATTCTTGCCTTCTCCGTCACCGTTACCGGCACTGATCACCAGCAGTAACGCATACTTGCTTCTGGAGGGACTTAGGTTGATTGACGAGGCTGGTCGTGAAAGCGGGGAAGGTCAGCCAGAGGGTGCTTGAGTTTCTTTCGGCGAAGGCTCAAAGGATTGAACATTGTTATGGTTTCTGAGTCCACGCCGTCTTTGGCGTGTGCTCAGAGGCCGCTGAGAACCTAGGTTCGGTAAGCTTCGTTACAAGTCCACCTTTGATCCAGGTGCGTTCTTTCTCCGTTCAACCACAGACGGTAGCCAACCCTTGTGGCGCCTGTCGGGGAGGAACCCTTGTTCGATCAGTGCCACCACCATTTTTCCATAGTAGTCTTCGTCAAACTCCGGGTTCGTTGGCCGTTCCGGTGGGGAGAAATCGCTTTCCTCAACTTGGGAATCGTCTAGCAATAAAAGGCCTGGTTCTGCCATTAGCAGCCTCCTAACTTAGAGAATCAACTTAAGATGAGCAAGCTTGTCTCCAGATGAATTGTTGGGGAGGCGATCGGACTGCCCCGATCAAGATCGGCTGTCGCAGATGTCTAGTAGATTAGCCGCAGGCTCTGGCCTGCCTCATGGAAGAGTGAACTATGTTCAATCGGGCAAGAGCTCTGCAGAGCATGAGACGGGCAAAATGGTCGCTTCTACGATTGCCTGGTATTCTGTCTCGAATGTTCCTAACGGATCTTTATACGCCGGAGGGTTTTCGTCTGGCCAAGCGGCAATACGTCGGCCTCGAGCACACCGTCAACCTTCCACCAGACCGGAAAAGAGCCGTCACCATCTGCAATCTTTTCTCAAATCAGCATAAGACGATTGACGAGATTGCAAAGCTTCTCGACACAACCCGCGGGACTGTCATTCTAGCACTCATTCACGAAGGACTCATTCTCGATAGGCGTCGACAACCCTCGCGAGACAAGGAGACGACGACTAAATGATCTCAGTTGCACACGTGGGACCTGTATGTCTTCACTCCGCAGCCAGCAAATTCAAGGAACCGATGCGCGGACCGGAGCCGCCGACCTCTATGCTACCAACGCATCAGCTATACGATCTCAGTTGCCTCATCTCCTCAACCGAAGAATTCCTCGCGTGAAAATCCAGGACTTTTAATTCTGCTTGGTCATCGTCAAAGCAAAAGACCGTCATCAGCATCGCGGTTTCCTGGATGCGACCGGGTCCCAGCTTCGATTCTCATCCATCAGGTACTATGACCTGCTGTTGATCTGAAAACAGCGTGCATCACAACCGAGGTTCGTCGAAGGTAGGCACTTCGATTGATCTTCTCCCCTCTACTCATTGCCATAGGTCTGGGCCATCAACCAACCCGTTCCACGGCACGCTGAACACAACTGGAACACCCCTCGCTGAATCGGGAACCGATCATTTAGTACCGCCTCACCAGTACCCATGCAGCGGAAACACCGCTTGGCTGGTTCCGCCACCAGCACTTCTCCTCTTCCTCGACACGCAGGGCAGGGCGGCCTCCTGCTCACACCTCCACAGAACCCGCACTGCCTCGGGATCGTCGTGTCAAGAGAGTCACTTCTCGCGTCCCTTGTCGAACCTATTTGACTCATGAGCCGGTCGAATAAGCTTAGCTGCCCGCGTCGTTCAAACTCTTGCTTCAGACACTCGCGCTTCCACAAATCACCCTCCGAAGGACCCCCCAGTGTGTCTAGAATAACAAACTCTCGGTCATACACTTCGTCTTGCAGCTCGACGTAAGTCATCTGTGCGAGCCAGGCGCGATACACAGCTTCACTGAATTCATTGTGTGAGGATCCGACCATGCTTTCAGTTCTCGTTCCGCCCGTCAAGACCGCTTCAAGGTAGGCCTCGGTCTCCGTTCAGCGCTCCGTCACCTGCGCAGCACAGGGCTGCGTGGTTTGCTGATTTACGATCATGCGGCTGGCTTCGGCAATTCACTACTTTCTCTCGAAATGACACAGCACAAGGTTCCGGTGCCTTCGGTTTCGTGGCGAAACGTCGACTTCATTCGCTCTTGCGATGATGGTAATACCATCTCCGAGGGATTGCCTGGATGGCCTTCTTCCGGCTCTGCTCACTCATCGTCAAATCCAACTTTCGGCTTATCCGTTTTTGGATGTGACGACACGCTACAGAATCTCCGAAGGTCGTTGTGCCAAGGCGGCGGTCCGCCCCGCCCTGAGCGGCGCGTTCAGATTTCTCTTTGGGAGAGAGCGGGTTTTATTCGGACGCCTGCAAGCCGAGTGCTGGTTTGTCACCTTGTAAGCCAGCTTCAGAAATCCCATGTTGGTGAAGATCTGGTTGACGAGGCTGCTGCTGTAGCGTACGCCGTTGCCGCCACCGCCGCTCCAGTCCAGATTTGGGTTACCGAGGCTGCCCAGGACACTGCCGCCCGCATCGCGCGTTTTTGCGACAATGATGCCCGCCATTGATGGAGCCGTTGCCGCCGCCGTTGAAGCTCATCGTCCCCTGGCCCACCACCAGGATTAGCCCACAGAACGCGCCGTTCCCCCCCATGTTGAAGTTGCCGCGCACGATTAAAATTCCGTAACCCGTCCCGTTTCCCAGGTCGGAATCCCCATTAATTAAATACGTTGATCTTGGGGCTGCCAGACGTTCCCCAGCAGCCTGTTCCAGAACACGCGGTCGTGCCCGTGGCATAGGTTCCGTTTGCGTACGGAGTGATGGCACTTACAATGTCTTCCAAACCCTGCGGGGTCGTCATGCTGGGGGGCACTCCGGAAGACACATCCTGAATGTCCGGCCAGCCACCACTTCCCGTGTAGTGATCCAGCCGGTTTCCTGGCAGGACAGTGACGGGAATGCGGACACAGTGACAGAAATATGGCATGACCTTGATTTATTGGGATTTGGACAACATGATCACCCTGGTCGCGTCGGGACGAATGCCGACGGCTGTGGTGCTCAGGTGTGAGAGCGTGAAAGAGGTCCACCTTGCTTGCGGACCTCAGTGCTTCTATCGAATGGCAAATGGGCCTTGCGAGTGGATCTAGCGAATTCGCCCTAGAGCCTGGCGATGAGACTATGCTGTTTGAGCCGACTGTACGTTTAGGGGGCTTTGGCTACTCATTGAATCGAGCGGCGACCAACTGCTTGCCGGACGGATCGCCCTGAATGCGTACGACCATGGCTCGTGTGACATGGCTTGGAGCAAAGAGGCTGCTCGACACCACTTCAGTGGTTACATGGCTGTTGATCCAAAGCGGCCGACTCAGATAGAACGAGAGGCCCTCTTCACTGATGTCGCAGGATTCGGTCTTCTCCTCGAAAGGCAGACCGCTGGCATCGACACCAGTGATCACCACTTTGGTACGTTCTTTTTGCCGCACTGCGGCTCTTCCATCTCTTGCCATAAAACACTCTCCAGAGTCATGGGTGGAAAATCAGACGTGCTTTGCTACTTGAATCACGGCTCGCGCTGTCCGGCAGGAAGCCCGTCGAAGATGGAACGAAGCAACTCCTGCCAACCTGGATCTTCCCAATTCGTTTATCAACCTCTCCGCCGCATTATTCGAAGCTCCCTCGCACGGTCTGAGCCAGGGGCAACACGACAGGTCTGGGGCCCCTCTATTGGCTCAAGCGGAGAATCTGATTTCTGACCGCTTCAAAAGCCGCATTGAGCTGGGTAGGGTCACCCGCAAAGTAATACTTTCCTGCAGGCTGGTTCGCATTGAAATCGGGCGACGCGGGATCGTTTGCGACGCGTTGCAAAATCGACGAACCTGTTTCAGCCGAAGCGCCCATGTTTTGATTGAGAATATCTCCCAGACCCAAGGTGTAAATGCGAATCCGATAAGCGCCCGACGTATCGCTCTTAGCTGCGTTAGCAATGCTCTCCAGCAGATTTCGCGCCGCGTTGTTCGCGTTCTGCACATGATTCTTGTATCCCACGCCGACAGGGTCAATCAGCGGCCTTTGGCCTGGCAGGGTGGGGTCGTACAGATTGAATGCGAAAGGAATGCCTGCAGAAGCATGTTGCGGATGATTGCTCCGTGTTGGCAATTCGGGGATCTTCTGGTTGACAATCTGGATGTTAACATTTTGCCCCGAACTGTATGAAGAGCTCGTGGGGGAAACCCAGCGGAGCGATTGGTCACTGACGGTGCCGTAGGTTTCACGCAGCCCTGTGACTTCCGGATTGTTCGAGCCGGTTCTGCTCCCGTTTATGATGTACTCGGGAAAGTCGCCTGTGTACAGCGTTCCGGTCCGCGGCACAAAGCCGCCGCCATTTGAGACATTAAAGTCACCTGAAATTGCATTGGGAGAACCATCGGTGAATAGGACAATGATTCGCAACCCGGATTGATTGTTGTAGGGTACGGTTCTCAGCTGATCCCATCCCTGATAGAGACCTTCAGCGGTTCCCGTATTGCCCCCTGAACCAACAGCGGCGATATGCCCATTGATCGCACTCTTGCTGAAACCGCGGCTCGGAGAGCGCATGGCATCCATGACCGTGGTGTTAGTGGAATAGACGGTTAATGACACGCGATCGCTGTTCTCATCGAAGTAATTCACAAATTGCTGAGCGGCGCTTTGCACCTGGGGCCAAACGGTGCCTAAAGATCCCGACTTATCCACTACCAACGCAAGATCCACCAAACGCTTGGTCGCTTGCCCTGAACTGGTCACATCCATGTTATGGAAACCGGCAATATTCATGAACGTCGTGGGTAACACCGCAGCCGAAGAGACCGTCACAATGTTGGACCCATCCGCTCCGTAGTCAAAGGCGACATTGGGTGGATTTTGAATTGAGCTGACGCCAATATAGCCATTGGGGAAATTGGCGTTGAAGATCTTGTTCGCCTCTGCCCGAGCTGCGGATTGTCCGTCACCAATCACGCGCGCTCCTGCCAGAGCTGCACCATCGACGGCTTTGGCAAGGTGGGCCTTGACGATATAGCCTCGGCCTAGATCGATCGCCAGGCCGGCAAAGGCCAGCAGAAGAAATAGCAAGGCTGCTAGAAAAAACAGGGCAATCCCATCCTCGTTGGAATCCTTTACTCGCCGTCTCATGTCGTCCCCCATTGCTGCAGGTGCCCAGCGGCACTCCGCCTAGAAATATGCCGAAGCGTAGAGTCGAGTTGGCAGACTGATGCCAAACTTCTCAAACGGTGTTATGGCCTCATGCGTCGTATAGATCTCAGTGATGTAAAACGATTGACCGGCCGTCAACGTCAACCCATTTGGCAGAGGTCCGCTCACCCGAACGCTGAGGTCATTGTCAGGATTCTTGGCCGTGTAGTTTGGCCCGACGTCATAGGCAGCAGTGGGAGGGTTGCCGAGAACACTGTTTGCGTTGATTGTTCCCACCACGTGCCGTTGGGAGATAATCGCCTGGTTCAAGTTCGCTCCGCCCGTTCCGAGCCTCACCACCGAGAAAATCAGCTTGCCATCATTGCTCAGGTTGACGGGGCCGGCAGACGCTGCCGTGATCGCCGCTTCAGCCTCGGCCAAAGTACTTTGACGAGAAATCAGATTGGACCCTTCCCGGGCCATGGTGATGATGATGTGGTTCTCATACAAGGCGTATCCCACCTCGATGATTCCCAACACCAGCGTCAGCATGAGGGGAAGAACCATTGCAAACTCCACAATGCTCTGGCCACTCATTGCCCGTGGGTGCTTGCGGGTTTCCATCGCTCTGTCTAGAGCTTGTGTCAGTGATGATCGAGACTGGCAGGGATTCATAGGGTCAAACCTCAAATCTAGAATTCTACGAAAAGGGTTCGTTCTTCATTGTTGAAGAGACTTGCAAAGTAATTTGCCCATTGTTGAAAAAGGGTCGCAGCAGCGGCGTGAACGCATTCCAAGGGTAGCTGACGGTCACTCGGATGACATCATTGGGGCCGCCAGTGCCGGACACGCCTTTCGTGACATTGTAAAAACTGAAGTTGCCATCCGGAATTGGAAGAGTCGGCGTGGCCTGCCGCATCGCTCTCCTGATAGATTCATCCCGCGGCAGTTTTTGCTGCGGGTCGCTGGGATCTGACATCTGCTGGCCGGTCACTGCGTAGCGGGTTGCCTGGCTGACGCCATTTTCCAGGGCCAGGTAGACGTAGAGCACGGTCCCGAAATCAATCACTGCGAAAGTGAGAGACAAAATGAGCATTAGAATCAGCGCCACCTCGACGAGATTGGCGCCCCGCTCCGAAGACCCATTCTTGTCTCGCTGCCGACCAAATCTCTGAGTTAACGTTCTCATGAGAACCATCCTCGTCACTGATCCCGTCGTTGGGCTGCTCCGTCCGTCTAAAGGCAAACGGTCTGCCAAGTCGAACGGCAACGGATCGAATCGCGCCAGAGGCCAATGTTTGAGCGGGTTAGCAGACTCCGGTGAGCAAGGTAAAACTTTTCCATGGAGACAATTTGTCCAAAATGTGGAGGCATGCGGGCATTTAGTCCGAACAAATGCTATGCGGTTGCCACCGACAAACTTGATTGATGCGCGAAAGGGAACGAGTTCAGTGGACCCTGCTCGAAGGGAAGTGCCTGTCCTTCGAGGACACTCTCAAGTCGTCAGTCTCCATCCCCGCCGATAATGAGGCTTGCCCAGGATCAAGAGCATGACATCAGCGGAGATTCAACCTGGATTATTCCCGAAGGATCGACGGGAACTTTTGGCGCAGTTGAGCTCTCCCGGCATGCGTAGACGCTGGATTTGGCCGTAGGAAGGACTTCTCAGAATGTGGAGAAGAGTTCGGGAGGCTTGGCTATCCGTCAGCCCGACTGGCCGCGTGAATTGCCGGAAGGGACTACTCGAAATCGAACTCGGAGAAAATCTGCCCGAGGGCAGCTCGTGTCCGTTCAAGCTGGCGGAAGAAGGTTTGAGCGCTTAGGTGGACGAAGGCGGCGTCACTAGTGTTGAGAAACTTGTCAGCGAAGAATGTTCCCAAGCTCCTTAGGGGATCTCCTGAACCATTAAGGATGCTGTGATACGACTTGTACCGCGTTCGAAGATGCTGTTCAAAACTGTCGCGATCGAGCGTGGTACTCGATTCGCTCAGGTATATCCTCTCATGCAACAGGTCCAGCAATTTTTCTGCGCTTCCTGGCCTCTCCAGGGCGTCAGAGGCAGCTCTGGTAGCACAAAACGCTTTCAGGACTAGTAACTCCCGCCGTGCTCGATCGTCGATTTCGTCCTGGTCCCGCAGCGTTCCCGCAAAGACGTCCCCAATCCTCTTTCCGGAACTCTCGCGCAGGATAATCGTTGCCAATCCGTCGGCAACCAGCTCCAGCGGCACCACCCGTCTCTTTCGGAGTATGCTCATCTTCGTCTTACCTGATTCACAACGCACCTACTGAAATCGGACGATGGGTGTGGGATCATTAGCGGATTTCAACCTGCAGGCCCGTCCGGAACCAGAGTGACTGTCAGCACAGTTCGACGCTCAAGTGCCAGTCCTGTTAGCCAGCAGGACTGTTTTACTGACCCGCTTCGCGTACGGCTCCAGCCAGCACACGTAAAGGGTGAAGCAAGCCATTGCGAAACCCAGTGCTGCCAGGCCCAGGCCTGACCACATGAGCTTGGTACGACTCCTTTCCAGCGCTCCTTCGGCAGACCTCTCGAGTTCAGCATTGTCCTCCATTGCCTTACGGGAAAACTCAACATCGACGTTTGCCAAAGCATTCGCATACGATCTCTCTCGTTCGCGGTACTCCCTCAAGGCGTGGCGGATCTGTTCAAAGGCCTGCTCATCGCTCTTTCTTGGTGCCCTCCCCTCTGCGAATCTGCCGATTTGACGCCAGACTTCGATCTCTGCTCCCAGTAACTCCTCGACGGAATGCAACAGTGGTCGCACGAACTCCGACGATGCAGGCGAGAACTGCGAGAGCGAAACCAGATCGTCCGCCGCAGCGTCCCAGCCTGCTACCGATGCATTGTGCCAGCGATCCTTCGTCGCGCGATGAGCGGTTGACCCATTTGTAACACCCAAAAACTCGAGCTGCCCTAAGCGCTCGCGGCTATGGGTTACCGCCGCAGACGTTTTGTCAAGGAGAGTGCGGCATAGCGTCAGCTCCAGCCTCATCGCATTCCATCGCCGGGAATGTACGAGGGAATGCTTTTCCATTTCACGGCGTGCCACGTAGGAACCCGTAACTGACACGACTGCCAGCGTGAACAGAGCTCCGATTGCAATTCTGGAAATCCGCCAACTCTTGGAGAGATGCAACAACGTGACCTCCGAAAGCTACCTTGAACCAGGCCTGACCTGCCGAACCCAGCCTCTGCGTCTTTAGAGGCGAGCTGAGGGCTTGCTTGACCAACTATACGAAAGGCTCGATGAACTCTCGGACCCGAGCCGTGAAGAAGCGATGCAGTTCGTTCTTCGCGAGCTGAACGAAGCAGAGTGTCGCCAGATCTGCCTGTCGAGGACCCCGTTGGTCCTCAGTTTCAACAAGTGAATCACTCCCCGATCCAAGGTGCACTTCTTAACTGCGAACAGACCTTCTTCAGTCTGCTCTCAGCGCGAGTTCCGTTCAGGAAGCGCTCGACATCACCCGGTGGAAAGGTGCAGAGATGTTTGAGTGCTCCGGCGTCGCAATGGGACGCCGGCGGCCACGGTGAAGGTGAAGAGGCATCCCATTCGTGCCCCTTCTTGCGCATCAGCCCGACGGTCTTGATCCAACCAAAGATTTCCCACCCGTTTGCGTTGACTGACGGCGTGGCCCCGTGCCGCGTCGTGCGGCCGTTGATCGCGCTGGAGCGGTTCTTCCTGCTAGAGCCAACTCTACCAATCGCTCTGTCTCAGCGTTCTTCTCCGTTCCTTACGGGCGAACTCGGCACTGACCTCGGATAGGGTGTTCAAATACGAGTTCTCGCGTTCGCGATATTCCCTTAGCGCAAGACCGAGCTGGACTGCCAAACCGTCCCGTGAATCCTTGAAGCTGGGTTGGAATAGAGTCGGGCAAATCGCGCTTCCCAAACTGGCCAGCAAGCCGCATAAACTGATAAGCAATTGCAAAGAGTTACTCCGCGCCGTCGTCTTACTTCAGCATCAGAAATCTTTGCCGCGCTAAGCGCCAGGAGGAAACAGCAGTTCGGTGCGCTATTGTGCGAATGGCCCGTTCATGTTGAACGAAAAACCTATTACACCTTTCGGCAGCAGCAACAAAGCAGAATTATTCGTTCGGGTTAGTTGGCGGTTCCTATCGCTTCAATCATTCAAAATGAGTAATGCTCGTCGCGTTTTGGCGGTCTAAGTCTGCAGTGCCTAGGTCCCAGCTAGTGAACGTCAAATGATGTTTAGTGACCGGGTCGATGCTAGTGCTCAAGTAGAAGTCGACGGATACGCAGAATTTTCTTCTATAGAAATTCACTAATGCTGTGTACTGAGAGTGACGCGCTCGAATGACATACCACGAGCCGCAAAACGAACTGCATGACCGAGCGTCCCTCATTCTCGATAGGCTGGTCCTCTGGATGAGGATCTGTGGAAACGCCAGCGCCCCGCTTGCCGCGGCGATAAGGCTGGTGAATATCCGGCAGAGTACAACGCTATCAACAACTCCAGCATGGATGCGAAACCCAATGATACGCGGAGTGTATTGATGCATCACGACGAGACCCGGTACGTTCGGAGCCTCGCCGACTCACAACCAAATAGGTCGATGCTCCACAAACTGTCCTTGCTGTAACCCAAGAACCTCAACCATGAAGGACGCGCGGAATTCGGCTTCGGTTTGAAATGATTCGCGAATATTGGGGGAGAACATCCTTGTCGATCTCAACGCCAAACGCAAAAGCAACCTCTGGAGCAATTCGAGGGGATCCCCAATTGGGATTGGGCCGTTTCATTTCGACAACCGCTTCAATCACTTATTTGCTTGGTTCTTTCGGGCCGGACTTACGTTGCCATTTGGCTGAAAACTGCAGGCACTACTTTCGTTGGATAACGTTCGCTGAAGGCTACGGATGACACGCGCAGGCCGCATGGAAGAGAAGAACGACGAGATCCCGCATTTGAGCACCATCCTACCAAGAACGGCAAGCGGGAGGAATTGGGAGGGTGCGATTAAAAGTGACGGACACTTTTCGAGACCCGAGAGGCGAAAGCGCTGGACAAATCTGTTCCAGTTAGATAAAAGACCATGGGAAATCCACTCTTGAG
>Ga0187892_10009963_pt1 | contig 12245 bp, 9 predicted proteins | sample MA1701073metaG_FD_139345 | JGI IMG/M metagenome (GOLD analysis project Ga0187892, IMG submission 139345) | Bio-ooze microbial communities from a basaltic lava cave in the Kipuka Kanohina Cave System on the Island of Hawaii, USA - MA170107-3 metaG ...
CGTGCCCGCGACGCTCACGCTGTCGGCCGCGTCCAGCTTGAGGATCACCCCGCCCAGGAGGACGAGGGTGGCGCCTGGGGCCCCCGACTGCACCGAGACGCTGACGTCCAGCACGATCACCCCTGTCCCCGAGCACCAAGTCGTCGTGGATCGAGGTGAAGACGACCGGGCTGCCGGCCAGCCCTTGGCACCGGAGCGTCCCGTCGACCGAGACGATCACGTTGCCGGTGGTCTTGAAAACCACCCCCGGGCCGAGCCGGAGCGTCGCGCCCTGCGCCACGATCAGACCGGTCTCCATCACGAAGAGGCCGTCGCCGTTGAGCGCGCTCGCCGCGGCGATCTCCAGGTCCGACGTGATCGTGTAGGTCCCGCCCGGGGTCGGCGTGTTCAGGCGGATGAAGACGTAGTCCCCGACCGTGTTCTGGCTCGCCTGGTTCGCGGTGAACCGCGGCAGCGCCTGCGGGGGGACCTCGCGGATCGCGACCCCCTGGCAGCGGCGGATCGTGCATCCGGTCATGGTCGGGAACGAGCTGGCCTGGAGCGTGATCCCGTGGTTGGCCCCGTCCTGGATCGTGATCGTTTCGAGCGTGATGTCGGCCTGGTTCAGCTCGACGCTGGCTTCGGTCCCGAAGCCGCCCGCGTAGGCCATGAAGACGTTGCGGAGCACGCTGGCGTCGGAGGTCTCGAGGAATCGGAACCCGAACCAGTCTCCGGGCTGCGGGACCGTGGCATTCCCGTTCTTGTTCGTGTCCCCCCCCAGCCCGTCGTCGTGGATGGAGGTGAAGTCGACTCCGTTGCAGACGAGCGTGCCGCTCACCTGGAGAATCCGCGAGTTCAGGCAGCGGCCGCTCATCTTGATCAGGAGCCCCGGGCCGAGCGTCAGCATCTGCCCCGCCGCGACCACGAGCACCATGCAGAAGACGAACTGACCGTTCCCGTTGAGCGCGTTCATCGCGGCGATCGTCACGTTCCCGCTGAACGAGTCGTCGGTGACCTCCATGACGTCCAGGACGGTGTTGCCGCCGGACGTGTTGCCGGAGAAGTTGGGCACCGCGCCGATCGGCACCCCGGAGACGCCGATGCCGTTGGAGTTGAAGGCGCAGCCGACGACCACCGGAAACGAGTTGCTGCCGGCCTCCAGGCCGAAGCTGGAGCAGAGCCGGACCATGGTCCCGGTGATGGTGATGTCCGCCTAATTCACACGTGCTAGATCACCCCGGCCAGGAGCGTGCCGGTGATCTGCCCCTGGAGGCAGACGACGCCCGGCGCGGTCGGCGGCTGGCAGGGGATCTGCCCGGTCTGGGCGGACGCGGCGGAGGGAAGCAGAGGGAACAGCGCGAGGATCGCGAGCGTGCGACGGGTCATGGTCGTTGCCTCCTTTTGACGGGTTGGTCCCCCTGGATCGCCCCGAGGCCCGGAAATCTGCCGCGCAACCGCCGGATTCCGGAACTGAGGACGGCGGAGGCTCCTGAGGATCGCCGGGCGCTCGTGGAGCCGGGGCACCCGGTGAATCCGGGGCGGAGAGCCTCTCGTAGCGGAGGGAGGGGCGCCGTATGCTGCCCCCAGACCGGGATCGACCTCGATGAAATCAGACTCCGCCCGGGTCCTGACCGTGACCTGCACGGACCTGCTCGACGGGTTGCGGAACCCCGAAAACCGGACGGTCTGGCGGGACTACGTGGACCGCTACCGGCCGGTCCTCCTGGCGTATGCGCGCCGCCTCGGGCTCGGGGAGGCCGACGCCGAGGACCTGGCGCAGCAGACGCTGCTCACGTTCTCGACCGCCTACCGCGAGGGCCGCTACGACCGCGAGCGGGGGCGCCTGCGCGCCTGGCTCTTCGGGATCGCCCAGAACCACCTCCGGCATCTCCGCCGCCGCCGTCCCGACGCGACGCTGGGAACCGACGAGGCGCTCGCCCTCGAGGACCCCGGCGACCAGGAGGCGCTCTTCGACCAGGAGTGGCGGGACGGCCTCCTCCGGCAGGGGCTGGAGGTGGTGCGGCGGGAGGTGACCCCGCAGACCTTCGAGGCCTTCCAGCTCTTCGCCTCGCAGGACTGGCCGGCGGAGCGGGTCGCCGCGCACCTCGGGATCACCCCGAACGCCGTCTTCGGGGCCAAGCGGCGGGTGCTCCAGCGCCTCCGCGAGCTGCTCCCCGCCCTGGAGGAGGACTGGTAGGCTCGGCAGATCCACACCCGACCGGGCAATCCGGAGGAGAGCCATGAAGGAGTGCCCGTCCCTCGAGAGCCGCGAGGCCTGGCTGGCCGGCTCGCTCGACGTGCCGGCAGCCGGGGCCGTCGGCCGTCACGTGGAGGACTGTCCCTCCTGTTCCACCTGGCGCGACGCGGCGCGCGCCGACGAGGCGCTGCTCCCGGGCGTGCGCCGCGTGCTGCGCGACGCCCCGCGCGCCCCCGCGCCCGGGGACGTGCTCGGCGGCTACCGCCTGCTCCGCCGCCTGGGCGAAGGCGGGATGGGCCTGGTCTTCGAGGCGGAGCAGCTCCATCCCCCCCGCGTCGTCGCGCTCAAGCTGCTCCGGCCGGGGAGCGGGACCCCCGCGGCGCTCCGCCGCTTCGAGCTCGAGGCCGAGCTCCTGGCCCGCCTGGAGCACCCCGGCATCGCCCGGATCTTCGCCGCCGGCGCCCTGGAGGACGGGGAAGGCGCCCGGCCCTTCCTGGCGATGGAGCTCGTGCGCGGGCGGCCGCTCACGGCGTGGGCGCGCGACGCGCGGAGCGGGGTCCCCGAGCGGCTTCGCCTCTTCGCCGACGTCTGCGACGCCGTGCAGCACGCCCATCAGAAGGGGGTCATCCACCGGGACCTCAAGCCCTCGAACATCCTGGTCACCGACGAGGGACAGCCCAAGGTCCTGGACTTCGGGATCGCGCGCGCGGCGGACCGCGAGCTGATGGAGACCCGGGCCGGCCAAGTCCTGGGCACGCTCCCCTACATGAGCCCGGAGCAGCTCTCAGGCGATCCCGACGCGATCGACACCCGCACGGACGTGCACGCGCTCGGCGTGATCCTCTTCGAGCTTCTGGCCGGGCGGCTCCCTCACGACCTGACGGGGCGGTCCCCTCCCGAGGCCGTCCGGACCCTCCTGGAGGAGGAGCCGGACCGGCTGGGCGCCGTGGATTCGCGGCTCCGCGGGGACCTGGAGACGATCGCCGGGAAGGCCTTGAGCCCGGACAAGGGCCGCCGCTACGAATCCGTGGCGGCGCTCGCCGACGACGTTCGCCGCCACCTCGCCCATGAGCCGATCACGGCGCGCCCGCCCAGCGCAGGCTACGTCCTCGGGAAGTTCGCGCGCCGGCACCGGACGCTCGTGGCCGCGGTGTCGGCGGTCTTCGCCGTGCTCGTGGTCGCCGTGGTCCTCACGAACCGCGAGAAGAACCGGGCGCGCGCCGCCGAGACCGTGGCGACCGAACGCCTCGGCCAGGTCGAGAGGGAGGCGGGCAAGTTCCAGGAGGTCGCCGGAATCATGGGGGAGGTGCTGGCCCAGGCGGACCCCTACCGGACCCCGGGGGAGGAGCCGACCATCCGCCAGGTCCTGGACCGGCTCTCCCGAAGGATCGAGCGGGTCCGGGATCCCGAGGTGGAGGCCTCGCTCCGGTTCAACCTGGGTTCGACCTACGCCACGCTCGGCCGGGAGGGGGACGCCCGCGAGCACCTGGAGCGGGCGCTCCAGCTCTTTCGGAGCCTGGCGGAGCCGGCCCGCGGGAACGGCTGCGCCGCCGTGCTCGGCCGCCTGGGGCTCGTCGCCTGCACGCGGGGGGACGTCTCGGAGGCGGAGCCTCTCTTCCGCGAGGCGCTGGCGCTCCGGCGCCGCCTCTGCCCGCCGGGCGACGTCCGGCTCGCGGAGCCCCTCCACGACCTCGGCCACGCCCTCTACATCCTGGGCCGCCCGGGGGAGGCGGAGCCGCTCCTGCGCGAGGCGCTCGGGCTCCTCGAGGCCTTCCATCCGCCGCTGGCGCGGCTGGCGGACGTGCGGTGCAGCCTGAGCCTGGTGCTCAGCCTCCGCGGGCAGCCCCGGGCGGCCGAGGCGCTCCTCCTCGAGGCCCTGGAGCTCCAGCGATCGCTGCTCCCCGGGAACCACCCCTCCATCGCCCAGACCCTGGAGCACCTCGTGCCCGTGCTCGGGGCCCAGGGGCGCTGGGACGACGCGGAGAAGCGGGCGCGCCAGGCGGTCTCGATCCGGCGCGCGTCCCATGGCGCGGACCATCCCCAGTTCGCGCGCGGCCTGAGCGCGCTGGCGGACGTCCTCCACGAGCGCGGGCGGAGCGCGGAGGCCGAGCCGCTCTACCGCCAGGCGCTCGGGATCGTGGGCCGCAAGCTCGGCGACGGGCACTTCCAGGCCCACCTGGTCCGGGACCATCTCGCCCATGCGCTGGAGGCCCTCGGGCGGCTCGAGGAAGCGGAGGCCCTCTGGCGGAGGATGCTCGGATTCCTCACGGAGAAGGGGGGACCCACGCATCCGGACACGGTCGCCGCCCTGCGGCGGATCGCGGGCGTGCTCCAGGCCACCGGGCGCGCCGGGGAGGCGGCGGAGCTGCTCTCCGAGCGCCTCGCCCTTGTTCGCGAAGCCTGGGCGTCGCCGGACCACCGGCAGCACCTGGCGCGGCTGCGCTGCGCCCTCGGTTCCGCGCTCCTCGCCGAGCGGCGGTTCGACGAGGCGGAGCCGGAGCTCGTGGCCGGGCACGCGGCGCTGGAGGAGGAGCTGGGCCCGGACCATTCCGCCACCCGGGGAGCGCGTGCGGCGCTGGTCCGGCTCTACGAGGCGGCCGGCCGGCCCGGGAAAGCGGCGCGCTGGCGAGCTGCGGCGGGGGAGCAGGCGCCCGTCCGGTGACCCGGAGCTCGTTCCGGAGCAAGTTCCCGGCAGCCGATCCGGATGCCCTGCTCAGTGAGCACCAACCAAAGACCAACGACCATCACGCAGCTTCAGCCAATCCGGAGCAGCGCATTGACGGGCCTTCCCGTAGACCGTAGCCTCCTCGTCCATCGAAAAGGGTGTGAGCGCACGCGGCGTTTGCAGGCATCTCGGCTGGTCGGGCCGCCACCGAGGGGGACGGTGTGCGCGGGATGCCGGAACCTCCGTTGGTTGGATCACCGCTGCGGGGCGCGCCAACCTCTGAGCAGGCGCACTCTGCGCGCGCGAGTCTCCGCCGTTACCGCCGGCGCCTGCCTGGGACGGCTGCCGGAGTCTGGTGCCTCGTCCATGCGATCGGGAACCACCTGCTGGCGGCGTGAAAGCCGATTCCGAAGCCTTGCCTGTCCTGAGTAGTGCCGGTTCGGGGGCTGAGGGGACGATCGCAATCCTTCCCGTGCTCGCCCTGGTACTCGTGGCGGCACGGTTGGCGGGCGCGCTGTTCGAGCGTGCCGGTCAGCCTGCCGTGCTGGGTGAGCTGGTGCTGGGCATCATCCTCGGCAACCTGTTCCATGTGGGAGGGCCCGACCTCCGAACCGTCGCGCAGGGGGAGACTCTCGGCACGCTCGCGGAGCTGGGTGCAGTCCTGCTCCTGTTCCAGGTCGGTCTGGAATCGACGCCGGCCCAGATGCTGGCCGTCGGAGGCCACGCCCTCTTGGTGGCCGTTCTAGGTGTCGCTGCCCCGCTCGCCCTGGGGTTTGGCGTCGGCCGGCTCATGCACCCCGGCGAGTCCTGGATGCTCCATGCTTTCCTGGGCGCCATGCTCTCGGCCACCAGCGTGGGAATCACCGCGCGCGTCCTCGCGGACGCGCGGGCGCTCCAGACCCGGGCCGCGAGGATCATCCTCGGCGCGGCCGTGATCGACGATGTGCTGGGGCTCGTGGTGCTCGCCGTCATTGCTGGAGTCATCACGGCTGCCACCACGGGAGTTCCCCTGGGAGCATGGGAAGTGGTCCTGATCTGCGCGAAGGCCGCGGTCTTCCTGGCGGGCGCTCTCGTCTTGGGGAGCTTCATCTCTCCCCGTCTGTTCCGTCATGCATTGGCCGTACGGTCCATTGGCCTCGTACAGGCACTGGCGCTCGGGTTCTGCTTCGGCCTCTCCTATCTCGCTCATCTGGCGGGCCTGGCCCCCATCGTAGGCGCCTTCGCCGCGGGCCTCGTCCTTGAGGAAGTCCATTTCGAAGAGCACGTGAGACGTGGTGACCGTCCACTCCACAAGAGCCTTGATCCCTTGATCGCCTTGCTGGTTCCCGTGTTCTTCGTCCGGATGGGGATGTCGGTGGATCTCGCATCCTTCGCCAAGGCGTCTGTCCTGGGCCTTGCGGCGCTGCTCACCGCGGCGGCCCTGGCGGGCAAGCTGATCTGCGGGCTGGCGGCTCCGAAGGGAGTCTCGCGTCTGACGATCGGTCTGGGAATGCTCCCCCGGGGCGAGGTCGGCTTGATCTTCGCTGGGATCGGAGCCCAGCTCGTGTTGGCCGGAAAACCAGTGATCGACGCCGGCACCTACGCAGCTGCGGTGTTCATGGTCCTCGTGACCACGATCATCACACCGCCCCTATTGCTCCGTTCGCTTCGCGGGAGAGTGCCCCCGCGTTCGGTGCCATGATGATTCTCGATACCGTCGTGGTGGTCGCCTACCTCGCCGCAAAAGACCAATTGGACCCAGGAATGAGGAACCGATGAGCGACTTCCATCAGTTCGGCCCGGTGACCGCCCTCCCTCGCCTCGAGCCCGGCCGCACCAAGGAGCTGGAGCAGGCGATTCTCGCCCATACGTCGCGCTTCCCCGTCTCGTTGGTGCTCCCGATGGTCCCCGAGGAGATGAACCGCCCGGCCCTGTCTCGGATTCTCGATGAACTCTGCCTAGTTCCGTACCTCGAGTCCCTGGTCATCTCGCTCAACGGGGCCGGGCCTGAGGACTATGAACAGACGCGGCGCTTTTTCCATCGCTACCCTGGACGTCAAGTCATCGTGTGGAACGAGTCGCCCGCGGTTCAGGAGTTCCTGGGTGCGCTCCAGGACGTCGGGCTCTACGTCGGGGAACAAGGGAAGGGTCGCGCCTGCTGGCTGGCCATCGGATATGTGTTCGCGGCGGACCACGTGGAGTACGTCGCCTTCCAGGACGCGGACGTGTTGAACTATAGCCGCGAGATGTTGGCGCGATTGATTCTCCCCGCGGTGGACCCCACGGTTGATTTTCATTTCGTAAAGGGCTACTACGCGCGGGTCTCGGATCGCCTCCACGGGCGGCTCACCCGCCTCCTCCTGACGCCCCTCTTGACGGCCTTCGGCCGACTCATCGGGGAGGACCCGTATATCAGTTACCTCTCCTCTTTCCGCTACGCGCTCTCCGGCGAGTTCGCCGTGCAGCGCGACTTGGCGGTGCGAATGCGGCTTCCCAGCGACTGGGGGCTGGAGATCGTCACTCTGTTCGAGGCCATCCGTCACCGTACCCCGCGACGAATCTGCCAGGCGGAATTGGCAGACCGCTACGACCACAAACACCAACCTGTTTCACCTGGCGACCCGGGCCGGGGCCTGCACCGAATGGCCCGGGACGTGACCAAGCATCTATTGAGGACACTGGCAGCAGCCGGCGTGAATCTCTCGGACGGTCTCTTCCGCAGCCTGCTGGCGGCCTACCAACGAGAGGCGGAGGACTCGGTGGCCGATAGCTTTGCGGTCTCGGTGGTCAACCACCTGGCCTACGACCGACATGAGGAAGAGACTCACGTGCAGACGTTCACTCAGGCACTTCGTGCTTCTATCGTCGAGTTCTTGGCCGATCCCCTCGGACCCCCATTGGTTCCCAACTGGGGTCGCGTTTGGGCGGGAGTCACCGACGCGGGGGAACGACTGAGGGCCGCCGTTGAACGAGGGGCTTCTTGACTCCAACCCCGGTCCTGGTGGCATCCGGAAGCCGAAGGGGAACCCCTCGAGCAAGCAGCGGAACCAGCCGCCCACCACCACGCTCGCCCGGGACTGGGCGCGTTGCCGGGCCCACCCTCTGATCCACCCCGGGCTGACCCCAAACCCCGGGTGCCGGCTCCCTGGCGCTGGGATATCCGGGGGATATACTTCGGCCATGACCCGCAAGATACTGGTCTCGCTCCCCGAGGACGACCTGCGCGTGATCGATCAGGCGGCCCGCCGCAGCGGGGAGACCCGCAGCGCCTTCATCCGTCGAGCTGCGCTTTCCGAGGCGGAGCGCCCGGGGCACCGGCCGGCCGATGATCCGGTCCTGCGCCAGACCCTGGCGGCGATCCTTCGACGGGCCGAGCGGCGACGCCGGATGACGACCGCCGAGGCGCTCGAAGCGCGCGATCAGGGGCGGCGTTGAGTCCGCTCGTCGTCGATGCCTCCGTGGCCTTCAAGTGGCTCATCCCGGGATCGAGTGAGAGCGACACCCCGGCGGCGAAGCGCCTGCTGGTCGAGCACTATGAGGGGCGTCATCTCCTGACCATCCCCACTCTGCTCTTCTACGAGGTCGGCAATATCCTGGCCTGTGGCCGGGCTCGGCTTTCTGAGCGAGAGACCGAACAAGCGCTGAACGACCTGCTGCGGGTCTCGCTCCGTACGGTGGCGCCGGACTCCCAGAGCATGGAAACGACGGCGCGGCTCGCCCGCCGCTTCGGGATCACCTTCTACGACGCCACGTATCTGGCTCTGGCCGAGTTTCTCGATTGCGAGCTGGTCACGGCCGACGCCCGGCTGGCCGGCAAGGCCCGGCCGGGCGGGCGGGTCCGGCTCCTGGGCTGAAGAGTCCGCGCCCCGCCCTGGACTTGCTTCCGGGCCGCACGTATCGTCCCCGCGTCGCCATGCCCGCCGCCTCCCGCACCTGGCTCCCGCTCGCGCGCGACGAGGCGCTCGAGCGCGCGCTGGAGCGGCGCCTCCGCGTCTCGCCCCTCCTCGCCGCGCTCCTCGTCCATCGCGGCGTCCGCTCGCCCGAGGAAGGCCTCGCCTTCCTGCGTCCCGGCCTCGAGGACCTCGCCGACCCCGGCACGCTCCGCGACATGGGCGGCGCCGTCGAGCGCCTCCAGCGCGCGCTCCGCGCCCGCGAGCGCGTGCTCCTCTTCGCCGACTACGACGCCGACGGGATCACCGGCGCCGCGCTCCTCCACGCCCTCTTCCGCGCGCTCGGCCACGAAGCCGGAGTCCTCCTCGGCGACCGCTTCCGCACCGGCTACGGCCTGACCGAGGCCGCCGCCGCGGAGGTGCTGCGCCGCGAGCCCGCGCTCGTGGTCACCGTGGACTGCGGGATCGCCTCGCACGCGGGGATCGCGCGCCTCCGCGCGGCGGGCGTGGACGTCGTCGTCACCGACCACCACGAACCGGGCCCGACGCTCCCCCCCGCGCTCGCGGTCGTGGATCCCAAGCGCGCCGACTGCGCCTCGCCGTTCAAGGGACTCTCCGGCGCCGGCCTCGCCTTCAAGCTCGGCTGGGCGCTCGCCGAGGCGCGCGGCGGCACCCGACGGGCCGGGCCGCTCGAGCCCTGGCTCCGCGAGGCCGTCGGGCTCGCCGCGCTCGGCACGATCGCCGACGTCGCCCCGCTCACCGGCGAGAACCGCGTGCTCGTCACCCACGGGCTCGCCGCTCTCCGCGCGTCGGCGGCGCCGGGCCTCCAGGCGCTCTTCCCCGGCGCCGACCCCGTGGACGTCGCCCGGGTCGCCTTCGACGTCGCGCCGCGCCTGAACGCCGCCGGACGGCTGGGCGACGCCGGCCGCGCGCTCCAGGCGCTCCTCGCCCCCGACGCCGAGACCGCGCGCGCGGCCGTCCGCGTGCTCGACCGCGAGAACCGCCGGCGCCAGGCGCTGGAGGAGGGGCTCCACCAGGCGGTCCGCGCGGAGGCTGCGCGCGACGCCGACGCTCCCGCGGTCGTCCTCATGGGCGCGGACTGGCACGCGGGGCTGATCGGCATCGTGGCCTCGCGCGTCGTCGAGGAGCACGGGCGGGCCTGCCTCCTGGTGTCGGCGGTGGACGAGCCGGCCCGCGGCTCCGGCCGCTCGGTGGCCGGCCTCCCGCTCCACCAGGCGCTCGCCGCGACCTCCGCCCACCTGCTCGGCCACGGCGGCCACGCGCTCGCGGCCGGCTTCTCGCTCCGCGCGGCCGACTTCCCCGCGTTCCGGGCCGCGTTCCTGCGCGAGGTCGGGCGGCGCTTCCCCTCGGGCCGGCCCTCGCCCGAGCTCCGGATCGACGCCGAGGTCCCGCTCGCCGCCCTCACCGCGCCCATCGTCGACGAGCTGGCACGCCTCGAGCCCCATGGCGCGGGCAATCCCGCTCCGGTCCTCGCGGCGACCGGCGTCCGCGTGGCCGGCGAGCCCGAGCGCGTGGGGCGCGCGGGCGAGCACCTCGCCTTCTTCCTCAACCAGGGGACCACCACGCTGCGCGCGATCTGGTTCGACGGCGCAAGCCAGCGCGCGCGCCTCGCGCCCGCCCGCGCGGTGGCCTTCACGCCGCGCCTCCGGCGCCTGGGCAGGGACGTGGCCGTGGAGCTCGAGATGCGGGACGTCCGGTAGGAGCCCCATGGCGATCCTCATGCTCACGCTTGTGCTTCGAGGAGCCTCACCTACAATGACCGCGAACCTCGAGGGTCTTTTCATTCTGGAGGAGGCGATCTCATCCATCACCCATCTACCAGAGTACAGACCAGAGTACCGAGTAGTAGAGGACGCACTAATGAATACCCGAGCACGTCGCACGTCCCTCTGCTTGGTCGCTCTTCCGCTCTTCTGATGGTCGTCACGGGTAAAGCCTGGTCACAGGCTCCTCAAGCCCCGAATCACCGTCCTCTGTGGTATGGAACACAAGACCCAACCTGGGCAATCGAGGTCTACGACGCCAACTCTGGAACACGACTTGCGCGTGGCTGTCCCGCGAACATGCTCTCAGGATCCGTGGTCATCGACATTTCTCAGAACTTGGTTGCCCTTGAGAACTACGCCCCCCCGGGCCAGTCACCTACAACCTGGATCGTCCCGTATACCCCTAGACCTATGAACCCCGCAGCTTGGCAGGTCGGAACTCCGGTAAGCCTTGGCATTCTGCTGAGTCCAGCATGGATTACTGTCGATTCAGCCGGCATGTTCTGGATCGTCGGCTTTACCTCAGGTTACATGGGGCTCTGGAGTTGGACCATCGAGCGCCTGCCGCCACATTCGCAAGTCCTACGTTTCCAGTGCAACTCTTGAACCCGAATGAGCGCCCCAGTTGGATTGTCGCTGAGCGTCCAGGGTTCGGGTATGGGGCCTTATCTGGATCACTACTTGGAATCCATTGAGTCTCTCCGGCTACGACCTCTACGTCTACAACCCAGCGCTTCCCACGCCTGCCTTGACAGTTTTCTCCAACCGCGGTGGGCGCTCACGTCTGGCCCGACACTACTCTCGGGGCACCACCTCCGGGACCATCACCTGGGAATGGAGTGTGGGTGATCCGGACGGCGACATCTCAACTTGTTTGGCAAACGCTCGGTGGTGCGACGTGCACAACGATAGTTACGGCTCCCCCCGATACAATTCAGATGCACACAGTCTTTGCGGGTCCCGGAGCAGACACGGTGGTCTACGGTAGCAACGGTTCTGCTGGGGGAGGAACGTGGGGTGATTTCGTCCAGACAATCGCATGTCCTGCACCGCCAGCGTTTCCAGGCTTGTTTGGTGTTATCCCACCGCCGAGGTTGCGACGAATTGGCTGGAACTACGCAGAGTACATATTGACAGGTTGGATTACGCAATATTGAGGTTGTAGGCCAAGACTCACGTTAGACTCAAAGAGAAGGACTGCACGTCGTGGATGATGCACCGAGGTACTCAGGAGAAGTGACCTTGGCGCATGCCTGTCTCTATCGGGGCCTTCGTCTCGCCGTCGGCGCCCTTTGCTGGGCAGCGTTCTCCGTCGATTCATCGGCGCAAACTGGAGTCCCCGTCCAACTGACGAGTGACCAGAATGGACTGATCAAGAGATGGCCCGCATGGTCGCCAGACGGCGACTGGATCGCTTTCTCCCGCTATGAGCCCGCACTCGGATGGTCTATCAACAAAGTAGCAGCTACGGGCGGGCCGGGGCTGCCGTTGACGGGGCATGGACTGGACGAGAAGGCCAACACCGTGTGGGCCCTGGATACTTCGTTCGTCTATTACACTCAGGGTTTGGAGGCCGGGAGCGGTCCAGTCACCCGCGTACTCTCAATAGGCGGCCCCGAGCAAGTACCCTGTAGTTGCATGATCCAGAGCCTTGGAAGGCCGATCTGATGCACAGGATGACGAGAACGGGCGATTCGAGCGGTTGGCGAGATGTTCCTTGAACCTCACCGACGGTGAGATTCGCGGGC
>Ga0187892_10009964_pt1 | contig 12244 bp, 10 predicted proteins | sample MA1701073metaG_FD_139345 | JGI IMG/M metagenome (GOLD analysis project Ga0187892, IMG submission 139345) | Bio-ooze microbial communities from a basaltic lava cave in the Kipuka Kanohina Cave System on the Island of Hawaii, USA - MA170107-3 metaG ...
CCCCGCCGCCCCCGCCCCCGAGCCGCACATCCTCCGCGCCCACGCCGAGGAGGAGCACGCGTCCGAGCTGGCGGCGCTGGCGGCAGCCGACGACCGTCCCCGCCCGCCCAGCTGGCACCTGTCCCCGTGGGCGGTGTCGACCTACGTGCTGGGCGGACGGCTTGCCGACGGGACCGACATCAGCGCCAAGTACCTGGGCCAGCGCCGGCTCGTCGAGGTCGCCATCGCCACCCTCGCCACCGACCGGGCCCTGCTCCTGCTGGGCGTGCCGGGCACGGCCAAGACGTGGCTCAGCGAGCACCTGGCCGCCGGCATCTCGGGCGACTCGACCCGGCTGGTGCAGGGCACGTCGGGCACGGGCGAGGAGGCCATCCGCTACGGCTGGAACTACGCCCGCCTGCTGGCCGAAGGCCCGTCGCGGGCCGCCCTTGTGCCCAGCCCCGTGCTGCGGGCCATGGAGGCGGGCAGCATCGTCCGCATCGAGGAGCTGACCCGCATCCCCTCCGACGTCCAGGACGCCCTCATCACGATCCTCTCCGAGAAGACCCTGCCCATCGCCGAGCTGGACGACGAGGTGCAGGCCCGCAAGGGGTTCAACGTCATCGCCACCGCCAACGACCGCGACCGGGGGGTCAACGAGCTGTCCGCCGCCCTCAAGCGGCGGTTCAACGTGGTCGTGCTGCCCCTGCCCGACGACGCCGACGCCGAAGTGGAGATCGTGCGGCTGCGGGTCGGCCAGCTGGGCCAGGCCCTGGAGCTACCCGCCGGCCCCGACGCCGTCGACCAGATCCGGCGGGTCGTGACCGTGTTCCGGGAGCTTCGCAGCGGCGTGACCGAGGACGGCCGCACCAAGGTCAAGACCCCGTCGGCGACCCTGTCCACGGCCGAGGCCATCTCGGTGGTCACGTCGGGCATCGCCCTCGCCGCCCACTTCGGCGACGGGGTGGTGCGGGCCGAGGACGTGGCCGCCGGCCTCCAGGGCGCCATCGTCAAGGACCCGGTGCAGGACCGCATCGTGTGGCAGGAGTACCTCGAGACCGTCGTCCGGGAACGCCGCCACTGGGGCGACCTCTACCGGGCCTGCCGGGAACTGGCCTGACCAGCGGGAACCGGCCGCCATGACCGATGTCCACGTCCTCGGCATCCGCCACCACGGGCCCGGGTCGGCCCGTGCCGTGCGGACCGCGCTGGACGAACTGCGCCCCGACGCCGTCCTCATCGAAGGGCCGCCCGAGCTGGACACGGTCGCCGCCCTGGCTGCCTCGCCGGCCATGGAACCGCCCGTCGCCGCCCTCGTCTACGCCGTGGAGGACCCCAGGACGGCCGGGTTCTACCCGATGGCGTCGTTCTCGCCCGAGTGGGTGGCGCTGCGCTGGGCGGCGTCGAACGCCAAGCCGGTGCGGTTCCTCGACCTCCCGGCCACCAACGGGCTCGCCCTGCGCGACGAGGAGACGGCAAGCCGCCGGCTCCACCAGGACCCGTTGCGGGCGCTGGCCGAGGCGGCCGGCTACGACGACACCGAGCGGTGGTGGGAGGACGCCATCGAGCACCGCTACCACGGGCTCGACGTGTTCGCCGTGGTGTGCGACGCCATGGCCGCCCTGCGGGAGGGCGAGGACGAGGCCGACGTTCACAACCAGCGCCGGGAAGCGGCGATGCGCCGGGACCTGCGGGCGGTACTGAAGGAGGGTCACGGCCGCGTCGCCGTCGTGTGCGGGGCGTGGCATGCGCCCGCCTTGCTCCCGGCCAACTTCCCCACCCAGGCCGCCGACGCCGCCCGGTTGCGGGGCCTGCCCAACGTGAAGGTGGCGGCCACCTGGGTGCCGTGGACCACGAGCAGGCTGGCCCGGGCGTCGGGCTACGGCGCCGGCGTCACGGCGCCGGGCTGGTACCACCACCTGTTCACCTGCCCCGACGATGCCGTGCTGCGGTGGATGGTGCGGGTGGCGGGCATGCTCCGGGACGAGCGCCTCGACGTGTCGGCGGCGTCGGTCATCGAGGCCGTCCGGCTGTCGGAGGCCCTGGCCACCCTGCGGGGACGGCCTCTCGCGGGCCTGGCCGAGCTGATGGAATCGACCCAGGCCGTGCTGTGCGGCGGTTCGGACGTCCCCGTGCAGTTGGTGGCCCGCCGGCTGCTCGTCGGCGACATCCTCGGCTCGGTCCCCGACGACACGCCCATGGTCCCCCTGGCCCAGGACCTGGCCCGGGCCCAGAAGCGGCTGCGCCTCAAGCCGTCGGCCGCCGCCCAGACGGTCGAGCTCGACCTGCGCACCGAGTCCCACCTGGAGCGCAGCAAGCTCCTGCACCGGTTGGGCCTGCTCGACGTGCCGTGGGGCCAGCCGGCGGAGACGGGCCGCACGCGCGGCACGTTCAAGGAGGCGTGGTACCTCGAGTGGTTCCCGGAACTGGAGGTGGCGCTCATCGAGGCGTCCACCCACGGGACGACCATCGAGTCGGCGGCCACGGCGGTGGTCGGCGAGCGGGCCGCCGCCGGCGACATCGCCGAGCTGTCCCGGCTCGTCGACGCCTGCCTGCTGGCCGACCTGCCCGGCGCGCTGGCGGCGGTGCTGGCCGTCCTCGACGAGCGGGCCGCCCGCCAGCACGACACCGCCGTGCTCATGGCCGCCGTCGAGCCGCTGGCCCGGGCCCGGCGGTACGGCGACGTGCGCAAGACCGGCACCGAGGTCGTGGGCCGGGTGCTGGGGGGCGTGGTGCTGCGGGTCACCGTCGGCCTGGCTGCCGCCTGCGCCTCCCTGGACGACGAGGCGGCGGCGACCATGCGGGCCCACGTCGACTCGGTGCAGCGCGGCATCGCCCTGGTGGACGACCCGCAGCTGCGCACGGCGTGGACGGCCGCCCTCGCCAACCTGTCGCACCAGGCGGGGGTGCACGGCCTGGTGGCGGGACGGGTCGTGCGCCTGCTGTTCGACGGCGGGCTGCTGGGGAGAGAGGAATTGGGCCGGCGCCTCTCGGTGACCCTGTCCCCCGCCGAGGACGCCAATCGGGCCGCGGCCTGGCTCGAAGGCTTCCTGTCGGGCGACGCCGTGCTGCTCCTGCACGAGCCCGACCTCCTCGCGGCCGTCGACGGGTGGGTGGCGGGGGTGCACGGCGACACGTTCGACGACCTGCTGCCCCTCTTGCGGCGCACGTTCTCCCGCTTCCAGCCCGCCGAACGTCGGGCCATCGGCGAGCAGGTCCGCCGTGGCCACCGCGCCGGGCCGCGCCAAAGTGCCGACGAGGAGCCCCTCGACCACGAGCGGGCGGCCCGTGTCCTGCCCCGCATCCTCGACCTGCTGGGCCGCCGGTGACCAGGCCCGACGGCGACCGGCTGCGGCGGTGGCGGCTCCTGCTCGGCTCGGCCGACGACGCCCCCGGCAGCTTCTCCCTCGAAGGCCTCGACGCCCAGCGCGACGCCACGCTCGACGCCCTCTACGGCGAGTCCGCCGGCGACCGGCGGGCGGGCCTGGGCCGGTCGTCGCCCCGGGTCGCCCGGTGGCTCGGCGACATCCGCACCTACTTCCCGACCAGCGTGGTCCAGGTGATGCAGCGGGACGCCATGGACCGCCTCGGCCTCCGGGAACTGCTCCTCGAACCGGAACTGCTGGAGTCGGTGCAGCCCGACGTCCACCTGGTCGGCACCTTGCTGGCCCTCAACAAGGCCATCCCCGAACGGTCACGGGAGACGGCCCGGTCGGTCGTTCGCCAGGTGGTCGAACAACTGGAGCGCCGCCTGGCCCAGGCCACCCGCCAGGCCGTGCGGGGCGCCCTCAACCGGGCCGCCCGCACCCGCCGGCCGCGGCTGGCCGACGTCGACTGGAACCGCACGATCCTCGCCAACCTCAAGCACTACCAGCCCGAGCACCGGACGGTGATCCCCGAGCGGGTGGTCGGGTTCGGGCGCCACCTCCCCGAGGTCAGCCGCGACATCGTGATCGCCATCGACCAGAGTGGCTCCATGGCGTCCTCGGTGGTCTACGCCGGCGTGTTCGCGGCGGTGCTGGCGTCGATCCGCTCGGTGCGCACCCGGGTGATCGCCTTCGACACGGCCGTGGCCGACCTGACCGACGACCTGCACGATCCGGTGGACGTGCTGTTCGGCGTGCAGGTGGGCGGCGGCACGGACATCAACGTGGCCCTGGCCTACTGCGAGACCCTCGTCGAACGTCCCCGCGACACGATCCTCGTACTGATCAGCGACTTGCTCGACGGCGGCGAGTGGGAGTCGACCCGGGCCCGGGCCCGGGCCTTCGTGGAGAGCGGCGTGCAGCTGGTCGCCCTGCTGGCCCTGAGCGACGACGGGGCGCCCGCCTACGCCCATGACAACGCCGCCGACCTGGCCGGCATGGGCGTCCCCGCCTTCGCCTGTACCCCCGACAGGTTCCCCGACCTCATGGCCGCCGCCATCGAACGCCGCAACCTGGCCGACTGGGCGGCGGCCAACGCCACCCCCACCCCCACCCCCACTTCGTGACCGCGCAAGTTCCCCCCAGAGGGAGCATTCGCGCGGAGAGATCGCAGGGGAAGGCCTACCGACCGCCGAGGATGTTGCCGAGCATGCCGCCGCCGGCGCCGCCCGTCTCGCCCGGCATGATCGACTTCATCCACGCTTCGAGGGCCTGGGGGTTGCGGCTCTGGGTCAGCACCCAACCCGGCCCGGTGAAGTCGAACACGAAACCCTCGCCCGTCTTGAGGGTCTGGATCATGCCGCCCGCCACCTTGCGCAGGTTGCTCTGCACGGTCGGCTCGAAGGCGACCACGTGGCCGGTGTCGACGGTCACCGTCTCGCCCGGCCCCAGCTCGATCTGGTCGATGGCGCCGTAGCAGGCCATCACCACCTCGCCGTTGCCCGTCGCCCGCACGAGGAACCCGCCCTCGCCGCCGAACAGGTTGCGGAACCCGCCCCACTTGGTGTCGAGCGTGATCGCCGCCGCCGACGCCAGCCAGCAGCCCTTGGTGATCGACAGGGCGTCGCCCCCGCTGATCGTCGCCACCATGATGTCGCCCGCCAGGTGGTGGGCCACGTCGATCCACCCGCCCTTGGCCGGTGCCGTGTAGGTCGAGATGAACAGGCTCTCGCCGCCGAGGAACGACCGTTTCAGGCCCGCCATCACCCCGCCCGTGCTGGCCGAGACGGTCACCCCGGCCGACATCGCCATCATGGCCCCTGACTCAGTCTTGAGCTGCTCGTTGGCCCCGAGGTGGACCCGGGCGACGGCGAAGGACGGACTGTGGCGCACGTCGACGTTCATGGATGAAACGCTAGTAGCCCCGTCCTTCGCAGATGGGTGTGACGAGGATCACCAGGAACTACCGGCGGATCTGGTACCAGATGATCAGGTCGGAGAGCCTGACCTTACCGTTGTTGCACAGGATCCGCAGTGGAACATTGGTGGCGAAGCTGCTCCCGTTCGGGAACACGGTCGAGGCGTTGAAGGCCTCCCAGTGGGCACGTGTCAGGCTCCGATCGAGCTGCTTGGTGACGAGCGGACGTCCGTTCATCACGAAATCTCTGTCACGAGGGTTGGATCACCACCTGACATTGAGCACTCGGGAGGCGTCGTTGATGCCGGCAGGCATCCGGCCGCTGCAGCACCGACGACCGGCCTGGCCGGGGACCGCCGGATGTGGATAACGTTTCCGGGTTCTCCCGGAGGCTCCCACAGCCACCATCGTATCCTGGGGACCGATCGCCGGACGGCAGGAGGCCTGTGCCCGTACCGCCCCGACATCGGATCGGCGTGATGGCACTGCTGGCCTTGCTGACCCTTTCGACGGCTGGCGGGCCTGCTTTCGGCCAGATCCAGGACAAGCGGGCGGAGGCGGCGAGCATCGTCAACCGGCTCCAGGAGCAGGCGCGCCAGATCGTGCGCCTCGACATCGACTACCGCAACGCCCAGGCCGAGCTGGCCGACGCCGAGGCCAGCGTCAAGAAGGCGGAGGCCGACCTGACCGCCGCCGGCCGCCGCCAGGACGAGCTGAGGCGGTCGCTGGTCGTCCAGGCTCAGGACGCGTATGTGCTCGGCGGCTCGGTGTCGGTGATCCGTTACCTGATGAGCACCAAGCAGGGTGACGAGGTCGTCCGCCGGGCTTACCTCCGGCTCGTGGCGGGCCAGGACCGCAAGGTGATTGGCGAACTGCGGGCGGTGAAGGAGGATCTGGAGGATCTGCGCAAGCGGCTCGACGACGCCCGCAAGCGGGCCCGGGCCAAGGCCGGCGCCATCGCCGGCGAGCGGGCCGACCTGGACAAGGCCGTCCGCTCCCAGCGCGCCGTGCTCGCCCAGGTCAACGGCGAGATCGCCACCCTCGTCGCCGCCGAGCAGGCCCGCCGCGACGCCGCGGCGGCCGCCCTCCGGATCCAGTCGGCGGCGCCGAGCCCGGCCGCCGGTGCCCCCGCTCCCGCCGCTGCGTCACCGGTCGTCCTGGAGGCGCCCAACGGCGACGTGTGGGCCTGCATCCGCCAACTCGAATCGGGCAACAACTATTCGTCGCCGAGCGGCGGCGCCTACCAGTTCCTCGACAGCACGTGGCAGTCGCTGGGCTACACGGGCCAGGCCGAGGACCACCCGCCCGCCGTGCAGGACCAGGCGGCCCGTGAGCTCCAGGCCCGTTCGGGCTGGTCTCAGTGGACCGTGGCCCCGCTCTGCGGCCGGGCGTAACGGCCTACAACTCGACGGGCGGGACTTCGGGCTCCTCCCCGGGACGGCGGATCTCGCCGAACCGTTCCTCGTAGCCCGTCATGTTGAGGTTGAGGGCCTTGAGGATCTCGAACACCAGCGTGGGCGGCACCTTGACCCGGGCCGTGACCCGGCACGGCACCTTTATGGCGGGCCCGTCGGGCGTGTCCAGAGCCTCGGCGGGTAGGGTCGCGGCGAAGTCGAGGGTGAACTCATGGGCGGTGTGCCAGACGCCCAGGAAGTTGGCGAACACGCCACCCTCCAGGTCGGGCGGCACGCGGATCTCGTACTGCCTCGGCGGTTCATCGGGGACCGGGTCTGCCACGGGCGCAGTCTTACCCCAAGTTTGACGGCGGCGGCGGCGCGGGTACGCGGCCACGAAAGGACCCGGCGGCTGTTGCGTCGCGGGTCCGCTCCGCCCGCCGGCTCGAAGAGGAGGCGCTGTGCGAATCGCCGAGATCGCGCCCGTCTGGGTTCCCGTCCCGCCCCCGACCTACGGAGGCATCGAACTTATCGTCAGCCTGCTGTCCGACGGCCTGACCGAGCGGGGCCACGACGTGACCCTCTTCGCGGCGCCCGGTTCCCGGACCCGGGCCCGGCTGGTCTCGCCCGTGTCCCAATCACGCGAGCTGTCGGAGATGGGCTCCGACGTGGGTGACGAGATCGTCCACGCCCTGCCCGCCTACCTGGCCGAAGGCGAGTTCGACGTGATCCACGACCACACGGGGCTCGGTACAGCGCTGGGCGCGGCGCGACGGGGCGACCCGCCGGTGGTCCACACGCTCCACGGGCCGTGGACCGACGCCAGCCGCCGCTTCTACCAGGCGGTCAGCCCACCCGTGCACCTCATCGCCATCAGCGAGGCCCAGGCGGCGGGCAACGCCGACCTGCAGTACGCAGGCGTGGTCCACAACGGCCTCGACCTCACCGCCCACCCGTGGCGGAAGGAGAAGGAGGACTTCCTGCTCTTCCTCGGCCGCTGCAACCGGGAGAAGGGGCCCGAACACGCGGTCGACGTGGCCAGGCGAGCCGGCCTCCCGCTCGTGCTCATGGTCAAGCGGTCGCAGCGTCACGAGATCGAGTACTGGGACGAGCACGTGGCGCCCCGCCTCACCGGCACCGAGGAGATCGTCCTCGACGCCACCCACGAGCAGAAGGTCGACTACCTGGGACGGGCCAAGGCGACGCTGTTCCCGATCCAGTGGCCGGAGCCGTTCGGGCTGGTGATGATCGAGTCGATGGCGTGCGGTACGCCGGTCGTGGCCATGCGGTGCGGCGCCGCCCCCGAAATCGTCGTCGACGGCCAGACCGGCTTCCTCACGCCCACGATCGACGCCTTGGTCGACGCCGTCGGCAAGGTGGGCACGATCTCCCCCGAAGCCTGCCGCGAACACGTGGCCGCCAAGTTCTCGGCCGACGCCCTCGTGGCCAAGACCGAGGCCGTCCTCGAACGAGTGGTCGCGAAAAGAGCGGGCTAGGCGGCGCGGGCGGCGCAGCGACAGTCGTCCTGGAGGGCGAGCGCCCCGCGGAGCACGACGGGGCGACGGGGCGACGGGACGGCGGGCCCGCGGCGCGCCGACCCGGACGGCGGCGTGCACGAGCGCCTGCCGGCGAGCCGGCGCCACGGGCGCACGGGCCGGAGGGCCCGGGCCTGACGGTCCGCCTGGCCAGTTGCACGAGTTCCTGGTAGTGGCTCTGAGCGAGTTGCTCGGCACCAAGCGGGTTCATGGGTGGGATCCTCATCGCGATCGGCCACGGAGCGTCGCCGTACGCTCAAGGGCAAGCCCGAGCCCGCGCCCACACCCGCCGGCTGACCCGTCACCGCGCCCGCCGACGTGGCCAGCGCCGTCCCAACGCCCGGGGCCGGACCACCAACCGGGCCAGGCGCGGGTCGAGGGCGTCGCGGATGCCGTCGCCGAGCAGGTTGAAGCCGAGCACGGCCAGGCTGATGGCCAGGCCCGGTATCAGCACCACCTGCGGGTCCGACAGGAAGTAGACCCGCCCGTCGTTGAGCATCGCCCCCCACTCGGGCGTGGGCGGCGGCGCGCCCAGGCCCAGGAACGTCAGGCCGGAGATGACCAGGATCAACTGACCGACGTCGAGGGTGGCGAGCACGACGACGGGGGAGACCGCGCTCGGCAGCACGTGGCGGGCGAGGATCCGCCACCGCGACGCGCCGACAGCGTGCGCCGCCTCGACGAACGGCCGGCTACGTAGGCTGAGGACGAGGCCGCGCACGACCCGTGCATAGCCCGCCCACCAGATGGTCACCAGGCCGAGCATCACCGCCACCAGGCTGGGCTCGAACAGGCCGGCGACGGCCAGGGCCAGCACCAGGCCGGGGATGGCCAGCACCATGTCGACCACACGCATGAGCAGGGCGTCGACGACCCCGCCCGCGTAGCCGGCGAGCGTCCCGACGACCAGTCCGATGGCGGTCACCAGGGCCGCCGCCAGCAACGCCGTCCCCAGGGTCAGGCGGGCCCCGTGGAGCAGCCGGCTGAACACGTCCCGCCCCAACCCGTCGGTGCCGAGGGGATGGTCGAGGCTCGGCGTGGCCAGCCGCTCGACGGTCACCTGGCGCGGATCGTGCGGTGCGAGCGACGGGCCGGCGGCGACCATGACCAGGAACAGCACGACGAGGACGAGCCCGATGCGAGCCGTCAGGTCGGACGCGAGCTTGCGCAGGATCGGCCGGGCGAGGGGACGCGGCGCGCCGGCGTGGCCGAGGTCGAGGCCGGCTTCGACGGTGGCCACGGTCAGCCCGCTCCACGCGTCCGGGCGTCGAGCCACCCATAGGCGAGGTCGATGGCGAAGTTCACGACGACATAGACGAGGGCGCTGAACAGCACGAACCCTTGGATCAACGGGTAGTCGCGGTCGTGGATGGCGCCGATGGCGAGGTCGCCCATCCCCGGCCAGGCGAACACCCACTCCACGATCAGCGACCCGCCCAGCAGGTGGCCGAGCGACAGTCCCGACACGGTCAGGAGGGGGATGGCGGCGTTGCGCAGGACGTGGCGGTACAGCACCGTCCGCTGCCGCACGCCCTTGGCCTTCGCCGTGCGGACGTAGTCCTCGTCGAGCACGTCGAGGACGGCGGAACGGGTCAGCCGGGTCAGGACGGCGGCCGGGCCGAGGGCGAGCGTGACGGCGGGCAGGACGAGATGGGCGGGCGAGCCGAACCCGAAGGCGGGCACGGCGTTGAGTCGGACCGCGAACACGAAGATGAGCACGTAGGCCAGGAAGTAGCTGGGCAGGGAGGCGCCCAGCAGAGCCCCGATGCGGCACACGTGGTCGGCGAGGGCGTTGCGCCTGGTCGCCGCCAGCACGCCCACCGGCACGCCGATCACGATCGAGAACGCGGCCGCCGTGAACGCCAGCACCGCGGTGCGGGGGATGCGCTGGCGCAGGGCGTCGGACACCTCGATGCTCTTGAGCCAGGAGCGTCCGAGGTCGCCGCGAGCGGCGTTGGACAGCCAGTTCAGGTACTGCACCGGAAGGGAGCGGTCGAGGCCGAGGTTCCGCCTCTCGGCGTCGACCAGATCGCGCGGTGGCGGCTGGTTGAGGCGCCGTTCGACGACGATCTCTGCCGGGTCACCCGGCGCCAGGACGCCGAGGCCGAAGGTGATGACCGACACGCCGAACAGCGCGACCAGCAGCCACGCCACCCGGGAGGCGACGTAGCGCTTCATCGCCGTGGGCCGCCGGTCAGCCGGTGCGGTAGGTCGAGGTCCAGGGTTGGAGGTTGACCGACGGATGGGCCGTGAAGCCGGCCACGCTGGTCTTGAAGGCGAAGATCTGCGGGAAGCTCGTCAGCGGGATGGCGCCGACCTGCTCCTGGAGCAGCACCTTCATGGCGTCCACCGACTTGCGGGCCGACGCCGCCGTGTCCGGCGCCGCCAACGCCTCGTCGACCAGGGCGTCGAACTTTGCGCCCACGTTGGTGAACTTGATGCGGGCCGCCGTGTTCTTGCCGTACCAGAGGCGGGACACGATGCTGGCCGGGTTGGCGTCGTTCTGGTTCCAGTAGTTGATGTCGACGTCCCAGTTCCCGGAGTTGATCTTGGACGAGTAGGCCGCCCCGTCCGCCGCCTTCTCCACCTTGAGGTCGATCCCGGCCCGGCGGGCCTGGGCCTGGAGGAACTGGAGGCTCTCGGGCTCGAAGTCGAACTGCGCGGGCGCGACCAGCGACAGCTTGCGCCCGTCCTTCTCCCTGATCCCGTCGCCGCCGACCCGCCAGCCCTTCTGGTCGAGAAGGGCGGTTGCTTTGGGGAGGTCGTTGGTGATGGGCGGGATCTCGGACGCGATCGCGCCGAGCACCGACGGGGGGCTCACGGTGTTGATGGCCTGCGCTGTTCCCTGCCACTGGACGTCGGCCAGGGCCTTGGGGTCGAGGCTCCACGCCAGGGCCCGCCGCAGGTCGATGTCCTGCATGAGGTTGTAGGGGGCGTCGGTGTGGAGGTTGAACGACAGCACGACGGCTGCGCCCGGCGGTGTCGGGGCCAGCTTCAGGTTGGGCCTGCCCTTCACGCTGGCCGCCTGCTGGGGCGGGAGGAAGTAGACGCCGTCGACGTCGCCCGACTCGAGGGCGAGGCGGCGGGTGTTCTGGTCGGGGATGAACTTGAAGGTCAGCTGGCGGAGCTTCGGCTTCTCGCCCCAGTAGTTCTCGTAGCGGCGGGCCGTGAGGTGGTCGTTTGGCGCGTACTCCACGAACTCGAACGGCCCCGTGCACACCGGCTTGTCGTTGGGGACGGTGCCGGGGGCGACGATGCTGAAGTTCGGGTGGGAGATCTGCTCGGGCAGCCGGAGGTTCGGCTGCGTGGGGGTGATCTCCACGGTGAACTCGTCGATCACCTTGGTGGAGTCGGCCCCGACGAAGCTGGTCAGGGCCAGCCTCTTGTCGACGATCCGGGCCATCGAGTATTGGACGGCCTCGGCGTTGAAGGCGGCCCCGTTGTGGAACCGCACGTCGCGGCGGAGCTCGAACCGGAAGGTGTTGGGTGGCACGAGGGTCCACCGTGTGGCCAGGGCGGGCACGGGCTGGAGGTTCTCGCCGGCGCCGACGAGCGTCTCGCAGATGTTGGCGTTGTCGGGCCACATGCCGAGCAGGTTGCGGTCACGCGTGATGAAGACGTCGCCGGGCGTGGCGACGGTGATGTTCTGCTGCTCGAAGGCGAGGGCGGCCGGCGCCGTGGTCGACGCCCCCTGGCTGGCGGAGCCCCCGCCTCCGTCCCCGCCGCACGCAGCCCCGGCGACAAGGAGAAGCACCACAACGACAACCCGGATCCTCATCGGCGACCCCCTGGTAGTTCCCACGCCGATTCAAGCACTTCCGCTGGTGGGTCACGGTGTCCACGCCCGCCACGAGGCAGTCGGTGCGCCGTCGCGCACCGACTGAGGGCCTCGTGAGCCGGGTGCGTCGTGGGCTGGGGTCAGCGGCGCACCGGGGCGGAGGACGGTGGTGACGCGGTCAACACCGGATCTCGGCTCAGCTCCGGCCGGCGTTGCCGGAGTTGCCCGGGCCGGCGTTGCCGGAGTTGCCCGGGCCGGCGTTGCCGGAGTTGCCA
>Ga0187892_10009965_pt1 | contig 12243 bp, 13 predicted proteins | sample MA1701073metaG_FD_139345 | JGI IMG/M metagenome (GOLD analysis project Ga0187892, IMG submission 139345) | Bio-ooze microbial communities from a basaltic lava cave in the Kipuka Kanohina Cave System on the Island of Hawaii, USA - MA170107-3 metaG ...
CGCCGCGATGACGAGCTCCTGCACGCCGGAAGGCCAGGAGAACGCGGCCGACGCGCCGATGGCCGCGAACGTGAAAAGCAGCACCCCCGAAACGAGCAGAGCGAGCCGCCGCAGGGCGAGCCGGAGCGCTTCGCGCCGGGAAGCGGGAATGCTCGACTGGATCGCCCGCAACGGCGAATAGGCATAGGTCCAGTAGAGCCATTCGACGCCGATGCCGACGAGCAGCAGGATCACCACATAAGTGAACACGGCGACGCCGGACGCGCTCATGAGCGCGGCAAAGGTGTTGGCCGCGAGATCGCGCAGCTCGCCAGGCGCCTGCAGCATGTCGCTGCGCAACGCTTCCATCCTCGCCTTCGGCTCCGCGAGCCCCTGCACCGACCAGCCGGCGAGGGTCTCGTTCATGGCGTCACCCATTCCTGCGGCAGGCGCGCCGCCGAGGCGTCGGCGTAAGGTGGCAGCACGCGCGTGACGGCGACCCCGGGGCCGCTCACGCGCGCCTGGCAGGCGAGCCGCTCGCCCGCGCCGGCGCCGACCCGGGAGAGGGTGGCGCGCTCGGCTTCGCCGATCGGGCTCAGCTGCTCGGCGCCGGATTCGACGCGCACGCGGCAGGTGCCGCAGCGGCCGCGCCCGGAGCAGACATGGGCGTGCGGCACGTCGCCCAGGCGGGAGAGCTCGAGGATCGAAAGCCCGCTGCGCCCCTGCGCCGACAGGCCGCCGTCATAGTCGACCGTGACCCGCGCGAAGCGGTTGCGCAGCAGGCGCGAGCCGAACACCGCGAGGGCGGCCAGGACCAGCGCACCGTACAAAGCAAGGAATACATTTTGAAAACTGTTCAACGGCGTCGTCACGGCGACGACGCGCCTCAGGTTCTCCTGGATGTGCGCGCGCCAGGCCGGGTCGCCCGCCAGCTTCTCCAGCACCTCCCTGCCGGCTTCCGCAAAGCCGAGTAGCGCGAGGATCGGCACCGCGAACAGCACCGGCAGGACGAAACCGCCGATGCGCTTCCACACGGGCCTGAGGACCAGCCAGGAATGCAGCCCGACCGCGGCGTGGATCCACACCACCATCACTACGCCGAGCTGCTGGAACGCGTAGCCCGGCGAGAAGCTCCAGTACACGGCGAGCATCTGGCCGAAGGTCGAATCGAAGTTCGGCGTCACCACCCCCGCCATGTGCATCACCACCGCGTGGTTCAGCAGCAGCGGCGGGGTCGCGAGGCCGAGACACAGCTGCACCACGTCGGTCCTGCTCATCGCCAGCGAGCGGCGCGCGCCGATCGCGTAAAGCCCGAGCGCGAGATGGATGAGCGCCGCGCCGGCGAGCAGCGTAATGCCGATGCCGCTGCGCCAAGGCCCCATCAGCCACGGCCGCCAGTTTTCCATCGCGGCAAGCGAGTGCATGCCGAGCATCAGGTTCGCCATGTGGCCGGTGACGAACGCCATCAGAACCAGGCCGGTGACCAGCCGCAGGTTGCGCAGCCTCATACGTTGAAGCGGAAGTGGATCACGTCCCCGTCGCGCACGGTGTATTCCTTCCCCTCGAGGCGCAGCTTACCCGCCTCCCTTGCGCCCTGCTCGCCGCCGCACGCGACGTAATCGTCGTACGAAGCCACCTCGGCGCGGATGAAGCCGCGCTCGAAATCGGTGTGGATGACCCCCGCCGCCTGCGGCGCGGTGGCGCCGGCGTGCACCGTCCAGGCGCGCGCCTCTCTTGCGCCGGTGGTGGTGAAGAAGGTCTGCAGGCCGAGCAGCCCGTACGCGGCGCGGATCACGCGGTTGAGCGCCGGCTCGTCCATGCCCAGGTCGTCGAGGAACAGCTTCTTGTCCGCGTCGGTCATGTCGGCGATCTGCGCTTCCAGCGCCGCGCTGATCGGCACGACCGGCGCGCCCTCCCTGGCCGCGTGGGCCTGGACTGCCTTCAGCAGGTCGTCCGAACCGCGCTCGGCGACGTTCGCGACGTACATGACCGGCTTCATCGTCAGCAGGAACAGCGGCTGCAGCACCGCGCGCTCCTCCTTGGAGAGCTGCGCGCTGCGCGCCGGCCTGCCGGCCTCAAGGACCTCTCTTGTCTTCTTCACTGCCGCGACGAGGCGCTGCGCCTCCTTGTCGCCGCCGGTCTGCGCCACCTTTTCGTGCCTTGCGAGCTGCCGCTTGAGCGTCTGCAGGTCCGCGGCCGCGAGCTCGGCGTGCACCGTCGCGATGTCGGACACCGGATCCACCCTGGCCGCGACATGCGCCACGTCGGGATCCTCGAAGCAGCGCACGACGTGCGCGATCGCGTCGGCCTCGCGGATGTGCGCCAGGAACTGGTTGCCGAGCCCCTCGCCGCGCGAAGCGCCCGCGACCAGGCCGGCGATGTCGACGAACTCGATCACCGCCGGGACCACTTTCTGCGGCCGGGCGATCGCGGCGATCGCGGCGAGGCGCGCATCGGGCACCGCGACGATGCCGACGTTGGGCGCCACGGTGCAGAAGGGGTAGTTTTCCGCCGCGACCCCGGCCCGGGTGAGCGCGTTGAACAGCGTGGACTTGCCGACGTTCGGCAGGCCCACGATGCCGCACTTCATTTCTTGCCGAACAGGGACTTCAGCAGGCCGGGCTTGGCGGGCGGCTCTTTTTTCTCCGGCTCCGCCGGTTTCTTCGGTTCCTCGGTGTGAAGCTTCAGCATCGCCGTCTGCAGGTCGCCCGCGAGGCAAAGCGGCAGCGCTTCGATCGCTTTCGCGATCGCGGCGTCGATCGCCGAGCGCTCCTCGGCGGAGGGCTTCTGCAGCACGTAATCGGCGCCTTCGGTGCCCGGCGGCGGCTTGCCGACGCCGAGCCGCAGCCGCCAGTACTCGTGCGTGGCGAGCCGCTGCGAGATGTCCTTCAGGCCGTTGTGCCCGGCGATGCCGCCGCCCTGCTTGAGCCGGGCGGTGCCGGGCTCGAAATCGAGCTCGTCGTGCACCACCAGCACTTCCTCGGGCTTGATCCTGAAGAAGCCGGCGAGCATCTGCACCGGCTGGCCGCTCGCGTTCATGAAGCTCTGCGGCAGGAGCAGCCAGGCGCCGCTCTTGTCCTTGCCGACCAGCGCCTTGAACTTGGGGTCCTTGCGCAGCACGGCGCCGTTCGCCGCGGCGAAGCGCTCGACCAGCCAGAAGCCCGCGTTGTGGCGCGTGCGCTCGTACTCCTTGCCGGGGTTGCCCAGCCCGACGATCAGCCGGATCACTTCTTCTCTTTTTTCTCGGGCTTCTCCGCCGGTTTCTCGACGGCCTTGGCGGCAGCCTTGTCGGCCCCCTCGGCAGGGGCTTCGCCCTCCTTCGGCTCCGCAGCCTGCTCGGTGGTCGGCACCTCGGAGGGCGCAACGGAGGCGGCAGCGGCGGCGGCTTCCTCTTCCTCGGTGATCAGCGTCGGCACGACCACCGTGGCGACCACCGGGTTCTCGGCTTTCTGCAGCGCGAGCTCGACGCCCTTCGGCAGCGCGAGGTCGCGCACGTGGAGCGACTTGCCGACCGCGAGGTCGATCAGGTCGACCTCGATGAACTCGGGCAGGTCGTCGGGGAAGCAGGTGATGTCGAGCTCGTTCAACACGTGGCTCGCGACCCCGCCCTGGTCCTTCACTCCGGGTGATTTTTCCGCGTTGACGAAGTGCAGCGGCACCTTCATGTGCAGTTTCCTGTTCTTCACCACGCGCTGGAAGTCGACGTGCTGCACCTGCGGCTTGTACGGGTGCATGTTCACCGCGCGCAGCAGCACCTGCTCCCTGGCGTCGCCGAGCTCGAGCGTGAGGATCGAAGCGTGGAAGCGCTCGTTCTTCAGGTTGAGGTACAGGTCCTTGTGGTCGAGCTCGATGTTGACCGCGTCCTTCTCGCCGCCATAGACGATGCCGGGCACGAGGCCCTTGCGGCGCAGCCGGCGCGCCGCGCCGGTGCCCTGGGTTTCGCGCTTGCGCGCCGTGATTTCAATTGCCATTGCTGGACTCCAGTCGATAGCTATTCATAGAACAGCGAGCTCACCGATTCCTCGGTGTAGATGCGCAGGATGGTCTCGGCGATCAGGCCGGCGACCGTCAGGATGCGGATCTTCCTGCAGGCGCGCGCGTCCTCGCCGAGCGGGATGGTGTCGGTGACGACCAGCTCGTCGAGGTGCGATTTCGCGATGCGCTCGACCGCGCCGCCCGAGAGCACGGCGTGCGTGCAATACGCGACCACCTTGGTCGCGCCTTCTTCCTTCAGCACCTGCGCCGCCTTCACCAGCGTGCCGGCGGTGTCGACCATGTCGTCCATGATGACGCAGGTGCGGTCCTTGACCTCGCCGATCACGTTCATCACTTCCGACACGTTGGCCTTCGGGCGGCGCTTGTCGATGATCGCGAGGTCGGACTCAAGCCGCTTGGCGAGAGCGCGCGCGCGCACCACGCCGCCGACGTCGGGCGACACCACGATCAGGTCCTCGTAGCGCTGCTTCCAGACGTCGCCGAGCAGCACCGGCGCGGCGTAGATGTTGTCGACCGGGATGTCGAAGAAGCCCTGGATCTGGTCGGCGTGCAGGTCCATGGTCAGCACGCGCGCCACGCCGACCGAGGTGAGCATGTTGGCCACCACCTTGGCGCTGATCGCCACCCGCGCCGAGCGCGGCCGGCGGTCCTGGCGCGCGTAGCCGAAGTAGGGGATCGCCGCCGTGACGCGCGCCGCCGAGGAGCGCTTGAGCGCGTCGATCATCACCAGGAGCTCCATCAGGTTGTCGTTGGTCGGCGCGCAGGTCGACTGCAGCACGAACACGTCCTTGCCGCGCACGTTCTCGAGCAGCTCGATCATCACCTCGCCGTCGGAGAACTTGCCCGCGATCGCGCGCCCGAGCGACAGGTTCAGGTGCTTCGCCACGTCGTGCGCCAGGCGCGGGTTGGCGTTGCCCCCGAACACCATCAGCCGCTCGAGCGCGGCGTGGTTAGTCATGCCGGTGGTCATCGCGGTCATGGATCAATGGCTGGGGAGGAAGGATTCGAACCCTCGTATGCCGGAATCAAAATCCGGTGCCTTAACCAGCTTGGCGACTCCCCAGTGTGAGTCAATCTGCCCATTCGTGAAGCGGATGCTTTTCCAGCCCCCGCGCCACGAAGCCCCGCATCCCCCCGGGTAAGTCGGACCGTAATGCGGCCTCGTGCAGCGCGCGCGCCTCGGCTTCTGTCTCGAACTCGGCGAAGACACACGCTCCGGATCCCGTCATGCGCGCCTGCGGGCAGTGCTGCCTTAGCCACGCCAGGCTCGCGGCCACGTCGGGATATCGGGCGAGGACCGCAGGTTCAAGGTCATTCGCTCCCTGCCCCGACAAAAAGGGCGGTATTTTGAGTCGTTTCGATTGACGTGTCAACGAGGTAGCGAAGGTTTCTCTTGTGGAAACCGAGACTTGCGGCGTGAGCACCAGGTACCAGGCGGGCGGCAGGTCGAGCGCCGCGAGCTGCTCGCCGATGCCTTCGCCGAGGGCGTTCCTGCCGTAGATGAAGAACGCGACGTCGGCGCCGAGTCTCGCTGCCAAGTCTTGCAGCTCGGCGCGGGACAGCCCGAGCTGCCAAAGCCGGTTCAACACCAGGAAAACCGTGGCCGCGTCGGAAGAGCCTCCGCCGAGCCCGCCGCCGACCGGCAGGTTCTTCTCGAGCGCGATGTCGCAGCCTTTTTTCGTACCGGACTGCAACAGGCGGGCGGCCCGCACGCAAAGGTTGTGCTCGCCGAACGGCCCGGAAAAGCGGATCTCGCCGTCGCCGCGCGGCGCGATGCCCACCCGGTCGCAGCGATCGATCAGGCGAAAGACCGTCTGCAGCTCGTGGTAGCCCGCGTGCTCGCCTTTCTCGCGGCGGCCGAGGACGTGGAGGAAAAGGTTGAGCTTCCCGGGCGCGGGATGCCAGCTCAGTTCCACTGCGAGATCGCGAGGCGCAGCTCGATCCCCTGGTAGGTGAGCCGCATGCGGGTCGGGCGGCGCTGCGCATCGTATTCCTGGTACTCGACCTTCCAGCCGCGGCTCTCGAGGTCCGGCGAGGGCCGCCCGCGCACCCAGTCGGCGAGCCCGCCGAGCGGCAGGCGAAAGCCGAGCACGCGCTCGGTCAGCGCCTCGGCGTCGGAGGCGCGGTACTCGCGCGGCTCGGCGGTCTTCAGCAGCACCGCTTCGCCCTGGCGCAGGATCTGCGCCACGCCCTGGCCGGTCGGCGTGCTGATCAGGAGCTCGTCGCCGCTCTTCGCGTGCCGCCAGGCGATGTTGCCGGTGAAGGATTCGTTTCCATAGCGCGCGGCGATGCGGCCGGCGAGCGAGAATTCGAGCGGCCCTTCGGGCGGCTTGATCTCGACTTGCGCGCACGCAGCCGCAAGCGCTGCGAGCAAGACAAGGCGTTTCACTTACGCAGCCGCTTGATCGTCTTCAGCAGCGTTTCGTTGTCGGGTCCCGCCTTGAGCGACTCGTCCCAGATGCGGCGCGCCTCGTCGCGCTCGCCGAGCATCCACAGCACCTCGCCGAGGTGCGCCCCGATCTCGGCGTCGGGGCGGCCGGCGTAGGCGCGGCGCAGCTCGCGCGCCGCGCCCTTCAGGTCGCCCTCGCGGTACAGCACCCAGCCCAGGCTGTCGATGATGAAGAAGTCGTCGGGCGCGAGCTCGATCGCCTTCTCGATCAGCTTGCGCGCCTCGGGCAGGCGCGTATTGCGGTCGGCGAAGGAGTAGCCGAGCGCGTTGTAGGCGTGCGCATGGTCGGGCTTGAGCTCGATCAGCCTGCGCAGGTGCGTCTCGAGCAGGTCATAGCGCTCGAGCTTCTCGGCGGTGAGCGCGAGGTCGTAGAGCAGGTCGGGCTGCTCGGGCTGCTGGCCGAGGGCCTGGCTCAGCATGTCAAAGGCGTCGCGGTGCCGGTTTGCGTCGCGCAGCAGCTGCGTCTCGGTCATCAGGATCTGCACCTGCTCGCCGGGGTGGTCCGCGGCCACGCGCTGCAGGAAGGCGCGCGCCTCGTCGACCTGTCCCTGCTTGCCCATCGCGAGGGCTGCGCGCATGCGCGCGGAAAGCATGTGGTCGCCGCTGCCGACGCTCTGGTACCACTCGATCGCGCGCGGCCAGTGCTTCTGCTCCTCGGCGATCTGGCCGAGCAGGTGGCGCACCTGGTCGGGATCGCGGTGGCCGAGGCCGAGCACGCGCTTCATGTAGTCCTCGGCGGCCGGATAGTCCCTGAGCTGGAAGGCGAGCAGCCCGACGGCGTAGATGACGTCGGGATTCGACGGATTCGCGCTCGCCACCGCTTCGAACTGCGTGCGCGCCTCCGCGAAGCGCTTGTCCATCACCAGCACGCGCGCGTAGTTGAGCCGTGCCTCGCGCGCGCCGGGGTTTTTCTCGACGAACTGCCCCAGGCGCTTGGCGGCCTCCGCCGGCGAGCGCTTCTGCAGCACCTGCGCCTCGAGCAGCGCGGCGAGCTCCCAGTCGGGGCGCAGCGCCTGTGCCTGGCGCGCGGCGGCGACGGCGGCGGCATCGTCGCCCGCCACCGCGGCCGCCTGCGCGACCGCGAAGTGCGCCTGCGGGAGCTGCGGGTGCTTCGCCGCCAGGCTGCGGATCACGCGCACGTTGGACGCCTTGTCCGGATTGCCGGCGAGCAGCCGGTTCAGCTGCATGAAGGCGTTCTCGCGGTTCACCCCCTCGGCCGAGAGCAGCTTCTCCAGGACCGGCTCGGCCTCGTCGACGCGCTTGGCGGCGACCAGCACCGCGGCGAGCACCTGCAGCGCATGCGCCGAGGCGGGCTCGGCCTGCTGCCAGATGCGCGCGGCTTCGACCGCGAGCTCCGGCAGGCGCGCCTGGTTCGCCACCTCGACCGCGCGGCGTGCGACCCGCGGATCGCGCGTGCGCTTGGCTAGGTCGAGGTAGGTCTTGGCCGCGAGCGGCAGGTCGCCGCGCTGCAGCGCGATCTCGCCGAGCAGGAAGTCGTACAGCGTGGGCTCGTTGAGCTCGGAGCCGAGCTCCTTCGGGCCGATGTCCTTCGACTGCGCAAGCGCAAGGCTGCACGCGAGGAAAAGCGCGGCGAACGCAGTCGGTGTCCTGAGCATCTGGATTCGATCCATCTTAGGTATATTTGGTGCCCCGCACAAGCACGACTGGCATGCCCGAGCTGCCCGAAGTCGAAGTGACGCGTCGCGGTCTCGCGCAGATCGCCGGTCGCGTGATCTCCGGCGTGGCGGTGCGCGAGCCGAGGCTGCGCTGGCCGGTGCCGCGCGACGTGCTCGCGCTCGCCGGCCGCACCGTCAAGGCGATCCACCGCCGCGGCAAGTACCTGCTGGTCGACTGCGGCGACGGGCACCTCATCCTGCACCTCGGCATGTCGGGCAGCCTGCGCGTGCTGCCGCCGGGCACCCCGGCGGGGAAGCACGATCATTTCGACCTTCTGCTCGGCGATCGCATGCTGCGGCTGCGCGATCCGCGCCGCTTCGGCGCCGTGCTGTGGGCCCCGGGCGACGCCGCCGCGCATCCGCTGCTCGCGCATCTCGGGATCGAGCCGCTCACCGCTTCTTTCAACGGGAAAAAACTCTACGAAATAACACGCAACCACCGCACGGCGATCAAGCAGTTCCTGATGGATGGCCGGCGCATCGTCGGCGTCGGCAACATCTACGCGAGCGAGGCGCTGTTTCGCGCCGGCATCAACCCGCGCAAGCGAGCGAGTCGATTGACTCCAGGCGACTGTGAACGGCTTTCCACTGCGATAAAAACCACCCTGCGCGCGGCGATCCGCGCCGGCGGCTCGACGCTGGAAAACTTCGTCGCCGCGGACGGGGCGGCGGGCGAATATCAGGTCCGGACCCTGGTCTACGACCGCGGCGGGAAGAAATGCCGGCGTTGCCGCTCGCTCATCCGGCGCTTTGTGCAGGGGCAGCGCTCGACCTACTACTGCCCTAGCTGCCAGAAGTAGCGGCCTTTTCCTTCAGGCGCTTTGCGACCTTGGGGTGCACGAACTCGGAGACGTCGCCTCCCAGGGTTGCGATCTCGCGCACCAGCGTCGCCGAGATGAACATGTGCTGCTCGGAGGGCGTGAGGAATACCGTTTCCATCTCGGGGTAGAGGTTGCGGTTCATGCCCGCGAGCTGGAACTCGTACTCGAAGTCCGACACCGCGCGCAGGCCGCGCAGCACCACGCGCGCGCCCTGCTTGCGCACGAACTCGGTGAGCAGGCCCGAGAACCCGACCACCTGCACGTTTTTCATGCCGCCGAGCACCTCGCGCGCCATCGCGATGCGCTCCTCCAGCGTGAAGAACGGGCGCTTCGCCCTGCTGTCGGCGATGGCGAGCACCACCGCGTCGAACAGCGTGGCGGCACGGCGCACCAGGTCTTCGTGGCCGCGGGTCAGCGGATCAAACGTTCCCGGATAGACCGCCTTGATCATCGCCTCTCCATTCCAGCAGCTGGGTGCTCACCTGGCCGGCGCGCGCGCGCTTCAGCTCGCGCCACGACTCTCCCGCCACGAAAGGCTCGCTCGACTCCACATAAACGCGCGCTGCCCGCAGCAGCCTGAACACCGCCGGCAGCGCATTCTGCCTGAACGGCGGATCGAGGAAAACCACATCGAACCGGTCCGGCGTGCGCTTCAGGTACGCGAACGCATCTTCGAGGAGGAGCTCGACTTGCCTCGCCCCGATCAGGTCGCGGGTTTTCTTCAGGCCTTCGAAAACCATGCGGTCGTGCTCCACCATCACCACGCGCGCCGCGCCGCGCGACGCCGCCTCGAAGCCGAGCGCGCCGCTGCCGGCGAAAAGATCGAGGCACGACAATCCCTCGAGCGACTGGCCGAGCCAGTTGAACAGCGTCTCGCGCACGCGGTCCGGCGTCGGGCGCAGGCCGGCGCGCTCGGGCACCGCGATGCGCCGGCCGCGGTACTCGCCGGCGATGATCCGGATTTTTCCTTTGCTAGAATTCACCGATCCATGGTAGCCACTTCCTGGGCTGCGCGCCTCAAGGCCGGACTCGCGCGCACGCGGGATGTCCTCAACACGCCGGTTTCAGAGCTGCTCGCGCGGCGCAAGATCGACGATGCGCTCTACGAGGAGCTTGAGTCAGCGCTGCTGCAGGCCGACTGCGGCGTCGCCGCCGCGCGAGACCTGGTGTCGCAGCTTCGAAAGGCCAAGGCCGAGGACGGCGAAGCCCTGAAGGCCGCCTTGAAGGATGCGATCACGCAACTGCTTTCCCCTCTCGAGAGGCGGCTCGAGCTGGAAAAGGCCAAGCCGCTGGTCATCATGATCGCCGGGGTGAACGGCTCGGGGAAGACCACCTCGATCGGCAAGCTCGCAAAGTGGCTGCAGTCGCAAGGCAAGGGCGTGCTGCTTGCCGCCGGCGACACTTTCCGCGCGGCGGCGCGCGAACAGCTCGTCGCCTGGGGCGCGCGCAACAACGTGCCGGTCATCGCCCAGGCCTCGGGCGACCCGGGCGCGGTGGTGTTCGATGCCCTCGCTGCGGCGCGCGCGCGCAACGTGGACGTGGTGATCGCCGACACCGCCGGCAGGCTGCCGACGCAGCTGCACCTCATGGAGGAGATCAAGAAGGTAAAGCGGGTGGCGGCGAAAGCGCAGGAAGGCGCGCCGCACGAAGTGCTGCTGGTGCTCGACGCCAATACCGGCCAGAGCTCGCTCGCCCAGGTGAGGGCATTCGACGGCGCGCTCGGGCTCACCGGCCTGATCCTCACCAAGCTCGACGGCACGGCGAAGGGCGGCGTGGTGTGCGCCATCGCGAAGGAAAAGCCCGTGCCCGTTCTCTTCGTGGGAGTCGGAGAGGGCATCGACGACCTGCGGCCGTTCGCGGCGCGCGATTTCGCCGAGGCGCTGGTTGGTTAGCTTCTCGGCCGTCGCCAAGCGCTATCCCGGCGGCCAGGAGGCGCTGAAGGACGTGAGCTTCGCGCTCGCGCCCGGCGAGCTCGCCTTCCTCACCGGGCGCTCGGGCGCGGGCAAGTCGACGCTCCTCAAGCTGATCCCCGCGATCGAGCGCCCGAGCTCCGGCTCGGTTCTGGTCAACGGCCAGAACGTCGGCGCCCTCAAGCGCGCCGCGATCCCGTACCTGCGGCGCAATGTCGGCCTCGTGTTCCAGGACCAGAAGCTGCTCTACGACCGCAGCGTGTACGACAACGTGATGCTGCCGCTCGCCTTCTCCGCCCACCCGCCGAAGGAGGCGGCGCGCCGCGCCCGCGCCGCGCTCGACAAAGTCGACCTGCTGAGAAGGGAGAAGGCAAACCCCGTCCAGCTCTCCGGGGGCGAGCAGCAGCGGCTCGCGATCGCGCGCGCGGTCGTCAACCGGCCCGCGCTGCTCGTCGCCGACGAGCCGACCGCGAACCTCGACGCCGAGTCCGCCGCCCGCATCCTCGACATCTTTGTCGCCTTCAATCAGGTCGGCGTGACCGTGCTCATCGCCACGCACGACCAGGCGCTCGTCGCTCGCTACGGCAAGAGGGTCCTGAACTTGAACGAAGGAAGAATCTCCTGAGCGCCTGGCTGCGACAGCACCGGCAGGCGCTCTCGTCGGCGTTCAGGCGGCTCTCCCTGCCGAACGCCCTCGTCATCGGCATCGCGCTCGCGCTGCCGGCGGGGGGCTACGCGCTGCTCGAAAGCCTGCGCCCGATGGGCGCGCGCCTGACGCTCGAGCCGCGCATCTCGCTCTACCTCGAGCCGCAGGCGCGCCGCGCCGACGCCGAGGCTCTCGGCGCGCGCCTGCGCGCGGACCGGCGCATCGGCGCGGTGCGCTTCGTCCCGCGCGAGGACGCGCTGAAGGAGATGAGCGCGGTGCAAGGCATGTCCGAGGTGATCTCGGCCCTCAGGCACAACCCCCTGCCCGACGCGTTCGTCGTCACCTCCCGGGAGGACATCGCGGCCGAGCTCGCCAAGCTTCCGGGCGTCGCCCACGTGCAGGCCGACGCGGTCTGGGCGCGCCGCCTCGCCGCCGCCGCCGCGGTGGCCGAGCTCGGCTTGTGGCTGCTCGCGGCGCTCCTCGGTGCGGCGTTGGTCGCGGTGACCTTCAACACGATCCGCCTGCAGATCCTCACGCAGCGCGACGAGATCGAGGTGTCGAGGCTGATCGGCGCCACCGACGCCTTCATCAGGCGCCCGTTCTACTACCTGGGGTTCCTGCAGGGCCTCGCCGGCGGCGCGGTGGCGCTCGCGATCGTCGCAGCGGCGCTGGCGCTCCTCAACCGCGAGGTCCGGGTTCTCGCCGAGTCCTACGGCTCGAGCTTCCGCTTCGTTTTCCTGCCGTTTGCCGATGCCCTCGTCGTGGC
>Ga0187892_10009967_pt1 | contig 12242 bp, 12 predicted proteins | sample MA1701073metaG_FD_139345 | JGI IMG/M metagenome (GOLD analysis project Ga0187892, IMG submission 139345) | Bio-ooze microbial communities from a basaltic lava cave in the Kipuka Kanohina Cave System on the Island of Hawaii, USA - MA170107-3 metaG ...
CACTGTGTGACAGCGTAGTACACGAAGGGAGCGATCAGGAATGAGTGTCACCAGTGTGCGCCTGTCCCCTGAGGTCGAGGAGAAGCTGGCCGCGGTTGCGGAGCGCGCCCGCCGGTCGAAGTCGTGGCTCATCAACGAGGCCGTGAAGGATTATCTCGAACGCCTGGGCGAGGACGAAAAGCGTTGGAGCGAGACGCTCGAAGCGCTTGCATCGGTGCGGGCGGGTCGCGTTGTCGCCGGAGAAGACGTGCTCGACTGGCTTGCTTCGTGGGGTAAGAAAATCGAGAAGAAGCCGCCGCGGTGAAGCTCGCCTTCTCGCGGGAAGCGCGAGATGACCTGGTGCGACTGCGGGCGTTTATCGCGAAGCACGACCCGGCTGCCGCCGAGCGGGCGGCGAAGCGGTTGATTAAGGGGATCGAGCGCCTCCTTCGCCATCCTCGGCTAGGCCGGCGCGTGACGGTCGCGCCGGATCAGACGGCTCCGGAGGAGATCCGCGATTGGCCGATCGGCGACTACGTGGTGCGATATCTCATCACCGAGGACAGGATCGTTGTGCTCCGGGCGTGGCACGGCAAGGAACAGCGCTCCTGAGCTGTCAAGTCGGAGCCATCTTCAGCCTCGGCCCCCTTCGAGCGTGAATCGGTCACACCCTTCGCGCGTACCGCGTCACCGACCGCGACGCTGGAGGAGCCTATCCTGAGCACCGAGGATGCGCTGTGATCGTCTGTGCCTGTGATATCCGAGCCCGCTGAGGGGAGGTTGCCGTGACAGCCAAACTGATCGCCGTCGTGTGCATGACTGCCGCGCTCACCAGCCTGGTGATGATGGCGGTGCTGCAGCGCCTGTAGTGCGCAAGATCTTGGGCGGCAGTAAAGCCCGCCTTACCCCGGCCCCTTTTCCGCGAGGAGAGAGGGGGTGCGGTCTACGCACGGGCAGCGGCGAAACCTCACATTTTGTTAGGTTTCGGGCGATGCCGGCGTCGTAAGCCGGCTGACAGGCGGGTGAGCAACTCCCTACACTATGAGGCGTAGACGCCGCCCCGCGGCGCCCGCCGCCCGGTACGGGCGGCCATCGCGAGATGGAAGACGGCAAACAGCAAAGTTCCGCGTCACCGTTGTACCTGCGCGTGTTCCTGGCTTCACCCGGCGATGTCGGCGAAGAGCGTGCGATCGCGCGCGACGTCGTGGAGAAGCTGCCCAAGGACCCGCTGCTGCGCGACAGGATCGCCGTCGACGTGGTGTCCTGGGACGGTCCCGGCGGTGCGGCGATGGAAGCGAACCTGACTCCGCAGGAGGCGATCAAGCAGGGGCTCAAACGCCCGTCGGAGTGCGACATCGCGCTGGTGATCCTGTGGTCGCGGATGGGCACACCGCTGCCCGCTTCCTGGGCGGTCAAGGCGGACGGCAGTCCGTATCGCTCCGGCACGGAGTGGGAGTATCTCGACGCCCTGCAGGCGGCGCAGAAGACCGGCTCCCCCAAGGTGCTGGTGTACCGCCGCACCGGCGTGCTCAACGTCGCGGTCAACGATCCCGAGCGCGATCAGAAAGCGAAGCAATGGGATGCGGTGCAGGCGTTCTTCGCCGAGTTCCGCAATCCGGACGGTTCGTTCCGCGGCGCCTACAACGAGTATGCGAATGCCGTCGAGCTGAGAGACAGGTTGGAAGATCACCTCAAGGCGCTGGTGAAGGAGCGTCTGGATCGCGAAGAAAAGAGGACTCCGGCGCCGGCCCACTCGGCGCTGGCCGAGCTGAACGCGCTCGGCGCCCTGATCCTGAAGCTGCACCACTTCAAGTCGATCGCCGACCGGCTGCACGCGCTGTACATGGACCAGGAGGTGCGCTTCCTGAGATCGCAGTCCGCGCAGAGCCTGTCGGCCCAGAGTCTGAAGCGCGCCGCGCGCAGCGGCGAGACCGCGCTGGAAGACATCAGCACGCTGGACGAGCCCATGCTCCAACCCAAGGAGAAGAAGCGCAAGGAGGACCTCGGCCGCCTCGATGCGGCCGTGGCCGAGCTGTTGGCGGTCGCCGGCGCCGCGCAACGGGACGCGCAAAGCGTGGAAGAGGCCACGGCGAACTTCGCCTATGAGCTCACCACGCTGCGGGACTCGTTCAACAAGCTGGCCGAGACGTCGTGGAAGGACTTGCGCCTCGCCGACCTGGGGGATCGGTTCGCGCGAGTGCGCGATCGCGTCGCGCTCAGCTATCCCGGCTACATGGCGCGGGTGGACGAAGGCTACCGGATGCTGACCCGCCAGCCGCCCTTGTTCGTGAAGTGCGACCTGCTGGCCAACGAGCACGAGCTGCTGGAGAAGACGCTGAAGGAGCTGTCCGCGCTGCAGCGTCTGCTCGAGGTCAATTTCTCGGCGGCCACGCTGCAATCCACCTGCCCCCGCATCAAGGGCTTCGTGGACGGCGCCCGGGAATACTGGGAGAAGTTTCTCGGCGCGGTTGCCGCGACCGACGACTGGGCGGTGGCGTTGCTCAACTCGGGCAAGGCCGACTGGAGCGCGATCCAGAAGTGCCGCGAAGACATCGATGCGATGCTCGCCGGCCCCGAGCCGGCGCAGCGCGACGCGTTCCTGATCAAGCTGCGGGAAGCGCAGGAGAGCATCGAGCCGCATTTCCAGGCGGTCGACGAGGCGCTCGCCGGGGCGTTTCGCGAGGTGAAGACGCGCCTGGGCGAAGCGCTCACCGCAATCCCCGCCGGAGTCGACGCATGAACGACCAGACCCGCGCATCGGGCGGCACGCGCTTTCTGACGGTCGACGAGATCCTGAGCGAGCACGAGCGTCTCCTCGCGGCGCACAGCGCGCAGGCAGACGTGCCCCGGGTCCGCAGCTTCGTCGAGCGGCTGGAGGACAGCGGCGTGCATTTCGACGAGGCGTCCGAGCGCAAGGCCATCCAGGGCACGCTCGATTACTGGACCAGCGAGCTGGTCAAGCATCCGGACGAGCACGAGGCGACTGCGCAGCGGCGCCGTTCGATCCGCGAGTTCGACGCCGAGGCGCTGCGGGCCCTGCAGCACGGCTTCTCGAATCCCTTCGGCGGGATCGCCGAGCGGATGGGTGCGCTCGGCCGGGACGACCGGCGCTCTCCGGCAGCGATCGTGCAGTTGATCGCGGACGCTGCGAACACCCAGAACCTGCGCTTCCAGGAGGGGCTGCTCAAGGAGATGGCCTGTCAGGTGGCCGGCGAGGTGGAGAAGGACAGCCCGGCGCAGGCGATCCACGACCGCGAGGACGCGCGGCTGCTGGAGTTCTGCCTCTGGCACCTGTTCGAGGACCCGGAGACGCGGCTCGGCAACAAGCTGTATCGCCCGAGGAAATCGGGCGGCAAGGCGGAGCGCGTCGACTTCTTCAGCTGCAAGGTGTATCTGACGCGCAAGGCCGACGCGCTGTTCGAAGCGCTGGGCAGGCCGGACGCTGTCCTCGATGCGCTGATGCGCATCGGCGCGGACAGCGTGACCGCGCGGCGCTCGCGGTCCTTCCTCACCGCCATCGCCGGCAAGATCGACGAGCTCGGCGAGTCGGTGCAGGCGTGGCTGCGCTCGCGCAGTCCTCAGGCCCGACAGTTCGAGCTGTATGGCAGGAAAGGGCTGAGTCTGCCCGAGTTCCTGCAGGCCTCGAGGCTCGCGTTCAGCGAAGGCGGCGGCTGGCGCATCGCGCACCCGGCGCTGGCGAGGTGGGACCCGCTCAAGGAAAGGCGCTGGAAGGCGGCGCAGCGGCAAAGGCTGGTGTTCTTCGGCTCGACCGCGGTGCTGGTGGCTCTGGGGACTTCGCTCGCCTGGATCGGGTGGTACGCGTTCTGGACCAACCTGGCCATGGCGCACCTTTCCAGCGCCCAGCTGTTCGCCGACACCAACCCTAGGAAGCGGCTCGCGGAGAGCGTGGCGGGGTTGTGGGCTTCGAACCTGTCCATGGGATCCGACGTTTCGTACGCCAGTCAGGTCGCGAACGACGCCATCGGGGCGATCATCGGCCGCCGCGCGCGGGACGGGCAGGGAACCCTCGAGGCGCTGGAGCCGCATCCGAGTCTGCCCCGCGTCGAGTGCGAGCGGACCCCGAGCTTCGGGGGAGGCACCGCCTATTCGGTGAGCGTGCCGGGCACCCTGGTGAAACGCGCCACGATGGACGCGTGTCCGGTATTCGCCGTCAGCCTGAGCGGCACCCGTCTGGCAGCGGCCTGGGAGCAGCTCGGTCGGGTGACGCTGAGAGTGTTCCAGATTCCGGCCGACTTCCAGTTGCGCGGCAGCGGAGGCAACGGGGCGCTGGTGGAAGCCGATCTGAAAGGACACACCGATCCGGCGCCATGGATGCAAGCGCTGGACGAACTCGCGCTGCGACCGCTCCCGAACACGCAATCGGCAAGTCTGAAGGACTGCAAGGACAGAACGCTGCGCTTCAGCGAAGACGGCCGGATCGTGAGCTTCGAGTGCCTGTACTCCGTGGATGAGACCATGTCATCCGTGCAGTGGATCCCCGCCGTCGTCGAGGACGCCGAGGCGGAGACCGCTTCGGAGGAAACCGTCGCGGGCCCGGAAAAGGTGATGGCCGACACCGACAACGCGCTGCGGCGCTGCAACGGGGAGACCGTCGCGTCGCTCCCGTCGACCTCCAGGATAACCTCGGTGTTCCTGGGGCCGCGACGCGGATCGGGCGGAACTTTCGTCACCGTTCGCGGCGACGGCTACGTGCAGATCTGGCACGACGACAAGGAGCCGCCGTGCTTGAGCGCCCAGTTCCGCGCCGACTTCATCAGGGTGGGAACGGCCGGCCGCCCGGCGGCGCTGGACGTCGAGGACGTCGCCGTCCCCAGCGCCGTGTACGCCGTGTACGCGCTCAGCCCGACTCCCGTGGTGCGCGTGTACGAGCAGCGACAGGCCGAGCAGGCCACGCTGCGCGTGGAACACTATCCGCCGGCGGGCGTGGGAACGCCGGTCGGAATCAAGTTCACCGACGAAGCGCGCTGCCTGCAGATCCGGACCAGCAGGAGAAACCGCGGGGTACCGGTGTCGGTCGACTACTACCTGATCCTGGACGCCAAGCGATTGCTCGCCGTGGGCCGCGCCCTGGAGAAGGATCTCGACGCCGAAGCGCCGGGGGAGAACCGCCCGCTCAACGAGTACCACCGGGCGATCGAGAAGCACTGCAACGGAACATGACGGCGTTCACGGCTGCAGCCGTTGCTCCAGCTCCGCCAGCATCAGCCGCAGCGGCGCCATGACCGTATTGCGGCAGTACGCGGTCTCGGCCGTGCCGAAGGATCCGTTCTCGTAGAACTTGTTGGCGGGAGCGCCCCCGCCGCACAGCTCGAAGTACTGGCACTGCGCCCGGCAGCGCTCCACGCCGGCGGCGATCTGTCCGTACAGGCGCTGGAAGCGCGGGCTGGAAAAGACCGACGCCAGCGGATCCTCGAGGACGTTGCCGAGCACGAAGTCCGCGTACTCGTCGCTGCGCTGACCGAGAAGCTCGGGAGAGAACGTCGAGAAGTTGCCGGCGTGGTCGACGCTCAGGATCGCGAGCGGCAGCACCTGCGCATTGTGCGGGTGGCGCTCGCCACCGATCTGCACCGGATCCAGCCCGTGCAGGATGACCTTGCGGGCTTCGTCGATCTCCCGGATGCGCAGCCGGTCGCCGGTGGCCCGCGAGCGCTCGAGCATGCGCTGCAGGAAGCGCTGAAACGCGGGCTCGTGCTGCGGGCCGAAGGTCGACTGCCGGCGCTCCCCCTCGCGCTCGTCGATGTTGAAGCCGACCTCGCGAAACCCCTCCGCCAGGAAGAAATCGAAGATCTCGTCGGCGTGCTCGAGCGAGGCGGCGGTGACCACCGCGATCGCATGGAACGGGAGCCGGTTGCGCAGCAGGTGCGCCACGCCCTGCATGGCCTTGGCGTGCGTGCCCTTGCCGTCGCGCGTCTTTCGATACCGATCGTGGAGGAAGGCGGGACCGTCGACGCTGACGCCGACCTTGGCGCCGTGCTCCGCGAACAGATCGCACCAGCCTTGATCGATCAACATCGCGTTGGTCTGGAACGAGTGCTGCACCCGACAGCGGCCGCCGACCGCCGCATCGATGCAGGCGATGGCGCGGCGATAGAACTCGACGCCGGCCGTCAGCGGCTCGCCGGCGTGCCACGCGACGCCCAGGCGCTCGCCCAGCAGATCGCCGTCGATCAGGTTGTCGATCGTCGCCTCGATGACCGGCAAGGTCATGCGAGCGGTGGACGTGCGATTGGGAAGGTAGCAATAGCTGCAGTCGATGTTGCAGAACGGGGTGGCCTGCAGGACGAGCAGCTTGACCTTGAGCGGCGGGGAGAAGGATTCGCGCGTGAACGCGGCCGCGCGTGCCCCGTGCGGCGTCAGGCGCAGCGCGGTCCGAACCGAAGACAGGGCCACTCGCGCCAGCGCCATGGGCATCGGCTCAGCGACGACAGGAAAGCGGAACGGGCGCGCGCTTGCGCCCGCCCCGGGCTTCGGGAGAAAAGGTAGCGCTTACTCGTTCTTCCAGTCGGTCCACGCGACTTGCGCCGGCCGGCCGACCGGAGCGCCGGCCTCGTCGTGCGCCGCAGACAGTTGCGCTGCCTTCGCCCGGATCGCGGCCACGCGGTCCGCCACGGACGGCGACACGACTTCCTTGCCGGGCGCCACCGCGCCGGCCTTGCCGGCGACAGCGGCCAGGATCACCGCGAGCGCACCGCGCCCGAAGAGCGAAAAGGCCATCTTGCACCCCCACTGAGGCGTCCTCGACCGGCACAGTCTAGGCCACCACACCCTGCCTGGCAAATACGCCTTCGGTTGGGGTCGGAGGAAAGTTAGCTGCGTTGCAACTTTCTCATTGAAGTCTGGTCCTACGCCCTGGTAGGACTGGCATTGCGACTGAATTTGTCATGTTACTAGTCGCTTACATGCGTCAGTCCCTCCGGATAACCCGGCCGGCCTCGACGCTTAGCGGTTACACCGTAGGTCTAGTGTGACGCATCGCAACAAGATCCCGTAATGGCGAGCTCGGTCAGATCGATCAACTGCAAGAAGGAGCATTCCATGAAATACCGCGTTCGCAAACTCGCTCTCGCAACCGTCCTCTTTGCCGCCTCGGCCGGTGGCGTTGTCGCCCAGCAGCCGTACGGCCGCGACAGCGTCTACGCGGATCCGACGCGGCCGGCCAGCCAGGCTCGCGTCACGGCGTACTCTGCGGCCGAAACCCGGTTCGGGCGTGACACCGTGTATGCGACGGCGTTGCCGGCGCCTTCGAGCCCCGTGGTCGCCGACATGACGAGGCTGCAGCGGCACGGCCGTGGCAGCGTGTACGCGATCGAGCTCGACCCGGCGCACGACACGGGTGCGACCCGGATCGGCCGCGCGCCGTCGGACCGCAACACGAACTGAGGCCCAAGCAACAAACCCGCACACGAGACGCTTGCCCGCGTCTCGTGTGCGCTGCGAATTTTCGAGCGCCACGTAACACTTGAGCGGGGTGTTTCGACTAATGCGGGTCCTCGGGACTGGTCCGGCCCGCTGCGTCGGGCACGCAATCCCGTTGGTCGGTGATCGATCCGAACTTGCTCAAGGAGACCTCAAATGTCGTTCGCTTCAGCTGGCTCTCACAAGACCGCCATCGTCGTGGCCGGCGTGTTCGCGCTCGTGCTCTTCGGCGCCGCACCTGCCCAAGCCGTCAAGACCACGGGCGGGGAGTACAACACCCTGTACGCCGGCCTCGGTGCAAAGGGCTACGATGTCATGGCCTACTTCCTCGACGGCAAGGCCGTCATGGGTTCCGACAAGTACACCGTCCAGCACGGCGGCGTGACCTGGCAGTTCGCGACCCGGGAGCACCGGGACATGTTTGCTGCCAACCCGGCTCGCTACGCACCGCAATACGGTGGCTTCTGCTCGTGGGGGGTGTCGCAGGGCAAGCTGTTCGACGTGGATCCGGTGAACGGCTGGAAGGTCGTCGACGGCAAACTCTACCTCAACTTCAACGGGGACATCCAGAAGGTCTGGGAGAAGGATCCCGTCGGGTACATCTCCAAGGCTGAGAGACACTGGCCGGGTTTGAACCGGTAATCAGCGTCCCGAAGGGCTTCGACCGATGCGAAAGCTGGCCAGCCCGACGCCCGCGACCGCCGTCGCGGGCGTGGCGACGCCTCGTGGCCCGGAAGCACCGGATTTCGAAGCGGACGTGGCGTCACATCGCCCGTACCTGCTGCGCGTGGCGATGGTCCAGCTGCGCGATCGCGATCTTGCAGAGGACGTGGTGCAGGAGACGCTCATGGCTGCCTACGGCGGCCTGGAGCGTTTCGCGCGCCGATCCACCGTCAAGACCTGGCTCACCGGGATCCTGAAGAACAAGGTCCTCGATGCATTGCGTCGAGGCAGGCGTGAACCGGTCGATGGCGGTCAGCTCCAGGCCGAGATGAGTCTCGGCGACATCGACGAGTTCTTCGATCGCAGCGAGGCGCGCGTGTGGGAGATCGCGCCCGAGTCCTGGCGCGACCCGGCTGCATCCTGGGAGGAAAAGGCATTCTTCGACATGGTCGATTTCTGCCTGCGGCGCTTGCCCCCCAGCACGGCGCGCGTGTTCACCATGCGCGAGCTGTTCGAGATGGAGGCGCATGAGATCTGCCGCGAGCTGTCCATCACCGAAAGTAACCTCAGAGTGCTGATGTACCGGGCCCGGATGGCCCTGCGGCAGTGCCTGGAGTCCAACTGGTTTGCGGCGCCCTCGCGAGGGTGACGGCGTGATCACCTGTCCAGAGGCGACCCGGCTGCTGTCCGACCGCATGGATGCCCGACTGCCATTGCTCGCGCGCCTGGCGCTGCGCAACCATCTCCGGCGCTGCCCGGCATGCACGCGCTGCGACCAGCAGTTCCGCCACCTGCGCGCCATCGTGCGGCGCTGGAAGACCTGAAGCCTCGGAAGCGGGCGGCACCCCCGGACCGCCCCGGGGTGGACAAATCGAGCGAATACGCTTGTAATTCGCCTGGCGGTACCCCGGCGCCGGACGATATCCCGCTGCGGATCCGGGCGCAAAGGCGAAAAAGAGGAGGAGACCATGAACAACTCGTTGAGCATCGCTTCGGCTGTGCTCTGCGCTGTGGCGCTCACGGCCGCCTGCGGCGAGCGCAGCACGCAGAGCGGCACCGACACCAACACCAACACCGCTGCACAGGCGCCGGCCGAGAAAGTGCAACTCGACATGGCCAGCATGTTTCCGACCAGTCTCACGCTGATCGGCGAGGCGGCGCCGAGGTTCGCGGAAAAGATCAAACGCGCATCGGGCGGCGCGATCGAAGTCAAGGTGTACGAGCCCGGTGCGCTCGTTCCGGGACTGGAGACGATCCCGGCGGTTTCCAAGGGGTCGGTGCCTTCCGCATGGTCGAGCCCCGGATTCTTCTCCGGGACCGACTCCGCGTTCGCGTTCTTCACCACCGTTCCATTCGGGCCCGGGATACCGGAGTTCCTGGCCTGGATGTACTACGGTGGCGGCCTGGAGCTGCAGAACGAGATGTTCGGCCAGCACAACATCCATGCCATCCCCTGCGGCATCACGCCGCCCGAGGCCTCGGGCTGGTTTCGCCGGGAGATCAAGAGCGTCGACGATCTCAAGGGCCTGAAGATGCGGTTCTTCGGGCTCGGCGCCAAGGTGATGGACAAACTCGGGGTGGCCACGCAGCTGCTGGCGCCGGGCGACATCTTTCAAGCGCTGCAGCTGGGGACCATCGACGCCACGGAGTTCGCCAACCCGTCGCTGGACCAGAAGCTGGGCTTTTACCAGGTGGCGAAGTATTACTATTTCCCGGGCTGGCATCAGCAGGCGTCGATTCTCGACTTCTTCATCAACAAGGCCAGGTGGGATGCGCTGTCCGACCAGCACCAGGCGATCATCGAGCTGGTATGCAGCGACATGCTGCGCCAGATCATGGCCGAGGGCGAGGCCACCCAGTGGGCGGCGATGCAGGAGATGCGCGAGAAGAACGGCGTGAAGATCATGCGCTGGCCTGCGGAGATCATGAAGGCATACGAGACGGCCTGGAACGAAGTGATCGTGGAGGAATCGGCGGCCAACCCGAACTTCAAGAGAGTCTACGACTCCTACTCCAAGTTCCGCCAGAACTACGCGCTCTGGCGCGACTACGGCTATCTGCAGTAATCCTTCCACCCAAGCGTAGCGGGCGGCTTCGTCGGCCGCCCGCTGCGTTGTTGCGCTCGAAAGGCAGACCGGGCATGGAGCGACTGCTGGCGCTGAGCAACGCCATCAACTTTGCCCTGTATCGCATCGCCACGCTGGTCGGGTGGCTGTTCCTGGCGCTGACGGCGGTCATCATCTTCGACGTGCTGTCGCGCAACTTCGGGTTCCAGATTCCGGGGATGGGATCGACCCGCTTGCAGGAGCTGGAGTGGCATCTGCACACGGCCCTGTTCTGCTTCTGGCTCGGAATCGGATACATCAAGAACGCGCACGTGCGCATCGACGTCGCGGTGGCGATGGCCCCGCCGCGCAACCGCGCCTGGGCCGAGCTGGTCGGTTGCATGATTTTCGCGCTCCCTTACTGCCTGCTGGCCACCTACTTCAGCCTGGACTTCACCTGGATCGCCTTCGTCGACGGCGAGACGTCCCCATCGGCGAACGGCCTGCCGTGGCGCTGGATTCCCAAGAGCTTCATCACGCTCGGGCTGATGCTGCTGCTCGCCGCCGTGTTCTCGACGCTGATGCGACTGGTGGTGTACCTGTACGGACCGGAGCGCTTGCGCGCGGCGAGCGCTTCCGCCCGATTCGAGCCGGCAGACTGAGGGGCACGCGATGGACTGGCTCGAGCATCATCTGGCGCTGGTTCTTTTCTTCGTCTTGGCCATTGCGCTGTTCTGTGGCTTCCCCGTGGCATTCGTACTGGGCGGCATCGCCATCCTGTTCGGGGCCATCGGCATCCTGCTCGACGTGTTCCACCCGATTCAGTTCTTCAACCTGTTGCCCCGCGTGTGGGGGACGGCGGCCTCGAACCCGATCCTGGTCGCGGTGCCCATGTTCATCTTCATGGGCACGATGCTCGAACGCAGCGGCGTGGCGGACGATCTGCTGCGCTGCCTGCAGGTGCTGCTGCGCCGGGTGCCGGGGGGCCTGGCGATGTCCGTGACGCTGATGGGAACCATCATGGCCGCTACCACCGGAATCGTCGGGGCGTCGGTGGTGATGCTCACCATGATCGCGCTGCCGGCGATGCTGGAGCGCGGGTACGACAAGAGACTGGCGGTGGGCACCATCGCTTCGGCCGGCACGCTCGGCATCCTGATCCCGCCGTCGATCATGCTGATCATCATGGGCGACCTGCTGTCGGTGTCGGTCGGCTCTCTGTTTGCCGCGGCTGTGGTTCCCGGCCTGATACTGGCGACGCTGTATCTGATCTACATCGGAACGACCAGCTTTCTCAACCCGGGCTCGGCGCCCGCGCTGCCCGACGACGTCGGCCCCAAGTCGCAGGCCGAGTTCTGGCGCATGATCGGCAAGAGCTTCTTCCCCCCGGTGTTCCTGATCGTGCTGGTGCTCGGTTCGATCTTCGGCGGCTGGGCCACTCCCACCGAGGCCGCCGGGGTGGGCAGCTTCGGCGCCATGCTGCTGGCCTGGATGAACGGTGCGCTGAGCCGCAACACGATGCGAGAAGTGATCGAGCGGACCGGCCTGACCAACGCCATGGTGTTCTTCATCGTGTTCGGTGCGACGCTCTTCTCGTTCGTGTTCCGTTCTCTCGGTGGGGACGACCTGATCGTCGAGCTGCTCGCCGCGATCGGCATCACGACCGGCTGGGAGATTCTCGCGTTCATGCTGGTACTGACGTTTCTGCTCGGATTCTTCTTCGACTGGATCGAGATCACCCTGATCGTGCTGCCGGTGTTCGCGCCGGTGCTGCAGGGCGTCGATTTCGGGCCTCATCTCGGCGACGGCGGGCCGATCCTGTTCTTGAGCTGGTTCGTGATCATGCTGTCCGTGAATCTGCAGACCTCATTCCTGACTCCGCCCTTCGGGTTCACGCTGTTCTACATGAAGGGTACGGTCCCGCCCTCGGTCAGCATGGGTGATATCTACCGCGGCATCGTTCCTTTCGTGGTGCTGCAGCTGCTGGGGCTGCTGCTGGTGCTGGCGTTCCCGCAGCTCGCATTGTGGCTGCCGCGCGCGGCGGGGTTCCTGAGTTGAGCGCGGCGGGACGGAACGAATCTCCAGCTCGATAGTCCTGCGGGGCTCGCATTTGCGCGC